>OQWM01001148.1_pt1 | contig 18183 bp, 18 predicted proteins | sample 1691531 | NCBI WGS metagenome assembly OQWM01 (sample SAMN03418257, study PRJEB22391) | human gut metagenome | biome: human-gut; feature: organic feature; material: feces | host: Homo sapiens | place: Tanzania | collected 2013-01
AAAGCGGAAGCAAGCGCTGATGGTATCTTCTGCGGTATAGAGGTGGGCGCGGTTGGTGCAATAACCATGGGCTTTGACGATAACGCCAAAGAAGTCTTGCAATAAATCAAGTTGATGAGGGGCCAGATCGTAGAAATAACCACCACCAGAGATGTCTGGCTGCAGGCGCCATGGCAGTTCGCGGGTGGAGTTATAGTCCAATTCCCGGGGAGGAGCGGAAAACCTTACCTGCACGTTGGTAATATTGCCAATGCGCCCTTCGCGTATGATATCTTTGACGCGCTGGAAGTAAGGCAGGTAGCGGCGGTAGTAGGCCACATAGCAGGGCACTCCTGTCTGCTCGCTTATGCGGTTGATGCGTACGCAGTCGTCATAGCTTGCAGCCAATGGCTTTTCCACATATACCGGCTTGCCTGCACGCATCGCCATAATGGCAAAAGTGGCATGACTTGATGGTGGGGTGGCGATATATATGGCATTGATGTCTGGGTCGTCTATCAATTCCTGGGCATCCGTGTACCATTTGCGTATATTGTGTCGCTCCGCATAGTTGCGCGCTTTCTGTTCGCTGCGGCTCATTACCGCTTCCACATGCGAACCTTCCACTTCGGCAAAGGCGGGACCAGACTTCTTCTCCGTAACCTCGCCGCAACCAATAAATCCCCAACTGATTTGTTTCATCTTGTTTGCTTTTTCAGAACATTTGATACAAAGTTACGGTAAAGCGGAGATATTACAAAAAAAAAGTCGTAATTTTGCATATATAATTAAAGCAACGATATGGAAATTAAGAATTCTCAGTTTGTTATTTCAGCCCCTACAGTCGAAAAATGTCCAAAAGACAACAAGCCCGAGTATGCTTTTATTGGTCGAAGCAATGTAGGTAAATCAAGCCTCATCAATATGCTTTGCAATCATAAGGGCCTGGCCAAGACCAGTGCCACCCCCGGCAAGACTCTTCTTATCAATCTGTTTCTTGTCAATCGTGAATGGTATCTTGTCGATCTCCCTGGATATGGTTATGCCAAGCGTTCTAAGTCGGTGCAAGACCAGCTGCAGCGTATGATTTCGAGCTATATACTCCAGCGTCAGCAGTTGGTCAATGTATTTGTACTCATAGATATTCGCCATGACCCGCAGAAGATAGACCGTGAGTTTATCGATTGGCTGGGCGTGAGCAGTGTTCCTTTCAGTATCGTTTTTACCAAGGCCGACAAGCTCGGACCCGTCAAGGCTCGTCAGAATGCAGAGCGCTGGATGGAAAGCCTCAGAGATACATGGGAAACGTTGCCTCCATATTTTATCACGAGCAGTGAGAAGAAGACCGGCCGTCAGGAGGTGATAGACTATATTGGACAAATCAACGACTCGTTGGCTGCTACTGATTAATACGTCGATACGATGGCAAGTCAGAATACTATTCTTGATGTACAGAACGTAAGCAAGCGGTTCGGTGCTCGTGAGCTTTTCGCCAATCTTTCGTTCAGCATAGCCGAGGGACAGAAGGTAGGCCTCATTGCCCGCAACGGTACTGGCAAGTCTACGCTGCTGTCTATCCTTACTGGCAGAGAGAGCCAGGATGAAGGAGCCATTGTTTATCGCAATGGAATACGCACGGGGTATCTGGAGCAGGAACCTGTCTTTAATCCCGATGACACCGTGCTGGATGCCTGCTTCAACCATCAGGGCGATGATGAGAAGATAGTGAAGGCCAAGCAGATATTGACCCGGCTTAAAATCGCAGACCTCTCTCAGCCGATGGGGCAACTCAGTGGCGGACAGCGTAAGAGAGTGGCGCTTGCCAATGCACTCATTACCGAGCCCGATTTCCTGATATTGGACGAGCCTACCAACCATTTGGACCTCGAGATGATAGAATGGCTGGAGGGTTTTCTCCAGCGAGGCAACAAGTCGATACTAATGGTCACTCATGACCGTTATTTTCTTGACCGCGTGTGTGATGTAATCCTCGAACTGGATGATCATACTATTTATACCTATCGTGGCAATTATGCCTATTATCTTGAGAAGCGTCAGGAGCGCATAGACAATCGTCGTGCCGAGCAGGCTCGCGCCGCTAATCTGTATCGTACCGAATTGGAGTGGATGCGCCGTATGCCTCAGGCGCGTGGTCACAAAGCCAAGTATCGTGAGGACGCTTTCTATGAACTCGAAGCCCGCGCCCATCAGCGTATTGAAGAGCGCCAGGTAAGACTCAAAGCATCCAATGTATATATAGGTTCTAAAATCTTCGAATGTCAGTACGTTTCCAAACGGTTTGGCAAGGATAAAGTTATACTCGACAATTTCTATTACAATTTCGCCCGTTTCGAGAAAATGGGCATTGTGGGCAACAATGGCACCGGCAAGTCTACCTTTATCAAGTTGCTGTTAGGCTTGCAACGGCCGGACGAGGGAAGGTTTGATATCGGCGAGACCGTCAAGTTCGGCTATTATTCACAGGACGGTCTGCAGTTTGACGAGCAAGAGCGGGTCATCGACATTATCACTAAGCGTGCCGAGTATATCGACCTTGGTGGCGGGCGTCACCTCTCAGCTTCCCAGTTTCTGCAGCGTTTCCTCTTCACGCCCGAAGAGCAGTACGACTATGTGTATAAACTCAGTGGAGGACAGCGACGCAAACTGTATCTCTGTACTGTGCTGATGGAGAATCCCAATTTTCTTATTCTTGATGAGCCCACCAATGACCTGGACATACAGACCCTCCAAGTCCTGGAAGAGTATCTGCAGGATTTCCCCGGTTGCGTCATCGTCGTAAGCCATGACCGTTATTTTATGGATAAGGTCGTTGACCATATCCTTGTCTTTAAGGGCGAGGGTGTGATAGATGATTTCCCTGGCAACTATACACAGTATCGGCAGTATTCGGCCTTGCAGAGCAAAGAGGAAGCCAAGGCAGATGCCTCTGTCAAGGAGAAGAAGAGTTATCGCAACGACAGCCGTCGCCGTATGTCGTATAAGGAGAAACGGGAGTTTGAGCAGCTCGAAAAGGATATCGCATCACTCGAACAACAACAGCACGAGATAGAAGAAGCACTCTGTAGCGGTACACTCAGCGTCGAAGAACTCACGGAGAAAAGCCGTTTGCTGCCCAAGCTCAAAGAAGAAATTGACGAGAAGAGCATGCGGTGGCTGGAGCTCAGTGAAATCGAAGGTTAAATGAATTATGATGATTATGCGTTACTTTAATTACACATTATATATCCTTTGGGCTACAGTGTCATTGCTCTATGCGCAACCAGCTGACGCCATCCGTCGCAACCCCAATACGGCTGCAGCCATCCATCTTGCCCGGCAGAAGAATATCGGTCTTCAGAGCATCACCGAAAATGCAGCTCGCGCCCATGTTGGTTTCTTGGCTCACGACTTAATGGAAGGTCGTCAGGCGGGGAGGCGTGGGTCACAGTTGGCCCAGCAGTACATAGTCTCATACATGCGCCAATTGGGATTGCAGCCTTACGAGTCAGCCTCATTTCTGCAACCGTTCAACGCCGCCGCACGCCCTTCGCTACGTCGTAGTCCACGTTATTTTGTAGAGTCAGACTCCTTGGCTAATATAGCCAAAGGCACTCATCATCTTCTCAGTTTGGCCAATGTGATAGCCTGTATTCCCGGCACTTCTACCGACGAAGTCGTAGTGGTAGGGGCGCATTTTGACCACGAGGGCTTTTCTCCTACATTGGTTGGAGACCAGATTTACAATGGTGCCGACGACAATGCCTCGGGTGTAGGTGCTGTGCTGCAGATTATGCAGGCTTTTGTCAAGAGTGGTGCCCGTCCACGCCGCACCATAGTCTTCGCCTTCTGGGACGGAGAGGAACTTGGGCTACTTGGCTCGCGTTATTTTGTGAACAGCCACAAAGATATCAGCCAGATTAAGGGGTATCTCAATTTTGATATGGTCGGTGGCAACAATCGCCCTGACGATTCTCAATATTTTGTGTACTTCTATACCGAAAGCCATCCTCGTATCGGCGAATGGCTTAAGGACGACATAGCCCACTACCAGCTGGACCTGCATCCCAACTACAAACCGTGGGACAATCCTGTAGGAGGAAGCGACCAGAGTTCGTTTGCGCGTCATGCTATCCCTATCGTGTGGTATCATACTGATGCACAGCCGCATTACAATCAGCCTTCCGACGAAGCGTCAACCATCAATTACCCAAAACTCACAGACATTACGCGCGCCTCGTTTCTGACGGCTTGGCATATGGTCAATGATGCGACGTGGTAACGAAAAAAGAGTAAGTTTGTTTTGTATTTTCTACATATTAAAGTAACTTTGCACCTATGAAGTGCATATATATATTCATATTATCTATATTTTGTACACTTGCCACACATGCCCAGACCGAATGTGAAGACACCTGCCAGCACATACATGGCATAGATATGAGCCACTATCAGGGAGATGTGTTTTGGGAGCAGATAGGAGACAATGCCAAGATGGCCTATGTCTATCTCAAGGCTACCGAAGGTGGTGACAATATTGACAGCAAGTATAAGCGTAATATAGAACTGGCTCATCAGAACGGCCTCAAGGTTGGTTCTTATCATTTCTATCGAGCCCGCATTCCCCAAGAGGTACAGTTGCGTAATTTTATGGCACAATGCAGGCCTGAAGACCAGGACCTGTTGCCCATGATAGACATCGAGACACGTAGTGGGTTGTCCGTGGAAGAGTTTACCGACTCGGTATTCAAGTTTCTACAACTCGTAGAGGTGGCTTATCGTCAGAAGCCGTTAATCTATACCGGAGCCAACTTCTATGACCATCATTTCGCCGGCAAGCTCAATGATTATAAGATTATGATTGCCCAATATACTCAGCGTGAACCCATTTTGACCGATGGTCGCGACATCACCCTTTGGCAATACACGGCCAAAGGACGAATAAGCGGTGTCAATGGCCATGTGGACAAAAGTCGATTTATGGGTAATCACCGATTGCGAGAGATAAGATACCGACACCGATAACATAGATTAATAAACATATACGATTATGGCAATTATCAAATGTCCCGAGTGCGGTCGTGAGGTAAGCGACAAAGCGCCCGTGTGCCCGTCTTGCGGCGTTGAAATAGCAGGACATATCATCACTTGCCCCAAATGTGGCACAGTTTATTTCAATGACCTGTCCAGCTGTCCGACCTGTCACACTCCGACTCATCCAGAGACAGCGCAGGCACAACCCTCATATCAGGCAGAGCCCGTCACTTCGTCTTCTGCAGACGAGAAGCCTGCCAAGAAGAACACCAAGGTGATTATCTATTCATTCCTCTTTGCTCTCGTCTTGGTTCTCGGAGGCATCTTTGTCTGGTATCAGGCCCAGGGAGGTAAAGAAGAGGAAGCCTATACTTATGCCATGACAAGCGAAGACCCTGCCGTGCTGCAGAGTTATCTTACCACCTATACCAATGCGCCTGCAGAGCATCGTGACTCGGTGTCTGTGAGACTGGAGCGTCTGCAGCTGTCTGATGCAGAGTGGCGCGATGCTGTGGTAAGTGGCTCCAAAGAAGCAATGGAGGCTTATCTCAAAGCCCATCCTGGAAGTCTGCATCAGCAGGAGGCATTGCATCGGATCGACTCTATAGACTGGGCTATAGCCCAGCGCCTCAATACGGCGGAGGCTTATCAGGCTTATGCCGATGCGCATGCCAATGGCGAGCATATCGACGAGGCGACAGAGGCCATGAAGGATGCGCAGTCAAAGACCGTTATGCCCCAAGAGAAGGACGCCATAGTTACTCTTTTCCGCCATTTCTTTCAGAGCATCAACTCTAAGAATGAAGACGGCCTGAAGAGCACTGTTGCAGTCTTTATGGATTCCTTCTTAGGCAAGACCGATGCGTCGCCGTCAGATGTGGTTACCTTTATGAAGAAGATTTACAAGGACGACATTACCAATATGAACTGGCGCTTGGGAGATGACTTCCAGATAGACAAGAAACCTTTGGACAATGACGAGTATGAGTACAGTGTGCAGTTCTCGGTATCTCAGGATATCACCCGCACTGATGCGAGCAAGGAGAAGCATGCCAAATATCTTATCAAGGCAAAGGTAGACACTAACCATCTTATAAGTTCGTTCAACATGACCAAGGTGCTGGAGTAAACCCAGTATGCAATCATGATAACCCAAATGTGCCATAGCCTGTTGCGGGCTATGGCACATTTGGGTTATTATATATCCATCATTCTTTGATTGCCGGCGCGACCGCCATTGTGTCCGCTGGTTCGTGCCTTTAGGCACGTGCCTTCGTGTCGTATGATGCGGGCTCACGTGTCAAATGGCGCGTGACCACGTATCAAATGATACGAACTGGCCATGGCGGTCAGGAGAAATCAGAATGACGCTCAGAGAGGGAGCCGCATTGATTTGCAGGTTGTCTGGATGGCGATTTAGTTGGCTTTTATGATACTCTTGACATCGTCGATGCAGCCGTCATTTTCTGTCGGAGTGATGCCCAGTAGGTTGCATAGGAGTGCATAGACACTCACATTGCGGAAGGGCTTGACCTGGGCATGACGGATGTTAGGACCGATGGCTCTGAACATAGCCCACATATCAGTATAGGTGGGGTCGTAGCCATGCATGCCGCCAGAGTTAATCGGCTTGTCATATACCACCCACCCCAAATCGGGCACTGCTACCACATCGCCGATACATCCGTGTTCGGTATAGTGCAGATAGGCCGGGACCTGTTCTTTGCGCCATACGCGCAGATGTGGCACTCCCTGCAGACGTTGGCAGATGGAGTCGACGGTTGCTTCGTGTTGCTCTACGTTGTCCCATGAGGCATAGATATTTACGGGAACGCTACCATAGGCTTTGTAGGGCAGATTGCCCAATAACGGGCGTAGTTCTATCTTGTGTGATTGGTCGACCCACGCCATGCCATGGTCGGAGAGCACTATGAAGTTGACCTGTTTTCCTATCGGCAGTTGGGTTATACGGCTATATAGGTTGCCCATCAGCGAGTCCATGCGCTCTACCGCCCGTCTGGTCTCGCGGCTATGTGGGCCATAGTTGTGTCCGCTCTTGTCGGGTTCGTTCATATATACCATGATGAACTGTGGGCGCTTGTGCTTGCTCCGCTGCAGACACTCTATCACCTTGTTGCAGCGCTGCTCGAGGGTGAGGCGTGGCTTCTGGTCGTAGTCGAGATAGGTGTCGGGGTAACTGTTGTGTATCTTTACATCAGAGCCTGCCCAATAGAATATGGCAGTACGCAGACCTTGGCGTTGGGCGGTCAGCCAGATGGGTTCGCCACCAAAGTATTTGGGCTCTTTCTTCATGATGCGGTTTGACAGGGTGAAGTCATATCCTGTCTCGCAGTCCATAAACTCGTTGGCAATGAGGCCATGATGCTCAGGAGTGAGCCCTGTAGCCAATGAATAGTGGTTGGGAAAGGTCTTGGAGGGAAAGCAGGGGATGAGCGAACTTGCCGTACCCTCATTGGCCATACGGTCGAAGAAAGGAGTGTTGTACCATTGAGGGTAGTCCCATCGACATCCGTCAAGAGATATTACTACGGTGTAAGTTTCGCTGGTTGCAACAACTGCTATGGACCAACATAGCAGCATTATATTCAAAATGATTCTTCTCATATTTCTTATTATACTTGTTTTATGCCATCCAGATAGTTGCGGATAGCGTCTGTAAATACCTTTCCATAATGTACCTTTTTGAATTCACCGATGCCACTGATATGTCCAAATTCCTCGATAGTGGTGGGCTTCTCTGCCGCCAGCGAGTGGAGCACTTTGTCAGACAGGATGAGGTAGGCGGCGAAGTTCTGCTTGTCAGCAATCTTTCTTCTCAACACACGTAACTGCTCGAAGAGCTGCTTGTCTTCTACTGCGGACAGCTTCAGTTCGGGTATCTCGGTTTGGCGTGCGGTCGATTCCTGGCGACCGCGAGTCTCCTTTTTCTTGTATGGAGTCAAACTGATTTCAGAGGCTTCTGCCAGCATGGCATTGCTCTTGCCATACAGGACCTCTTTGCCCATATCAGTCACTTTTGCATGATTGTCTTCGTCGTAGGCAATGCTGATGTATCCCATTTGCAGTATTTGCAACAGATAGTCACGCCAGCGGGAAGTCGTAACATCCTTGCCGACGCCAAAGGTCTTTAGCTTTTGATACTCATGACGCATGACGGTGGGGGAGAGCATGCCGCGCAGAATCTCGATGACAGTTCCAATGCCTATCTTTTCTTCGGTCCGCATGATGGCGCTCAAGGCTTTCTGGACGAGTAGTGTGCCGTCAAACCTGCGTGGCGGATGCTGGCACACATCACAGTTGCCGCAATCGCAGTCACGCTCTTCTCCGAAATAGTTGAGCAATATTCTGCGACGGCACACACTGCTTTCGGCATATTGCTGCATACGCTCCAACTTCAGGTTGTTCACGTCGTTCTGGCCACTGCTGTTGGCAAACTGTCTGAGCTGGATGATGTCGGCAAGTGAGTAGAACAGGAATGTGTCGGCAGGCGCGCCATCGCGTCCGGCACGTCCTATCTCCTGGTAGAAACTCTCGATGCTCTTGGGCAGATTGTAGTGGAATATCCAACGGATATTGGGCTTGTCGATACCCATGCCGAAAGCGATTGTGGCGCATACTACCATAGTCCGGTCGTTCTTGAAATCTTCCTGTATCTTGCGGCGCGTCTGCCCGTCGAGTCCTGCGTGATAGGCTTGGGCATTGATGTTGGCCTTTCTCAGCGACTCGGCAACGCTCTCTGTAGTCTTTCTGCTCAGACAGTAGATGATGCCGGCGTCGTTGGGGTGGTTGCGTATATAGGCATTGATGATTTTCATCTTCTCTGCCTTGGTCGATTCGCGCCTGACAGCAAGCGACAGGTTGGGGCGGTCAAATGAGGAAATATAGGTCTCGCCCTTGATGGCAAGCTGCTTCAAGATGTCTTCGCGGGTTATCTTGTCTGCCGTTGCAGTCAACGCCATTACCGGGACATTGGCAAACCGTTCTCTAATTATACCCAACTGAGAGTATTCGGGTCTGAAGTCGTGGCCCCACTGGCTGATACAGTGGGCCTCGTCTATGGCAAAAAGGCTGATGTTGAGCTGGCTCAAGAAGAAGGGAATCTCTGCTATCAGTTTCTCTGGTGACATGTAAAGCAGTTTGATTTCCCCGTTGGCACATTTGCGCCGAATCAGCAAGTCCTCTTCGGTTTTGTTGTTGCTGTTGAGGGCAGCCGCCGGTATGCCGTTTTCTACCAGTGCTTCCACCTGGTCGTGCATCAGACTGATAAGAGGTGAAACCACAATGGTAACGCCGTCAAGCATCAGCGCGGGTACCTGATAGCATAGACTCTTTCCACCTCCTGTTGGCATAAGCACAAGAGAATCTTTTCCAGCCAGCGTGGCGTCTATTATCTCACGCTGTAATGGACGGAAGGAGTGGTAGCCGAAATACCTATTTAATATATTAATTGGGTCCATGATAACTAAATTTGTAGCAAAGGTACAAACAAATGGAAAAAAAGTTGACAAAAATGACATTAATTTCAAAATTGTGGCTAATTTTGCAGTAGTAAATATCAGGAAACAAGAGTTATAGCATATAGAAGATGACAAAATACAATATTACAGAGGCTCGGGAGAGAGAGGCAGCCTATCGCTCATTGATAAATCCTAAATTGATGGATGAACTGAAGCAGAAAATACTTGAGGTAGTCCTTATTCAGAAGAAATACAAGGACAAGAATTATTCTGCCAAGAATCTGGCCGAGGATTTGGGCACCAATACTCGCTATATATCTGCCGTGGTCAATGTGCGCTTTCATATGAATTATACATCCTTTGTCAATAAATATCGTATAGAGGAGGCTATGGGCATTCTCACAGACCGTCGCTATACCCACATGAAGATGGAGGATATTTCTCAGATGGTAGGATTTGCCAACCGCCAGTCGTTTTATGCTGCTTTCTTTAAAATCAATGGTTGTACTCCCCGCGAATACAAACTGCGTTATGCCCAGCGTTCTGCTGGGGCTGACAGTTCCAGAAAATGAGAAGGTCAGAGGAGATGTCCATTGAATCAAGTATAAGCTAAAAAGTCATGTTCCGATGAAGGAAGATTTCAATTATTCCGACGAGCGCTTTGCCGATATCCAGATGCTTCGTTATCGCTTGAACGGATTTGAGCAGTTGTCGCTCCGCAAGAAACTATATATCTACTATCTTTCTCAGGCCACTCTTTGTGGTCGTGATATCACGTTCGACCAGTTTGGTCGATACAATATTCGCATTCGCAAGATGCTGGAACAAATCTATCTCCATTATGAGGGAGATAGGCAGTGTGAAGAGTTTAAGGCATTGGAGATTTATCTTAAGCGAGTTTGGTTCTCTAATGGCATTTACCATCATTATGGATGCGAGAAGTTTGTACCGGGATTTACGCGTCGGTATCTTGATGAGGTGATGGGGTCTCTTGGCATAAAAATATTTGACAGCGATGAGCAGAAATGCGAAGTCTATGATGTCATTTTTGACCCTGAGGTTCTGCCCAAGCGTGTAAATCAGGCAGATGGGGTAGACTTGGTGCAAACCTCGGCATGCAATTTCTATCAGGATGTTACCCAACTTGAGGCAGAACAATACTATGCAGCCTTAAAGTCTAAGGTAGGCAACGATTGCCAGCCCTCGTTTGGTCTCAATTCCAAACTCGTCAAAGAGGAAGGGATAGTAAAAGAACAGGTATATGCTGCTGATGGCCTATATGGTAAGGTCATTCGTGAAATCATCGTTTGGCTGGACCGCGCGGCACAGGTGGCTGAGAATGAGCGTCAGCGCGAGCTCATCTCACTGCTTATAGCCTACTACAGGACTGGTGATTTGGCGATCTTTGACCGTTACTCTATAGAATGGATAGCGGAGCAGGATGGCCTTGTCGATTTTATCAATGGATTTATTGAAGTCTATGGTGACCCATTGGGGCTCAAGGGCTCTTGGGAGGGCATCGTAGAATATAAAGATATAGATGCTACCAAGCGTACACGTACTATCAGTGACAATGCGCAATGGTTTGAAGACCATTCTCCTGTCGATCCACGTTTTCGCAAGCAACAGGTTAGAGGCGTCACTGCCAATGTGGTGTGTGCGGCTATGCTTGGTGGTGATGAGTATCCGGCTTCGGCTATTGGTATCAACTTGCCTAACGCTGAATGGATAAGGGCTCAGCATGGTTCTAAGAGCGTTACTATCGGAAATCTTACCGAAGCGTATAATAAGGCGGCTCATGGCAACGGCTTTTTGGAGGAATTCGTCATAGATGGGGATACACTCGACCTTATAAATAAATATGGAGACCTCTGTGACGATTTGCATACAGACCTCCACGAATGTCTTGGGCATGGAAGCGGCCAGTTGCTCCCCGGTGTGTCATCCGATGCACTCAAAGCCTATGGCTCTACCATCGAGGAAGCGCGTGCCGACCTCTTCGGGCTTTATTATCTGGCTGATGCCAAGCTGATAGAATTGGGGCTGGTGCCAGATGCAGAAGCATATAAGGCCCAATATTATACCTATATGATGAATGGTCTTATGACCCAGTTGGTAAAAATTGCTCCTGGAAATCTTATCGAGGAAGCCCACATGCGTAACCGTGCCCTGATAGCCCGTTGGGTGCTTGAGCATGGCGATGGTTGTGTCGGTCTGGTATGCAGAGACGGCAAGACCTACCTTGTGGTCAATGATTATCATGCTTTGCGCTGCTGTTTCGGTCAATTGCTCTACGAGATTCAGCGCATCAAGAGTGAAGGCGACTATGAATCGGCCCGCAAACTGGTTGAGCAGTATGCGGTCAGAATAGACAGCGAACTGCATCATGAAATATTGAGTCGTTATCGACGCCTCAATATCGCTCCCTATAAAGGTTTTATTAACCCGGTGCTTGTTCCCGGCTGCGATGATGACCGGAATATCGTTGATATAAAGGTCGATTATACCGAAAGGTATACTCAACAGATGTTACGTTACTCTAAAGAATTTGGATATTTATGACAGAAGAAACACACGAGAAACTGAAGGCTATCAAGCAGTCTTTTCGCTCGATGATGAATGGCCCCGTGTCGCAGTCTATGCGCGAAAAAGGTTCAGACTATAAGATAAATTGGGGAGTGGCACTTCCTCTGCTGCAGAAAATGGCAACAGAGTATGGATATGACTACGACCTTGCTATCAATCTATGGAAGGAGAACATACGTGAATGTAAGATTTTGGCCACAATGATTATGCCGCCCGAGCAGATGTTGCCAGAAGTGGTGGATGTGTGGATGGAACAGACCCATACGCAGGAAATGGCTGAGATTGCAGCTTCCAAACTGTATCAGTATCTTCCATTTGCTTCGGTTATGGCTTATGAATGGATAGCTACAGACAAGGTATATTATCAGATAGCTGCCTATAATATATTGGGACGTTTGTTCGCCCGAGGAATGGCTCCCAACGAACTTGGTATCAATGAATTCTTGGACCAGGTCGCTGTGGCGCTCCAAGACGATAATATCGGTGTAAGGCATGCTGCATACAATTGTCTTACTCATTTTGAAGACCTTGGTGACGATTATGCACTTCTTGCTCAAAAGGCCATGCGTTCACAAGGGCTTCATCTCTGAAACGAAAATACTCAAAGGACTGACAGGATGAGCTGACGCCTGTTCTGTAGTTCATTTGCATCTTGCTTCTGTCATCAAGCAACAAAATCAACATAGTAGGTTATCTTTTTCTCTTATTTATACCTTATTTATATAAAAATGATGTAACTTTGTAGCAACATTAATATGTAACGGATAGATGGTGGATAACGTCAATATTAAAGCAAGAGAAATATTGGACAATTATCTTGAGATGCACAATCATCGCAAGACACGTGAACGTTACTTTGTACTTGATGCCATCTGCCGGATGCCCGGTTGTTTTACCCTAAAGGAACTTGATGCTAATTTGAGATTGTCAAATTTCAGGGTATGTCGGGCTACTCTCTACAATGCTATACGTCTTTTTACAGAACTGCGTTTGGTCATCTGCCACCGTTTGGCCGATGGCACGTACTACGAGAAGGGGTTCAATGGTGAAAGTCGTGTGCATCAGGTTTGTAATGTCTGTGGTAGGATAACCGAAATAGACGAACCGGAGATAAGCGATGCTGTAAATGATATAAAATTGAAGCGGTTTCGTAAAGAAACATTCAGTCTGTATATATATGGCGTCTGCAGTAGCTGCCAGTCCAAGGAGAAGCGTACGCGCAGCAAGGTTAGTAAGGAAAGAATATAAATACTCATTATAATTGATATGAATACAGGTAAAGTCGATGTCCTGTTGGGTCTCCAGTGGGGCGATGAAGGTAAAGGAAAAGTAGTGGATGTGCTTACTCCCCACTATGATGTGATAGCTCGTTTCCAGGGAGGACCAAATGCCGGCCATACCTTGGAGTTTGAGGGACAGAAGTATGTTTTGCGTTCTATTCCATCTGGCATTTTCCAGGGCGGTAAGGTCAACATAATCGGTAACGGTGTGGTATTGGCTCCCGATTTGTTTATGGAAGAAGCCAAAGGTTTGGAGGCTTCGGGTCACAATCTGCATGAGCGTCTGCATATCTCAAAGAAGGCCCATCTCATTATGCCTACCCATCGCATTCTGGACCGTGCTTATGAGGCTGCTAAAGGCAAGGCCAAAGTGGGAACGACAGGAAAAGGCATTGGCCCAACCTATACAGACAAAATTTCACGTAATGGACTGCGCGTAGGCGATATTCTGGATAACTTCAACGCTAAATATGCTGCCCATAAGGAGCGTCATCTCCAGATGCTGGCATCTATGGGATGGACAGACTTCGAGGGCTTCGAAGCCGTAGAAGCCAAATGGATGGAAGGCGTTGAGTATTTGCGTCAGTTTACGATTGTGGATAGTGAGAACGAAATCAACCATATCTTGCGTGAAGGCAAAAGCGTACTCTGTGAAGGCGCTCAGGGCACTATGCTCGATGTCGATTTTGGCAGTTACCCATTTGTGACATCTTCTAATACCATTTGCGCAGGTGCTTGTACTGGCTTAGGTATTGGTCCTAACCGCATAGGCAATGTTTATGGTATCATGAAGGCTTATTGCACCCGTGTGGGTAGCGGTCCGTTCCCCACCGAACTGTTTGATGAAACTGGTGATACTATCCGTAATATCGGTCACGAATATGGTGCCGTTACCGGTCGTGAGCGCCGTTGTGGCTGGATAGACCTTGTACAGTTGCGCTATTCGGTCATGGTCAATGGCGTTACAGAACTCATCATGATGAAGAGCGATGTGCTGGATGGTTTTGATACTATCAAGGCTTGTATCGCATACAGATTGAAAGATGGAAGTGAAACATCTGAATTCCCTTATGAGATTGATGATGTGACTCCCATTTATAAGGAGATGCCAGGATGGAAGACTGATATGACCAAATTTACCTCAGAAGAGCAGTTCCCTGAGGCTTTCAGCAATTATGTGCATTTCCTCGAGGAGTATCTTGAGACACCTATTAAGGTTATTTCAATAGGTCCTGATCGTGAACAAACAATAGTAAGAAAATAAATGGCACAGAAACCTTCTATACCAAAAGGGACGAGAGATTTCGGCCCTATAGAAATGGCGAAGCGCAACTATATCTTTGATACCATTCGCCAAGTATATGCGCTTTATGGATTCCAGCAGATTGAAACTCCGGCAATGGAGACTCTCCAGACCCTGATGGGTAAGTATGGAGAGGAAGGCGACAAACTCTTGTTCAAGGTGCTCAACTCGGGCAATTATCTTGGCAAGATTACCGACGAAGAACTGGCTGGGCGCAATAGTCTTCATTTGGCTGCCAAGTTGTGCGAGAAAGGTTTGCGCTATGACCTTACCGTTCCATTTGCGCGTTATGTAGTCATGCATAGAGATGAACTTCAGTTGCCTTTCAAGCGCTATCAGATTCAGCCAGTGTGGCGCGCTGACCGTCCTCAGAAGGGACGTTATCGCGAGTTCTTCCAGTGCGATGCCGATGTTGTTGGTTCTGATTCGCTGCTCAGTGAGGTAGAACTGATGCAGATTGTCGATACCGTCTTCTGCAGATTCGGCATTCGCGTTCAAATCAAGATTAACAACCGTAAGATTCTTACCGGTATCGCAGAGGTAATAGGCGAAGCTGACAAGATTGTTGATATTACGGTTGCAATAGACAAGCTGGACAAGATAATTGATATTGACCAGTCCCCCATAGGGCGCACGCCGCGCAGCAATCCTGCAACGTATACAGGACTGTTCGATTTGATACGCGACGTATTTGCCCAAACGCCGGACGCGAAGATGCGCGGCTATACGAACGGCCGCTTCAGCTTCAATGTTAAGGGCGGGCGGTGCGAAGCCTGCCGCGGGGACGGCATACTGAAAATAGAGATGCACTTTTTGCCCGATATATACGTTCCGTGCGAGGTTTGCGGCGGCAAGCGATACAACAGGGAAACGCTTGAGGTAAAATACAAGGGTAAAACCATTGCGGACGTATTGGACATGACGGTTGAAGAAGCGCTGAAGTTTTTTGCGCCGCTGCCCAAGCTTGCCCGCAAGCTGCAAACGCTTTACGATGTTGGCCTTGGGTATATCCGCCTGGGGCAATCGTCCACCACGCTTTCCGGCGGCGAGGCGCAGCGCGTTAAGCTGGCGACGGAGCTTGCAAGGCGGGATACGGGCAGGACGCTTTATGTGCTTGACGAACCCACCACGGGACTGCATACGGACGACGTGAAGCGGCTTATAGCCATTTTGCAGCGCCTTTGCGACGGCGGCAGCACGGTCGTGGTAATAGAACACAATCTGGACGTGATAAAGACTGCGGACTATATAATAGACCTTGGTCCGGAAGGCGGGGACATGGGCGGCACGATAGTATGCACAGGTACGCCCGAGCAGGTTGCCCAAAATAAAAAGAGCTATACGGGCATTTATTTGAAGCCCATGCTTGAAAAAGGCATACGCGAATAAGCATAAAATAAACGGCTGGCGGCATGACGAAATGGTATAAGGCGGCGCAGAAACGCTATTCCGTAAGACGGTACAAGCAGGAGCCGAGTTTGGAGGACATGCTGGCGCTGGAAAGCGCGGCGGCATCGCTTAGCGTGCGCGGGGTGCGCATTGCCGTGGGCGTGGAGCAGAAGGTGTTTTCCGGCATACTTGGGTCGCGCATAAAGGGCACCAGCGCGTTTGCCGCGTTCATATCTCAAAACGGGGACGAAACGTCGCTTGGGTACTTGGGAGAAGCGTTCGTATTGGAATGTACGTCGCTTGGGCTTGGCACATGCTGGCTTGGCGCGAACTTCAACCGCGGCGCACTCAGCTCCACTATAAAGCTGAAAAAGAGCGAGAAGGCCGTTTGTGCAACGCCCATCGGCATTGCGGACGAACCGTTCGTGCGCAGGAAGCGCCGCGGCGTTGCGGAGCTGACATGGCTTGAGGACGAGGAATTTGAGCAGCTTCCCGCATGGCAAAGGAGCGCGGTGCAGTGCGCAATACTTGCGCCGAGCGCCGTGAATAAGCAGCCGTATGAACTTATTCCCGAAAACGGGGGCATAAGCGTTGTGGATTGCGGCAATAATTTCGGCTTCGGCAACGTGGACAGGGGCATAGCTATGCTGCATATAGAGCTGGGCGCGGCGGCGGAAGGCGTGCACGGCACATGGCGCAAGCGGGGCGAGGATATGTGCTTTATGCCGGACGTGGAATGACGCCGAGCATAAACTAATAAATAATTTATAAACAATGCCATTGCGAAAGGCAGAGATACAGGCTATAATATAGAGTGAAATAGCATTATTAAGTGTGCAGTTATCGGAGGAAGATATGGGCTTTAAGAGAGTATCGGAAGCAGTAATTAGGCGCCTGCCGCGGTACTACAGGCATTTGACTATGCTGGAGACGCAGGGTGTTGAGCGCATAAGCAGCGAAAGGCTGGCGCGGCAGATGGATCTGAACGCATCGCAGGTGAGGCAGGATTTCAACTGCTTCGGCGGTTTTGGCCAGCAGGGCTATGGTTACAACGTGAGCAACCTTACGGGCGAAATAAAGCGCATAATGGGCATAGACCGCAAGCACACCATAATAATTGTCGGTGCGGGCAATATAGGCCATGCACTTACCAACTTCCCCGGCTTTGCGGAGACGGGATTCGAGGTAAAGGCGCTGTTCGACGTGAATGAGGACCTTATCGGCACTGAAATAAAGGGCCATCCCGTGCTTGACGTTAAGGACATGGATGAATACATACGCGAGAATCAGATCGACATAGGCGTTATAGCCGCCCGCCGCAGCGCCGCGCAGGAGATTGCGGACAGGATGTGCGCAGCGGGCATACGCGGCATATGGAACTTTGTGCCGCTGGATATCACAACATCCGTACCGATAGAAAACGTTCACCTGAGCGAGAGTCTGAGCACGCTTTCATACAAGATAGAGCATGGGCTGCTGGACTAAAAAACAATGTATTCTTTTATCAGGAGGTAAACCTATATGAAATATCGTTGCACCGTTTGCGGTTACATTCACGAAGGCAGCGAGCCGCCGGCGTTCTGCCCGCAGTGCAAGGCCCCCGCGGACAAGTTCGTTCCCGTTGAAGAAAACAAGCTGGACTGGGCTGCCGAGCATGTTGTGGGCGTGGCGAAGGGCGTTGATCCTGAAATAATAGAGGGTCTGCGCGCCAACTTCACCGGCGAATGCACCGAAGTGGGCATGTATCTTGCTATGGCGCGCGTTGCGCACCGCGAAGGCTACCCCGAGATTGGCCTGTATTGGGAAAAGGCTGCCTATGAAGAAGCCGAGCATGCCGCCAAGTTTGCCGAGATGCTGGGTGAGGTCGTGACCGATTCCACCAAGAAGAATCTGGAGATGCGCGTGGAAGCCGAAAACGGTGCGACGATGGGCAAGACCGAGCTGGCGAAGAAGGCGAAGGCACTTAACCTCGATGCGATCCATGATACCGTGCATGAGATGGCCCGCGACGAGGCCCGACACGGCAAGGCGTTTGCCGGTCTGCTGAACCGCTACTTCGGCAAATAATCCGTCCTCTGAAATTAGAGAGAATGAAAAAAACCCCGAACCATACGGGGAGTATAATGCAGGAATCTGC
>OQWM01001149.1_pt1 | contig 18173 bp, 11 predicted proteins | sample 1691531 | NCBI WGS metagenome assembly OQWM01 (sample SAMN03418257, study PRJEB22391) | human gut metagenome | biome: human-gut; feature: organic feature; material: feces | host: Homo sapiens | place: Tanzania | collected 2013-01
GTCGGGTTTAGGCTGCCATGTGCGTACCTTTATGATGGGATTTTCGGGGTCGTTTATGTCCACATAGAGAAACAGGTAGCCCGTGTCGCCGTAGTTTGACGAGTAATAGTCCTGTTTTATCTGGATTGCGTACGACTCCATGCCCTTGCCGAGTTTCTTGACCGAGTTGTCGGAGAAGCGGATGTTGATAAACTCCTTGCTTGCAAAACTGCGCGCCATGCGTGCTATGTACTCGTTCTTGCCCTCCCTCGTGTAGCGCACATACTGGTTTTGTGCATAATGCGTGTTGCTGTCGGCGAAGCGGTTTCCTCCAGGGGTGATTACGCACCCGGAAATAATCACGGCATTGTCGTCAAACACGTTTCGCAGATAGTCGATTCTTTTCAGTGCGAATGCAGTTTTATAGTTCTCAAGGAAGTTCATCAAAGCCTTTCGTGTGGCTTCGTTCCATTCGTCGTTGTTGAGGATGTCGTGTTCTGCCTTTTCGCCAAGACCGAAAGCAATGTAGTCGATGCGTTTTTTCGAGTCGAACGTAAACACCACGTCCTCGACAAACGATTTGCGCAAGCCGTTGCGGAACGAAAACGACATTTTCGCATTGCGGCACACCACGCGGTCGCCGTTCTGATAGAACGTCAGTCCTGAGGTGTCGAGCACTCGGGCACGTCCGTAGTTAATCAGACTGCGGAACATTTCGGCGCCCTGCGGCGTGAAATATTTTTCGGCAGAAGCATAGTCCTTGGCTGTTATTGCGGCAAGCACCTTGTCGATTGTTTTGCGGTATTCTGTGTCGTTTGATAAATACTCAATGGCGTTGGTCACCGGAGCGGTCTCGATAGCCGCCTCAGCCTCACGGGTGGCAGCGACTGAAGGAGTGTCGCCGCTGACATTGATGTATGATTTGCGGAACGCCTGACCTCTTACGGTCGACATCACCGCATCGATTTCGCTGTCGATGTGAGCCTCCCCGCGATATTCATACTCGCTTTTCAGTCTAAGATTGTCGGTTATTGCGCCAGGGTTTAGCTCAATCACGCCGCGTCCGTCTTTGGCGCTGTAGATGTTGCTCCAGTTCTGTCCGTCGAAATATGTGTAGTCGTAGCTCGCTACAGGCTTGTCTTTGTATGTCACCGCCACCTCAAGCACGTTGTCCGACGTCTTGCGCATCGGTCTCACCTTTATGCCGTCAAAGATGTCGTTCATCTGGGCCGGAATCCATGTTGACAGCAGATGGTTGTTCTTGTCTCTGACCTCATTCGGATGCTGCAGCGTTTTCAGCATGGCATACGCCCAATAGTAATAGCGCAGCGCATCGTCGATTTTTGCATTTTTTTCAGCAGTCTCCGCAAGTCCGAGCATCTCGTCGATGCGTCGTCGGCGCGCCTCGAAGATGCGTGAAATTTCCGATTTCAGGATGTAGCGTCCCACATGTGCGTCAGGCTCGTATTCAATCACGATTTTCTCAGTGTTGGTGAGTGTGGCTTGTGAGTAGGTCTGCACCTTCGACCGGGCATAAGTCTCGCCGTCCACCTGCCCGTTGTGGCTCAGCTCATCTTCTGTCAGCGTGAACGAGCTTTGCACCTGCACGGAAATCTTGCTTATAAGGTCGGCAAGTGCGTTCTTGTCGGCCTCGGCGTCGCTTGATCCCCAGCCTTCGCCGTAGATGTATTGCCGGCTGCTCTTGATTTCTTCCCAACTTTGCGCTCCGCAGGGGAAGAATATGATTGCGGCTATTATGAATGTCAGCAAATGTTTCATTGTTGTCAATATCTTAGATAAGTGTCGATGGAGTTGAATCTTGTGTCACCGATATAGAAATCAATCTGTCCGGAAGTAGAAGTCGTTGTCGATGTCTTTTTCGTTGAGATTGTCAAGATTGTTTCTCCAGGCAAGCCCTCCGTCTGCGAAAGCACAATCCACGGCTGTGTGGCCTTGGCAGTCCATTTAGCGGATGATGAGATTGTCACCTTCTCGATGTCGGTGCTCGAGTAGAAGCTGAAACTGCTTGAGTATGCCTTACCGTTGATTTTCAGATAGTGCGCATCCTGTTTTGCCGAAAGAGTCTCGTACTGGTTTGAATTGCCGCGGTAAAGTCGGCATGTCGCTGTGCGTGAACTTGTCGAGCTGTTTTCTTCGGCAGTCACAGTGATGGTGTATTCTTGCTCGGCATAGCCTTTTGTTGCCGAGAAGCGGAGCCATGTCGGGATGTTTGTTATTTCCCAATCGGAGTGGAGGAACAGCCTGAACGTCTGTTGGCCTCCCGTCGCAGAGAAACTGAGGTAGGGGATGCCAGACTCCGGCACGCCGAATTGTATCACGCCGATATATTGAGTGTTGAATTTCGTTGACACATAGAGTTGCGCGCCTCTTTCCGACACGCTTTTTGTGTTTGACTCCGCACTGATGTTTACCGTCACTTTCTCTCCGGCTTTTCCGTCTGTCGGCGACACAGTCAGCCAGTAGGGAATGTTTGTGATTGTCCAGTCGTCGTTGAGGGCGACTGTTACGGTTTGAGGTGTGCCAGCCGCATCGATTTTGATGTCGGTCGGCGAGATAATTTCTGTGATGTGCGGTTTGTCGGGATTGTCGGGAAGCCATCCGTCGTAGTCGTCTTTGCAGGCGGTAAAGACAGAAGCGACTGCAACCGACAGGATTATGCTGATAAGTCTTTTCATTGTCGTTTTGCGATTAGAAGATTAAAGAAATTCCGACTTGAAGGTCAAAGCCTTTTAATGCCTTGTCGTATGTGTCAGACACTTTTACAAGTTCCTTCATTCCGTCGGATTTAGCCACGGGAACGTAGTATTCCGGTGTTACGGAGATGCACAGTTTCTTATAGACAAGGGCAAACTGCACAGAGCCGGTAAACGAACATGCCGACGGTGCTGTCTCGTCGTCGATTTTCGACCTGTCCTGAAGAGTCAGCACAGCCGCTCCTATTTGAGGCGTGATGCGCACCACATTGCCGCATCTGAGTCCCCATCCTATTCTGCCGTTTATACGCCAGTTCTTGAAGTCGGAAGTGTGGGCAAGGGAATTTTGCGATGTGTACCAATCGACCTCCTTTGTTTCATTGCCGGCGATGAAGCTGACTTCCATATTGAATTTTCCGGCAAAAAAGCCCATTATCGCACCTGCGCCTTGAAAATTAAGGCATTGATAGATGGCTCCCATATAGAAAGCGTCATTGTTGATATAGTTCTCATGGTAACGCTTCTTACGGAAAGAGAAATCCACGGAGCTTTCGTTGCCTTCCTCCACAGTGATAGTCGTTTCTTTTGACTTGCCCTCATAGTATGCGGAAATGGAATGCTCACCGTAGTTGATGTCGCGGGAAATGGAATATCCGCTGCCCGCTATTTTGCCGTCGATATAAAAATTCGCGTTCTGGTTGCATGAGATGGTGACCTTCTTGAAGTTGGGCTTTAGTTGCCAGCTGATGAGGCTTGAACCTTCGGATATGTCGACGGTTTCTGTGCGGCTCTGATATCTGTCGGCACTCATGCTGATTTCATGTTTGGTGCATGTGAGCAAAGCGTCGCAGGGAGTAAGCCCGATGTATTTTCCGTCGATGTTTACGACGGATGTTACATTTGACGTGAACTTCACACGGATGGCGTTGTTGAGCACGATGTTAAGCTCCGACGTCTTGCGCTCGTCGATGTCGGCGGTTGCAGTTTCGGTCTTGTAGCCGTCCTTGCTCAGCGTCACGCTGCGTGAGCCGATTAGAACTTCCTTGATGAACAACGGCGTTTTGCCCATCACCTTGCCGTCGATTGCAACGGTGGCTTCCATTGGCGACGATGTCACTTTCAGAGAGCCGTAGATTGGTGTGGGAGCGGGCAGAGAGATGATGTCGTTTGCCGAAAGGTCGTCGGCATTGATTGTTATGGACCGGATAGTCGTGCGGTGGCTCGGCTTGCGCAGCTCGACGCGGTAGGTGCCCGATGCCAGCGGACCGCTCCACGAACCGTGACCTTTGTATTCCTGATTGATATAGATGTCGGCATCGGCATCGCCGGTGACGGTGTAGTTTCGGAAGTCGCTTTTCAGAGCCGCGTTGACACGCAGAGTGTCGTTGTCGGCGATGGTTACCGACTGTTGGAAAATATGGTAAAGCGGCTTTATGATTTTCAGCAAGTGCTTGCCGCTGCTCAGCTGCAGTGTGTGCAGCGGCAATGTGCCATGGTCGGAGCCGTCGACAAACACCCTGGCATCGGAGCCTGCGTTGGCGCTGTTTACCTCCAGCCATCCGAACATAGGTCGCATATTCACGTTGACGGATGCTTTCTCTGCCGTCACCGTCACCGAACCCACCTCGGTGTGGTAGTCTTTGCGCTCGATGCGATACTGATATTTACCGAATGGCTTGAAGCATGATGCAGTGCCTTCGTCATCGAGCAGCAGCGGTTGCCCGTCAAATTCGAGTATGGCGTCGGCTGGTGAAATGTGGAACACGACAAACTGGTCGGTCTGCGCCTCCTCGATTACGGTGTGCACCTTGCCGGTGACAAGCCTCAGCTCGTATGTGCGTGCGCTTTCAACTTGCTGAGGGATAGGGTAGTTGCGGAGAACTCCCAATTGTGGATGCGCAATCGTAATGAATCTTATCTTTTCAGGAACGTATACCCAGATTTCTCCCACTTTCTGTTCTGTGGCAACGACACCGAGCATTCCGACGTCGAAATTGAAGCCTTTTTCGGAGGTCACCACTTTTATCAAGGCACAGGTTTTTCCGTTCTGGTCTTTTTTCATTGTACCGGCAGTGTTGGCTGTCAGGTCGTTTTCAAGCGGTGTGAAACTCTCCACGCTGATTTGCTGCGACAAGGCAGGCAACGCAAGCAGCACCGCAAACAAAATAAGTAAACTCAGTCGTTTCATTTCTGTATGAGAAGTTCGTATCTAAAATCCCGTTTTTCGGTTGAATAAGAGCAACAATGGCACAAATGAGCGTTTGCTCACAAATTGCCTAAAGCGGCCTATCTTTTGCAAAGATAGCGCAAAAAAAAAGAAAAGGTGTGAAAAAAGCGCAAAATCTTTAAGATTCTGCGCTTTATGGATTTTTGTAGTTGTGTGACTATGCTTTCACACGGCCAACGTAAGAGCCTTCGCGAGTGTCGACCTCGATAGTCTCGCCTTCGTTGATGAACAACGGAACGCGTACAGTTGCGCCAGTCTCAACGGTTGCAGGCTTAAGAGTGTTTGTGGCAGTGTCGCCTTTGAGTCCCGGCTCAGTGTAGGTGATTTTCAACTGAGTCTTGATAGGCATTTCAGCGAAAAGTACGGTTTCAGTAGAAGCGTCGCTTACAACTTCAACGACATCGCCTTCCTTCATGAAGTCAACGCCAGTGATCAAATCCTTGTGGATAGGAATTTGGTCGTAAGTTTCCTGGTTCATGAAGATATAGTCGCCAGCCTCTTGGTAGAGGAACTGATAAGGGCGACGCTCCACGCGTACGTCTTCAAGTTTCTCGCCGATGTTGAAGCGGCGTTCGATAACGTAACCATTAACAACGTCTTTCAGCTTGGTGCGCATGAAAGTGTTGCCTTTACCTGGTTTTACGTGAAGAAATTCGATGCAGAAATACAACTTGTTGTCCATACGGATACAAGTTCCGTTCTTAATGTCTTGAGCGTTAATCATATATTTTTAGTGAAATTTTAAAATTCCGTAATGAGACTGCAAAGTTATGATTTTTTTCTTGAAGATTTGCCAAAACATTCAAGAAATCTTTCTATCCGTTTGCGTCACTATCATTTAAAGGCGGGTTTCCATGACATCGGTATCCTTTTCCGCGTCTTTGGGTAAAACAAATCCCCGACTTCCACAGCCGGGGATTTGCGATGTTGGCGTCGGCGGCTATTTGCTGACAATCACTTTGCGCGCATTGTTGCCCGCCTTTACAATATAGACACCTTTGGCGAGTCTTACCGGAGTGCCGTTGATGGCGAAAGCCACGATGCGTCCCTGCAGGTCGTAGACAGTGGCGTTGCCGGTTCCGTTCACAATGATTCCGTCGGTCGACGTGTGTATTGACAAGCCGCAGTCGCTGATGCTGTTGACATCTGCAGTGATGTGGGCAGTCAAATCGGTTGGTTGCGACTCTCCGTTGCCGTATACGGCAGTCACGAAGTAGCGACGGTCGATGATGCTTGTCTCGGGGATGTTGTAAGTGTTGGTTTCCAGACTGATAATGTCTTTGTTTACACGTCCCACGCCGTCTTCATACACGTTGTAGCCGAGCAGAGGGTTTGTTTCTGTTTCGGTGATGCGGATGTTGTCAATCCAGATGGCGCTGTCGAATGTGATTTTTGAGATGAAATGGATTGCTACATATTTTGCCTCGGCCGGGATGTTGGCAATGCTTATGGGCACAAACGTTTGCGACATGATGAACTGACCGTAATTAAGACTTGATGTCATTGACTGCAGTGTATTGGTGAATGACTTTGCAGGATCGGCAGGGTCGTATTCGCTGTCGGTTGAGTAGAGAATCTCCATTTTGTAGTAATATGAACTGGTTGTGAATTTTTTCGTTGCGATGAGGAACGAGAGATTCATCTTTGATTCTTTTTTGCAGTCGAGCAGCGGTGAAATCAGCCAGTCGTTCTGTTGTTTGTTGGCTTTGAGGGTCAGTCCAATCAAATTGTCACCGTCATATCCTTTCGGGACGGATGGTTTTTTGACAATGTTGAAAGCGCTGCCGGTAGTCATATATAAACTTGCGCCAGCCTCATTGTCGAGGTCGATGCTTGTGAATCCGTCAAACGGGCCGGTGAATCCTGACTCAAAGCCCTCAAACGACGTGCCCACATTGAGTGGCTTGACATATTCGCCGGCAGCGTTCCATTTGAGCTCGATTGAGTTGTCGTCAAGTTGTGAGGCAACGGCATCTGTCGGAGCTGCATTGTCGACAAATCCAACGCCGACCACGGCGGTTTCCGACGTGTTGTTGTCAGGGTTTTCATCGCCGTCGTAGTTAACCTTTAGAGCAAAAGAATAGGTATCGGCGGCTTTTACCTCGATTGCTGTCAGAGGCACTGTCAGGCTGACTGTGTATGAGCCGAGAGCCGGAATGTCGGCTGGCGCCTGCAAATCGATGGCTGAAGGATAGTCGGTGGTCAATTCATAAGAGTAGTCGGAGCCGGATACTGCCTTCGCGCTGTTGTTGAGGAGCGTGAACGACAGATTGATGTCGTTGCCGGAATAAACGGATGCTGGGGCTACGGGTGCCGCTACTTCGATGTCTTTGTCGGCAGGAGCGAAAATGCGCACGTTGTCAAGCACAATGTTTTGGTTGTAGTTGCTTATAGCCACGAGAGCCACACGGAAGGTGTTGCAACCATCGGTGATTGCGGAAGCAATTGGAAAAGACACTTTGTCCCATCCTTGTTTGCCGCCGTCGTTCAATGTGGTGACAGCGCCGTCGACATCGGTCCATGCACCGTCGTCGCACGACACCTGGATCTTGATTTTTTCGTTGCCTATGGTGCGGTATAAGTAGAATTCGATTATAGGAGATTTGCCGGCAATGTTTTTAATTGGCGCGGTGGCAAGACGTGCGGAATAGTTTGTTGGGGCATTCCAGGCATTGTAGAAGGCGAAACCGCCGTCGTTGTCATAACTGTTGCTGACAATCGGTTTTTGCGAAGTGGTGGCGGCCATTGGAGTCCAGTTGAACGAGCCGGAAACGATTTCTGCCGTCCAGATCTTGCCGAAAGACGCGTTTGCAAACGAGTCGGCAAACGGAAGGTTTAGGCTGCCGACAGTAAAAGATGGGGTCATTGCAGCCTCTGAGCTTTCGCCGTTGAGCACGGCGGTGACGGAATATTGCAGCGAATGAAGCTCTGCCGATGTGTAGTTGTCGGTAAATGTCGTGGCGGAGCATGCTTCTGCTATGATGGTCGCGTTGCCGTCAACGATGCGCGAAACGGTATAGGTCAGCGCCGAGGGGTCAATAAGGGCATCGTGGATGCCTTTTTCAGGTGCTTCCCATGAAAGCACGAAGGAGTCGTTGGATTTGCTTACCGACAGGTTGGTGACAGGTGTCGGGGTTTCTTTTCCGACAAATGTCGACGCGGTGGCGCTGTCGCTTTGGTTGCCGTCGCTTTCCACAACCACAGAGTAGGAGACAGTGCCGGTTCCGGAATCGTTGTCGGTGTATGTAATGTATTCTCCGGCATTCCCTTTGTCTGTTTTTATGGCTGTCGTATTGTCGCCTCTGTAGATGCTGTATTTCAAAGTGCCGCTGAGTGGATGTCCGCTGACTGTCTTTTCGGGCAGCGTGAACGCTATGGTTACCGATGCAGAACCGTCAGATGCGGGCATCAACGTCAGGTTGCCTACGGCTGCGGGTACAGCTGACACTCCGACTTCGTAAAGCGTTGTGTTGTATAGATATAGGGCATTGCCCTCTCCGAGGAAATAGATTTTGTATTTTCCGTCGGCAGGCACGTTGAATTCTATTGTTTTTTGTTCGGCTGCGGTCTTGGACGCGTATGGTAAATTTTCGAATTTCTTCAATTCGGTGTACTTGCTCAAGTCGTCACCTTGTCCTACACCGATGGCGAGCGACGTTGTTTTTTTGTTGTTGTAGGCGGCAGGAGAAGTTTCGATGCGATAAAGCGTGTTTGCCTTCAATGTAATCTCCGGAGATATGAGATAGTCGGAATAATATGGTTCAGTGATGTTGTAATTATACATGTACGGGTAGTTTCCGTAGTTGTTGAATTTCCAGGCTTCGTATTCGCTGTGGTCGTATCGGATGCTTGTTTGGGTGCATAGGTTGAATGTGGCGCGGTCGGTAAGGTCGAGCAGCGCCTCTGTCTCTTGTGCCTTTGTGTTTAAGGAAATCGCCAATAAAAAGGCAAAAATTGACAAGTATAGATGTTTCATAATCTTAATTCATTGAGTAATAAAAGAGGGGGACGCATTCAGTAATGCAGTCCCCCACAAGTTTTGGAGCAGGACTGATGATAATCCTGCATTAAGTCAATGCCTATGGGTGAACAGGGCGTACCTGTATGCCGCCGGCCTTCGAGAAGAATGAAGCCTCTGGCTTGTTGAACTTGTTGAAAGCTCCGCGAGAGAAGCGCAATGTGGCGGCGTTGCTGGTCATTTTCAGACCCTGATAATTGGTCCGCACATCGGCGTTGCCTGTCATGTAGTAGCCCGGCTGTACATTGCCGCGCGGAGCGCCTTTGTAGCCTTGCATGCCGCATGCCGGAAGGAAGATGCTGTTTCCGTTAGGACCTGTTACCGTGTATCCGTATTGTTCAGCAGTCCAAGTGCATTTTTCAATGAGTTCCTTTATTTCGGCTTCGGTAGGCAGACGCCATCCGTTGCCCCAAAGCACGTTGGCTGGGTCATATTCAGTTCCTGAAATTTGGTCGCCGATTTCCACATAGTCGTTTGTGATAGGGTCATACCATTTGTAGTTGTAAATGTGGCTGTACTGTTTTTCGGTGATTTCACCCCAGCAGATGTAGTCGCCGGTTTCTGACGCGCCTTGAGCTCCGATGTTGAACGGTGCCCATTTCACTGACAGACCGAGGTCGACCATTTCGGTCGGAGCGGTGTAGGATGGCAATGTTGGTTCAGGCACAGGACCGTATACCGGACGGATTGAGAATCCAACGTCGGGGTAGTCGTAGCCTTCGGCTGATTTGTTGCTTGCGTCGATGTTTGCACGGTAGTTGCGGCATTCCTGAGTGATGTCGTTCTGCTCGTATTCCGTTGAAGTCCAGTAGAAGCATCCCAATTGGTCGTGGGTGTGCTCAGTGCCGACCATATTTCCGACGGCAGGCAGGAAAATGCTGTTTCCGTTGATGCGCGATGTGATGAGCGCGCCGGTCACGCCTTCCATGCCAGTCCAAGTGAAGTCGCAGTTGTTTATGAGTTCGCGCCATTCATCGCGGGTAGGTATGCGCCATTGTCCGCCCCATTTCACGTGTGCCACGTCGTAGTTTGTGCCGGTGATTGTTGCGCCCAGTTTGTAGTACTCTTCCCATTGGTCGTGATCTTCGCCGTCGTTGTCGCAATACCATTGATAGTTTTCAAGCGTGTATTCTGTTTTTGGCTCAATCTCGCCGTATGCATAGAAATTGCCTCCTTCCCAAGGGTTTACCGCGCCGACGTTGTATGACGCCCATTTCACCGACAGTCCGAGGTCGACCATCTTTTCGCTTGGGTCTACCTGTCCTTCGCTGACAAATGAGATTTTTGACACGTCGGTCACGTTTTTCATTTCAGTGGTGCCGTCCTTGTATTCGATTTTCATCACTTTCTGTTGGGCGTTGAGAGTGCCGAATCCTGCAGCGGCGATGAGTATAGAGTATAAAAATTTGTTCATAGCTTGTTACAATAAGATTTTGAATGTTGTTTTGTTGATTTTGATGATGTAGGCGCCTTTTGCGAGCAGTGAGCGCTCAACGCTGTAGCTGTCGGGGATTGTGGTGTTGACCACGCAACGCCCGTCAAGGGTGTAGATGGAGAGCATGCTTCCTTCTCCAGCGTTTTCAATCACGATGGCGTCATTGGTGACGCGCATCGACACTGGTGTGCCTGCAATTTCGTTGACAGAGCCATACTTTACGAAGTCGATAAACTCGATGGCTTCGAAATCGAATGTCACCGGATCTTGGCTTGTTGTGGAGATTGTAGCTCCTGTCGCCGTGTAGGTGATTTCCGGGTTGGCGGAGAACATGAACACGACGGGTTCGCCTGTGACGGGTGTCACTCTGACGGCATCGGGAGCCTCAGCCGCGGACAATCCGAAGGCGGTTCCCAATAGGGTCAGAAAGAAAATGAATTTTCTCATAAGCATTTGTTGATAATGTTGGTAAATTATTTAGTTTGGTTTGTTGTCCGGAATCTTGTTTCCTGTCCGTTTTTGTCTGTTGCTTTGGAACGGGCGGAGTTAAGGTGGGCAGCCTTGATGAATGCGAGAATTGCCTGATAAATTGTGAATGTCTGTTTGTACAGTGTTCATAAATGTGAACTGTTGTAATTCTATTCACTGCAAAAGTAATACTCCAAATTACATATTGCAAGTAAAATTGCGATAAAATTTAGGAAAAGTAGAAAAAATGTCAATATTGCTCATATATGTTAGGTCTGTGCATTGATTCGCTTGTGGTGTGCGCGCGAATTTGCGGTGCGCGCGTGCATAAATAGTCATCTATGGTCGCTGTGTATGCAAAAAAAAGAGTGCCGGACGTGAGTCCAGCACTCTTGTGGATATTTTCAGATTGGTGAAATCTATTATCCGAGGAAGCCGAGCAATGCACCGGCAGCTACGGCAGAACCAATCACTCCGGCAACGTTCGGACCCATGGCGTGCATGAGCAGATAGTTGCTTGAGTCGTATTCCAAACCGATGTTGTTTGAGATACGTGCCGACATCGGAACGGCAGAAACGCCTGCGTTGCCAATGAGCGGATTGATTTTCTTGCCTTTCGGCAGGAACAGGTTGAACACCTTGACGAAGAGCACACCCGACATTGAGGCGATGATAAACGCCATTGCACCGAGGAAGAAAATCTTCAGTGTGTCGAAAGTCAAGAATTCAGAAGCCTGTGTCGACGCGCCGACAGTAAGACCGAGCAGCATCACGATGATGTCGTTGAGGGCGTTGCTTGCGGTCTTGGCAAGGCGTGTTGTCACGCCGCTCTCACGGAGCAGGTTGCCGAAGAAGAGCATGCCGAGCAACGGAAGGGCCGACGGCACAACGAAGCAGGTGAGAAGCAGACCCACGATAGGGAACATGATTTTCTCGTTCTGCGACACGGCGCGTGCCGGTTTCATCTTGATTACGCGCTCTTTCTTTGTTGTGAGCAGGCGCATGATCGGTGGCTGGATCAGCGGCACGAGGGCCATATAGGAGTATGCCGACACGGCGATTGCTCCCATCAAGTTTGGCGCAAGTTTCGACGACAGGAAGATTGCCGTAGGACCGTCGGCGCCGCCGATGATGGCGATGGCGCCAGCCTGGTCGGGTGCGAAACCGATGGCCATGGCAACGATATACGCGCCGAAGATGCCGAACTGTGCGGCAGCTCCGATGAGCATCAATTTAGGGTTGGCGATAAGTGCCGAGAAGTCGGTCATCGCACCGATTCCCAAGAAAATCAGTGGAGGATACCATCCGGCGCTCACACCGTCGTAGAGAATGTTGAGCACCGAACCTTGCTCGTAGATGCCCACCTCAAGGCCGGCGTCCAACTTGAAAGGAATGTTGCCCACGAGGATACCGAATCCAATCGGCACCAGCAGCAACGGCTCGAAATTCTTCTTTATGGCAAGCCAAATGAACAGCAAGCCGACAGCGAGCATCACGAAATGCTCAGGCGTTGCGTTGGCAAAGCCTGTGTATTCCCAGAAGCGCTGAAAGTTTTGACCTAAGAAACTAACTAAATCCATACGATTATTCGATTATGAGCAGGTCTGCGCCTTCGAGCACAGAGTCGCCCTTGTTTACACAGATGGATTTTACAACACCACCCTTGTCGGCGTGGATGTTGTTCTCCATTTTCATTGCTTCGAGGATAACAACAGTGTCGCCTACGGCAACAGTGTCGCCAACGTTGACCTTAAGGTCGAGGATTACACCTGGGAGCGGAGCCTTCACTGCGCCGGCGCCACCGGCAGCCGCCGGTTTGGCAACGACTTTTGTGCCAGCCTCGGTGCGTGGAGCGGCTGCAGGTTTAACGCTCTTCACAACAGGAGCCGGAGCGGCAGCCTGTTCGAGTTCCACCTTGTATGTCGTTCCGTTGACCGAAACTTCAGCGATGTTGTTCTCAATGTCGCCTACGGCAACTTTGTATTCTTGTCCGTTGATTTTATATTTATATTCTTTCATAATAAATTCAATGATTTAAAGTGGATTTGGATTATTTGTGAGGAAGCTCGCGGAGAGAATAAATCTTTGAGTTCCATGGAGAATATGCGCGTTTCACCTTGTTGATGGTGAGCACGAAATCCTCTTTGTCGTGCATGTTGAGATGCTCGTGGAGAGCCATGCAGATTGCTGCGATCTCCTCGCCTGAGTCGAGACCTGCCATCAGCGGCTTGCTGTCGTCGACAGTGCCTGTTGCGGCTTGCTTCTTGCGGCGTGCAGATTGAGCGTGGAACAAACCAAGTCCAATGAAACATAAACTAAGAATCAACAGCGAAAGGAATACGATGGTCATTGCCATCACTGTCATTCCGACACCGGTCTTGTCGTGCTTCTCGAAATTTTCGATTTTCTCGTTCTTGTCGATAATCACGTTGTTGCTGCTCGGAGTGATGTATTTGCCATTCTTTCCGTCGCGCACTTCCCATGCTTCGGCGTCGTTTTCAGCCTTTTGTCCGTCGACCTTGCGGGCGAACGAAGCGCCTGCAGGCAGTGTTGCAGGGACGGTTACCTCGTCGATGAGGGTTGTGCCGTCGCTGTCAAACAGGTAGATTGTGTTGTCCTGTCCGGGTTTGAGGTTGAAATTCACGTGGAACGTGCCTTTGTCGGGCTCGTTGTCGCACCAGAACACCACGTGCTGGCGTGGCGGGATCTTGGTGTTGACGTCCATGCGTGGGATTGGATATTTACGCGGGTTTGCCTTGTCGTCGGTCAGGAACATGCTTGAGATGTTGACCGAACCAAACGTGGAGTTGAACAGCTCAACCCACGCGTGGCGCATACCGTAGTCGTCTACATAGTTGCTGTCGTTCTGCACCATCACTTCGTTGATGCAGACGCCTTTGCGTCCTTGGGCAAACAAGCCGGCAACGCAGAAGGAGCAGAGCAACAGCAGCGTTAAAAATCTTTTATTCATACACGTAACTATATTATAAAGGAATATTGCCGTGCTTCTTGGCAGGGTTGGTCAATTTCTTTGTAGCCAGTTGCTGCAAAGCGCGGATGATGCGGAAACGCGTGTTGCGCGGTTCGATTACATCGTCGATATAGCCGTATTTCGCTGCGTTGTAAGGGTTGCAGAAGAGGTCGGTGTACTCTTTTTCCTTCTCTGCGATGTAGGCCTTCGGGTCTTCTTGAGTCTTGGCTTCTTTCATATAAAGCACTTCGGCAGCACCCGACGCACCCATCACGGCGATTTCAGCCGATGGCCATGCGTAGTTCATGTCGCCGCGGAGTTGCTTGCAGCTCATCACGATGTGGCTTCCGCCGTAGCTCTTGCGGATTGTCACAGTCACCTTAGGCACTGTGGCCTCGCCGTAGGCGTAGAGGAGCTTCGCACCGTGAAGGATTACGGCGTTGTATTCTTGACCTGTGCCAGGAAGGAATCCAGGAACGTCGACAAGAGAAACCAAAGGAATGTTGAAGGCGTCGCAGAAGCGTACGAAGCGGGCAGCCTTGCGCGAAGCGTTGCAGTCGAGCACTCCGGCGAGGAATTTAGGCTGGTTGGCAACGATACCTACAGACTGTCCGTTGAAGCGGGCGAAGCCGATGATGATGTTTTTCGCATAGTCGCGTTGCACTTCGAGGAACTCGCCGTTGTCGATGATTGCGCCGATCACCTCATACATGTCGTATGCCTTATTTGGAGAGTCGGGCACGATTTCGTTCAAAGCGTCTTCCACGCGGTCGATCGGGTCTGTGCACTTTACAAGCGGAGCCTCTTCGAGGTTGTTCTGTGGAATGTAGCTGAGGAGCTTGCGTATGAGTTTAAGAGCCTCTTCTCCGTCTTCAGTAGCGAAGTGTGCCACACCTGATTTTGTGGTGTGCATTGTTGCGCCGCCGAGTTGTTCTTGAGTAACATCCTCGCCAGTCACTGTCTTCACAACCTTCGGACCTGTAAGGAACATGTATGAGATGCCCTTTGTCATGATTGTGAAGTCGGTAAGAGCCGGAGAGTAGACAGCGCCGCCGGCGCAAGGGCCGAGGATTGCTGAGATTTGAGGCACTACACCTGATGCAAGGATGTTGCGCTCGAAGATTTCAGCGTAGCCGGCAAGGGCGTTGATGCCTTCCTGGATACGTGCGCCTCCCGAGTCGTTCAAACCGATGACCGGAGCGCCCATCTTCATTGCCATATCCATGATTTTGCAAATCTTCATTGCCATGGCTTCCGACAGCGAGCCGCCCCAAACGGTGAAGTCCTGTGCGAAAACATAAACGAGACGGCCGTCGATTGTACCGTAGCCGGTAACGACGCCGTCGCCGAGATAATGTTTCTTGTCTTGTCCGAAGTTGGTGCAACGGTGCTGCACGAACATATCCAATTCCTCGAAGCTGCCTTCGTCAAGCAGTTGGGCGATACGCTCACGTGCGGTGTATTTACCTCTTTCGTGCTGCTTGGCAATGGCTTTCTCGCCGCCGCCAAGGCGTGCTTTCTCGCGCAAGGCGATAAGCTCCTGCACTTTTTCAAGTTGATTGCTCATATTAAAATGCTTAATAGTTTAAGTGTTTGCTTATTCAGGTTTCTCGCAGAATTCAGTAAGAACGCCGTGTGTCGACTTCGGGTGGATGAACGCGATGTTCAGACCTTCGGCGCCTTTGCGAGGAGCTTTGTCGATGAGGCGCACGCCTTTGCCTTCCATTTCAGCCAAAGCGTTGGCAACACCGTCTTCAACGGCAAATGCGAGGTGATGGATGCCTTCGCCGCGCTTCTCGATGAATTTGGCGATAGGGCTCTCGTCAGAAGTCGGCTCGAGAAGCTCGAGTTTGGTCTGTCCAACCTTGAAGAACGCAGTCTTTACTTTCTGGTCGGCAACTTCTTCGATAGAGTAGCACTTCATTCCGAGAATGTTTTCATAATAAGGAATGGCTTCGTCAAGGCTCTTGACAGCGATTCCGAGATGTTCGATGTGAGAGATATTCATAATATTTAAATTTTAAAAGTTCTCTAAATAGATTACTTGTTCGCAAAAGTACGAAAAAATATCAAGAACAACTTTTTTATTTGTAAAAATATGGTTAATTGAAGAGTTTTAGCGCAAAATGTCAGTAACAGACTGACGGAATGTCAGCATCGGCGGCTGTCGGATTCGTGCAGCCGGAGTTTGGCACGCGATTTGTTTAGCCGAGTGTGTCGCGTCCCGAAAGGGCACGGCAGAGAAAACTTGAATAATAACAAATAAAAATATAGAATCATGGGTAAAATCATTGGTATAGACTTAGGTACTACGAACTCCTGCGTGGCAGTTCTCGAGGGTAAAGACCCTGTGGTAATTCCTAACAGCGAAGGCCGCAACACAACGCCTTCAATCGTTGCTTTCGTCGATGGTGGCGAAAGAAAAGTAGGTGACCCTGCAAAGCGTCAGGCAATCACCAATCCGACTCGTACGGTGTTCTCCATCAAACGTTTTATGGGCGAATCCTACGATGCCGTGCAAAAAGAAATCGCACGTGTGCCATATAACGTGGTTAAAGGCGACAACAACACTCCGCGTGTCGACATCGACGGCCGCCAGTACACTCCGCAAGAAATCTCGGCTATGATTCTTCAGAAAATGAAGAAGACGGCAGAAGACTATCTCGGACAGACAGTGACCGACGCCGTAATCACCGTTCCGGCATACTTCAACGACTCTCAGCGTCAGGCAACTAGGGAAGCCGGCGAGATTGCAGGCTTGAACGTTCGCCGTATCGTGAACGAGCCTACAGCCGCAGCGTTGGCTTATGGTCTTGACAAGAGCCAGAGCGACCGCAAGATTGCGGTGTTCGACCTCGGTGGCGGTACGTTTGATATCTCAATACTTGAGCTTGGCGACGGTGTGTTTGAAGTGAAATCGACCAACGGCGACACTCACCTTGGCGGTGACGACTTCGACCACAAGATTATCGACTGGCTGGCTGATGAGTTTAAAAACGACGAGGGTGTTGACCTCCGTCAGGACCCGATGGCTCTTCAGCGCTTGAAAGAGGCTGCTGAAAAAGCAAAAATCGAGCTTTCAAGCTCTACGTCGACAGAAATCAACCTGCCGTATATCATGCCGGTAAACGGTGTGCCAAAACACTTGGTAAAAACGCTTACCCGCGCTAAATTCGAGCAGCTTTGCGACAGCCTTATCCAGGCAACCGTAGTTCCTTGCCAGCAGGCATTGAAGGATGCCGGACTGACTCCATCAGACATCGACGACGTGATTCTCGTGGGCGGTCAGTCCCGTATGCCCCGCGTGCAGGAAGTGGTGCGTGAATTCTTCGGCAAGGAACCGCGTAAGGATGTGAACCCCGATGAGGCTGTTGCCATCGGCGCCGCGATTCAGGGCTCCGTGCTGACGGGCGACCGTCACGACGTGCTCCTGCTCGACGGGACATGGCGGCAGGTGTATTCCTCGGACAGCATCGGCTCTTCGGAGAAGATCGACGCGCTGCGCGGTCAGCTGCTCGCGACCGGCTCGCTGAACGGGGCGGGAGAGTATAACTTCTACCTGCGCACCCTGCCAGACACGGGCTTCACCTTAGTGCTCCAGCAGCCGAAGGTCTATACCTCGCAGGTGACGGACACGATATACCGGACCTGCTTCATGATGGGGTTATTATGCCTTGTGCTGAGTCTGCTGTGCGCGTGGCTCATAAGCCGCTATCTTTCAAAGCCGGTGAACGAGCTTGACAGCGCGATGGGCAGGGTCGAAAAGGGCGAATACGACACCGAGCTTGTCAGCGACCGCAGCGACGAGATGGGCAGACTCACCGCGAGCTTCAACCGCATGACGCGCGAGTACCGCCAGAACCTTGAGCGCAGCGTGCAGCGCGAGCGCGAGCTGAACGAAACGCGCCTGCGGATGCTCCAGTCCCAGCTCAACCCGCACTTTCTCTACAACACGCTCGACTGCATGAAGTGGCTCGGCGTGACCGGCGGCGTGCCGCAGGTGGCGGAGCTGGCCGCCGACCTCGCCGCGCTGCTGCGCGCGGGCATCTCCGGCAGCGAGTACATCACGCTTGAGGAGGAGCTTGAGCTGATCGGGCGCTACCTCGCCATTCAGGAGGTCCGCTTCGGCGACCGCTTCGTATGTGAGCTTGATGTGGACGAGCGCTTCCAGCACTGCGTGGTGCCCAAGCTCATTTTACAGCCGCTGGTGGAAAACGCCATCATCCACGGCGTGGCCGATCTAGAGGAGGGGTATATCAAGCTGTGGGCGGAGTCCGACGGGGACGACCTGCTGCTGCGGGTGTCCGACAACGGCCGGGGCATCGAGCCGGAGGTGCTGGCGCGCCTTGCCCGCCACGAGG
>OQWM01001150.1_pt1 | contig 18161 bp, 13 predicted proteins | sample 1691531 | NCBI WGS metagenome assembly OQWM01 (sample SAMN03418257, study PRJEB22391) | human gut metagenome | biome: human-gut; feature: organic feature; material: feces | host: Homo sapiens | place: Tanzania | collected 2013-01
TCAGAACGTCGTGAGACAGTTCGGTCCCTATCTGTCGTGGGCGCAGGATATTTGATGGGAGCTGTTCCTAGTACGAGAGGACCGGAGCGGACGTACCTCTGGCGCACCAGTTGTTCTGCCAAGGGCATAGCTGGGCAACTATGTACGGATCGGATAAACGCTGAAAGCATCTAAGCGTGAAGCCGACCCAAAGATAAGATATCCCATTGTTTCAAACAAGTAAGACCCCTTGAAGACTACAAGGTTGATAGGCACGATGTGTAAGTGGAGTGATCCATTCAGCAAGCGTGTACTAATAGGTCGAGGGCTTGACCACAATTCGCTTGAGACTTTTAAGTCAACGAAAAAATGCTAGCAGTGATTATTCAGTTTTGAAGGCACGTCCTTCTAAAAATACTGGACAGAGACACAGAAATGTGTTATACTGATTCAGTCAAATCGGTCGGTGTCGATGACGGTAAGGTTCCACCTGTTCCCATTCCGAACACAGAAGTTAAGCTTACTTGTGCCGAAGATAGTTAGCTGGAAACGGCTTGTGAAAATAGGTAGTCGCCGACTTAACTAAAAGCTCTGAGATGAAAGTCTCAGGGCTTTTTTGTTGCATCAGGAATCTCAGAAATTAAAAATGAAATTCACGCAGATTCAACAAAATATACTTGAAAATTCATGTTTTGTTGGAATATTTCATGGAAATTAGTTGCGTCTAAGTGGTACTTATGTTACAATAGTAATATATCAAATGAGCTGGCGTAGAGAAAGCGCCCGGGCGGAAATATATTGAGGAGAGGAAGTAGTTGCAGTGAAAGTGGCGATGATCGGCCATAAACGGATTCCTTCACACGAAGGCGGCATCGAGGTTGTGGTTGAGGAACTTGCCGCACGGATGGTTCAGTTGGGACATTCTGTTACCTGCTACAATCGCTCCGGGCAGCACGTCAGCGGCAAAGAACATACAGCCGAGCGTCGTTCGGAGTACAAAGGCATTCGCATCAAATATGTGCCGACCATTGATGTCAAAGGGTTGGCAGCGGTGACATCCAGCTTTTTTGGCTGTCTGGCAGCTGCGTTGGGAGACTATGATGTAGTTCATATCCACGCCGAAGGGCCTGCATTTTTTTGCTGGATCCCGCACCTGTTCCGCAAACGGGTAGTCGTGACGGTTCATGGGCTGGACTGGGCGCGGGGAAAATGGAAGGGCGGCGTGGGCTCCCGCTATATTCTGCGAGGAGAGAAGATGGCGGTGCGTTTTGCGGACGAGATCATTGTGCTGAACCATTCTACGCGGGAGTATTTTCAGAAAACATACGGACGGAAAACGCACTACATCCCAAACGGTGTCAATGTTGTTGAAAAATGCGACCCAGATCTGATCGCAAAGCGATACGGGCTGGACAAGGATTCCTACATTTTATATCTGGGACGTATCGTGCCGGAAAAGCGTTGTGATCTGCTCTGCAACGCCTATGAAAAGTTGCATACGGATAAGAAATTGGTGATCGCGGGCGGGGCGTCGGATTCCGATGCCTACATGGAAGGACTGAAAGCGCAATTCCAGGGCAATGAAAATATTCTGTTCACCGGTTTTGTGGACGGGCAGCTGCGGGAAGAGCTTTACAGCAACGCTTATCTGTTTGTGCTGCCCAGCGATCTGGAGGGAATGTCCCTGTGTCTGCTGGAGGCAATGAGTTATGGCAACTGTGTGCTGTGCACGGATATTGAAGAATCGACAAATGTGGTAGGTGAGAACGGTCTTCGCTTTCAAAAGGATGATCTGCAAAGCCTGACGGAAAAAATGCGCTATGCGCTGGAGCACCGCAATGTGGTAAAGCTTTTCAAATACATGGCACCGGAATATATCTGCAATCGGTTCCGGTGGGATAAGGTCGTTGAAAAAACGCTGGAGCTTTACGGTGTACCAGAGATGGAGCCCGCAGTGAACGCGGGCTCGCCGAAAACGTATACATCGGTGTGATGAGAGAACAAAAGGGACTGCTGCGCAGTATTTTGTGCGGCAGTCCCTTTTCTTCTTTGATATCAAATCAGTGGGGCGATGAACTTGAGCACCATGCCCACAAGATGCAGCAGCTTTTTGCCCTGCCAGACGCTCTGGCGGGTGGGCTCCACTGTGCGGCACTGCGCCAGCGTATCCTGAAAATCTGCCTCGATACGGGGCAGGCAGTCCACGCCGCGCATCCAGACCGCGTCCTCAAAGTGGTGGTACAGGCTGCGGTAATCCAGATTGATGGTGCCCACGACAGCCTCCTGCCCGTCCATGATCATCACCTTGGCGTGGGTGAAGCCGGGGGTCCACTCGCTGATTTTCACACCGGAGGACAGCAGCGGCAGGTAATGCGTTTTAGCCAGCGCATAGGCAAATACCTTGTCCGGCTTGCCGGGCAGGATCAGGTGTACATCCACGCCGCGCTCGGCGGCAAAGCGCAGGGCGGTCTCCAGCTCGCCGTCCAGAATGAGGTAGGGCGTGATGATATGTACGCTGTGCCGGGCGCGGTTGAGCAGGTCGATGTAGACCATCTCACCCACCCGTTCGCCGTCCAGCGGGCAGTCCCCGTAGGGGATGACAAAGCCCTTTGCCTGCGTTTCCGGGAGGGGGCGGGTGAGGAACTGCGCGAACTCCGGCTCACGCTGAATGCTCCACATCTGCAAAAACAGAGCAGTCATGGTGCGCACGCCCTCGCCCTCCAGCATGACGGCGGCGTCCTTCCAGCGGCCATATTTTTCAACGTGGTTGATGTACTCGTCGGCCAGATTCACGCCGCCGGTAAAGCCTACACGGCCATCCACAACTAAAATTTTGCGGTGGTCGCGGTAGTTATAGTGGGTGGAAACAAAAGGCGTGAGGGGCGCAAACACCTTGCACTGAATACCCAGCGCTTCCAGCCGTCTGGGGTAGTCCCGGGGCAGGGTGGAAAACTCACAGGTGCCGTCATACATCACCCGCACATCCACGCCCTGCGCGGCCTTGCGTGCCAAAATTTCCAGAATGCGCCCCCACATCAGCCCTTCGTCGATGATGAAGTATTCCAGAAAAATGTACTGGGTGGCGCTTTCCAGCTGGGGCAGAAGCGCGGCAAACTTGGCCTCGCCGCTGGGGAAATAGGTCACCTGCGTGTTTTCGTACACCGGGAAGCCGCCGCCCCGTCCGCGCAAATACTGCGCCAGAGAGGCCGCGCCGGGGCAGTCTGCGTCCAACGCTTTGCTTGCCTTTTTGGGCTGCGGCAGCTGGCTGCGGGTCTGCCCCTCCAGCTCCATCAAGCGCTTTTTGAGCATCCGGTGCCCCACATCCTCCTTGGTGTAGCAGAACAGCAGCACGCCCAGCACCGGGGCAAGCGCTGTGACTACCAGCCACGGAATGCGCACGCTGTTGTTCATGTCCTGATTGAGCAGGTAGACCATCATGATCGCCGTGACCAGCAGCGTACCGCCCAAGTAGTGGGGCAGCAGACCGCTGAACCAGCGCAGCAGGCTGAACAGCGCTCCGATCTGCAGCACCAGCAGCACCAGCACCAGCCCGAAGCGGCTGAAAATAGCGTGGATCAGCCCTTTTTGGCCTTTGCGGAGCAGGCGGATGCCGCCGTCCTCAAAGACCCGGACCTTGCTTCTCATGGTGTGCTGCAATGTTTCTTTTGGCATTTTGACCGTCCTTTTTTGGGAATGTGTCGGCGGGGAGCAGTTTTCGGGCAGGGCAAAAATGCAGCAGGGTGGTCTGCAAGCCCTGTCCAAATGACACATTTTGTGCTATGATAAAAGAGAAGAACTGCTGCCGGGCGGCAGCAGAACAGATATAATTCTATTATAATCGATTCCGACCGGTTTTTCCACAGAAACCGGCAGATTTTGAGCAGAAGGAGTTTGCATCATGAACAACCTGATCATTGGCATCGCGGGTGGCTCAGGCAGCGGCAAGACCACCCTTGCACTGCGGCTGAAGGAGCGCTTTGGGGAGGACGAGGTGCGGTTGATCTCCCACGACAGCTACTACAAGCGCCACGACGAACTGCCCTTTGAAGAGCGCTGCAAGCTGAACTACGACCACCCGGACGCTTTCGACAACGCCCTGCTCATCTACCATTTGCAGGAGCTGAAGGCCGGCCGCGCCATCGACTGCCCGGTGTACGATTACTCCAACCACAACCGCAGCAATGAGGTGCAGCACATCGAGCCCGCCCCGGTGCTGATCGTGGAGGGCATTCTGCCCTTTGTAGAGCCGGAGCTGTGCGCCCTGTTCGACTACAAAATCTTTGTGGACACGGATGCAGACGAGCGCATCCTGCGGCGCATTCTGCGGGACGTGAAGGAGCGCGGGCGCAGCTTGGACAGCGTGATCGACCAGTACCTTACCACGGTCAAGCCGATGCACGAGGCCTTTGTAGAGCCCAGCAAGCGCAATGCGGACATCATTGTGCCCAATGGCGGCGAGAACAGCACCGCCGTGGAGATGCTTGCGCACCACATCCGCACCCTGATCGAGCGGGCGAACCGGGGGTAAGCAACGTCCCCTTGGAGAAGACGACTGCGGCCAACAGGGGCAGACAGAAGGGAATCTCTCAAACAAAAATCCCCCGGCCATCCAAGATGACCGGGGGATTGATCGTGTTAGTTGAACTTGAAGATCTTGCGCAGCTGGCGGTAGGTGGAAATGACTACCTTGTCGCTGCCGGGGAAGTGCATGTCGGTCAGGCCGCCAAGGTTCACGCGCACGGCGCGGTAGACGCCGGGGGTAACGTGATCCTTGAGGTACTGCCACAGCTCTGCCTTTTTGGCGTGCGCTTCGGCGCTGCCGTCCAGCAGCAGGAAGATGTCGCTGACTGCCATCATGACCGACAGGTAGTGCACCATGTAGGCGCGCAGACGCTTCTGGTCTTTCAGTGCGTCCAGATCCTGACAGTCGATCATGTGCTTGGTGACCCGCAGCTGCTGGTCCACACGGCCGATCATCACGCTTTCGTTCACGCTCTGGTCTGCACGGCCGATGAAGTAGCGGTACAGATCCAGATCCATATAGTACATGCTCTTGACGTAGGGCAGGGGCTGGTACACAAAGATATTGTCCACATAGAAGGTGTGCTTGGGCAGCACCATGCCGCACTGGCGCAGTACCTCGGTGCGGTACATGACCGAGTGCATCAGCAGGTTCTGATCCGGGCGGAAGTGCCGGACGTGCACCCAGTCGAACAGGCGGTTCTGCGGGAACACGTTGGTGTAGCGCACGGTATGGCTGGTGCCGTCCTCCACGTGCTCATACACATAGTTGCAGATCATCAGATCCGGTGCGGTGCCGCGTGCCACCAGCGTGGTCAGGCGCTCCAGCACTTTTTTCAGGGCGTCGGTGTCCAGCCAGTCGTCACTGTCCACTACCTTGTAGTACAAGCCGGTGGCGTTGCGGATGCCCTGATTGACACCCTCGCCGTGGCCGCCGTTCTCCTGATGGATGGCCTTGACGATGGTGGGGTACTTTGCGGCGTACTCGTCGCAGATGGCGGGGGTATCATCCTTGACGGAACCATCGTCCACCAGAATGATCTCGGCCTGCTCGCCCGCGCTCAGCAGCGTTTCGATGCAGTGACGCATATAGGCTGCCGAATTGTAGCAGGGCACGGCAAAGGTGATAAGTTTCTGCTGCATATTATAAATGCTCCTTTTTACGTTGCATGATCCATGCCGGGCAGTCTGCGGATGGCATGGAGATATGTGTTCTCATTATAGCATTTTCGCGCCTGAAAAGCTATCCTTCCCGGGCAGAAAGATCGGTTATCGCACATTTTTGCGCAAAGTGACGCTTTTTTCTGCCAAAAGTATCGGTTTTGTGGTATACTGATAAGGTTTTGAGCGTTCTGCGCGTCAGCGCACCTACTTATATAACGGAGGAAACCATGGAAAACCCGCACAGTATCCTGAAAAAAGTTTTCGGCTACGACAGCTTCCGTCCCGGGCAGGAGGAAATCGTCAGCCGCCTGCTGGCCGGGCAGGATGTGCTGGCGGTCATGCCCACCGGCGCGGGCAAATCCATCTGCTATCAGGTGCCGGCGCTGCTGCTGCCGGGCATCACCATCGTGGTGTCTCCGTTGGTCAGCCTGATGAAGGATCAGGTGGGAGCACTGGTGCAGGCGGGTGTGGCGGCGGCTTTTTTGAACAACAGCCTGACCGACAACCAGAAGGCGCTGATGCTGCACCGCGCCCGGGAGGGCTGGTACAAGATCATCTATGTGGCCCCGGAGCGGCTGGAGATGCCGGGCTTCCAGCGGTTTGCGCAGGAGCGGCAGATCAGCATGGTCACGGTGGACGAGGCGCACTGCATCAGCCAGTGGGGACAGGACTTCCGCCCCAGCTATCTGCGCATCAAGGCATTTGTGGACAGCCTGCCCAGCCGCCCGGTCATCGGCGCGTTCACAGCTACCGCCACCGCCCATGTGCGGGAGGATATCCGCACCCATCTGACATTACAGAACCCCTACGAGGTGACCACCAGTTTTGACCGCCCCAACCTCTACTTTGAGACCCGGCGGGCGCTGCCCAGCCAGAAGCCCAAGGAGCTGCTGGAACTGGTGCTCAAGGAGGGCAACAACGCGGGCATCGTGTATTGCAGCACCACCCGGCAGGTGGACGAGACGGTGCAGCTGCTGCAGAGCCGCAGCATCCGGGCGGCGGCTTACCACGCCAAACTGGATGCGGACACCCGGCGGCAAAATCAGGACGAGTTCCTCTACGACCGGGTGCAGGTGATGGTGGCGACCAACGCTTTCGGTATGGGCATCGACAAGCCCAATGTGCGGTTCGTCATCCATTATAATATGCCCAAGGACTTGGAGAGCTATTATCAGGAGGCCGGACGCGCCGGGCGCGATGGTCAGCCCGCCCGGTGCACCCTGCTGTATTCCGGCACCGATGTGCGCACCATCCGCTTTTTCATCGACAAGGAGCGGGAAGCCGACAACGGTCTGCCTGCGGATGTAAAGGCCGAAGCCGCCCGCAAGGCAGAGGAGCGGCTCAAGTACATGACCTTCTACTCCACCACCCAACACTGCCTGCGCGGCTTTCTGCTGCAATACTTCGGGGAGGCTGCGCCCAAAAAGTGCGGCAACTGCTCCTGCTGCCTTGCCGCCGAGCAGGAAGCTCAGCTGCAGGTGGAGTACGCCCGCCGCCGCGCCGCCCAGAGTGCCGACCGGCTGGAAAAGCCCCGCCGCGCAAAGCCCGCCGCAGCGGGCAGCCTGAACGAAGCGGACGAAAAGCTGCTCAATGCCCTGTACGCCGTGCGCAAGCGCTTGGCGGGCAAGCAGAACCTGCCCGCTTTTATGGTGTTCAACGATGCCACCCTGCGGGAGATGGCGGAGAAAAAGCCCATGAGCATCGACGAACTGCTGAACATCAGCGGCGTGGGCGAAAAGAAAGCCGCCCGCTACGGCAACGCCTTCCTGCGTGTCATCGAGAACGCCGTGGGCAGCCGGGAGTGAGAAAAGAAAGAAGCCGCTGCACAGACTGTGCAGCGGCTTCTTTTGATGTTCGTGGGAGGGGATTCAGCACCGCTCACCGTTCCATGGTATGGGTAGCAAACACCTTTTCGTCCTCCCACCACACGGGCTGCCCGGCGGCAAGGGACTTGGGCACATCCAGCAGGCGCTGGTTGCGGCTGCCGCGGAAGCGCAGGGAGATGTCGTGCTCGGCCTGCACGAATCTGCCGTCCACCAGCACATCCAGCAGTGCCAGCAGCTCGTCGGTCGCCTCGCACCGCGCGGGGCTGGGCTCTTTACCAGTAAGCTGCTCCCAAGTGTAGCCGGAGTAGCACCACACCGTCTTGGCGGGGTACAGCGCCTTGAAGTTGCGCACAAAGGGCAGCAGCTCCCGCTGGTTTTCCGGCTCAAAAGGCTCGCCGCCCAGCAGGGAGAGCCCGGCGATATAGTCCGGCTGGCAGGAGGCGAATACCTCGTTGCGCACGGTCTTATCAAAGGGCTGACCGTAGTCAAAGTCCCATGCCACGGCATTGAAGCAGCCCGGGCAGTGGTGGCGGCAGCCGGACACAAAAACGCTGGTGCGCACCCCGGGGCCGTTGGCGATATCGTAATATTTGATGTTTGCGTAGTTCATGCGAATGTTCCTGTCGTTTACTGAAAAGATATTTGGAGCGGCCGAAAGGCCGCTCCGAATATCAAATCAAAAATAAAATTTTGCTGTTTTTACAGGTGCAGCACGCGGTCCTTGATCTCCTGTGTGCGGCCCTGATTCCAGAACTGGGTACCGATATAACCGCAGGTGCGGCGGGCAACATTCAGCTTGTTCTGGTCGCGGTTGCCGCACTTGGGGCACTCCCACACCAGCTTGCCGTCGTCCTCCACGATTTTGATCTCGCCATCGTAGCCGCATACCTGACAGTAGTCGGACTTGGTGTTCAACTCGGCGTACATGATGTTGTCGTAGATGAACTGCAGCACGCTCATGACGGCTTCCAGATTGTCCTGCATATTGGGCACTTCCACATAGCTGATGGCACCGCCCGGGGACAGGCGCTGGAAGTCGGCCTCGAACCTCAGCTTGGTAAAGGCATCAATGGGCTCAGAGACATGGACGTGGTAGCTGTTGGTGATATAGTTCTTGTCCGTGATGCCCTCCACGATGCCAAAGCGCTTTTGCAGGCACTTGGCAAACTTGTAGGTGGTGGATTCCAGCGGGGTGCCGTAGAGGGAGTAGTCCATGTTCTCGGCCTTCTTCCACTCGGCGCACTTGTCGTTCATGTGCTGCATCACGCTCAGGGCAAAGGGCTTGGCGCCGGCATCGGTATGGCTCTTGCCGGTCATATACTTCACGCACTCGTACAGGCCGGCATAACCCAGACTGATGGTGGAGTAGCCGCCGAACAGCAGCTTGTCGATCTTTTCACCCTTCTTCAGGCGTGCCAGCGCACCGTACTGCCACAGGATGGGGGCGGCATCGCTGGGAGTGCCCATCAGTCGCTGATGACGTGCCTGCAGCGCACGGTGGCACAGGGCCAGGCGCTCGTCGAAGATCTTCCAGAACTTTTCAAAGTTGCCGTCGGAACTCAGAGCAACGTCCACCAGATTGATGGTGACCACACCCTGATTGAAGCGGCCATAGTACTTAGGCTTGCCGGTCTCGGGGTCTACATAGGGGGTCAGGAAGCTGCGGCAGCCCATGCAAGGGTAGCAGTGACCTTCGCCGTTTTTGTCTACCTTGAGTTCCAGCATCTTCTTTTCCGAGATATAGTCCGGCACCATGCGTTTGGCAGTGCACTTGGCGGCCAGCTCGGTCAGGTAATAGTAGGGGGTGCCGGGGCGGATATTGTCCTCTTCCAGCACATAGATCAGCTTGGGGAAGGCAGGGGTGATCCACACACCGGCTTCGTTCTTCACGCCTTGATAGCGCTGCCGGATGGTCTCTTCAATAATGATGGCAAGGTCGGCCTTTTCCTGCGGGTTGCGGGCTTCGCCCAGATACATGAACACGGTAATGAAGGGCGCCTGACCGTTGGTGGTCATCAGGGTGACTACCTGATACTGGATGGTCTGCACGCCGCGGTTGATCTCGTTGCGCAGACGGCGCTCCACGATCTCCTTCTTGCGCTCGGCAGAGACGTCCAGCCCTTTCATCTCCAGCTCCACCTCGGTGGCGATCTTCTTGCGGGAGACGTCCACAAAGGGAGCCAGATGGGTCAGGCTGATGCTCTGGCCGCCGTACTGGTTGGAGGCTACCTGCGCAATGATCTGGGTGGCGATGTTGCAGGCGGTGGAGAAGCTGTGCGGCTTCTCGATATAAGTGCCGGAGATGACAGTGCCGTTCTGCAGCATATCCTCAAGGTTCACCAGATCGCAGTTGTGCATGTGCTGGGCGAAGTAGTCGGAATCGTGGAAGTGGATCAGACCCTCCTGATGTGCCTTTACGATCTCCGGGTCCAGCAGCAGACGGGCAGTCAGATCCTTGGAGATCTCACCGGCCATATAGTCGCGTTGCACGCTGTTGACGGTAGGGTTCTTGTTGGCGTTCTCCTGCTTGACCTCTTCGTTCTGGCACTCGATCAGGCTCAGGATGCGCTCATCGGTGGTGTTGGTCTGGCGCTTCAGGCTCTGGACGTAGCGGTAGGTGATATAGTGCCGTGCCACATCATGGGCCTGAATGTCCATCAGCTGGTTCTCAACCAGATCCTGCACCTCCTCCACGCTGATTGCGCGGTTGAGCTGCTGGCACTGATCGGTAACGGCTGCGGCGATCTGGGTGATCTGCTCCCGGCTCAGGCGAGCCTGACCGCCCACGGAATCGCTGGCTTTAGTAACGGCGGTGATGATTTTGGTAATATCAAAAGGAACTTCTGCACCGTTTCGTTTGATGATCTTCATCGGTTCTCCTCCTTCTATATGGGCGCATTGTGAACGGGTACCTCTTACCCTAAGAGATACCCGTTTGCGCACAACGATATCCAACAAACTGAATGTAGCTCTATTTTATCATTATCTAGTGGCAAGTCAAGTGAAATACCACTATATTTTGCGTTTTGTAGCAATCGCCAAAAATAGCAGATACTTTTCGGGGCAAAATTTTGCCCTAAAAGACTTGACAGAGCAACCTGCTTTCCGGCGGGTAATATAAGCCGCCGTCTATACCTGTTCAGGTTTCGCACGGCCTATATAATGTAATAATATAGGGCTGAACCCCCTCAGCCACGGCTTACGCCGTGCCAGCTCCCCCAAGGGGACGCCTTATGGCAACGCCGGAAACGCGCTCATCGCCCTTGATACTTTAACAACAGGGGCAACAGCGTGCGCCCTCTCCGTCATCGCTGCGCGATGCCAGCTCTCCCAAAGGGAGAGCCAAGAGCACTGCCGGAAACTTTCTCATTGCGCCTAATACTTTAGCAACGAACGTAATGGCTTGGCTCTCCCTTTGGGAGAGCTGGCGCGGGAGCGCCTGAGAGGGCGCTCTATCATCTTTTCAACAAGGAGCACAAAACAAGTGGAAAACATTTCGCCCGCTCTCTTGGAGTGGTTTTACAAAAACCGCCGCAGCCTGCCCTTCCGGGAGGATCCTACCCCCTACCATGTGTGGCTCAGCGAGGTGATGCTGCAGCAGACCCGGGTGTCGGCGGTGCTGCCGTATTACTACCGCTTTCTGGAAGCGCTGCCGGATATCCCCGCGCTTGCCGCCTGCGGGGAGGAAAGGCTGCATAAGCTGTGGGAAGGGCTGGGCTATTACAGCCGAGTGCGTAACCTGCAAAAGGCCGCAAAGCTCGTCTGTGCACAGTACGGCGGGCAGCTGCCCGCCGACTACGCCGCTCTGCTTGCTTTGCCCGGCATCGGGGAGTATACCGCCGGGGCAATCGCGTCCATCAGCTTCGGGCTGCCCGTGCCCGCCGTGGACGGCAATGTGCTGCGGGTGTTTTCCCGTTTGTATAATGACCCGGGTGTGATTACAGAACCGGCGGTAAAAAAGGCCTTTACCGCCCGGGTCATGGAGCATCAGCCGCCGGAAAAGGCCGGGGATTACAATCAGGCGCTGATGGAGCTGGGTGCGCTGGTCTGTGTACCCAACGGTGCGCCTTTGTGCGGGCAGTGCCCGCTGGCAGGGCGCTGCCTTGCCCGGGCGGCGGGCACCACCGCCCAGCTGCCCCAGAAGGCAAAGCCGAAGCCCCGCAAGCTTGTGCCGGTAACGCTGGCGCTGGTGGAAAGCCCGGCGGGCTTTCTGGTGCAGCAGCGGCCGGAAAAAGGGCTGCTGGCCGGGCTGTGGCAGCCGGTGTTGTGGGAGGGCGAGCATCTTTTGCAGGCCGAGGTGCTGGCGCGGCTTACGGCACTGGGGCTGGACACCGGCACGGAAGCCCCCGCCGCCCTGCCTGCCGCTAAGCATATCTTTACCCACATCGAGTGGCTCATGTCCGGCGTGCAGCTGCACGTTCCGGTGCAGCGTGCCCCGGCGGGCTATGTCTGGGCAAGCCGGGAGCAGCTGCGCACTACCTACGCCCTGCCCGGGGCGTTCCGGGCGTACAAGCCGCTGCTGCTCTGAGTTTATGGCAATTTGCTGTAATGAACCGCGCCAAAACCGGCACACTGCCCAAAGTGTGCCCCGCAGCACCTCCGGGGCATGAAAATTGGGGCGCAATGGTTGTAATTTTGGACGCGAACGGGTATAATAAAAGCTACAAGGCGGCGCTGATCGCCGCTTGAATCAAGATCCTTTTGCGGGATGCCCGCTGGAAAAATCAAGCTGAAACAACGTTTCAACTGCAAAAAGGAGTGTACTGAATCTATGAAAAAATCTTGCTTGGTCGCTGTGATCGCTGTTCTGGCTGCTGTGGCTGGTGCGCTGGCTGCTGTGGCACTTTACCTGAACCGCCGCGAGAAGGAGCTGGACGAATACGAGCGTCTGCTGTTCGGCGAGGATGATGCAGAAACCGTAGAGCCGGAAGAAGCCGCTGCTGAGGACGAGACCGAGGCAGAATAATTCCCTAAATACCGGAAACTGCCGGGAAGATAAGCGCATCGGGGCGCACGGAGCAGTCTGTCTGAACGGACTGTCCCGGTGCGCCCTTTTTGTACATAAGGAGAAGGAACATGAAGCGTTTTTTGCTCTGGCTCATCAGTGTGGCGTTGGGTGTGGTGGTGCTGCTGGCGGCTGTGATGGGGGTAAGCTATGCCTTTACCACCGAGGGCGGCTGCCCGGACAGTGCGGCGCAGTTCGGTGGGCAGGCGCTGGAAGCTAACGGCTCCTGCTGGCAGGTGCCGCTGCTGGGCGGGCAGCTGGATGAGGTGTTTGCCAGCCCTGCCACCCTGACCGTGCAGAAGCTGGGTGTGCTGTACACCGCCCACCCGGAGCTTACAGTGCCGGACTGGACGGGCTACACCGCCCTGACCATCCAGAATGCGGCGGGGGACGTGCTGTTTGCGGGCAGCGCAGGGGAGTACCAGAACTTTCTCTTCCCCGCGAACGGCGAGTATAAGGCGGAGCTGACCGCATGGCGCGTGCCCAAGGGCGGGGTCATCACCCAGTTCGAGGGCGGCAGCACCGGGCAGCTGCGCAAAAACTTAGGTTTAGAGCGCCCGGCAAAGCCCACCGGCTGGTACCGGTACAGCTTCCGCTTTACCTTGCAGGCCAGCGCGGAGGTGGAGCTTTCCGCTGAGCGGGTGGAGCAGGGCGGCACGGTGGGCGTGCGCATTTCTGGCATGACCGGGGACGCCGTGCCCGCCATCGAGACTGACCTTGGCAGCGTGCAGTGCGTGCGCGCCGCCGAGGGCTGGCGCGCCTATATCCCGGCAGCCTATAACGCCTCCTCTGGCGGGCACGAGGTACACATCACGGTGAACGGCGAGACCATCACCCGCACCCTGACTGTGCTGCCGAAGGACTTTGGCACGGTGGAGGTGGAAGCCGAAGAACCGGCTGCGGAGAGCGCCAACGCACAGTTCCGCAGCGCCATCTGGCCGCTGTACGAGGCTGCCGCCACCGCCAAGCAGTGGCAGGGCGGCTTTGTGCCCCCGGCCGAGGACTCCATGACCCTAGTGGACTACGGACAGATCAAAGTAACGGACGGCCAGCAGGGCAGCCGCTCCAACTCCACAAAGCTGTACACCATCCCCGGTGCGCCCTGCCGCGCCGCAGCCAACGGCACGGTGGTGTTTGCGGGCGATCTTGCGCTTACCGGCAACACGGTGGTCATCGACCACGGCTGCGGGCTGCGCAGCTACCTGTACGGTTTGCAGGAGCTTTCGGTCAGCAAGGGACAGACCGTGGAAAAAGGTCAGGCTGTGGGCGCACTGGGCGAGGAGCTGACCATGGATTTCAAGCTGGGCAGCAAGAGCGTGAACCCCCGGCTGCTGTTCCAGACCTCCGGCGGCTTGTTCTGGAAGGAAAACTGAACAAACTCCCTCAGCCTTCGCTTTTGCATGGCTGGGGGATTTTTTGAAAAACCCTGTAACGTTTTTCCTCTTTGTGCGTTATTGGGGTGAAAGGGCACACGAAAGCCCGCAAAGGAGGAAATGACCATGAAACTGGAATGTGACGTGATCCGCGACTTACTGCCCCTGTACGCCGAAAAGCTTGCCAGCCCCGCCAGCAGTGCGCTGGTGGAGCAGCATCTTGCAGAGTGCGAAGCCTGCCGTGCAGAGCTGGAACAGATGGAAAAGCCGGTGCCGGTGCAGCCGGAACCTCAGCCGGATGCACCGCTGCTGGGCATCCGAAAGACCTTGCAGAAAAAGAGCATCCGCATAGCGGCGGCAGCAGTTCTGGCAGTGCTGTGCGCTTTTGGGCTGGTGTTCTGGATGGGCGGCGCAAAAACGCCGGTGACGGCAGAACAGGCGCAGATCTGGACTTACAACAAAAAGGAAAACGAAGCGAACCTCTGTGTGCTGGAAGTGCAGGGCGAAAACGTCCGGCTGGAGACCGAGGGCGGGTTCAGCTGGGGCAAGGAATACATCACCGTCCGGGCCATGCGGTATACCTTCCCCGGCCTCCATGCCGCGCTGACAAAGCTGACCGGCTCCGAGACCGTGTCCACAGAGATCGCCGTCTCCCGCACCCAGGTGCTGGCCGTGGAGTGCGCGGACGGAACGCGCTATTACAGGGACGGTCAGCGGGTGGAGCGGTTCATCCTGAAAAAAGAGAATGGAACGCAGACCTATGTTTACGAATCTGAGGATGTAGTCACACAGGAATACGGCGTGTTTGAGAAGGGCTGACTATGGACATTGAAACCATCTACCGGCTCTACTTCCGGGACGTCTGCCTGTTTTTGCAGGGGCTTACCCGCAGCGAGACGCTGGCCGAGGAGCTGACGCAGGAGACCTTTTTCCGGGCGCTGGACGGCCTGAAAGATTATGACGGCAAGCAGGATGTGCGGGCGTGGCTGTTTACGGTGGCGCGCAACGCCTACTACGACCACTGCCGCCGCGCAAAGCACGCCGCCCCGCTGGAAGATGCCGAAATAAAAGCTGCCGACAGCCCGGACATCGCGCAGCTGTTGGTGGACAAGGACGCCGCCTTTACGGTGCACCAGTGCCTGCACGCGCTGGAAGAACCCTACAAGGAGGTTTTCAGCCTGCGGGTGTTCGGCGAGCTGCCCTTTGACCGCATCGGAGCGATCTTTGGTCACAATGCCGCATGGGCGCGGGTGACCTATTACCGCGCCAAGACCCGCATCCAGACCATGCTGGAACAGCAGAAATAATAAAACAACACCGGAGCGTCCGAAGATGCTCCGGTGTTGTTCTGTTTATCCTCAGGAGATCGCGTCCACGTCCCACTTCATGCGGACGGCGTCGGCGCCGTCCAGCTTGATGTGCATGGCACCGGCGTTGTCCAGTACCTGCTCCGGCTTGCGGGCACCGCACAGAACGTGCAGCCCCGGGATCATGCGGGCGGTCAGGGCAATGACCAGCTGCGCCATGGTGCAGTCGTACTTTTCGGTCAGGTCGCTCCACTTTGCCAGCAGCTCCAGCGCCTGTGCCCGGCGGGTGGGCTGGAAGCAGGGGTTCGTGTTGCGGGTGCTGCCCTCCGGGTAGGTGGTGTCCATGGTCACCTTGCCGGTCAGCAGTCCCTGCTCCAGCGGGGAGTACGCCTGTACCGAGACGCCCAGCTCCTTGCAGGTGGGCAGCAGCTGCTTTTCAATGCGGCGGGTCAGCAGGCTGTACTTTTCCTGAATGACGTCCAGCTGACCGTACTGGCAGTAGCCCCGGATGATATCAGAAGTGACGTTGGAAGCACCGATGGCGCGGATCTTGCCCTGCTCCTTCAGCTTCATCATGGCTTCCATGGTCTCTTCTAGCGGATATACGCCGAAGTCCGGGCTCTGCCAGTGGGTGTACAGCACGTCCAGATGGTCGGTGTGCAGACGGCGCAGGCTGTCCTCCACGTCCTCGATGATGCCCTTGGCAGAGAGGTCGCGGTACACCTGTACGCCGTCCACCACCTTGTGCAGGATGGGAGACTCGTGCCGCCACTCCAGGCCGCACTTGGTGGAAAGCACCACTTTGTCGCGGTCGATGTGCTTCATGGCTTCGCCTACCACTTGCTCGCTGTGGTACAGCCCGTAGATGGGCGCAGTGTCGATCCACTGGATGCCCTGCTCCACGGCGGTCTGGATGGCCTTTACCGACAGTGCATCGTCGTTATCGCCCCACCATGCACCGCCGCCGATGGCCCATGTACCCATGCCCAGAAACGGCACAGAAATGCCGCTTTTGCCAATGTTGATGTTCTGCATATACTTTACCCTCCATGCCAGCAGTGTTCCCCGCAATGGGAACCCTCATTCTGATGTCTGGCATACTTTGTTGTGTTTTTTTATTCTATAAAAGAGCGCTGCGAAGCGCAGGTGCACTCCGCAGCGCTCTTTTATCAGATGTTGCCGAACTCGCTCAGCTGCAAGCTCTCGTTGTGGGTCTCTGCCCAGCGCACCGCCCAGTCGGAGGTGAACAGCAGCAGACGGTTGCCCTTCATGTCCTCCACAGCCTTGGTGTCGCTGGTCAGGTCCAGATCCCGCAGGTTGTAGGTGTCGGGGTCGTTCTGCACCCAGCGCAGCTGCTCAAAGGGCAGCTGCTGCATCCGAATTTCTACGTTGTACTCGGTATTCAGGCGGTACTCCAGCACTTCCAGCTGCAGCACGCCGACCACGCCGACCACCACTTCTTCCATGCCGCCGCCCACTTCGCGGAAGATCTGGATGGCGCCTTCCTGCGCGATCTGCTCCATGCCCTTCACGAACTGCTTGCGCTTCATGGTGTCCTTCTGCTCAATGCGGGCAAAGTGCTCCGGGGAGAAGGTGGGGATGCCTGCAAACTGCACCTTCTTTTTGCCGGTGCACAGGGTGTCGCCGATGGAGAAGATGCCCGGGTCGAACAGGCCGATGATGTCACCGGCGTAGGCCTCGTCCACGATGGCGCGGTCCTGCGCCATCAGCTGGGTGCCGGTGGCAAGCTTGATGTTCTTGCCCTCCTGCACATGGTAGGCTTCCATGCCGCGCTCGAACTTGCCGGAGCAGATGCGCATAAAGGCAATGCGGTCGCGGTGGGCCTTGTTCATGTTGGCCTGAATCTTAAAGATGAAGGCGGAGAACTCGTCCCGGCAGGGGTCTACCGGCTCGCCGGTCAGGCTGTCCACGCGGGCCAGCGGGGCGGAGGTGAGCCGCAGGAAGTTTTCAAGGAAGGGCTCCACGCCGAAGTTGGTCAGGGCAGAGCCGAAGAACACGGGGCTCAATTCGCCGCGCAGCACCTTTTCCAGATCAAACTCCTCGGCAGCGCCGTCCAGCAGCTCGATCTCATCCACCAGCTGCTGGTGCAGGTAGGGGGTCAGCAGCTCGTCCAGTGCGGGGTCGCCCAGCTCAGCTTCGGTCTCGCTGACCTTCTTCACGCCGTTGGCGCGGCCGTCGCTAGAAAAAGCCAGCACCTTGCGTGCGTTGCGGTCGAACACGCCCTTGAACTCCTTGCCGCAGCCGATAGGCCAGTTCATGGGGTAGGTCTTGATGCCAAGGATTTCCTCGATGTTCTCCATCAGCTCAAAGGGGTCGCGGGCTTCGCGGTCCATCTTGTTGATGAAGGTAAAAATGGGGATGTGGCGCAGGGTGCAAACCTTGAACAGCTTGATGGTCTGCGCCTCAACGCCCTTTGCGGCATCGATGACCATGACGGCAGAGTCTGCCGCCATCAGGGTGCGGTAGGTATCCTCAGAGAAGTCCTGATGGCCGGGGGTGTCCAGAATGTTCACGCACTTGCCGGCGTAGTTGAACTGCAGCACCGAAGAGGTGACCGAGATACCACGCTGCTTTTCGATGTCCATCCAGTCGGACACGGCGTGCTTGGCGCTCTGCTTGCCCTTGACGGAGCCAGCCTGATTGATGGCTCCACCGTACAGCAGCAGCTTTTCGGTAAGGGTGGTCTTACCAGCGTCGGGGTGGCTGATGATGGCGAACGTCCTGCGGCGTTCGATCTCTTCACGATTTGTCATAGATGATAGCTTCTCCTATAAAAATTGCCTTTGCAAGGCAGAGAATGAATGGCAGACAGATGGTGTCTTACATGGGAGCCTCCATCCTGCTTTCTGAGAAAACCCTCTCCGTCATGCCGCTTTGCGTCATGCCACCTCCCCAGAAAGGGGGAGGTTTTGCGCGAAGCTCCCCCTTTCGGAGGAGCTGGCACGGCGTCAGCCGTGACTGAGAG
>OQWM01001151.1_pt1 | contig 18147 bp, 17 predicted proteins | sample 1691531 | NCBI WGS metagenome assembly OQWM01 (sample SAMN03418257, study PRJEB22391) | human gut metagenome | biome: human-gut; feature: organic feature; material: feces | host: Homo sapiens | place: Tanzania | collected 2013-01
GCAAGTTTTGCGAAAATTTCAGTGTGAAGGTCCGATATATTACAGAAAAAGAAGTCACAAAGAAGTTAGGGGAGAAAAAATCATGAAGAAAAAACGAATGCTGATCCTGCTGATCTTGCTGGTGCTGCTGTTTTGCTTTGCGGAAAACGCCTATGCGGCAGGCGATGTGTCATCTGCCATCCAGCAGACATGGAAAGCCGCGCAGACACAGGTGAAATCGGTGGTAGAAAATGTCGTGTTTCCGGTCATCGACATGATCCTTGCGGTGCTGTTTTTTGTCAAACTGTCTACTGCTTACTTTGACTACCGCAAGCATGGTCAGTTTGAATTTACTGCGCCATGCATCCTGTTTGCGTGCCTGCTCTTTACCCTTACCGCGCCGCTATATATCTGGAATATTCTCGGATAGCTTGAATCTTTCCGTAGACTTTCCCGGCAAAATACGGTATCCTGTGGCTAATCAAAAACAGAAAGGAAGAAGGCCATGAATACCATGAAAAGAATTTTCAGCGAGGAAAGCCTGACCTGCGTGCCGAAAAGCAGGGCGTACAAAAAGGCGCTCGCCGCGCTCAGTGATGCCGCGCAGGATATCTCCGCACTCTTTGCGGGAAGCGATGCAAACAGGCTCTTTGAGCGCTATCAGGATGCAAGCGCCGAAGTGCAGGAGCTGATCTGCACCGAAGCCTTTCGGCAGGGCTTTCATCTCGGCCGGGAATTGCAGGAGGAAATAGCAGAATGGGAACGGGACTGCGAGTAGGCAGTCTTTTTGCATGCGGAAAAAGAGGAAGCCCCTCTTTTTCTGTTTGAAAGATAAAAAACGAAAAGGAGAGAGCAGATGTTTGAGTGGATCGGGGATCAGATTGGGAAAATCATTTGGAACAATCTGCTGATGTGGCTGTATGAAACCATCTATCAGGCAGCTGCAGATTTTTTTGCGATGATGGGAAATATGGGGGCGGAAATCTTTGACCTCTCGTGGGTCGCGGCGGTGGTGCAGCTTTTCAGTCTCTTTGGCTGGGCGCTCTTTGGCATCGGCATGGTGACGGCTGTGTTTGATGCGGCCATCGAATACCAGAACGGGCGCGGCAATTTAAACATGACAGCACTCAATGTGCTGAAAGGATTTTTTGCGGCAAGCATGGTAGGCGTACTTCCGATTGAGCTTTACCGCTTTTCCATCTCGCTGCAAAACACACTATCGGGGGAGCTTCTTGGAATTTTTACCGCGGACGGAAGCGGCGGGTTTTCAGGAAAAGTCGTGCAGACGCTATCGGGAAACTTCCTGATTGAAGATCTCACAGAAGTGACCCTGCTTGCGGTATTGATTTTAATTGCCTTTGCCTATGCGATCACAAAGGTGTTTTTTCAAAATATCAAGCGCGGGGGAATCCTGCTTGTGCAGATTGCGGTCGGCTCGATGTATCTATTCAGTGTGCCGCGTGGGTATACCGATGGGTTTATCCAGTGGACCAAGCAGATCATTGCGCTGTGTCTGACGGCGTTCCTGCAGACCACGCTTTTAATGCTGGGGCTGATGACCTTTCCGGGAAACAAAATCATCGGTATCGGCATCATGCTTGCCGCAGGTGAAGTGCCGCGCATTGCCGGGCAGTTTGGAATGGATACCTCAGCAAAGATGAATCTGATGAGCGCAGCGCACAGTGCGCAAAGCGCCATTTATCTAACGCGCATGTTTGCAAGACCATAACCATAACGAGAGGGGAAATATATGAACCGTATTTACCTATACCCAAAAAACCTAAAAGAAAAGGCAAATCTCTGGCTGTGGAGCCTTAGGGATTTTGCCATCTTAAGCGTAGCGCTTCTTTTTTCTGCGCTCGCGCTGGCAAAGCTCGGAATTTTGCTTCCGCTTGGGATCAGCCTTGGCTTTGCATTTCTGACCATTCGCCTCTCCGCATACACCGTCCTTGAGTATCTCTCGTGGTGTATGCGGTTTTTCGTTACCGGCCAGCAGCACTATGACTGGAGGTGAGGGAAACATGAAAGAAAAAAAGAAGAAACCAAAAAAAGAAAACAAACGAAAAGGGCGTTCTAAGAAGAAGGCAGCCCTGCAGGCGTTTCTTGGGTTAAGTGATTTCACAAATTACGGCTTGAAAGCAGGCGGCGGTACCTACCTATTCTTTCGGGTCAATCCGACCAATGTCTCGGTATTATCACGGGAGAGTGTGGAGATCAAGGAACGCCATCTGATGATGGTGCTTTCCGCGATTCCGGACATCCGAATCCTGTGCATGGACGCCGCCGAACGATTCGATGAGAACCTTCGGTATCTCAAAGAGCGAAGCAAAGAACATCCGGATCCAAAAGTTCTGCGGCTTTTGAAAAAGGATATGCAGTTTTTAGATCGGATGCAGCTTGAGATGGCAACCTCCCGGCAGTTTCTGTTTGTAAAAAAGATGAAAGAAGAAAACGAGGCAGCGGAATTTGCGGAAGCAAACCGTATCGAAAAGATCATCGCAGAGCAGGGCTTTGAAGTGCGAAGGCTCAAAAGGGGCGAGATCAAGCGCCTGCTTGCTATCTACTTTGATGCGTCGCTAAATGGACAGGCCATGCCGGACTTTGACGGCATGCAGTATTTTAACTTGGAAGGAGAGGAAGACGATGCGATGGAAACGAAAAAATAGAGTGATCACAGAAGAAGAACAAGAAGAAATCCGCACCAAAGATTTCTTCGATCTGATCACGCCAAGTGCGCTGCGCTTTTTCACCGGATACTACATTCTCGGTGATACCTACCGCATGGTATGGGCGGTGAAAGAATATCCGCCGTCCACCGAGGCGCAGGCGGTTTTCTCGCAGCTTGCGGACCGAAACGGCGTGACCTTAAAGATTTATCATCGGCTGGTTGAACCGATCGAGCAGCGAAAGATCATTCAAAACGCCGCGCGTAAAAACAAATTAAAATCCGGCGGAAGCGATGTGAATGAAACGATCGAGGCCGCGGGAAACTTAGAGGATGTTGTGACGCTCCTTGCCAATCTCAGAAAAGACCGCGAGCCGCTACTTCATGTAGCGGTATTTTTAGAACTCAAAGCACGCTCGCAGGAAGCGCTCCTTGCGCTTGCGGGCGAAATTGACATGGAGCTTACGCGCTGCAAGATTACGGTAGATAAACTGATGCTTAGGCAGAAGGAAGGGTTTTTATCGAGCCTTCCGTTTGGCGAAAATATGTTTGGCGATCTCTTTGAGCGGGTGCTTCCGTGCTCGTCGGCTGCAAATCTCTTTCCGTTTAATTTTTCCGGAAAGACCGACCCGAAAGGGCTATATATCGGGCGCGACAAGTACGGCACGAACCTGCTGGTGGATTTTGACCGCAGGGCAGAGGACAAGACGAATTCAAACATCCTGATCCTCGGCAACTCCGGACAGGGAAAGTCGTACCTGTTAAAACTGCTCCTTGTTAACACCAGAGAGGCCGGAAAGCAGATCATCTGTTTAGACCCGGAGGCCGAGTATCAGGAACTCTGCGAAAACCTTGGCGGCACTTACCTTGACTTTCTTAGCGGCAGGTATATCATCAACCCGCTCGAACCAAAGATGTGGGCAGAGCCGGATGATAGCGATGAAAAAGCAGAAAAAGAAACAGAGGATATTCCGGAAGCATTTCGTAAAAGCACAAGGCTTTCGCAGCATATCGCATTTCTAAAGGACTTTTTCCGCTGCTATAAGGATTTCAGCGACGCAGAAATCGATACGATTGAGATTCTGCTCACGCAGCTTTACCGAAATTTTGGCATCAATGACTATACGGATTATGCACGCATGCGGACGGAAAACTATCCGCGCATGCAGGACTTTTATGCGCTGTGTGAGGAAGCCTATGAAAACTACGACGCATCGAAAAAAGAAATCTATACCGAGGAAACCTTGCAGCGGGTCTGCCTTGGCATTCACTCGATGTGCGTGGGTGCAGAAAGCCGCTTCTTTAACGGCCATACGAACATCAAAGCCGATGACTTTTTGTGTTTTGGCGTGAAGGGCCTGATGGATACGAATAAAAAGCTTAAGGATGCGATGCTGTTTAACATTTTATCGTATATGTCCAATCTCCTCTTGTCCAGAGGAAACACGCTGGCAGCAATCGATGAGCTGTATCTGTTTTTATCGAATATGACAGCCATCGAATACATCCGAAACGGCATGAAGCGTGACCGAAAAAAAGATTCCTCGATTGCGATCGCCAGTCAAAATGTCGAAGACTTTTTGATCCCTGCGGTCAAGGAATACACCAAGCCGCTCTTTTCGATTCCGACGCATCAGTTTCTGTTTCACGCCGGGCAGATCAACGCAAAAGAATACATGGATGCGCTGCAGGTTGAGCCAAGCGAGTATGAGCTGATCAAATACCCGGAGCGCGGCACCGCCCTATACCGCTGCGGCAGCGAGCGGTATCTGCTGCAGGTGATCGCACCGGACTACAAAGAAGCGCTGTTTGGAAAGGCAGGGGGAAGATAGATGCAGATGGTCTTAAAACGGCTGGCCCTTGCCGTAATCAGTGATAAACGGGTGCGGGAAACAGTGCTTGCGATTCTGTTAGGCTTTCTGCTTTTTGCCGTCATGCCGGTCAGCGCGCTGTGTGAATTCTTTTCAGAGAGCGAAGATGCAGGAAATTTCTTCAAGGGCATCGTAAGTAAGATGCCGGAGAATCAGCAGCGGGAGTATGAAAGAATGGAGTCGGTGTTTTCCGAAATCGAAAAGGCACTTTCCGAAAGAGATCTTAGTGGCAGGGCAGAAGAAGCGAAAGCCATCTATCTTGTGTTTCTCTATGACAAAGGCGAGCAGCCGGGCTTTGCGGAAAAGCTTGCAGACTGTTTTGAAAAAGGCGGGGATACAGGTGCACTGCTCGAAGAACTCCGAAAGGCGTTTGGAATTTCGGTTTCGGATGATGACCTGAAGGCGCTTCTCGGCGCCGCAAGTGCAGACACCATTAACCTCAGCGGCTATGAAAATCCAAAGACGAAGAATGCACATGACCTTGCGCTCTTTGCAAAACGCGCAAAGAATGCAGGCTGGGGCTATGTCTGGGGGACTTACGGCGAAGTGCTGACAGCAAGAGCCTTTCAGCAGAAGCTGAGGCAGTATCCTGCGGAAATCGGCGCGGAAAAGAAATTCATCAGCGAAAATTATCTTGGAAAACGCACGGCAGACTGCGTCGGTCTTATCAAAGGCTATCTATGGCTGAATCCGGAAACGAAAAGAATTGAGTACGGACGCGGCGGACATGCCGATGTCGGTGCAGACGGGATGTTTGAGAAGGCAAAAGAAAAAGGAACGATTTCTTCGATACCCAAAATCCCCGGCATTGCGGTTTGGCAGAAAGGGCATATCGGCATCTATGTCGGAGACGGCAGGGTAATCGAAGCTGCCAATACACGCGCAGGCATTTTGGAGACAAGGCTGTCTGCGGGAACATGGACGCACTGGCTGAAAGTGCCGGGCGTCAGCTATGAATGATCAGCATGGGAAGTGCAAAGCCTTCCTGTGCTTTTTGCTTTTTTGAAAGCAGGAAAGGAGAAGTTATGGAGATAAACACAACGCTGTTTCGCAAGGAGCCTCGTTTTGACACGCGGCTGTGCAAGGTGGAAAAAATCTTAGAGCTAAGCGGAAGCGACTTTGTGCATCTAAAAGAAAATCTTTTGGATGAGTACGAATTTCTTACCCGGTATCGCGATCTGATGGGGATAGATCAAGACGACATCGCGCACTGCCTGATGGTGCTTGGCGATGGCTATGAGGACGCCATTCTCATTGAAGCAGAGGGCGCAAGCTATGCAAGGTATGCAGCTTTTCTGCCGCTGGTTCGTGCGGCTGTCGAGGCGCAGGAAGAACTTCCGATCGAGCGGTATGAGCCGGTAACGGAAAACGAGATGATTTTGGGAGGTCTCAAATGAAGAAAGTGAATATCAGTATCGCATACGAAGAAGAAAAGTATGCGGCGCTTACGATGTACCTTGCGCAAAAGGGCATGAGCTTGGAAACGGAGCTGACCGCAGCCCTTGACAGTCTTTATGCAAAGCAGGTGCCGCCTGCGGTTCGGGACTTTGTGTCGCAGCGGATTTCTTCCGAGCAGAAAAAAGAAAAAAAGAAACAGGATAAGGCGCAAAGGACTGATTCCGTTTGAGAAGTCAGAGATTCGGCATCGAAATGGAAATGACGGGAATTCCCCGAAAAAAAGCAGCCGAAGTCATCGCCGCATATTTTGATACGCATGAGGTGTATGACGGCGGAAGTTATGATGCGTACCATGTGACGGACGGGCAGGGGAGAAGGTGGAAGGTGGTCAGCGATGCATCGATTCATCCGGCTGCGCGTGATGGAAGATCTGCAAGCACTTTATATAAAGTGGAAGTGGTTTCCCCAATCTGTCATTACGAAGATATTGAGACGATACAGGAGCTTGTGCGAAAACTGCGGCGAGCAGGCGCCTGTGTGAACGGTTCCTGCGGGATACACATTCATGTGGATGCGGCCCCGCACAGCGTGAAAACCCTCCGTAACCTTGTGAATATCATGGTATCGAAAGAAGACCTGCTATATAAAGCACTTGCCGTCGATGTCGCAAGAGAGGATCACTACTGCCAGAAAACGGATCTGCGTTTCTTAGATGAACTGAACCGGAAGAAACCGAAAAGTATCGAAAGCTTTGAGCGGATGTGGTATCACGGAGACAGCAGGAGATATACGCACTATGACAACAGCCGTTATCGTGCGCTGAATCTGCACAGCGTGTTCGCAAGCGGCACCATTGAGTTCCGCCTTTATAATGGAACGATGCACGCAGGAAAGATTAAAACTTACATCCAGCTCAGCCTTGCCATCAGTCATCAAGCCCTTGTGCAAAAGGGCGCCTCGCACAGCCGGACAAAAAGTACGAACGAGAAATATACCTTTCGCACCTGGCTTCTTCGGCTCGGTATGATCGGCGAGGAATTTCAGACGGCAAGAAAATTTCTGCTGGAAAACCTCGAAGGGAATATCGCATGGAAAGACCCGGCGCAGGCCGAGCGGCAAAAGGAGCGCCTTGCAGCAAAGCGTATGGAAGAAGCAGCGCAAAGCATGCAAGGAAGAGAGGCAGAGGAAACGGCGGAGCAGGAATCCGAAACTGAAACACAGCAGGATGCGGGCTTTTCCATGCAGATGTTTTAATTGGAACATATAAGGAGAACAAAATGAAAAAGATGAAAATTTACGCAGCATACGGAAGCAACTTAAATCACGCACAGATGCGGGAACGCTGTCCGGAAGCAAAATATCTTGGCTCTGCCATGTTAACGAATCAGAATCTACTATTTTGCGGGCAGCCGAATCACAGCTTCGCGACCATCAAAACCATGGCGGGAAAGGAAGTTCCGATCGGACTTTGGGAGATCAGCGCGCGAGATGAAAAATCACTTGATCGCTACGAAGGCTATCCGCATTTTTATCATAAGACGGTGCTTCCTGTCACGCTTGACGGCGAGGAAGTCCATGCGATGGCATACATCATGGATCTTGCGATGCCTGCGGGACTGCCATCGGTTATGTATTACGACATCGTTGAAAAAGGCTACCGGGACTGCGGACTGAATCCGGCGTATCTCAAAGAGGCGCTAAAGACCAGCATGGAGCGTGTGTATGGCCTTACGCCCACGCAGGAGATGAGTCCCGGTATGGAGATGCTGTAAGCACGCGGCGTTTCGCAAGAGAAAGCCCAAAACTTCCCCTGTGTCCGTTTTTTAGAAGAAAGTGGACGCGGTGTAGATGCCGCCACCCAAAAAACGGCGTGTCCGCGCGTTTGGGGAAGAAGCCAGCAGCCGAAAATATGCAAAAGTGAAGGAGAGCAGCTTTGCTCTTTTTTGCTTGCAGGAAAAAGAGGCGGGGGCAAAATCGCCCCTCGCCTCACTTCCCGGAGCCCCGCAATGCGGGTCTCCCAAAGCCTTTTCGAGGTTTTTCATTTCGATGAACATAGGGGTTAAAACGCAGAGGGGAAATGCGAAAAGGAGTCAATGCGGAGAAAGCATGCCGCTGCTTCCGCAAGTTACAAGAATACGCAAAGGAGTCAAAGAAGATGGAAACCCAAAAAAGAAAGTTTGCGCTTTGGATTCGCGCAGAGACAATGGAAAAAATCGAGGCGCTATACAAAAAAGATAACTGCAGGAGCCGATCGGAATTTATCGAAAAAGCAGTCCTCTTTTACAGCGGCTATCTGACTGCAGACCAGACGGAGGGATATCTTCCCGCGGTCGTGATTTCTGCCATGCAGGGAAGCCTCGGACGCTATGAGGACCGCACCGCAAGGCTGCTATTCAAAATGGCCGTCGAGCTTTCGATGCTGCTTCACACGGTCGCAGCGACAAACGAGATCGAGGAAGAAAGCCTCAGCCGGCTTCGCGGTATGTGCGTGCAGGAAGTAAAAAGCCTGAAGGGAAGCATCACCTTGGAAGAAGCGACGGATTTCCAAAGGGGTGATACGGATGGCTGATATCATCTTAAAATGCAGGTATTTATCGCCGCGCGCCAAAAGCCATGCCGGAAATCTCATTCGATATATCGCAACCAGAGAAGGGGTAGTCATCGACAAACGGGAAAACTATGTCGGATATATTGCGATGCGGCCTGGCGCAGAGAAGCGAGGGGCGCATGGACTTTTCAGTGCAGGAGAGGAAAAGATTTTCCTCTCCAAAGTCGCAAGGGAAGTAGCGGCGCATGAGGGGATCGTCTGGACCAATATCCTGTCCATTACGCGAAAAGACGCTGAGCGGCTTGGCTATGAAACAGGCGAAGCATGGCGGACTCTTCTGAAAGCAAACACGCACCTCATGGCAGATGCCATGAAGATTCCGGCGGGTGATCTCATCTGGTATGCCGCCTTTCACAACGAAGCCCACCATCCGCACATTCACATGGTTGCCTACTCCAAAGGAAAAGAACCATACCTCAGTGAAGCAGGGATTCAAAAAATGAAGTCCGCCTTTGCAAGGGAAATTTTCAGAGAGGATCTGCTGCCGCTTTACGCCATGCAGACCGAACGGCGCGAAGCAATCGGAAAAGAGACCGAAAAAATGATTTCCGAAATTTCAAGCGCGCCTGCGAAAAATCCGGTGCTGATCGCAAAATTCACCGAGCTATCAACGCGCCTTAAGATGGTTAAAGGCCGCAAGGTCTATGGGTATCTTCCGGGCCCGCTGAGAAAGCTGACCGATGAGATACTGACCGAGCTATCAAAAGAAGAGGCCCTTGCAGCCTGCTATGCAGCGTGGCAGGAGGGGCAGCGCAGCATCGAAACCATCTATCAGGATGCGCTGCGCAGACCGCAGGGCCTATCCGAAAACAAGGCGTTTCGAAACCTCAAAAACAAGATCATCACCGAAGCACTTTCGTTTGCTATGCAGGAGCTGACCTTTGAAGAGCTGCCCGAAATGGATGAAGGATTTTTTCCGGAAGCAGAGGAAGATGGGGTGCCCAAAAGATCAAAGCAGGCAGCGGCAGGAAACCTTTCGCAGCTGTTTGATTGGTACTTTGAAGCAAAAGCCTGCCTCTATGATGATCCGGAAAACGAGTATTACGATCCGGAAAAAGGAGAAGAGCTTCTAAGGCTTTCCGCAGCAGGCGGTCTTGCAGTCGCAAAATACCGTCTTGGGATGGAGCTTCTTACCGGAAAAAATTTCGCAAAGGATGCCCAGGAAGGAATTCGCCTCTTATGGGAATGCGCAAATCAGGGAAACCAGTACGCGCAGTATCAGCTCGGCAGGGTCTATCTTGCAGGCGTGGATGCAGCGCAGGACCTTCCACTATCGGAAAGCCTCTTTGAAAGCGCAGCAGATCAGGGAAACTCTTTTGCCATGTACAGCCTCGCCAAAATGCACCTTGCAGGTCTTGCCAAAGAAGCAAGCAGGGCGCAGGCGATAGAGCTTCTCGCAGATTCTGCAGAGAAAGACAATGTGCATGCCGAGTATCTGCTTGGGAAGTTTTACTTACGCGGGGAGCATGTCTCAGGAGACAGTAAAAAGGCAGAAGCACTGCTTGAAAAAGCGGCGGAAAAAGACCATGCGCAGGCAGAATATCTGCTTGGGAAAACCTATGCGCTCGGAAAAGAGCTGCCAAAGGACATGACAAAAGCTCTGCGGTATCTCAGGCGTGCCTGCAAGAAGGAAAACCAGTATGCGCAGTACCAGCTTGGCAAAATGTATCTGTTCGGGCAGGACATTACGCGCGACGAAGATGCGGGGAAAATACTCTTAAGCAAGGCGGCCGCGCAGGGAAACGCTTACGCCAAGCTGATTTTGGAAAGCTATCGTCCGCATCGCCCGGCGGTGCCTGCCGGGCTTTATCTCATGCGTCTTGCCGGGCATTTTATGGAGCTTTTTCCGCCGGGAGCATTTCGCGTGCAAAGGCTCACCGAGCAGAAACTGCGGGCAGAAATCACAGAACGAAAGCGGGCAAGAGGGCTTCGCACATCGCGAGGTCAAGCGTTTACGGAAGAACCGTAGGAAAGGAGAGTCTATGAGCCAGTATATTCCGTTTACGGAAGAAGAAAAGCTGCGCGCAGGCAGCGCAGACATTGCGGAGCTTCTGCGATGCAGGGGCGAAGAAGTCCGGCGCAGCGGAAAGGAACTTGTCTGGATAAGGGACGGCGAAAAGATCAGTATTCGGGGAAATTTATGGTTTAACCAGTACCGACGCGAGGGTGGAAACAGCATTGATTTTGCGCGGAAGTTTTTGAATTTCAGCTACCCGGATGCGGTCAAGCTGCTGCTTGGCGAAAGGCGGGAGAGCGCAGCGCAATCTCCATCAAGTGGCGGCAATGTAGGAAGCACGACGCAAAAGAAACAAGCGCAAAAGCCATTCACACCGCCAAAGAAGCATCACGACATGAAGCGGGTCTTTTCCTACCTCATCAAAACGCGCGGCATCGATCCGGACATCGTCCTCAGCTTTGCAAGGATGGGGCTTCTCTATGAGGAAGCAGGATATCACAACGCCGTCTTTTGCGGCAAAGACGAAAACGGCGTGATGCGGCACGCCAATAAGCGGGGGACGCTTCGAAACAGCACCTTTAAGGGAAATCAGGCAGGAAGCCTGCCGCAGTATAGCTTTCACTACAGCGGCTCGTCCGATACAATCTATTTCTTTGAGGCGCCGATTGACATGCTTTCCTACATCAGCTTGCAGAAAGAAAACTGGCGGGTGCATTCTTACGCCGCCGCCTGTTCCGTCTCCGATCAGGTGCTTCTGCACCAGCTGAAGCTGCATGCGAATCTCAAAAAATGCGTGCTGTGCCTTGATAACGACCTTGCAGGCTACCGTGCAGGGGAGCGAATCTGCGAAAAGCTGCTGGAAAAAGGCTACGAGGTAGAGGTGGACTACCCAAGAAAAAAAGACTGGAATGAAGAGCTCTTGCAACGGCAGGAACAGGAAAAGGAGTGTGCGCTATGTCCGGCTATGCGTTACTGATTTTATGCGGCGGCGTGTTTCTCGGACTTCTCATCGTCATTGAAAGCCTTTCCGAGAGAACAAACCTCAATGGGATCAAAGGCAGAACCGTCGGTGATGGGCAGCATGGCAGCGCAAGGTTTCTCACGAAAAAAGAGCTGCATACCATTTATACTCGCGTGCCCTACAACCCGAAGGCATGGCGCAGCGCCGCAAAGCGCGGCAAAGAAATCCGCCTGCCGGAGGGGATTCTCCTCTCCTACGAAAAGCGGGGAAAAAAGATTTTCGCACTGCTGGATTCGTCCGATGTGCATACGATGATGGTCGGCGCAGCCGGGTGCGGCAAGACCGCCTACTGGCTGTATCCGAACCTCGAATATGCCTGCGCATGCGGGATGAGCTTTCTGACCACCGATACCAAAGGGGATCTTTATCGAAACTTTGCGGGGATTGCGAAAAACTGCTATGGCTACAAAGTAGCGGTCATCGATTTTCGTAACCCAATGCGTTCAAACGGAAACAATCTTTTGCACCTTGTAAACAAATATACCGACCTTGCAAAAGAGCATCCGGAAACGCTTTCATATCTTGCAAAAGCTGAAAAGTATGCCAAAATCATCGCAAAGACCTTGATTTTCAGTGAAGGCGATGCCGCCAATTACGGACAGAATGCGTTCTTTTATGATGCCGCAGAAGGGCTTTTGACCTCCGCGATCCTTCTTGTCAGTCGCTACGGTGGGGAGGGCGAGCGGCACATTGTGTCGGTGTTTAAGCTTCTGCAGGAGATGATCGGAAAAGGAAAGGACGGAAAGAGTGAATTTCAGAACTTGCTCAATCTTCTTAGCGAAGATGATAAGATCCGGTGGCTTGCAGGCGCAGCCTTAAACAGTGCAGAGCAGGCGATGCAGTCCGTCATTTCGACCGCGATGTCACGGCTCAATGCGTTCCTCGATTCGGAGATGGAGCAGATCCTCTGCTTTGATACAGAGATTGATATTGAAGCTTTTTGCGAAGAAAAATGCGCGGTATTTCTTGTCATGCCGGAGGAAAATCCGAATACTTTCTTTTTGGTTTCGCTGTTCATTCAGCAGACATACCGCGAGCTTCTCTCCGCAGCAGATGAGATGGGCGGAAGGCTCCCGCGCAAAGCCGCCTTTTATATGGACGAGCTTGGGACGCTGCCGCGGATTTCCTCGCTGGAGATGGCGTTTGCCGCAGCCCGCTCACGCAATATCATGCTTGTTCCCATCATTCAAAGCTATCAGCAGCTTGAAAAAAACTACGGCAAGGAAGGAAGCGTCATCATTCAAGATAACTGCCAGATCACGATTGCAGGCGGGTTTTCTCCGACTTCGCAGACCGCTGACAGCATCGCAAAGGCTCTTGGCTGCCGTACGGTACTCACCGGCTCGGTATCCCGCGGCAAAGACCATCCATCGCAGAGCCTCTCTATGATACAAAGAGAGCTCATGAGCGCGGACGAATTAAAGAGCATGAAAAAAGGAAGCTTTGTCGTCATGAAAACCGGCACCCATCCGTTTATTGCAAAGCTCCGGCTGTATTTTGAGTGGGGCGTGACCTTTGATGAGCCTGTTTATATCATCGAAGAAAAAAGCCGGCAAAAGACCCGGTACATTCAAAAAGATGCCCTGCGTACAAAGATCCTGCTGGAAAACAGCAAAATAGGAAGTACGGAAATCGGGGAAGAGGGAAAGCAAAATGAGAAAAAGGGTGTATCGCTTCGGACCAGTTAAGAGGCGGCATGTCTTGAAGGGAGGTGAGAGATTTGCAGGAAATCAACAGCGGATACCGGATTCGTGACGCAGATACGCTGACGCAGAAAGCAAAGACAATCTATCTATATTTAAAACAGCGAAGCGGAAGAAACGGTAAAGCATGGCCCGGTGTCAAGACCATCGCAGGCGACCTTGGATTCAGCGAAAGCACAGTGCGGCGCGGTATTCGGGAGCTTCAGGAAAAGAAGCTCATAACCGTTTGCGCGGCATATCGGCAAAACGGCGGCAGAACCAGCAACCGATATTTTCTTAGATGATATTGCATTTTCCCGACAAGGGGATACTCTAAGCCTGCCTTGACAGGGGGCCCCTGTCAAAGCTGACAGGGCCGGAAAGAAAAAGAGAAAGGATAGCAGAAAAAAAGAAAATATCTTAGGGGCATTTCTGCAGTATTTCGTTGACAAACAGACCCTTTGCCTCCATAATGTCGGTAAGAAACGACCGAATCGTGAGCGAAAGGGAGGCGAGAGATGAAAAAGATTCTAACAGGACTGCTTGCGCTGGTTCTGATCACGCAGAGTGCTTACGCGGGAAGTCCAAGCGAAAGTGCAGCGCAGCCGGTGCAGCAGGAGATGCAGCAGGAAGCACAGGATAAGACAGACATCAAAACACAAAAACCTGTGCTGAAGGCAGCAAGCTATGATGTGACAAAGATCAAACTTTCGTGGGAAATGATTCCCGATGCAGACGGATACATCTTGTATCGCAAGGCAGAGGGCGCAAAGAACTATCAGAGAATCTATACAGCGGAGAGCGGCGAGAGCAGCTCCTATATCGACACCGGACGAACCTGCGGGAGAACCTACTGCTACAAACTGAAAGCCTACCGGGAAGATGCAGACGGCAAAGTCTACGCAAAGGTATCGCAGGTCAAGAAGGCGCACGCAAGACCGAGGAAACCGGTCATCACAAGTCTTTTTGAGAAAAAAGAGCGGTTCGCAGAACTCGAACTACGGTGGAAACCCGTCAGTGGCGCAAGCGGCTATCAGATTGCAGTGCGGGAGATTGGAACAAAAAAGTGGTACACGAAAAACACCGACATCTTCACCGTCTACCGCAACAAAGACGGCTATGCGCACATCGGATGCAGCACAGACTATGCGTACGAGTTCAAAGTGCGCGCCTACAAAGTGATCCGCGGAAAGCGTATCTACGGCCTGTACTCTGCGCCATATCGCTACCACGAAACATGGACGAACGCACAGCTGAAACAGGCAATCGAAGAACGGCTGGTAAATGAGTATGGCGCTGAGCTGAACGACATCTATATCGATGGCGAAGTCAAGACACCGGAGAACTCCTCGTGGAGTACCTGCTGGCCGATGTACTTATCCAAATATGCAGGCCTTGAAGATGCGGTCGACTATGTCTTCGACCATCAGTACACCCACTTCGGACTGAAAGATCACTGCATCAAAGTATGGCTGCATGAGGAAGATCCGCTCTACTGCGGGGTATCATTCCTCGAAGGCTAGAAGAAAAAACAGAAAGAAAAACAAGTAAATCAATAGACGCAAGGCACTCGGAAAACCATCCGGGTGTTTTTGTGTGCAAAAAAAGGAGATGAATTCACATGAGAAAAAGAAAACTCATCAGTATGCTGCTTGTGATCGCCATGATCCTTAGCGTTTTCACGCAGAGCGCGCTTGCAGCGCCAAGCGCTCATCGACCTGCCGTCTGGGATGAGGGCAGCGTACTTGCGACTACCGATGGCGATACCTACCGATTTCCGTCATCGTGTCTTGGCTGGCATCAAATCTACTGGTATGATCATGCCGGAAAGAAACACACCGGGACTGCACAAGAGCTAGCATCGGCGAAGCGCTCCTATATCATCAAGCAGGGCAGCGAGCAGACGCGCGGTTACTGCATTGAGCATGGTGTGATCGCCGAGAGCGGAAAACAATATACCGCAAGCAAGCGGGATGGAAACGAAATCTTTCAAGGCATGAGTGAGACCATGCGAGAGAACATCGAAAGCGCACTCCTCTTTGGCTGCCAGACCGGAGACAGCTACAGCGATCTTCGCGCCATGTGCTTTGAGGATTCAAGCTACTATGGGAAGCACCGCGCAAAGAGCGGCGCAGGATATAACCGGGATGACTGGTATCTTGCCACGCAGGTACTGATCTGGGAAATCCAGCAGGAATTTCGCTTAAGCAGCAGCGGAAAGAATAACCTTGAGCGAAAAGATCCGGGGCTTTCCTTTACGAATGCGAGCGGAACGCCGAGCGGCAAGAAACTCGGAAAATACTTCTATTACCAGCTCATCAAAGACACTCCGGCACAGGACATTTACGACTTCATGCTGCAGGCCATGAAATACCAAAAGGTGATGCCGCGAGGTCTTGGAAACAGCGATCAGAAGAAAGCACCGACTATCAAACTGGCGCAGGATGAAACGGATAAACGCATCTGGCGCGGGAGCGTGCGCGACACCGAAAAGATCCTCAGCGGTCAGACGCTAAGTAATGAAATCATCATCACCAAAGGAAGCGGCAAAAGCAAGCTGTCGATTACGCCAAAGAAAGATGGCAAAGGGAGATACTATGAAGTCGTCTTTCAGGGAGATTCCGAAACCGACGAGCCAAAGTGGGATACCCTTTATACCATGCAGAAAAAGCTGCATGGCAAGGAGTGCAGAGACGACCTGCTCTTTTGGGGCTGGTCATCCGGCGCGGCGCATCGCCAGACTATTACCACAGGCTCTGCAGACCCTATCTTTTTCTACTTTAAGCTAAGTAAGAGCGAGCTCCCGCCGGAGAACCCGCCGGAAAGTGAGCGTCCGAAGCCGGAATATTTTCCGGAGATTGAAATTCCGATCAGTAAAGAAGATCTCAACCCCGGCTGGGACGGCGATGTGCATACCGGCATGGGCGATGCGGCGCTGTCGGCAACCTATGTGCTCTTAAAGGACGGCGAAGAAGTAGACCGCATCACGCTGGATACCTACGGAAACACCGACGCTCTCCGGGATCAGCCATGGGAAGATGCGATGGCGCTTACGATGACGGAAAGCGGAAGTTACACGCATACCACCAAAGACGGTGTGCACTGCGTGGTCAGTCCGACCAAAATCGAATGGACAGGAACGGTGACCTACGAAGTGCGGGAGATTCGCCCGGACGGACGATTCGTCGAGCCGGACAGCGGCATGCGGCGCTATGAAATCCGCTATGATGCTGTGACCACTAACAGCCAGACCTGCACCGCAAATCCGGAAAACTGGTGCGAGATCACCTATGATGTCCGCTGGCAGATTACAGAAGGGAAAAATACCGAAGAAAACAGCGTGACCGGAACTCTCAGCGAGGTCGAGGGAGAAAATCCGCTGGTTTATCCGGAAGAAGTCTTTGTGAACGACTGTTACCGCGGCAAGCTGAATCTGACAAAATCCCTTGAAAATGCCAATGTCTTTGACGAGGAGGGAACCTCCGGCGGACAAGACAAGTCCACCAAGTCCGCGTGGCGGCTCACCTTAAAATCCGGCGGCTATGAAAACCATCCAAGCCTTCGTTTCGTCAAGGAAGAACCGCTGAAAAACGGAACGGCTGTCTACCGCGCAGTGCGTGACACTAGCGGCATCGATAACGGAAGCGAGGCGCTTCTCATCGGCAAAAATGGCGAACTGTTTCTCTATGATATTCCTTACGGCACTTATGTGATGCGGGAAATACGCGCGGATGATACTTCTTTCGTACTGGAGGAATTCGAGGTGGTGATCGATGAGCATAGCGGAAGCTATACCCCAAAGGATACCTACGATGATCGCTATGACTATGATATCCGAAACAAAAAAATCGAGAATGTAGTCAAGATCATCAAGACAGACGCGGAGACCGGAAAGAAGGTCGCGCTGAAAGGCACGAAATTCCGTATCCGCTATATGGGAAACCCTCTTCTGGATGACCCAACGAAGTCCAAGAACTACGGCAAGCTTCTTCCAAACGCGCAGAATATCAATTCCAGCCTGAAGGCAGACGAGTGGAGCTGCGATGAAAACGGCGAGATCACAATCCCGTACCACTTGGAATTCGGCACTTATCGCTTGGAAGAATTCCTGCTTCCTGCGGGGTACTTTGTCGGGCGCTATGATAAGGACGGAAACCAATCTTCAGCGGACTATGGCGAGATCGCGGAAGGAAAAACCGATGCGCCCGAGGGATTTTCTTACGAAGATCTTGTCAGCATTTATGACGAAAACGGAAATTTCCTCGCATACAAAAAAGCAAAAGAGGTCTTGAACTATTACACCTTTACGGTGGAGAAACAGGACACGCACACAGACGGAAACTTCGGGCAGAAGGTCGACTATGAGGGAAATATCAGCCCGGCAGATCCAAAGTATGACAGCGAGGACTACCCGTATATCCACTATTACAAGGTTACAGCCATGACCAACAATCCGGTCAAGGGTAAAATCCGCATCGAAAAAAGCGGCGCGCTTTTCAGCGGATTTTTAGAGGAAACAAAGAACGGCTACACCGTTCTCACCCCGGTCTACCGCGCCTACGAATCGCTCAAAGGTGCGGTGTACGGCATCTATGCAGCAATTGACGAGCTGCTATCCGATGGCAGCGACGGGATCCGGATTTACGACAGCAAGACCGATAAAGAAATCAAGATTCCAAAGGAAACATCCACGCACAGGCAGAGTGAAAAAACCGAAGTGCTTGACCCGCTGGGAAAGAGCCATCCGGCAGCCATCTATGAACGCGGAAGTCTCAGCCACGCAAGCGGTGCAAAGCTCTGGTATCTATTAGAGCGTGAAAAGTCCGAGCAAAACGAAAAGAAGCTGCTGTATGTATCGCCGGAAGAGAGGGAGACGAAAGGATCGGAGCATTTCGAAACGGAAAGCGAGCATCTCAGACTCACCTACGACATGCAGACCGCGCTCAGCTTTGAAGCAGGCGGCAGA
>OQWM01001152.1_pt1 | contig 18139 bp, 20 predicted proteins | sample 1691531 | NCBI WGS metagenome assembly OQWM01 (sample SAMN03418257, study PRJEB22391) | human gut metagenome | biome: human-gut; feature: organic feature; material: feces | host: Homo sapiens | place: Tanzania | collected 2013-01
ATAAGGCCACGTGACTGGAGTTCAGACGTGTGCTCTTCCGATCTCATATGAAGAAAAAAATTGCAATCGTCGGCTTGGGACTGATTGGCGGTTCCTTTGCCCGTGCCTTTAAGAAATATACGGATTATACTGTCATTGGATTCAACCGCACGCGAAGCACAGCGGAAAAGGCATTGGCGGATGGTGCGATTGATGCCATCGGCACGCCGGAGGACTTGAAGGATGTTGATATTGTTCTGTTGTCCATGTATCCGAAGGTTTCCTGCGATTTTGTAGAGAAACATATTGAGGCGTTTAAACCGGGCTGTATCATCACGGATGACTGCGGTATTAAAAGTTATCTGGTAGAGCGTTTGACGCCGCTGTGCCAGGCTCACGGGCTGTATTTTGTCGGCGGACATCCCATGGCAGGACGAGAGGTGTCAGGATATAAAGCATCCGACGCGGATTTGTATAAAGGCGCGAGCATGCTGCTTGTGCCGACAGAGGCTTCTACGCCGGAGATCGTCAAGCAGGTCAAAGCGATGTTCTCTCAGATTGGCTTTGGTCAGCTTGTGATTACTACCCCGGAGCATCATGACCGCATGATTGCGTATACATCTCAGCTGTGTCATGTCGTGTCCAGTGCGTATATCAAAAGTCCGTCTGAGCTGGAGCACAAAGGCTATTCCGGCGGCAGCTACCGCGATTTGACGCGCGTTGCGTATCTCAATGAAACCATGTGGACAGAATTATTTATTGAGAATAAACAGGCGCTTGTGCCGGAGATTGACGAAATCATTCATCATTTGACGGAGTACCGCGATGCGATTGCCGGAGAGGATGCAGATACGCTGTTTCAGCTGCTCAAAGAGGGCAGACAAAGAAAAGAACAATTTGGCTAAGAATTACTTTGAAAAAACAGGAAGCGGACGTTCTGAGTGGTTGGAACGTCCGCTTTTATATATGATTCATCCGACTGAATGCAGGAAGGTATAGGAGAAAAGAGTGGAATTGGAAAGAATAGGGATGTGTATGGTATGTCAGCCGGATGGAATCAGCAGATATTATAAATACGGCTGCTCCTCCCAAAAGTCCTCCATCGGATCGGCCTGTTCGAAATGATAACCTAACGCCTTGCGCAAACGGCGCTGACCGGAGGAAATAGAGCGGGAGACAGCGGACGGAGAAATGCCAAAAATTTCAGCGATTTCTTTTTGCGTCATACCCTCGAGTAAGTTCAGTACGCAGACCTGATACTGGTGTCTTGTCAGCGTTTCGGCCATGCATGATAAGAGCTGGCGACGCAGCACCATATCCGTGGCGGCTGAAGCGTTTTTCAGAGTGGTGAGATTGCGTCGAACATGGGACATAAAATACAGCCTCCTTTGGCTTGTCATAGTAATGTTCTAAGAGAAAAGCGGTTTGGCGGCTCTCGCACGCCATGGTGTATAGTGCGTTGATGCGGCGTCGGAGCTTCCGGCGCACCTCCAAAGAGATGGTGCGTGAAGCCTGTGATTCAAGCAGGGCGATGCGCTGTTCCAGTCGGAGCGCGTCGCAGAGATACTCTTCAGATAGGTTTTGCAGTGAGCACATATGGCGTTACCTCGCAATTTGGCACAAATATTCGGATTATAGAAGAAAATGTAGAAATTTGTAAAAACGTTGGGAAATACCGAAGAATCTCTGATATTCTTTTCTTTACAATTCCATAATAAGACATAAAACGGATAAAATCAACCTTGATTATCTGAATATTACATGGTATAATACTGGAAATTTTCGATAAAAAATTAGACAAAAAAACCTCCCGATTCGAAAAGAATCGGGAGGATAAAAAAATCTTCGATTATTTTACATAGCAAATGTCGTCGTCCGGCTTTTTCGCAGGCTCCAGAGACTTGACATAAAGTACAGGTCCCATGCCCTGATATTCCGGGAAAAATTCGTGCTTGACCTCTGCGGTGATAGTGTACCAATCGCGGTCCTTGAGCTTGGCAGCGGAAGGATGCTTGCATACGACAGCTGCAAATGAGATGTCCTCTGCGCAGCAGGTCATGACAAACCGACCGGCGGCAAAATTATTTTTGCCCATGCCGTTTGGACGATAGGTCTGGCACAAGAAACGAACCGTATGACCGGCATATTTTTCCGGATGCTCCATCGCATCGAAATACCACATCGCGTAATCGGCATCGGAAATATCTACGATATCCTTCGAAAGATCCAGATTGGCTTCCAAGGATTCCTGATAGACTTCGCTTCTGCCGTCCGGATAGTCCATAAAAATATCTGCGCGGCGGTTAATCATGCGGACGCGGCGGTTTTTGATGATGTCCTTGGTGCCGGCATCGCAGCGATTAAAGACAATCATATCGGTCGCCTGCAGCATCGGGAACATAAAGCCGCCCATATTCTGGAAGTAGTTGTCAAACGTGCGTGCATCTACAGTGGTTACCGTCTGATACACCATCCATCCCTTCGGGAAGGTGTCCGGTGCAAGGTCAGTCAGCTTCCACATGCCGTTCCATTCTACAATGACACGTTCCGGCTTATATTTCCGGCTGCATTCTTCCAAGAACATGCGGTTAAAATCTTCCTGATCTTCAATGGCCTTGACGATGCAGTTGGATTCCATGAGCAGACCGTAATCAAATTCGGTTTCGCCGTCCTCACACACAATCATCAGGGTCTTTTCGCCCTCGGAAAAGTTCGGATCACGCAGGATAGATTCGATAAACGTCGTCTTGCCGCTGTCCAGAAAACCGGTGAAAAAATATACAGGAATTTCCACAGACAGTCCTCCTTACGCGAACAGTGCAGCCAGTGCATCTTCCTTGATGCCGGAGCCGATGACACACAGACGGCCGGTGTAATCGGCAGCGCCGTGGCGCAGCTCGATTTCACCCGGAACCATATCAAAGTGCAGCCAAGTGCCGTCCTGCTCCGGAACGATGCCCTTTGCACGCAAAACAATACCATACAGCTCCTGATCGTCCAACTGATTCAGGCGGGCACGCAGATCGTCCTCGGTGAACTTGCGTGCTGTCTCGATGCCCCAGCTTGTGAATACTTCGTCGGCATCGTGGCCGTGATGATGATGACCGCAGGAGCACACGCCGTTCTCATCATAATGATGTTCATGATGGTGCTCGTGCTCGTCATGGTCGTGATGGTGATGGCCGCAGGAGCAGGTTTCGCCGTCGTGATGATGATGCTCATGATGGTGTTCATGCTCGTCGTGGTCATGGTGATGATGGCCGCAGGAGCAGGTTTCGCCGTCGTGATGATGGTGTTCATGCTCCTCATGCTCGTCGTGGTCATGGTGGTGATGGCCGCAGGAGCAGGTTTCGCCGTCATGATGATGGTGGTGATGCTCCTCGTGCTCGTACAGCTCAGCGGCATCGAGCAGAGCCTTGTGACCGTCTGCGCACATAACATCGTAAATCTGCTCACCGGTCAGATCATCCCACGGCGTGGTGATGATGCTGGTGTTCTCCCCGCAGTGCTCACGAATCAGCTTGAGAGCCTCGTCCAAACGCTTGTCGCTGACATTCTGGGTGCGGCTCAGCACAATGGTGCCGGCGCTCTCCAGCTGATTGACATAGAACTCACCGAAGTTCTTGATATACATGCGGCACTTGGAAGCGTCGCATACGGTGGTCATGCAGCCCATTTCCACTTCGCCTTCGCGCAGAACCGGCTGTACAGCGGCAGCAACGTCGGACAGCTTGCCGACGCCGGACGGCTCAATGATGATGCGATCCGGTGCGTACTGGCTCAGGACATCGCCCAGTGCCTTTTCAAAGTCGCCAACCAAGGTGCAGCAGATGCAGCCGGAGTTCATTTCGTTGATTTGAATGCCGGAATCCTTCAGGAAACCGCCGTCAATGCCGATTTCACCGAACTCGTTTTCGATCAGAACCACCTTCTGACCCTTGAGCGGGCCTTCCAGCAGTTTGCGAATCAGGGTCGTCTTGCCGGCGCCCAGGAAACCGGAAATAATGTCGATTTTCGTCATATCAAACACCTTCTATAAGATATAGTTTACAAGTGGATGAAAGCAAAAGGCTTTCTAAGCTATCGTACACCAAAACAGGAGAGTTTTCAAGAGTTTCTCGTGTAAAAGAACCGTGAACAGAGGGATACGCGGCACAAACAGGATAAAATCGGAAACATTGACATTGCGAGCCGGATACCGTACAATGAAAACAGAAATACATGCGGAGAACCACCCCGCAGGGAGGCTGAAACAATATGTTTGAAACATTCCGCAGCATTCGGTTTCATTTGCTGCTGGCAGCGCTTGGCTATATTGCTGTCGGCGCTGTGATGCTGTTTATTCCCGATCAGTTTTTGGCAGTTGTCTGCTATGTCATCGGCGCGCTGCTCATCGCTTACGGTGTCATTGGCATGCTGATGTGCTGGAAAGACCGAACCATACGCATGGCAAAAATTTTTATTGGTATTTTGGCCATTGCCGTCGGTGTTTTCGTCATCGCACAGCCCAAAGCATTTACTGCCGTGCTGCCTATCATTTTCGGCTTGATTTTGCTGCTCGATGGCATCTTGAATTTGCGGCACGGTATCGGACTCAAAAAGTTTGGCGATCCGGGCTTTCTGTCGGTTATCATTGTCGGCGTCATCACGGTTGTGCTCGGTGCCATTGTTCTGATACATCCGTATGGAACGGCAAAATTTACGCTGCGTATCATCGGCGCCGCACTGATTTACAGCGGCATTTCGGATTTCCTTGTGCTGTATCGCATGAATCATGCGCGATTGATTTATGAGCGCGACAATCCGCCGGAGCCAAAGAAAAAAGGACAGAGACATAAAAAAGCCAAAGTTATCGATGTGCACGCACATCCGGTCGATGATGATGACGAGGAGGAATGAGCGGTGCATCTGGACAAAGAAGAATTGGAGAACATGCCGCAGGGAACCGATGTGTTTTCCCTGAGCGATCAGGTTCCTACGGAAGAAGAACTGTATGATCTGGCAGAGCTGTTCAAAGTATTTGGCGATTCCACGCGCATCAAGATTCTGTATGTTCTTGTCGAGAGCGACATGAGTGTCGGAGACATTGCACAGGCGCTCAATATGACGCAGAGCTCGATTTCTCATCAGCTGCGCGTGCTCAAGCAGAGCCGTCTGGTGCGATTCCGCCGAGAGGGAAAGAACATCGTGTATTCGCTGGCGGATGACCATGTGCACACGATTATGAGTCAAGGCTTAGAACATCTGGAAGAGTGACAAAAAAGCAAAACGCCGCTAAAAGCGGCGTTTTACTATATATATGGTATGGAAAGACAGTATGCAGTTTGTTGTTATTTTTAGTATACCGTCTGCACGCATACTTGTCAATCGTTCTGCATCATTTTTTGAGCAAAAAATCGCAAAAAACTGTACATTTATCGAAAGAAGCTGCTTTTGCACTTTGGAAATGTTGGAAAATACAAGTGTTCTCGTGCACGCAAAGAAAAAACACCGAAATCGCGATGGATTTCGGTGTTTTTTTCGAAAATCAGATGGAATTATGAGCCATCTCCGCCGGCTTTGACCTTAATCCAAAGCTCGGACAGACGCTGACGCAGGAACTCGTTGTCGTGGAAGATTTCGTCCTTGTCGTAACCGGTGCGCGGCGTGTATGCCTCGTTTCCGCAGAACAGACCGTCTTCCGCAGTCAAATCGCGGGAAACCTCCAAATTCGGTGAGGTATAGCCGTACTCCTCCGCATTGGTGTATGCCGGATCATAGGAAATCATATAGTTGATAAACTTGTGCGCCAACTCCGGATTGGCGGCATTTTTTGGAATGACCATCGCATCACTCCAAATATTGGTGCCCTGCTTGGGGCAGTAATAGCCCATGTCCGGATTTTCTGACAGGATATATGCGGCGTCGCCGCTGTACACCTGACCGATGTCCTTGACGCCGTTTACCATGTTGTCGATGATTTCATCGGTGACGTAAACCGGACGCATGGTGTTGTTGACCTTGCACAGCCATTTGTATGCTGCGTCAATTTCCTTTTCGTCGTTGGTATTCATCGAGTACCCCAGCGCCTTGAACGCCATCATAAATGAGTCGCGCTCAGAGTCGTAGATATAAATGCGGTTGTTGTATTTTTGGTCGAGCAAAATGTTCCAGCCCTCTTTTTCGAGATCCTGCTTGGAGACATTGTTTTTGTTGTAGACCAGACCGACCGTACCCCAGAAATACGGAATGGAGTAGTCGTTGTTCGGGTCAAAATCCATGCCGACACAGGCGGGATCCAGCTGGTCAAAATTCGTGATGGCACTGCGGTCAATTTTTTGCAGACGCTTTTCCTTCATCAGACGCTCAATCATGTAGTCGGACGGAATGAGTACGTCATACGAATCACCGGAGCTAACCTTGGTGTACATCATTTCGTTGGAATCAAAATTTTCTACAATGACATGGCAGTTGTATTCATCCTCGAAATCTGAGATGACAGAGTCCGAGATGTACTCACCCGGCAGATACAACTTGAGTGTATTGGAATGACCGGAAGACTTGTTGGTGCCGTCAAAATCCGTGCCCGGACCGCCGCAGCCGGTCAGCGCACCGGCGAGTACGGCACCTGCACAGCAGGCAGCGAACAGTTTTTTCAGCTTCATGATGCAGGTTCCTCCTTGTGCTTTTTCCGCGTGCGCTCTGCAATGCGTGGAATCAGATTGACGAGCAGCAGCACAACCGTGATGATGACGATAACCAGCGTGGAAATCGCGTTGATGGACGGATTGACGCGCTTGGACATCGTGTAAACCAGAATGGAGATGTTCTGTACGCCGTTGCCGGTGACAAAGTAAGAAATTACGAAGTCGTCAAAGGACATCGTGAAGGCAATCAGCGCACCGGCAAAAATACCCGGAGACAGCTGCGGAATAATCGCGTGCCACAGTGCCTGCCACGGGTTGGCGCCCAAATCCAGTGCTGCGTCCGCCAAATTCGGGTCCAGCGTGCGCAGACGCGGCGTGATGGACAACATGACATACGGCGTGCAAAACGCGATGTGCGCCAGCAGCAGCGTCAAAAAGCCCTTGCTCACTTCCAGTGTGGCAAAGAACATGAGCAAGCCGATCGCGGTGACAATGTCCGGATTCATAATCGGCAGGTCATTTGCCGTGCGAACCGCTTTGCGCAGCGGCTTGCTGCATCGGGACAGACCGATGACGGTAATCGTGCCGATACAGGTGGAGATAACGGTTGCCAAGATGGCAATGGCGAATGTCGTGCCGATGGCTCCCATCGTCACGGACGAAGAAAACATTTTTTCGTACCAGCGCAGCGAAAAACCGGAAAAGGTCGTCAGAGAACGCGACGCATTGAACGAAAACAAAACGGTGTATGCAATCGGAATGTAAAAGAACACGATGACAGCGGCGAGAACGACGCGTGTCCAGTGAAAGGATTTTTTCTGCTTCAAATCTCGTCACCTCCATTGCGGTCGATTTTGCGGGTCAGATACATGGAAATCATAATGATAATGACCATGATGAGCGAAAGGGCAGAACCAAAGCTCCAGTTGCCGGATGTCAGGAACTGCGATTCAATGACGTTACCAATCAAGACATACTGTCCGCCGCCCAGCAGCTTTGGAATGAAGAAGGAGGACACAGCGGGCAGAAATACCAGCGTGATGCCCGAGATAATGCCCGGAATGCTCAGCGGCAGCGTCACGCGGCGGAATGCCTGCGTGCGGTTCGCGCCGAGATCGCTCGCCGCTTCCAAGAAAGACGGGTCCATTTTGGACAGCGACGTGTGAATTTCCAAAATCATGAACGGCAGGAAATTGTAAACCATGCCGAGAACCACGGCGAAATCCGTGTACATGAACGGAAACGGGCCGATGTGCAGCAGACCGAGCAGGTTGTTCAAAATGCCGTTGTCCTGCAAAATACCCACCCAAGCATAGGTGCGCACGAGCATATTGATCCAAGTCGGCAGCGTGATGACGAGAATCAGCGTGGTGCTCTTGACACCTGCGCGGGCAATGGCATAGGCGGACGGATAACCGAGCAGCAGACAGACAAGCGTGGTCAAAATCGCAATGCGCATGGAGCGGAGGAGCACCTGCATGAATACGGCGTCGCGGAAAAAGCGTGCGAAATTGTCCAGCGTGAATTGTCCCTGAAAGAAGGCTGTGCCTTCAACCGTAAATGCATACGCGATGATGAGCAGCATCGGAATCACGATGAAAATGGCAATCCAAAAGACATAGGGATATGCCATGGAACGGAAACGTTTCATGTGCTCAGTCTCCCTTTCTCATGATATGGATATCATCCGGCGTAAAGCGCAGACCGACCAGATCGCCCGGCTCGGTGCGGTCGGTTGTTGCGACCTTGTACTCAGAGCCCTTGGTGGCAAACGTGATGTCGTATACACCCGGCGTGATGTTTTCCCAATCAAAATCATAGATGACATCGGTAATCTTGATGCGGGCGCCCTCGTCCTGCGGAGTCAGACTCCATGCGGAGGCATCCGCCCAAATCATCAGGTCGTTGTCCAGCGTCATAGACTCCCGAATATCGTCGACAGACTTGGAGAAGTTTACCGCGTAAATTTCTTCCTGATATTCTTCCGACTGGACACGGTTGGCGTCCTCTACAATCATGTCAACGGTGACGGTTGTGCCGGATGCCGTCGAGAACGTAACTGGATATCTGCCGTTTTCCGGCTTAATGTCGTAGGAAATCTTGGAAATGGAAACGCCTTCTTCGCTGTCTTTCTTCCAAGCCTGCGCATTGGCGCGGGCGATAATCATGGATTCGGTCAGCTCTGCAACGTCCTCTTTGTCCAGATAGAAGCTGTCTGCGTCCATCAGCTCGCCGGCTTCCTCGTTGATGACCGGCTTTTCCTCTGTGATGTTCATTTTGACCGTGATAGACGTGCCCTGACGGGTTTCTACAATGGTGTCATAGTGTACGCCCTTGAACAGCACCGACTTGACACGGCCGCGCAGCAAGCCGTCCTCCGGTGCGACAATATCCAAATCCTCCGGACGGATGACCACATCGACTTCTTCGTTCGGCGCGAAACCGCCGTCCACGCAGTCAAACGGATGGCCGTCAAAAATAACGCGGTTGTCGCACGGCATCACACCGTCTGTGATGTTGCTCTCGCCGATGAAGTTGGCAACATAGCGGTTGACCGGCTCGTTGTAAATGTCGACCGGAGAGCCGATTTGTTCGATGTTGCCGCCCTTCATGACAACAATCGTGTCGGACATGGTCAGCGCTTCTTCCTGATCGTGGGTGACGAAGATAAACGTGATGCCGACTTCCTGCTGGATGTTTTTCAGCTCGCGCTGCATTTCCTTGCGCAGTTTGAGATCCAGCGCACCGAGCGGCTCATCGAGCAGCAGAACCTTCGGCTCGTTGACCAGCGCGCGGGCGATGGCAACACGCTGCTGCTGACCGCCGGACATCTGCGTGATGCGGCGCTTGTCAAAGCCGCTCAGACCGACCAGACGCAGCATGCGCTTGACCTTCTGTTCGATGATGTCTTTCGGCTGCTTTTTGAGATTGAGACCGAAAGCGATGTTGTCATACACGTTCAGATGCGGAAACAGCGCGTATTTCTGGAATACCGTGTTGACCTCGCGCTTGTACGGCGGCAGACCGGAAATATCCTTGCCGTCAAACAGCACCTGACCGTCATCGGCGTCGAGAAAGCCCGCAATGATGCGCAGGAGTGTGGTTTTGCCGCAGCCGGACGGGCCGAGCAGCGTGACGAATTCGTTTTCATGAATGTCCAGCGAAATGCCGTTGAGCACGCGCTGACCGTCAAAATCCTTGACGATATTCTTGATTTCAATGAGCTTTTTCATATGTTCTCCTATTGGGTGGATTTTTAAAACAGCGGCGGGGTGCAAACCCACAGCACCTGTGCGGTTTGTTTTTTGTCGTTGCGGATGTAATGTGTCGATTTTCCATCCAAATAAAAGGTTTCCCCTTTGCGGACGGGATATGACGCGGTATCCGTGACAAGAACGACGGAGCCGGTCAGGACATAGCCAAATTCCTCCCCGTTGTGCGGGCCGGAGGAAAACGACTTGCCGCCGGTCGGAATTTCGACAAGCACAGGCTCCATCTGATTTTTTTGTGTGTTGGGAACGATCCATCGAATGGTGCAGCTGTCGCGGGTGTCCTCAAAAAAATCCGCCTGTCGGAACACGATTTGTTCCTCCGGCGAATCGGTGAAAAATTCAGACAGGGAAGACCCAAGCGCTTCGAGAATATCCGAGAGCGTCGCAATAGATGGACTGGTCAGGTCTCGCTCCAGCTGCGAGAGAAAGCCTTTGGTCAGCTCACAGCGGGAAGCAAGTTCTTCCAGCGTCAATTCTTGCTGGATGCGCATTCGTTTGATTTTGGAACCGATTTTCATACTGGGCCGGACGGCAGAACACAGCGGGACTGCGTAAATTCCGGCGCGAGACCTCCTTCCTGTTTTCTTTACAAATACTAAACTTTTTATTGCAGTTTATAAAACTACAGACACTATTATACACCTCTTTTTTTGGCTTGCAATAGATTTTTTCATGGTTGTGAAAAAATGCAAAAATTTCCATATCCTGTTGCAATGTGCGCGGGAGCGGCGCAATTTTTTTGTTGTTTTTTCTATGTCGTGTCCGCATTCTCGGTATAAATTCGCGGAAAACTGCCCATACTTCCTGTACAGGAAAATGAAAGCAGGGAGATGAGCGAATGAAACGAACGAACGGCGGTGCACAATGGTGGTCGGAAGATAAGAGTTTTTATTTGGCGCTGATGCTGTGCCTCGCGGCAATTGCCGTGGCGGCGTATTTGCTGTTTGCTTTCCCAAACGGAACGAGCGATGATGACACCATGCAGGCGCAGGAATATCAGGCGGATGACAGTGTAGCGGCCTCCGAAGCGCTGGAGCGCATTCCGGCAATGGACCCGCAGCCGGCGTCCGAACAGCAGGAAACACAACAAGAAACACAACAGGAAACCGATACCGCAGACCCAGCCGAACAGCCGGAACAGCAGACGGCGGACGCGCTGTCCTTTGCGCCGCCGATGGACAGCAAGATCACGCAGGATTTTTCACAGAATACGTTGCTGTATAACGAGACAACCGGTGATTGGCGGACGCATGAAGCGGTGGATTATGAGGGGAAATCCGGCGATGCGGTGCAGGCTGCAGCGGCGGGAACCGTCCTTGCTGTGGGGGAGGATCCGGTTCTCGGCGTGTATATGACCATCAGTCACGCGCAGGGATTGACGAGCCTGTACGCGGGACTTGCCGACCCGTGTGTCGCGGAGGGAGATGCGGTAAAACAGGGGCAGAAGATTGCCGTGCTGGGAGAACCGATGCCTTTGGAGGAAAAACAGGGCACGCATCTGCATTTCTCCGTGTCCGAAAATGACAAAGCAAAAAATCCAAAAGAACTCTATTGAGTTATTTTTAGTAAAAAAGAATTTCATTTTGCCATAAAAATTAAGAAAAAGTAAATAAAATAGAAAATTTCGGCCGAACCAATCCGGTGGGTATTGACAACTTTCTATAAGATGCGTTATAATAAGCGCAAGCTTATGTGGAGACACATGAGCCAGACAAAATCCCAATTTTGTTTAAAGCACAATTATCATCCCCCAGATAGTGCTTTATATCATCCCCAATTCTGCATGCTGTGTTTTTATCATCCCCCAAACTTCCACAGCATGCGGCAGCCCGTGCAATGCGCACGGGCTGCTTTTTTTATTTCTTAAGAAATATCTTAAGATATGTAACCGTTTTGTGGTTGAACTGTTATACGCGTGTTGTTGCAAGTAACAAACAAAGATGCTACACTGGATACATAAAGAAACAAGAAAAACAGTGAGCACAGAACGTAAGGAGGGATTTCCATGAAAACGAAAAAAATCGTGATGAGCCTGATTTCGGGCACACTGGCGGCTGTGATGGCATGCGGCGGTGCATTCGCTGCAAGCGTTCGCACAACCACCGATGTAAATATGAGAGCAAAGCCGGATAACGCGTCCGCCGTTCTGTGCGTTCTGCCGAAGAATGCAGAGGCGGAAAAGCTGGGAATGGAAGGCAACTGGTATCATCTGTCCTATAAGGACAAGGATGGCTATGTATATAAGAAGTATATCAAGGACACCGAAGCAGCACCGGCGACAGAGACCAAGACCGTTTACACCACGGCAGATCTCAACGTTCGTGCAACACCGGATAAAGCCGGCAAGAAGCTGGGCGTTCTCAAGAAGGGAACCGCGGTTGAGACCACTGGTCTGAAAAATGGCTGGTATACCATCAAGTACAACGGCAAGACCGGTTACATCTCCGCAAAGTATACGACCGAGACCAAGCCGGAAACCACCAAGACCGTTTACACCACGGGCGATCTGTATGTTCGCGCAAAGCCGACCAAGAACAGCGAAAAGCTCGGCGTTCTCAAAAAGGGAACTGCGGTTGAAACCACCGGCATGAAGGACGGCTGGTACAAGATTACCTATAAAGGCAAGACCGGTTATATTTCCGGCAAATATGTAACCACCACCAAGCCGGGAACCGCAGAGACAACGATTGTTTACACCACTGCGAATCTGAATGTACGCGACAAGGCAACGACGGAAGGCAAGAAGCTGGGCGTTCTCAAGAAGGGAACCGCAGTCGAGACCCTCGGTCTGAAAAACGGCTGGTATACCATCAAGTACAACGGCAAGACCGCTTATATCTGCGCCAAGTACACCACGGAAGTCAAGCCGGGAACCGAGAAGCCGACAACACCGGCAACCAAGACCGTATATACCACTTCCGACTTGAATGTTCGCGCAGAGCCGAACAAAAATGCAAAGAAGCTGGGTGTTCTGAAAAAGGGCACGGAAGTAAAAACCATCACGCTGAAGAACGGCTGGTACAGCATCGCGTATAACGGCAAGACCGGTTATATCTCCGCGAAGTACACCACCGACAAGCGCTGAAGAAACAACACAATACAGGCAATACAGCAAAAACCGGCATCGAAAGATGCCGGTTTTCCGTTGCAGCATACGGAAAATTGACATATGCATTCGCTTGAAAATAGAAACAGAACGCGCTATACTAGGTAAAAATACATATCTGGAGGATGATTTATGAAAACCAAAAGAATCATGAGGGGAATTCTTTCTGGTGTTGTTGCCGTATCGACCGTGTGCGGAAGTGCGCTTGCATTTGCAGATTCCGCGGCGCAGCCGGCAGCTTCTGCCACAGTATCGGCAAAACAGCAGGCAACGACCGTGTCCGCTGTTTACATGAGAAGCGAGCCGCGCAACGGCACAGCGATTGTATGTACGATTCCGGAAAATGCGGCAATTGAACAGATTGCGCAAAATGGCAACTGGTACCAAGTGTCATATAATGGTAAAACTGGTTATATTTACAAGAAGTTCCTGAAGCAGGCGGGAGAGACAGAAGCTCCGGCACAGCAGCCGCAGGAAAACACCACTCAGCCGAGCAATACGGCGGATAACACCACAGCGAGCACCGCGACAGAGGGCGAGGAATTCAGCGATGTCTTAGGCTCTAAGACGACGTATTACAATACGAGCGTAACGGGTCGTTCGACAAACATCCGTCTGGCAGCCGAGGCGATTGACGGCACGGTGCTGCAGCCGGGCGAGACCTTCTCGCTCAACGGCGTCGTCGGCAGACGAACCGCGGCAAAGGGCTATCAGACTGCTATTATTTTCCAGAACGGCAAGCAGGTAGAAGGCCTTGGCGGCGGTGTTTGTCAGGTGTCCTCGACGGTATACGGCGCGGTTCTGTATGCAGATTTGCAGGTGACAGAGCGCTCCAGCCATCAGTTCCAAGTATCGTACACACCGGTATCACAGGATGCCGCGGTATATTACGGCAGTCAGGATTTCCAGTTCGTCAATGACACGGACAATCCGATTAAAATTGCAGCCGGCGCGAGCAATGGTTCGCTGACCGTTACGATTTACGGGACAAAGACCACGGAAAAGAAGGTCACGCTGTCCAGCAAAAGCTCCGTCAGCGGCAAGTATAAGTACGCCTCTCTGTACAAGACCGTCACAGAGAACGGAACATCTACCACAACAAAGGTCAATACAAGCAAATATCTGCTCAAGTAATGCGCGTGAAATAAAAGTGCCAGCCCATCGGGCTGGCACTTTTGCTTGCATATGCAATTATTCACCCATCACCTGAAATACGATTTCGCGGTGACGATCGCGGGTGTCGCACTCAACCAGTGTCAGGTTCTGCCACGGGCCGACCGTGATGCGGCCGTCAATAAACGGAACCGTGATAAATGGGCTGAGCAGGGCAGACTTGATGTGGCTGGAGCCGTTGTCATCGTGCCACGTGTTGTGGTGCTCGTAGTGAATCACACGACCCTTTTCGTCTGTATACGGGGAAAAGACGTCCATTGCTGCCTTGAGATCATGGTGAACCATGCCCGGTTCAAACTCCAGTGTAGTCAGGCCGGCAACGCCTCCGGTTGTGAAGCCGGTGACAGTACCGCTCTTGATGCCGTACTTGTGGCAAGCCTCGGTAACAGCCTCCTGAAAATCTCCGGTAACATCAATCATACCCATGTGTGCGCGGGTATGATATTCCTTCATGGAACTATAAACTGCCATTGTTGATAAACTCCTCCATCTTGACTAACTTCTTCTATTACACTTGCTCCGCTTCTTCTTTAATCTCATTTATTGTACCACGTGCCAGCGCATTTTTCAAATCTTCTGACAGATCCTGCAATAATACGGCGTCCTGATCGCGGTGCTCCTGTACCTGCTCGACCTGTGCGGCAATTTTTTCGATTTTTTCTTCCAATCCGCGCTCAGCCTGTTCCTTGCGCAGCTGCTTGATTTCATCCAGCAGCTCGGAGACCTCCTGCTCCAGCTTGCGCTCGTCCTTGAAGCGCACTTTGTTGATTTCCTCCATGAATCCGGCGGTTAAAATACCGGCGGGCATGGCGATGACCGCCGTGCCAAAGACGGAGGACACCATGCTGACCAGCCTGCCCGCGCGCGTCACCGGATAAATATCGCCGTAGCCAACCGTTGTCAGCATAGCGAATGCCCAGTACAGCGCTTCAAAAAAGCTGTCAAACGAGTTCGGTTCGACCGAGAACATAACGGCAGCGGAAACGAAGCTGTATACCATCGACAGCATCAAGACCATAATGAGCAGCTTGCGCTCGCGCCGCACGGCGCGATAGATGTAAATAAAGCTGCGCGCATAGCGCATGGTCTTGAGAAAGCGCACGCAGCGAAAGACGCGCATGATGCGCAGCACCTGAATGTACTGCGTCAGTGGCATGTCCGGAAGCAGCTGTATGACAGCGGGAAATGTCGTGATGACCGGCAAAATGGCAAGCAGGTCGATAATTGCCATCGGTGTGACGGGATACCGCAGCATAGACTGACGCAAGGACAGACCTTTCATGCGCGGCGAAAAGTCCGCGGTGATCCAGCGCAGGAAATAATCCAGAATGAACAGCGCGGTGACGATGCGATCCAGCCAAAAGATTGGCTGATTCCATATTTTAAACAGCAGCGGGACTGCGCTCAGACACACCAAAATGAGGATGTACCGGTCGTATAGTGCGCTGATTTTGTCGTGCTGCCGATCTTTTTCGACGATTTCATAAATCCGCTTGCGGATGTGATGTGCTTGCATTCCCATATGTTGTATCGTAAGTCGGTGAGAGGGCCGCGCTGCCGGAGACGTTGAGGAAATGGCAGTAGACGTTGTTCTGCACGCCCTTGAGGTAGTAGGGGGAGATCTGCCCGGTCATATACATGGGCACCCAGCCCTGCAAGCCCAGCATCAACTCGGAAAAGGGGCGGTCCAGGTTGTGCACCACATTCAGGTGCAGCCCCTTTTTCAGCACCATGGCAAGGCCGAAAAGATATTTTTTCTTAAAATCCTCGTCCGCGGCCAGATCGTCCATGGGCATATCGCTGCACAGAAAGACCGGCTCCCGGGACCGCCCCAGGACGGTAGCCTTGAGAAAGTCAAGCTCCCCGGTGCGCATCTCCTCCAGCCCGTAGTAGGTGCGGCTCAGCGGCAGCTGGAAGGGCGCGGTGGGCACCCGCAGCTCGTCAAACCGGATGGCGCGGATGTATTCGCCCAGGTCAAATTCATCCACCTGCTTCAAAAAGGCGGATACGCTTGCGTCCCGCTTGGTGTCGTGTCCGCCCAGCCACTGCACCAGGCGGGCGTAGAGCGTCTCCTCGTCCCGCTCATCCCCCGCCTTCCGGCCCTTCTTCCCGGAGGACGACTTTGACGCCGAGCACCTGTGCGCCGCCCTGGGCACCCTGCTGTCCACCTTCTCCATCAGCGTCTCAGACCTTGCCCGCAGCACCAATTATGACGCCTCCTACCTCTCCCGTATCCGCAGCGGACAGCGCCGTCTTGCGGATCCCGAGCGATTTGTTTCCGCTGCCATGCTTCCAAAATCTTTTCACTCTGCATTGTGTCCGCCAAGCCATTGAACCAGGCTGACATAAAGCGCCTCTGCATCTTCCTCCGCTTCTTTCGCATTGATCAGTTCGACAAGGATCTCCCGTTCCGTCGGGGAATCAAAGCGACGGATCACAAAATCGGCGACCGCGGAAATAAAGCGCTCAGGATCCGCAAGATGGCGCTGTCCGCTGCGGATGCGGGAGAGGTAAGAGGCATCATAATTGGTACTGCGTGCCAGTTCGGAGTTGCTGATGGAAAAGGTCGTGAACAGGCTGTTGAGATTGTCACGCAAATGCTCTGCGTCAACGATCTCCTCGGAGAAAAAGGGACAGAGAGCAGCTGACACGGTTTCCTGCGACAGCGCGGGTATGCCCCGTGCGGCGGCAAGCCGAACAATACCGCCGATGAGCTTTGCCCGCTCCGCCTCGCTTTCCGGTTTACGCTCACCGCTGCGGTAGCGGCTGACGGTGGCGGGAGACAGACCGCTGACCTCGGCCAGCTCCCGGCCGGAACAGCCGAGCTGCACCATATATTCGTTGAGCTGATCTTTGAACATTCAGGGTCTCCTCCTTGCGCGCGGCGGTGCTTTCAATAATTCTATTATAAAAGCTATTCTGCAAAAAGAAAAGAGTTTCCCGCAGAGTCCGTGACAAAGCGGAAATACCAGATGAATTTTGCTTTTTCATCTGGTATAATTTAAAATAAAGTGAATATTGAAGGTTAAATTCATTTAAATTAAATACGTATTACACAGTACTTGACAATCCAAGGTAGTATGTATATTATAATAGCGAAGAGGTGATAAAATGCAACCAAGAGCTGTTATGTATTGCTCAAAACATGGAGCTACAAAAGAATTAGCGCAATGTTTAGGTAAAAAATACAATCTTCCTGTGATTTCGATTGACCATATTTCTGGATACTCTTTCCAAAATATTCCAGTATATTTTTGTGGATGGATTCGTAATGGAAAAATTATGGGATTAAATAAAGCTTCTAAATTATTTATGTGTGTTCAAGTGATTGGTGTAGGTGCCATTGAATATAATGAGGCCTATGAAATGAAGTTAAAATATAAAAATAAGATTGTGAATCAAGATTTTAAATATATTCAATCAAGCCAAGGTTTATCATTGAACCTTTTAGAAAAGATGTACGTAGATGTGTTTCAACCATCTTTGATAGGAAAGAGTAAGGGCGTAGCGCATGAATACTCAATTTAAAAAAGGTGTCTTGGAATTGATTGTATTAAAGGCAATTGTGGCGGATGATCTTTATGGATATCAACTTGTATCTAGAATTAATGAAGTGATTCAAGTCAATGAAGGAACGATCTATCCTCTGTTGAAGCGTTTATCAAATGATCATTTATTAGAATCGTATTTAAAAGAATCAACAGAAGGTCCTCCAAGAAAGTATTATCATATCACAAGTTTAGGACTTGAAAGATATGAGACTTTATTAGAAGAATGGACAAGTTTTTCAGATAGTGTAAATACATATTTGAAGGGAGTGAAGTAGGGTGTTAAAAAGTGAATTTTTAGAGCTTTTGAATCAAAAATTATCATTGATCAATGATAAAGAAAGAGAAGATATTATCTTAGAATATGGAACATATATTGATGACAAGATCGCAAGTCTTGTGGACGGCCTGACCAAGATCAAGAACGTGCTCGAC
>OQWM01001153.1_pt1 | contig 18133 bp, 7 predicted proteins | sample 1691531 | NCBI WGS metagenome assembly OQWM01 (sample SAMN03418257, study PRJEB22391) | human gut metagenome | biome: human-gut; feature: organic feature; material: feces | host: Homo sapiens | place: Tanzania | collected 2013-01
TGCGCTTCAAGGGCATCACGGTGCTGGATTTGCTGCGGCTGGCCGCTAAAAAGCGCCTGAGCGTCGGTGAGGCCTGCGAATATCTCTCCGAAGTCGGCCTGTGCGCCAAGGACTATGTGAACCGGGAGGTCAACGCTTCCCTCTCCGGCGGCGAATTAAAGCGCATTGAGATTGCCACCGTTCTGGCGCGAGGCACGAAGCTGTCCATTTTCGACGAGCCGGAGGCCGGCATTGACCTGTGGAGCTTCCAGAGCCTTATCAAGGTTTTCCGCCATATGCGGGACACCATTCACGGCTCCATCATCATCATTTCCCACCAGGAACGTATCCTAGACATTGCAGACGAAATCATCGTCCTGTCCGATGGCGGCATCAGCGCCCAGGGAACCAAGGAAGAAATCATGCCGGAGCTGATGCGCAGCGCCGACGTGGCAAGGAGCTGCGCAAAAATTACGGAAGGGAGCGTTTAATCCATGGCACTTGACGACATTCAGATGCACATCCTTCAGGAGGTTGCCAACCTGCACACCATCCCGGAGGGAGCATACAACATCCGCTCCAACGGCAGCCTTGCCGGGCGGAACACCACCGCCAACATTGACATTACTTCCAAGCCAGACGGCACCGGCATCGACATTCACATCAAGCCCGGCACCAAGAACGAAAGCGTGCATATTCCGGTGGTAGTCAGCGAAAGCGGCCTGAAGGACGTGGTCTACAACGACTTTTTCATCGGCGAGGACGCCGACGTGGTGATTGTGGCCGGATGCGGCATTCACAACTGCGGCAATCAGGATTCCCAGCACGATGGCGTTCACCGCTTCTTTGTGGGCAAAAACGCCAAGGTGAAGTATGTGGAAAAGCACTATGGCGAGGGCGACGGCACACTCTCCGCAGGCGTGTTCACCATCAACAACATGTTCTATAACCGTGGAGCTTACATTAACCAGAATAATGGCAGATACTATAGCAGCGACCGCCGTCCGACACTCATCAACAACGCTGAGAATATGCGTGCTGACAGCGTGCTCTGCATCATAAGTATGGAAAAGAACGAATGGCACTTCATATCGTTCCAATACGATGTTCAGATGAGCGACATATACGGACTCAACGGCACTGACTTCGTCATCCGCCAGTATAACGGCGCAAAGAGAGCTACTGGAAGCCAGGATTCAACAGAAGTGAACAACGCACCAATGCGCACAATAGGTGGAGGCAGTAGCAGTGGCAGCAGCCAAACCGTGGAGAACAACTGGGAACCGGTACCGGCAGACGGCGTACTCCTCGCTGGCAAGGGATATATAATCCAGGCTGCAAACAACAACACTTACAGCAGTAGCAGTAGCAACACCTACAATGCCACAGTGGTGTTCCCGTCACGCAACACCGTTACGAAGAACCGTCTGTTCACCTCTTCGGACATCATCGTACCGCTGGAGGAGCATCCTTCGGAATTCGCTCACAACCGCTCATGGAACCTCGTGGGCAACCCGTATCCGTGCTACTATGACATGAACTCGCTGAAGGATGACTTCTATACTCCTATCATTCTCTGGAAGGGATCTAACTATCAGGCTTACTCGCCGGTGGACGACGACATCATCCTGCGTCCTTACGAGTCGTTCTTCGTACAGCGTCCCATCGACGTAGAGCAGATGGTGTTTGGCGTGGAAGGTCGCATGCACTATAACGACGCACTCAAGGCGACAGATACCGACGGTCAGAAGCCGGGCGTCAACTATGCTCCTGCACAAAGCATCAACGGTGCTCAGCGCAACGTCTTCAACTTCACCATCGAGGGATGCGGCAGCGAAAACCGCACACGTATCGTCATGAACGAGAAGGCAACGATGGGATATGACTGCGCACGCGACGCTGCCAAGTTCTTCGCCTCAACACCAATGGGCGCAGAAATCTACGTGGACGCTGACGTCAAGTATGACATCTGCGAACGTCCGCTCGGCGACGGCACAGCACAGCTCGCCATCCGCACAGCCAAAGCAGGCGAATACACAATAGCTCTCTCTGGCCGCTACAGCGAGGACTGGACCGTTATGCTCACCGACAAGCTCACCGGCGCTACCGTTAACCTCAACGAGGGCGCTTACCGCTTCGAGGCAGAGGCTGGCACTACAGCAGGTCGCTTCATGCTTAGCTTCAACACTTCAGCCACCGGCATTGACGGCGTAGAGGCTGACATCGACGCTGACGCAGAAGTAAGCGTGGTGAATGCTGCCGGCATGACAGTATTCAATGGACGCTATGCCGACTTCAAGGCTAAGGCTGCCACTGGCATCTATGTCATCGTATGCGGTGACAAGACATATAAGACAGTGATTAAGTAATCAAAACTTGTCATTATGAAACACATATTTATTAACATACAACGAACGGCCATGCTGCTCGTCCTGCTTATAGCGGGATGGGCAGCGGGCTGCCCGCTGTCGGCGCAGACCATTGTGGAGCTGGAACCAGACCAGTCGCTGAGCAATGGCGCCGACGTAGCGAGCCTTGACGACGACGAAGCCTATGGCATCTCGTTCGCGTTCGGCAAGAATACGGGCGGATATCAGGCGGCGTATTACAGTGGAGCCGTCAGAGTGTATAAGGGCAACACCATCACCATGACCGGTCCTAACGGTTACGTGGTAAGCAAGGTGGAGTTTCTGACGGAGACGTACAATAACGATGCTTCCACGCTGTCTGCCCGCGTCGGCAGCGTGAGTTACGACGCAACGACGAAGACATACACTTGGGAGAACACGAGTGCTGTAAGCGAGGCGGTGTTCGACATTGTCAAAGGACAGTTCCGTATAAAGAACATCAAGTGTTATCTCGACAATTCGGGCGAAGTGAAACCGAAGCCCAAAGCTCCGATTATCTCGCACAATAGCGGCGAGTTCTACAGGGCGTTCCAGGTGGTTCTCACCGACATCAACGACCCTGCCACGACCATACGCTATACGCTTGACGGCACCGACCCGACGGATACCAACGGCATGAAGTATACCGCGCCGGTGGAAATACCGACGGGTAACGACGTCACGCTCAAGGCAGTGTGTGTGAATGAGAACGGCGTAAGCGCCTTGGCTTCGGCCTCTTACATCTACAAGGCAAAGAGCCTGCTCTCGTTCAGAACCAATAACAAGGGTGGCATCTCGTCTGTAAACTATAATACACGGGGCTCGGAATACGGCTCGTTCAGCGGAGAAGGCGACGCCTATATCACCGACGGCGAGACCGTTAACTTGCGTATAAGTCTGAACAATGGCTATAGTCTTCGCGGCATTACGCTCAACGGCGAAAAGAAGGAAATGTCGCAATATGACGGACTGAGCTTCATAATGCCTTCTGTAACTGACGTTACGGTAATGGCAGACGTGGTGTATGACCCCACTTCGCCTTCCGACCCGCAGCCTCCTACGCCTGTAGAGAAGAAGTATAAGCTCACACTGGTAAGCAATCCGGCCGGTGCCGGCTCTTTTTCGGGTAATGGCAGCTACGCTGAAGGCACGACGATACGCATCTCCACTTCCAACAATTATGGATACGTGTTTAAAAATTGGACACGTGACGGCGAAACCATCAGCGCCAACAGCTACTTCAATTTCACGATGCCAGCAACTGACGTGGTGCTCGTGGCCAACTATGTCTATAACCCAACCAGTCCATCTGACCCGGAGAAACCCGCTCTGAAGCACCCGCTGACAGCTGTGGCATCGCCGACTGGAGCGGCATCATTCAATCTCTCGGCTTCGGAAGTGGTGGCAGGAAATACATATACAGTAAGAGCTTATCCGAATACCGGCTATAAGATGAAGGGATGGATTCTGAACGGTGTGGCTCAGGAAGAAAAGTCGAATGTCTTCAAAGGCACTATGACCGACGCAGGCGCACAGCTTGTTGCCATCCTGGAATACGATCCTGCATCACCAGGCAATCCCGGAGCCAACTACTATAACGCCGCCACCGGACTGGCCATCATCGACGACTTCACACCTGACAACCTCTTGGGAGCGCTCAGTTCAACCGTGGGCAGCAACAATTATGTCAACGTGAACCGTCTGATTGTGAAGGGACGCATGACAAGCTACGACTTTAACTGTCTGCAACAACTAAGCAATGCTGCAACCATCGACCTTTCGCGTACGGGCGGCGTAACAGAATTGCCAAGCTATGCATTCTCAGGAATGGCCGTATCGTCTGTTTCTCTGCCGGCAACAATAGGCAGTATGGGCAGCATGGTGTTTAATAATTGCGCCAACCTTACGGCCATCACAGTACACGCCGTGGAGCCGCCGGTATGCAATAACAGAACGTTCGAAGGCATCACCAACAAGGCCAACTGCAACGTATATGTTCCGGAAGAAGCCGTGGAGCTGTACGCCGCCGCTGAATACTGGAAGGACTTCACCATCCTTCCAATCACCGACGACATGCACATGCTGCAGGTGAACCTGCCCGCTGAAGGCAAGGACGGACGTTACAAGAACAACACCATCGAGCTGGTGAACATCAATTCGGGCGTACGCCAGAAGTATGTCATCACCGACCGACTCATCTATACGTTCAGCGGACTGCGCAAGGACGAGCAGTATAATGTATATATGTACTCGCGTGCAGGACTCGAAATCGGTCGTATAGAGGAAGTCACCATTCCTAACGATGACATGGATGTGGCGTTCGGAACACTGAAACAGCTTTACACCGTTGCAGCCAAGGTATTGTCGCCGGAGGGTGAGAACCTTACAAACATGGCAACAGTGGAATGGCTCAAGCCGCTTGAGGACGGCACAACCGTTTATCTGCGCAAGACGGTTTCGCTTGGCGAGATACCGGAAGGACAGCAGCTCATATGCCGCGTCACTCTAAACGACAAGCTCGGCACCATCTATGTGGCACCTGCTGACACCGCATTCAGCGTAAGCAGCAAGGAAAACATCTGCAACATCATGCTCCAGCCTCTGCGCACCATCACGCTCAAGGGCACTGTGGTGGACGGCGACGACGCCTATATAGCAGACGCATCAGTGTCGGCTACGCAGACTCTAAACGGCAAGTTCCAGAAGACATTCACCACAAAAACCGACCGTCGCGGACAATGGACATTGTCCGTACTTGCCGCGCCTGATACACGTCTCGTCATTGCAGCTACGGAATGCGTGAACAAGCTCGACACACTGGGCGCATTTGCCGACGACGAGACCATTCACGAAATGGGCAAGACGATGATGAAGTCTGTTGTCGGAGCACGCATAACATACGGATTCACGTATATGGCAGCCGGTTCGGAGGAGAAGCAGGACTTCTATTCTGACCATCGCAACGTGGCTTTCACAGTGTTCAACGTCACACAGAACCGCGAACAGAAGGACATGTCCTTGCAGTATCCGACGCTCACCATTCTGGACGAGACCGTAAACATCGGCGACGAGCTGCGTATCACAGCCGTATCGAAGACTGGCGCATTCAGTCCCATCGAGCGTACGGTGACAGTAAACGAGAAGCGTCGCGCCGAGGCTACGTTCGATATCGTGAGCAAGGGTTGCATCGAAGCGTCCTTCGAGACCACAGACAATCCTGCCGTCATGGCTATGCTCTACAACGCAAACGGCGAATTGCTGAAGAAGACCGAGTACAACGATGCTAAGGCTTCGCTTGCTGACGTGGACGATGGCGAGTATACACTCGTTACTATGGGACAGTCGGATATTATGAATTCCATCCTGCGTCTGTCTGCTTTCGACGAAATCGGTCTCACAGAGGGCAAGGAATATGTAAAGAACAGTGTAAATGTGGAAAGCGGAAAAATTACCACAGTACATAACACTATGGTTCCGGCTTTCGACGAGAGTCTGTTCACATACACCACAGCCTCAACATCGTTCTCTTCCAACAAGAGCAGCATCACCAACGGCAAGTATCTCACACTTAGCTCTATTATCGACTTCAAGGGCGTATACAAGAGCGACATCAGCAATGTGAAGCTCATCGTAGACCTTCCCGACGCTTGCGACTTCGTGGAGAAGTCTGTCATCCAGGGTCCGAAGCTCATGACCTACACACTCAGCGGCAAGCGACTTACCATAGAGCTTGGCAATAACTATCAGATGCAGACCCGCTTCTGTGCCATTCCTACAGCCAGTGGTATGTTTAACGCCACAGCGTCAGTGATGTTCGACTATAAGGGCCACACCCTCACACAGCCGATCGGCTCCACAAAGGTAGAGGTGAAGGATATTGAGATAACAGTTCCTAATACCATCGGCTCAACAAAGTTCTCCGTAACAGGAACTGCACGCCCCAACTCAACAATAAATGTATTTGAGGGCAATACACTTCTTGGTTCCGGTAAGGCTAATGCTGCGGGTACATGGATGGTTAGCTGCGAACTTGCAAAGGCTTACAACCTCTCCACCCACGCTGTGTATGCAGAAATCACAACTCCTGACGGCACCGTTATGCCTACTGAGACAAAGAAGATCTGCTATGATATAAATGCTGTTCAGGTGTATAAGGTGACAATGTATCACATGAATCCAGAAATGGGCGTAACCTATGAGTCGGTATTTGACTTCCAAAACCCGAAGACCTCACCGACGCAATGGATAGTATACTATCCTCAGAAGAAGTTCACGTATACCATCGAATTTACCAACAACGATCCTGAACGTATCTCTAACGTAGTGCTCTATGTTCATACTGCAGACGGCAAATTCGTACCATGCGAGGCTACCTACGACGAGAATAAGAAGTTGTGGTTCGCCGAGATAGATATGGGACGCAACTCGGACAACTACTATCCAGTGAATTGCTCTGTGGACTTCGATTTTGAAGGACACTCTGTTATCTCAAGAAACGAAATCAACGAGGCTCCTATTGATGTTGATACACACAATACTGATGCAAAGAAGTTGATTGATGAGGTTAATGAGCTGGCTGCTAAGATAGAGGCAATGGACATCAAGTCGCAGTACAACGAGATATGTCAAGCTAACGACGAGATGGATGCTCTGTTGGGTATCAACACCGTAACAGAAGGTGAAGACACCGATACTAAGGACTATAATGAGCTCTTGAATGAGGCTGAATCGGTATTCACATCCACTGACGAGTTGATAGAACAGTCGGCTGGCAGTCTGTTGACACACATTGCCGACCTTCAGAAATCAGGAACATTCAGCCTGAACGACTATGGCATCAATGGCGAATTGTCGATACTCTCTTGCGAAGGCTTGTCTGAAGCGTCGATGACAGAGAACGGCTATGAAAGCCAAGAGGTTGACGATGGTTCTAAGATTTACATGAAGCTGACGGACAACTCGCTTGACGTAGTCGACTTTGTAAACAATACAAGGTATGTCATCAACTATTCGTCGGAAGACGCACGTATGATGGCACCGGCAAAAGATTCTCCAATAAAGGACTATCTGGACAAGCTGTTGACTAAGGCTAATCTTATAAAGACAACAGTAAGCTCGTTCTGTAACGTGCTTGATGATGTTACTGGTAAATTCAACGACATCATTGCGGATTATGAGTATAAGATAAAGGTTAACAGAGAAGTTCTTAACCAGACTTATACCGCGTCATTAGACAAGTCGTTAAATGAAGAGACAAGACAACTCTTAGAAAGAACAGCTTGGAAGGCCAACGGTAAAGCACTGGCTTTGAAAAAGCAGCTTGCCATCTTTAAGAAGGGTGCAGGCTTCCTTGCCAAACTTGCATCTAAGGCTGCGAGTCTCTACTCTTTATACGATAATGCAATGAGCATGTATAATGACATCATTGAATATCAGAATCTGTATGTCAGTGTGCCTGAATGTCCGTGCAAGGAGTATAAGGAAGAAGATTTGAAGAACAGAATCTCGGCCACTGCTATAGGAAAGGCCACACAGTATATTGTCAACATTGCAGCAGATGTGGCTTCCATACATGCGGCATGGGGATCAATAGCTGCTGCGCCTGCTACAGGCGGTGCCTCATTGTCTGTTACAGTTGCCACTATTGGTGTCTGCATAGCTAAGGCAGTGGTCAACTTGGGACTTGATGCTTTGTCCGAAAATCTCAAGAATAAGTTTAAGGCTGAGATAAAAGCCTTGAACAATGACAAGAGTTGCTATTCATGCGATCCTAAGCCAAATCCGAAACCTAATCCCAATCCGGGCAATGGCAAAGGCAATAACGGCGGTGGAACACATCAGTCTGGATCTGAAAGCGACCACGTGATTATCGACCCCGCAGGTTACGTGTATGAGGCGGTGCCTGAGAACCGTGTGGAGGGTGTGCAAGCCACTATCTATTATAAGGAAGAGGTGGAAGACATCTATGGTGACAAGCACGAGAACATCGTGATGTGGAACGCTGAGGAATATGCTCAGCACAACCCGCTCTTCACCGACGAGAACGGTATGTATCGTTGGGACGTGCCACAGGGATTGTGGCAGGTGAAGTTCGAGAAGGACGGATACGCCACAGCGTACAGCGAGTGGTTGCCGGTTCCGCCGCCGCAGCTGGAGGTGAACGTAGGCATCACTCAGAACAAGCAGCCTGAGGTGACTGAGGCCCGCGCTTACGAAGAGGGCATTGAGGTGCAGTTCGACAAGTATATGGACCCCGCCTCTCTCAACGATGCCAACATCAGCGTTACGGCTGGCGGCAAGAAGCTTGCCGGAGACATACAGCTCGTCAATGCTGCTCTCGCTGACGAATATGCTTCTCCTGAAGATGCTGACGCGGTACGCTACGCTTCACGCATCCGATTCGTACCTGAGCAGGCTCTCGCTTCCACCACGGGTGAAATCCGACTCACGGTAAGCCGCAACGTCAAGTCGTATGCCGGCATTCCGATGACCGTGACTTACAGTCAGGTGCTCGACGTGGAGAAGGAGGTGCAGAAGATCACTGCCGATAACATCAAGGTGCTCTACGGTGGCGAGAAGGAGCTTACCATCTACGCTCTGCCGAGTGAGGCTGCAAGCGGACGCACACTCCACATTGCCAATTCGTCAGAAATGGTGGCATCACTCGCTGCCACTGACCTCACTCTCGATGCTGAGGGCAAGGCCGTAGTGAAGGTTACGGGCGACCTCCCGGGACGCACACAGCTGACGTTCACCATTGACGACGTTACTGCTAAGGGAGAGAGCACGGTGGACGTGATGACCGAAATCATCACTGCCGAGGCTCCTACTGCTTCACGCGCCAGCGGCACTGCCGTCTATCGTGGCACGAAGGTGGAACTGGCTACCGACTCGAAGAATGCCACCATCTACTTCACCACTGACGGCTCTTGCCCATGTGATGAGAACGGCACAAGACGTAAGTACACCGTGCCTATCATCATCAGCAGCGACACTCACATCAAGGCTATGACTATGGTCGGCAACGACGATGTGTCGGATGTGAAGGAGTTCAGTTATGTCATCAAGAAGTCTGATATGGACATTGCCATGACCGAGGGTTGGACATGGATGTCGCATAACTTCGCTGACGGCATGACCGCCGCACAGCTGGCTGAGGACGCTGCCGTGCAACGTGTGAAGAGTCAGACGCAGGAGGTGGTACGCGACCCGCAATTGGGACTCGTCGGCACACTCTCGTCTCTCGAAGCATCGCAGAGCTACAAGGTGGAGACATCCGCAGCCACTGCCTCACGACGCATCAGCGGCGTGGCATGGAATCCTGCCACACCTATCGCGCTCAACGACGGTTGGAACTGGCTGGGCTATCCTGCCGACCAGACCATGACGCTCGATGAGGCTTTCGCCACCACTACAGTGGAGAAGCTGGACGCAGTGGTAGGTCAGGACGGATTCGCTCAGTATGACGGCGAACACTGGGTGGGCACTCTCGAGACGCTCGCTCCTGGTAAGGGATATATGTATCAGAGCCAGTCGAAGAAGAATGTGGTTTACAACACCGCCATCGTCTCAAAGGCTCATGCCCAGCACACGCAGGGCATCGGAAGCCGACTGCCTCTTGCTTTCGACAAGCACAAGTATCCGTCCGTTATGGCTATCGTGGCCACTGTCTGCTACGCTGACGGCATCACTGCCGACAATGCTGACTATCAGCTGGCAGCGTTCTGCGGCAGCGAGTGTCGTGGCATCGGACAACTCAGCGGTGGTCTGCTGATGATGAGTGTCTATGGCAATGCCGGTGACCGCATCACCGTTCAGGTGACTGACCGTGAGGGTTCTGACGTACTCGCAAGCAACACGCTCGACTTCAGCGAAACCGTCTTGGGTAACATCGAGGTTCCTTACGCCATCAACGTGGGCAATGCCACTGCTATAGGCACCACAGCCTACGACGGCAATGTCAGCCTGTCTGTAGACGGCGGACGTCTGCTCATACACGGAGTGGCTGCCGACGACATCAACAGCGTAGAGCTGTTCGATATCAACGGTCAGAAGATCAAGCATGAGACCCATATCAGCGATAGTGGCGTCGACATTTCTTCACTGACGGGTGGAGTCTATGTTGCAGTTGTATGCAGCAACGGACATTACACCTATCATAAGATTGCCGTTCGTTAACCATAAAAAAAAACGATAAACAATGAAAAGTTCAATTATCAGACATACAATGGCGATAGTTGCACTCTTAATGGCGTTCTTCCATAGTGTCACGGCTTCGGCCGCTGACACATGGAGCGTCAATCCGAGCGCATATCGCTACGACATGAGTCTTTATCTTGATGTGGCGTTCGCCACAGGAGAGAAGTTGGATTATGAGCAGTATGACGTGGCGGCATTTGTCGGCGACGAATGCCGTGGTGTGGCGGAAGTCTTGGCCTTGCCCAACGGCAATAACTGCCTCTATCTTCGTGCACGAAGCAACAGCGAGAACGGCGAGCAGATGTCTTTCCGCTATCGTGACAAGTCAACGGGTGAGGTGAAGGATATCGAGAACGTCAACTTCTCGTTCAAGTCTAACGAACGCCTGGGTTATCCTTCTTCACCTTACGAGGTCAAGATTGTGATTTATCATGACGTTGCTATCTCAGCTGGAGATGGCGGAACGGTTAACGAGAGTGGCGGTCGTCTGGCTGAGGGCACTACGTTGACGCTCACCGCAACGCCTGCCGAGGGTCATCACTTTGTAAAGTGGTCGGACGACGTGACGGACAACCCGCGTTCTTTGACGGTCGGAAAGGAGGATATTACGCTTGCTGCCGAGTTTGCCGTATCGTCTTATCATCTCACTTACACTCTCGACGGCACCACCTATAAGGAGTCTGACGTGCTGTACGGCACTGCTCTGACCGCTGAGCCTAATCCCGAGAAGGAAGGCTATACGTTCTCCGGTTGGGAAGGATTGCCCGAGACAATGCCGGCTCACGACGTTGAGGTAACGGGAAAATTCACTATCAATACTTATAAGGCTGTCTTTAAGATCGGTGAGGAGGTTATCGATACCAAGACTGTCGTATTCGGCGAAGCCGTTACTGCTCCAGAGGCGCCAGCCAAGGAAGGTCATACGTTTGCTGGATGGCAGGACGTACCGCAGACTATGCCAGCCCATGACATCGAAGTCTTAGGTTCGTACACCGTCAACAAGTATATGCTTAATTATAAGGTGGACGGCGAGGAGTATAAGACAGTTGAGGTGGAATACGGCACAACGCTGACTGCTGAGGCTGATCCCGAGAAAGAGGGTCATACGTTCTCCGGTTGGCAGGGCTTGCCCGAGACAATGCCGGCTCACGACGTTGAGGTAACGGGATCGTTCACTATCAATACTTATAAGGCTGTCTTTAAGATTGGTGAGGAGATTATCGATACCAAGACTGTCGTATATGGCGAAGCCGTTACTGTTCCAGAGGCTCCTGAAAAGGAAGGTCGTACGTTCGCAGGATGGCAGGACGTACCGGAGACGATGCCAGCCCATGACATCGAAATCTTAGGTTCGTATACAGCCAATAAGTACACTATCACTTATAAGGTGGACGGCGAAGAGTATAAGACAGTTGAGGTGGAATACGGCACGACGCTGACTGCTGAGGCTGATCCAGAAAAGGAGGGCTATACGTTCTCTGGTTGGGAAGGATTGCCAGAGACTATGCCGGCTCACGACGTTGAGGTAACAGGATCATTCACAATCAATTCTTATCGTCTGACTGTATACGTTGACAATGAACTGTACATGGACGTAACGCTCGAGTATGGAGCACCGGTAGAAGTTCCTGATCCGGAGATTCCGTCAGACCGAGAGTTCAACGGTTGGGACATCGACATCCCCGAGACCATGCCAGCTCACGATGTCGAGATACACGGCACCACAACGCCGGTTAGCGGACTGGAAGCAATATTCGCCGACAGCGACACTCGCGTGACAATCTGCTCAATAAACGGAGTGGTGCTCTTCCGCAACACGACAGTGAAGGAGGCCGCCCCGCGTCTGAACCCAGGCATGTATATCGTGAACGGTCGTAAGATGGTGGTGAAGTAAAAACCGCTATCAAAATTAGGAGTTTTGAGTTTTGAATTAAGAATTGTGCGCTAAGGCGCATTTTGAATTATTATATTTTGAATTGGTGGAATAACATTTAGTAATACAGCATTTTAACCTATCAATTCAAAACTGAATAATTCAAAATCGCAGGCGAAGCCGAGAATAATTCAAAAATCAAAACTCCTAATTCATAATTAGGTGCAACGCACCGCCTTATTTCCCTATCCTCTTTATTCCCTCTTCCAGCCTGCTCCACGGGCAAGCCATATTTATTCTTATGAAGCCCTCGCCTTCCTTGCCATACATGCTTCCGGCGTTCACCCATACGCGGTTCTCGCGCATCAAGCGCTCTTCTATGTGCTCTGACGACTCGCCGAGTGAGCTGCAGTCCACCCATGCCAAGTATGTTCCCTCCATGTTCATAACGGGGAGGTGGGGCAATTCGCGGGCGAAGAAGTCGCGGAGGCGGCGATAGTTCTCCGTTATGTAGGCACGCAACTGGCACAGCCATTCGTAGCCGCCGTCTGAATAGGCAGCCTGAAGAGCCAAAACGCCGAAGGGATTGACGTCGCAAACCTCATTGATGTTTATGGCACGGTCAATTCTTTCGCGTACAGCGGCGTCGCGGCAGACGATGTTGGCAATCTGCAAGCCGGCTATATTAAACGCCTTAGAGGGCGAACAACACGTCACGGAGCCGTACGAAAGATCGTCGGGGAGCGTGCCGAACGGCGTATAGCGGTGGTCGCCAAGCGTCAGTTCGCAATGAATCTCGTCCGAAACCACTCGCACACCATGCTTCTTGCAGAGCACAGCCACACGTTCCAGCTCGTCACGGCTCCACACTCGTCCACCCGGATTGTGCGGATTGCAGAGCAGCAGCAGACGGGCACGCTCGTGCGAGAGGCGCTGTTCGAGGTCGTGAAAGTCGATTTCGTAACGCAGGAGCGCTTTATTATAGATGAGTGGACTACTTGACAGCTCGCAGCCGTTATTGCGTATAGAGGAGAAAAAACAGTTGTATACGGGTCCCATCACCACCACTTGGTCGCCAGTCAGCGTCAGCGCCTTGATTATGGCTGATATGGCTGGCACCACGCCGGAGGTGTAAATGATGTCGTCACGATGGAAGCGCCACCCGTGTCGTTCCTCAAACCAGCGGCATACAGCATCATAATAGCTGTCCGGCACACGTGTATAGCCGAAGATGGCATGGTCGACACGGCGGCGCAGCGCCTCCGTAATGCCGGGATAAGTCTCGAAGTCCATGTCAGCCACCCACAGCGGAATGATGTCATCACCCGCCGCCGAGTCCCATTTGTATGAGTTGGTGCCACGGCGGCAGGTAGGTTTAGAAAAGTCGTAAATCATAATTATATTATTTTTCTCTGCTGCTAACCACGCAGTCAGCCGGCTTCTTTATGTTCTCGTCTATAATCACCTCTCCGATGCTGTCTGCCGTGATGCGTCCCGACATCGGATTCTTTATGCTCTTGATGTGTCCGCGGATGTCAGCCTGAACGGTGGAATACTCGAAGGCACGGTCGCATTCGGCGTCGAACGTGCAATCCTCAAGCACCAGATCCTTGGCATAGCAGAGCGGCTGTTCGCCGGAGATGTGGCATCTTACGAGGCGGAGTCCGCGCGAGTGCCATCCGATGAACTCACCGTTAAGCTCCGAGTCGTACACCGTGACGTTGTCAACCTCCCAGAACGAGTCCTTCGTATCAATCTTGGCGTTGCGGATGACGATGTCGCGTGAGTACTGGAACACGTACTTCGAGTCAGAAACGAGTCCGTCCACCTCCACATTGCGGCAGTGCATGAAGGGATAAGTGCCATCATGCAGCACCACATTCTCCAGCTTCAGCCCGTCAATACCCCAGAATGTCTCGTCGGCGTCGTTGATGGTGACGTTCTTCAGCGAGAGATTCTTCATCTCACGGAAGAACTTCGGGCCGTTGATGACGCAGTCCTCCATGTGCATATCGTCAGAATACCAGATGGCAGAGCGCGAACCCGGCGCAAAATAACAGTTGCGGATGTCCGATCCCTTGACGTGCCAGAGCGGATATTTGCCCTCAAAATAGCAGTTGCGGCAGACAATGTTGCTGCATTCCTTTACGCCCGACTCGCCGAACGTGATGCGGACGTGGTCGAGTTCCGTGTTGTGGATTTCGAAGAGAGGACGCTCTCCACCGAATACCTTATTAGCAATTTTCTCCATAATCGTAATAGTATAATTGGTTTTGTATTTTTAAATCTTTTTCTGCGGCTTCAGCTTCCATGTCCACAGCTTCACGAGGAATATCATGCCACGGAAGCAAAGCTCCAGGCACATCGCCAGCCACACGCCACGCAGACCCATCGTCGGGGCGAGCAGCGCGGCAAGCGTTATGCGCACGCCCCACATCGAAGCAAGGTTCATGATGCTCGGAGCTATGGTCTTGGCGGCTCCCACGAACACGCCGTAGCAGATGATGGCTGCACCGAACATCGGTTCGGCGAAGGCTTCTATGCGCAGCACCTCCACACCCAGCTGTCTTACCTCCAAAGAGGGAGTCATCATAGCCATCGCAAACGGCGATGCCACGTACATCACCACGCCCATAACCGACATTATCGCTACGCCAAGCCCTACGGAGAGCCATGCGAAGCGCTTCATCAGGTCGTGCCTTCCGGCACCGATGGTCTGTCCCACGAGCGTCGTGGCAGCGTCAGCAACGCCGTAGCCGGGCATATAGCAGAGGCTCTCCACGATGATGCCGAACGAGTTGGCGGCGATGGCAATGGTGCCGAGAGGAGCGATTATGATGGTGGTGACGATGTAAGCCGACGTCATGATGGTCTGCTGCAGTCCCATCGGCAGTCCGATGTGCATGGCGTTCTTCACCACATTCCACGTCGGCAGGAAGCGTCCGCTGTCCTGACGCAGACACAGTTCGCCCTTGCGGAAGCACAGTATATACATCGTCACCGTGGCTGCCACAGCCTCCGCCGAAACCGTTCCGATGGCGGCGCCCTCCACTCCGAGTCCCGCGCCGGGCATCATCACCGGCATGCCAAACACATCCATGGGGCGTGTGGGGAAGATAAGGAAGAAATTGAAGAATACGTCCAGAGCCATCATCACCACACTCATCACGCTCGGCACCACCATATTGCCCGAACTGCGGAGCATGCCGTAGCCGAACATCGAGAATTGGAAGGCGGGCAGACCCAAAGAGATGATGGCGATGTAAACGGACGACGTGCTGCAGATGTCCTCTCCCCCACCCAACCATCTTGGCAGGAACGGACTGATGGCAAGCACCGTCATTCCCAACAGCAGGCTCACCACCAGCACGGACATGATGCCCTGGCGCAGAGTGGCACGTGCACGTGCGGGGTCGTCCGATAGAGCGCATGCTGGAGCTGTCTTAACAGATGCTGCCCATCAGCCACGTGGTGGTCTCCACCAGTCCGATGGCAGCAGAAGCGGAAGCGCCAAGGCTGCCCACCATCGAAGCGTCGATATACTGCATCATCGTGGTGGTGAGCTGGGCGAGTATGGCAGGCGTGGCAAGACTCAGCACGAGCCTCGCCTGCTGGGAGAACGTCATCGGCGCTCCCTTACGTATCATAGCGAGAAGTATGTCCTTCTTGTTATTGCGATTCATAATAAAGTAATAAAAACAAAGACATGCTTTCCTGTCTTGGCAGAAAAACATGTCTTTCAGCATATATATTCCTTGAAGGTGTGTCTTCGCTCCTGTTAAGACAGCTCCAGCATGCGCTCTATCGGCTTCACGGCGTCGCGTGCTATCTCGGGGTCCACCTCCACAGAGGGCCACTCGTAGCGCAGCGTGTTATATATCTTCTTCAGCGTGTTCTTCTTCATATACTCACATTCGTTGCAAGAGCAGCCTACCCCACCCTCGCTTACTTCAGGCGGAACAGGATAGAACGTCACGTCGGGACAGCTGCGCTGCAGTTCGTGCAGGATGCCAGCCTCCGTAGCGATGATATATTCCTTTGTCTCGGGATGAGCCTTGGCATAATTGAGCATGGCAGCCGTCGATCCCTTCACGTCAGCCACGGCAAGCACAGGAGCCTTACACTCCAGGTGAGCCATTACCACAGCCTCAGGATGCTCCTCCTTGAGCTTCACGATGGCTTCCACGGAGAACTTCTCATGAACATGGCAGCCGCCGTTCCAGAGAAGCATCTGACGACCGGAAACGCTGTTGATGTAATTGCCGAGATTATAGTCGGGACCGAAGATAATCTTCTCGTCCTTCGGGAAAGAAGCCATCACCTTCTCCGCATTGCCTGACGTGACCACCACGTCCGTGAGCGCCTTTACAGCCGCCGTAGTGTTGACGTAGCTCACCACCTTGTAGCCGGGATGCTGCTCCTTAAACTCCTTCAGGTCTTCAGCCTTGCATGAGTCAGCCAACGAGCAACCCGCTGTCAGATCCGGGCAGAGCACCTTCTTCTCCGGCGAGAGCAGCTTGCATGTCTCAGCCATGAAGTGCACACCGCACATCACAATCATCTTGGCGTCGGTCTGAGCCGCCTTGCGTGCCAGCGCCAGCGAGTCGCCGATAAAGTCAGCCACTTCCTGCACCTCGCCCACCGTATAGTAATGAGCTAACAGCACGGCGTCCTTCTCCTTGCAAAGACGGCGTATCTCTTTCTTAAGGTCAATCGACTCGTCAACAGGCTCGTCGACAAATCCCTTTTCAGTCCACTCTTTATTCATTGCTTTATTGTTTATACGTTTCGTTCTTTTGGTCGTTCCCACCACTTATCCACAACATCTATATATATTCTCTCTTTCTTTTTTTAAAAGAAAAAAAATATTATTAGGATGATGTACTGTTAGTATGTTGGTAACTTTCCTGTCTTTTTCTTGCATATTAAGTTATAAACATGGGAAAGCCTGTTCTCCACAGGCAATCGTAACATCTTCCTGTTGATTTTAAGCGTGATAGGCGTGTTATCCACAAAATGATGTAGACACGTGCAAAGTTAATAAGTTTATATCTTTTTTCGATTAATAATCGTGGAAAACTTTGTAATATCAGTTTAATAATAGTGTTAGTTATCCACACCCCAACTGCTACTCCCTGTCCCCTGTTGATAAGTGGCGAGTTATCCACAGGCTTCTCCACACGGTTATTAACAGGTATCACAGGGTTATGAACAGGAGGCGGCGCATGGCGCCGAGTTAGGAGTTTGGAATTTTGAATTTTGAGTTGTTCTCGGCTTCGCCTGCGATTCTGAGTTGTTCAGTTTTGAATTAACAGTTGCAATGCTAACAGGCTATCATATAACTCCTGCAACATACAGCATGTTAATATTATCCTTCTGATTCTCATGTGTTTACGCAGTTATCCACAATTTACGTTAACCTGTGGATAACAAGCGCCCCCTACCCCACTCTTTTCCGCCTGTTTTTCATCATATAAACATGCTTATAGAATAACTATACGTTGATTATCAGTATACTTATAGAGTTATCCACAGGTGTGTTGATAACTATCTGTTGATACCATTCCTACGCCTGTCCTACCCTATTCTTCAAGACAGGCTCATAGAGTGTGGATAACTGGTGTATACGTAGTGTTATCCACAAGATCGGAAGAGCACACGTCTGAACTCCAGTCACGTGGCCTTATCTCGTATG
>OQWM01001154.1_pt1 | contig 18129 bp, 9 predicted proteins | sample 1691531 | NCBI WGS metagenome assembly OQWM01 (sample SAMN03418257, study PRJEB22391) | human gut metagenome | biome: human-gut; feature: organic feature; material: feces | host: Homo sapiens | place: Tanzania | collected 2013-01
ATTGAACTGGCGATTTTCTTCTTCGTTGGATATGTTTTTGTACTCGATTCTTCCGATCTCTGGTGTTTTTATCCTTGCCGCCCGCTTTGTTTCTACTCCTTTTCTTCCCTTCTGTTACCTATACAAGAAGCCCTGGATGGACTGGTGCGAGAGATAAGCGTTATACAAAGCCCTGTTATTAAACAGAAGAGGATAAAAAAAGGGCGTTCCACGAAGACCTCATAGAGAAGTCCTGCGAAACGCCCCGGCTATATTACCTAAAGTACATTCTTACTTTAGCATGTTGTGCCTTCAAGTTTAGAAGACGAACTGCACGCGAGCCTGAACCATGTGGAAGTTCTTGTCGTATGCGTACTTGTCCTTAGACAAGTTGGAGTAGGTGTAGTCGAGCATAGCCTGGACGAAGCGGTTGAAGCTGTAGTTCACACCGAGGGTCCAAGAGCGGACGGCACCACCACCAACGCTGCTTGACTTGTAAGGATAGTCGGCCATCATACCATCGGGATAGTACTGGTCGCGACCTGCGCTGTAGTACTCGCCAGCGTTGATGTCGTTGAGACCCGTGTAGTTGAAGCGGCCCACGATCTCCAAAGAACGGCCAGAGAGACCCTTCAAGGTACCGTTGCGGCTATCAAACTTGTAGGGGTTGCCAAAGATCATGTAGCCTGCCTCAACGTATCCACCATGGAAGTTGTTGGAACGAAGCGGGTTGGCCGTGATCCAAGCATCGAGGGTACCCCAAGTATCAATGTTGTTGTTGCTTGCGTCGAAGAGCGTCTTGGAGTCGCGCTTCTTGGTGACGTGCTTGTAGAGATACTCACCACGAACGAAGAGCTTATCGTTGTGATAGAGGGCCTCGGCACCAGCGTCGAGGACGTTCTCAGCCCAAGGCAGCTCGCAGCTTACGAAGCGCTCGTCCTCATCGACGAAGGTCTCCATGCTCTGACCCAGCTTGATGGTCTTCTTGAGAACGTTGTTCTCCGTCACACCACCACCCACGTGCTGGTAGCGGATGTTACCACCGATCATCAAGGTCTGCGTGCCGTCGTTGATGGGACGATACTGGTAGCGACCTGAGAGGACGATACCATTGAAGCCAGACTCGATCTTGTTGTACTGGTTCTCGGTCGTCACACCCTGATAGGCCATAAACTTGTCGTTGGTGAACTTGTAGGTGATACCTAGCTCACGACCCTCGCCGAGGGCGTTGGCAGCACCGGCACGAGAGATGAAGTGGTAGCTACCGAGAGAGGTGTTGCGAGCCATGGAACCAGCGGCGTTGTTGTAGTAACCCACCTGGATGTCATGGTTGCCACCCTTGTTGTCCTTCTGATTGTAGCGAAGGAAGATGTTCTTCTGAGAGAACTTGCCACCACCGAAACCGAAGTCTGCATAGAAGTACCAGTCCTGATAGGTCAGCGAAGTACGGATGCGGGCGTCAGCGATCGTAGCGCCAGACTGCATCGGCGTATAGTCGTTGTGGTACCATGCTGCGTCGGCCATGAAGCGGGCACCCACGGTGAAGTGGAGGTCTTCCTGCTCATTGTCGATAGTCACGGTCGGCTTGGAATCAAAGTCCTGCGCGTTGGCTGCCATGGCGCAAAGAGCGAACATGGGCAATATGATAAATTTCTTCATTGTCTTTATTTACTTATGAATGTTGGTAATATGACTTACTTAAACCACTACCTTTCGATTAGTAACCGAGCTCGTTGAGCATGTCGGCACCATCGGGCACCACGTGGGGAGCCTGAGAGTTGTCATACTTCTGCTCCGGGTGGAACGGGTTGTGGAGCGTAGAGCTGCAACGGAAACCATTCTCGATCATGTAGCGGAGCGACATCTCAGAGTGGTTGGTGAAGAAACCGTCCATGTAGATCGGGTGGGTCTGCGGCGTGGTGAAGGTCGTGTAGGCCGTCGGCTGCACGGTGACACCCAGGAGGTCGTCAAACTGCGTGGCGTTGTCGCCCCAGTAGTTGACATAGTAGCCCATGTAGCGGGCAGTCTGAGCATAGCTATCGAAAGAGTACGGGTGGTTGATCATACCGCTCTTGCGAATCATGTAAGCCATCCAGGGAGCGTTGAGCTCAGGATAGTTGTTGGGCGCACCCTCTACGCACGGGCCAATGATGTGGGCACCATGATCCTGAGCGTACTTGATGAAGGAAGCGTAGCCAGCAGGCGTGTCGTAGTTGAGGTCGGTAGAACCACCGTTGCTCAGCCACAGGAGGTAGCACATCGGGATCTGACCCTTGAAGACGTTGTAAGCACGGTTGAGGGCATCGAAGGAGAAGGTCTGGAGGATCACCTTACCATTGGTCTTACCCACGTTGACGTGGCCGTTGACATAGAACGGGTTGCTCTCTGACTCCTTCTTGGTGATGATGTTCCAACCCCACTCGTCGAGGATGTTATAGACACGGATCTCGATGTCCTTCGGGTTCAACCAAGACTCCTTGAACTCGGGATAGATGCCCGGACGGTTGCCGTTGTCCTTGTCGTCGGCAACATAGGCGGTGCTACCGTTCTTGTCACCGAAGCTGTACTCCACGAAGTCCATGTACTTGCCAGCCTTGCTACCTACGGTGCTGGGATCGTCGCACTTCACGGCAGCCTTGGCAGCCTTGTAGATCTCCTCCAGCGTCATGTTCTTGTACTCGTCCTTGATCTTGTAGGTCAGCACGCGCTCGCCCTCGGCATTGCGGTTGAGCTTCTTACCCATAGCGTAGTTGATCTGATCCTGCAGGGCAGAGACATAGAGACCATTGCTATAGTGGATCGTGGGCACGCCATCAGCGTCGTAGGTGTAGTAACCATTGTGACCTGCGGCGAAGGAAGCACGGCCCAGCTCGGGCGTGGCGTCGTTGAACCACTTACCAGCGTCGAGCATCAGGAGCTCAGCATAGTAGTAGGACATGGTGTAGTTGGCACGGAAATCGGCCACGTCACGCTGATACTGAGCCTCGATATCAGCCTCAGAGAAGTGCTGTGAACCGTCGCGGTTACGGAACGAGCGGTAGAAGTCCTTACGCTTGGTGGGCACATCGTCAGAGAAGACAGAAGCGATGTTGGTGGTACGCTTCAGGTTCTCATCGTGGTTGGCGAGCACCACACCGTCCTTGGTCACCTGGAGGTCGCTCTCCAAGTAGTCGGCGCCCATATTGCGGGCCCAACGCCAGGCAGCCTCAGTCTCCTCAGGAGCCCAGTAGGTGGAACCACGGTGTGCCACGCAAGCATAGAGAGGCACATAGTCGCGCACCTTCGCCATCTCCGGCGAGATCTGCTGCACGTCGGTACGCTTGGCGTCAGTATTCACATTGGTGAATTGCTGCTCGTCAGAGCAAGAAGTAAAGGCAGTGAGCATAGCCATACCCACGAAGCCTAAACGGATAATTTGCTTTGTCATAAACAATTATTAATTGATGATATTGACTAAATGATTATTCTAAATGATAGCGTTCGCCAGTCTTTACTTGTTCTTCACAAGATACTGCTCCTTCTTGTAGGTGAGGGCCATGAAGAGAACGGAGAGCACGCAGGCGCCGATGAGGAGGACGAAGGTCCAGTCCCAGCCAGCAGCCTCAGCGACGTAGCCGATAACGACATTGGCCAGCAGAGCCGTACCGAGCACGTAGCCCATGAAGCCAGTCAGTCCGGCAGCGGTTCCTGCCACGTTCTTCGGAGCGAGGTCGAGAGCCTGAACACCGATGAGCATCACAGGACCATAGATGAAGAATCCGATACCGATCAAGCAACCAATGACGACATTGATATTGGTGAAGTTCTGCCAGTAGATGACTATCAAGACTGCCACGACGATCATGAAGAGGATGGTCGGCAAGGCACGACGACCGTGGAACACCTTATCGGACAACCAACCACAGATGATCGTACCAGGGATGGCAGCCATCTCGTAGGCGAAGTAGGCCCAGCCGGCCTCCTTGATATCGATGCCCTGCTCGGTGAGGATGGTAGGTGCCCAGTCGAGGCAACCGTAGCGCACCATATAGACGAAAGCATTGGCAAAGGCGATGTACCACAAGAACTTGTTGGTCAGCACCGTACGGAAAATCTGACCCGTAGAGAGCACCTCCTCTGACTTCTCATCGTAGGTATCGGCATAATCGTTGCGCCACTTCTCAATAGAGGAAAGACCGCAAGACTGAGGCGTATCGCGAATCATGCTATAGGCAATGATAGCGATCAGGATAGCAACAGCAGCGGGGAAGAGGTAAGTACCAATCAAGAAGTAGGACTTCTCGTCAGCACCGTAGAACCATGATCCGAACCAAGCGGCTCCATAGACGGCCATCGGGCCTACAAGAGCACCACCGACGTTGTGGGCGCAGTTCCAGAATGACATCCAGGTACCACGCTCCTTGATGGAGAACCAGTGGGTCATCACGCGGCCACACGGAGGCCAACCCATACCGTTGAACCAACCGACAAGGAAGTTCAAGACGGCCATCAGGGTGATTGCCAAGCCCTTGTTGTCAGCACCAATCCACTGCACCGGAACGATCATGAACATCATCGAGATGGCAGCGAGGATCAGACCCAGCGGCAGGAAGCGCTGTGCATTGCTGCGGTCGGAGATACTGGCCATGACAAACTTGGAGAAGCCATAGGCGATGGCGTTCATGGAGAGCACCACACCCAGCTCGCCCTTCTCGAAGCCAAACGGCGCGAGCATCGGGATTGCCATGGAGAAGTTCTTGCGGACAATATAGAATCCCGCGTAACCAATAAAGATACCGATGAAGACCTGCCAACGCAAGCGACGGTATCGCTCATCTGCCTCGGAGCCTGTCTGCTCCGGCTTGAAAGCAGGAGGAGCCAAAAAATTCCACATAATAAATTTTATTTAAACATTAGTTATTCCGAATCTCTAAGGATCGTTGTATTCCTTCAAAAGCAACTTTTGCGCAAGCAAAAAGGGTAATTCGTTTTACGCTTCAAAACCCAACGCCATGCTTTACGTTTGCAAAAGTACAATAAGGCGGCGAAACAAACAAATGTATTAACATGTTTTAAGGATATAAATCAAGAGCAGTAGCTTTTCAATACATTCCAAACAACCAAAAAGGCCATTTTCTGTATATTACATGCATGTTTTTCGCTTCGAAAGCTAATGAAACTAATTTTATTTAAACGCAACATCTTGTCAACTTCACGAATCTGCCACTTCTCAAGCACTCAAAGGAAAAAACATGCACGGTATATAAAAGAGTGTGCATTTTATATGAATAAGAGCATGCACAGTAGACAAAGGAGTGTGCATGGTATAAAGGAAGGGAGCGAGAGCACAATATGAAGAAAGGATAAGAAAACACTACAAAGAACGGGCGGGCACCCGAGAGAGTACCCGCCAGTTCTTATAGGATGACCTTACGTCTTGGCTACGCCTTAGCCGAGCGCGTCGTTTTTGATCTTGTTATAGTCGGCAAAGGCTTTGTCGAAGGCTTCAAACTGTGCCTGCGACTTCTTGCCGAGGGTACCACGAAGTCCGCGATAGTAGCGCACCACCTTGGCTCTAAGCTCACGACGGTCAGCGTCGGTAGCACCAGTCTGATAGGGAGCATAGATTTTGTCCAGGTCCTTATACATCTGGGGCACGAGCGTAGCAAGAAACTCCAGTTCGCCAGTGTAGTCCTCGGGCGAGACGGTCGGGGCTGTATCTTGCGCTGTCGTGTCCTGCGGGGCCACCGTGGCCGTGGTATCATGGGGCACGGCTACTTGCTGCGTGTCGTCCTGTGACAGAAGGTTGACATCATTAATAAAGTAGAGGACGATTCCAACCACTACAGCCAAGGCCAACAAGACGGCAAAGGCACGGAGCGCCCCCTTGCCTACCTTGGGCACGCCGACCTTCACACCGCCCGAGGGACGGCTACTGCGACGGTGATTCAGAGCGTCAGCAAAATCGGCCATGGTCTCATAGCGCGCACTGCTATTATAGTTGCAGCAGCAACTCACCACGTCGTAGAACTCACCACCGAGGCGCAAGTCCTTCATCAGCATACCGAGGGCATACATGTCAGCACGTGCCGTGACAGCCACCGTGCCGTCCTTGATCTCGGGGGCCTGATAGCGGATGACCTGTGCCGCGTCGTCCTGATTGCCGGCATAGGTTTGGCGGAAGTTGAGCAAGCGGACCTGGTTGCTCTTCTTGGTGACAAATACCACTGCTGGAGAGAGGTCGCCATGAACGCCCTTGCGCTCATGGATATAGCCGAGTGCAGAAGCCAACTGCTCGAGCACGGCCTTCTTGGCTTCGAGGGAAGGATTCTCAGCAGCGAAGGCTGACAGGGGACGGGCGTCTTCCCAATCAACGACCAGGCAGCGTCCCTGGCCGTCCACATCCCGCATCTCTACATAGCGAAGCAAGTAGGGATGTTCTTCTTCGTGATGTGCGTCAAACTGGCGCTGAAGCCCCTTTTCATAAAGCGGCTTCCCTTGATATTCTTTTTTGATGGAGATCAGCAACTCCGGCTTTGCGCCGCCATCGCTCAACGTGAAGCGATAGACACCATAAGTTTTCAAATCCTGCATAATTATTTGCCGTTCTTGACCGTTGGTACTACGTGATGGAAGTCCAAGTGAGCATTCCACCATGATTAAAGTGCAAAAATAGGAATTTTATTCGGTATTGCCAAAGGATTGGCCTTCTTTTTTACTCCCCTCTGCCTGCGTCTTCTCCCAGGCTTCCCATTCTGCCTGAGCCTGCTGCCAGTCGGTGACCTCTCCCGAGGCGACTGCTTCGGCCTGGCGCGCAGCCTCATCACGGGCTCTGTCGCGGGCGCGCTTGGCCTTCATCTGGGCAATGGTAGCCTCATCGAGAATCACGATCGCACCACGACGGATGGCTTCCTGTAGCTCGTCGGGCCCGAAAGCCTTACCCTGCACGTTGAAGTCAGATATATTAAACTCGTAATCGACGCGCAGCTCGTGGCGAATCTCCTTCTGCCGTCCCCGCTTGCTGGCGTTCTTCAACTTGAGCAAGCGGGCTATCTCTGTAATCTCTTGTTGTGAAAATTTATTTCTTCCCATGTTGTTCTTGTCTCTGTCTGCCCACGTCGGGCGTTCTGGCACTTTGCTATCGTTACCTCGGCATGACCCCAACACTACCCTATTATCTCGACACAACCTCGCTATTGCCTCGCTTACGCCCGAACTTTAACGAACCATGAGCCTGCCATTACCTCGTGAGACTCAACTTGACATTAAAGCCGAAGTCGTGGGTCGTGGTCGGATAACTGCTCGAAGAAAGGAGCGGCGTATTGGTCTGCATGTCGTAGTAGAAGCTCATCGTGACCAGACGCGAGAGGGTGTAGTCGGCGGAGAACGAGAGCTTGAACGCCGAGTTGCCACTCGAAGCCGAGGAAGTCATCGTGGCGATGTCGCGCGTGATGGCTGCCTGCTTACGGAACGAGAGGTCGAGGCGCAGGTTCAAGTCGCGGTTCACACCACCACGAGCAGCCTGACCGCGGTTGCTCTGACTGTTTTGACTTCCATGTTGTTGGCCGTCGCCCTGCTTCTTGGTCTTCAGCTTTTTGCGGCCGCGCGGACCGAAGAGGTCAAAGTTATTGATCTTATAGCCGAACCCGAGTACCCAGTCCTTACTGATGGCCTCATTGACCTGGACAGAGGTCATCGAGAGCGAGAGCTGACGTGTCTGGTTGTATTTGATCTCAGCCGTCAGGTTGTTGAGCGTCGTCACCGACAGACCGAGCAGCGGCGAGAACGATTCATTGATGCTCACCATCGAGACGTTGAACATCGAACTCGGTATGGGGCTTCCCGTCGCGGCATCCTGGACGAAACCGAGGTCGCCGTTGAGAGCCAGCCAGGTGCTATAGCTCTGATAGGCGCCGACACTATAGATGCTCTTGTAGCTATGGTTGATGTTGACGCTCTTGAAAAGGTCGCGGAACCACGGCAACTGTGAGAGACCGCTGTAGCGCACGGTCCAGTTGGGCAGCAGCGAAGCCAACGTGGGGAAGATGTTCAGGCCCACGCTTCCCATACCCGTATAGGTGTTGAGGAAGGCAGGGATCATCACGTCGCCACTATACTTGTCAACAGCACCCTTGGCAGGATCAAACTTACCTCCGCCCAGGGCAGCAGGATACTGTTGGCCCACATACTGCGCCTCCACCCGATCGCGGTAACCATCAAGCGAGCGCACAAACTTCTCGAAGGTCGCACTATGGTAGCCGTTGGCCGCATCGCCCATACCCTCGAAGGCCGAACCGAGCGAGAGCGTCGTCATCGTAAACGATCCACTCTGTGTGGTCGGGTTGCCCTGGTACATATATTGTATGCTCTTCGCCGTGGTCTGCGTGCGAGAGGCGTTGAGGTCGATCTTGAGGTTGTTGACAGGCTCCAGCGTCATGCGCAACTGCAGGTCCTGAGTGTGGTTGGTCGTTGCGGGCGTGGCCACACTATCGTTGGAGAGCAACCAGCCTCGCTCGCGCGCGCGATCTATATAACTGTCTCCCGTCATACCAAAGGCGAAGTCGAGGCCTGGAGCGAGGGCATCGCCACTACGCTGACCGAAGGCCTTGCCTATGACGGGCATAAAGCCGGGCAGCATCATCGCATACTGGTCGCGATAGGAGATACTGAAGGATCGTGCCGTCATCAGCACACGGGCCACACACTGGGCCGTCTTATACCAGCGCTTATCGTCGAGCGGCTCCTTGGGCGTGACGGTGAGTTTCATGCGGATGGTGGAGTCGGTCTTGTTGAAGATCTTGATCTTGTTGTCGTCCACCTTCTTCCAGCGCACGTCAATGGTCTTACCGTCGGCATCCTTGGCCGTGACGATGAGGCGACGCGTCTTCTTGCCATGATTGATGACCATCGTGGTGTCGGCCTTGATCGTCACCTCGCGTTCGAAGCTACGGCGATTCTTGGGCAGTTCTTTCTTGTTGCCAGCCTTGTCGTCCTTGTCGTCCGCCTTGTCCTTATCCTTATCGTTCTTTGGCTTCTGTGGCGGATTGGGCGTGCGCTGATCGCGGCCCGAGGCGTTGGGGCGACGGCGGTTGTTGCGTTTCGACTGCTTAAAGCGCTCGTTGGTCTTCTTCAGGAACGGGAACTGGTTATAGAGTTTCTCCAGGTTGAACGTACCATTGAGGTTGATCGTGCGGCTCATCGAGATGGTGTTGCCGAGCGACGTGCCATCCTCCAGATCCGATCCTCTCACCCACGAGTAGGTAGAGGCGTAGCTGGCATCGGCATTGACCCAGTCGAAGATGGGTATCAGATTGAGCGGCAACTGGTAGGACGCGTTGAAGGACTGGTTGAAATCCAGCGGGCGTCCCCAGTGGCGGATGCTCTGCTTCACGGAGTCTTTCCAAGCCTGATACTGGTCGGGATAGAGATCCTTGTTGACCGGTGTGTAGGGCTCCTCGATCTCCGCGTGGGTCGCACTCTGGAAGTTCATGTGGAGGTTCTTCGTCAGATCCCAGCGAATGGTGAAGTCGCGGTTCCACAAGAACTGCTGACTGAAGGTCAGCGGCAACATGGCGTTCTCCGTCGATTCCATGTCGCGCTCCTGCAGTTCATAGTAGGATCGCGTCATCTCTGTGTTGAAGCCGATGTTCTGCGGCAGCCAGTTGAGACCGAAGCGCTTGAAGATCTCCAGCCACTTCGATCGGTTCTTGATCTTCTTGAACGGTTCCCACGACTTATAGACCGGCGTCCAACTATAAGAGAGTGCGCCGCGCCAGTTGTCCTCGTTCTCATAGACCGTAGTCTCGCCGCTGGTGTGGGTGTGGCTATGGCTATAGGAGAAGGAGAAGTTGGCCGGGTCGTAGGGCATGGGGTGACGCTTGTTCTGTATGCCAACGCGCACATTAGAAAGCGAGAAGTTGGTCGTCGTCTGCTTCGTGACGGCGATCGACTCAATACTGTCTCGCTCACTGCGGCTTCCCGCTGCGTCGAGTGCATCCTGCAGTTCCATATCCGTATCGAGCGGATTGTACTTCGGGCGACTTTGAGTGCGCTGCACACTATAGTAGATCGGTGCAGAGACCCGTGCCTTATCGGGGAAGAACTTACCCAAATCGAAGTTGGTCGTGAGGGTGTAGTCGCTCGTTGTCTCCTGCTGGCGCTCGTTGACGCCCTGCTCGATGCCACCGAAGCCATCGGTGATGTAGCTGCCGTTGAGGTCGATGGTACCAAAGTCGGAGAGCTGAATGTTGAGTTTTCCGCGTGCGGCCCAACCTCCCTCGTTGTTATACTCCAGCAGGCGGAGCTCGTTGACCCACACCTCGCCGCTCTTCTCCTCGCCACTGAGGTTGCGCACACCGATGATCATCGTCTTCACCTCGCCGAGCGTCGGATTACCGACGATGGTGATCTTGTTGGCTGGCTTGTCGGCATCGTAGGTCACGAAGGGCATGCTGAAGCTGGCCGTACCTGCGGCCTTGGCCTCGTTGCGTGCCTTCTTCACGGCCGTAAAGACCTTGAGCGGCACGTCGAGCATGTTCTCCTCGGGCCATACAGCCACACATCCCTCACGCGAATAGCCATTGTAGCGGCCAGGGGCGGTGAGCGTCAGCGGAATCTCATACTCGTAGTAGTTGTTCTTATAATCGGAACCGAAGCGGACAAAGACTGCCAGCTGACTGTTCTGCAGTCCAGTCGTGTTCGGGTCGAAGGCATTGGCGTGTGCGAACATCTGGATGCGCTTGTACTGACGGAGATCGAGGGTGGTGTTCTTATAGACTGCCTTCGACTCGCCCGTGCCCAGGCGGTTGACCGTCATAGCCAGAGCCTGCTCGTTGCTCTGCACGAGCTGCGGCTGCGTCGGATCCTGCTCGCGCGAGATGCCCGGCGGGAGAACATAGTTGACAGGCACCTTGTCGGAGTTTTCCTCGATGCTCACAGCGCTGACGGACATCGTGCCCGAGGTCGTGGAAGAGTTTGTTAGGTTCTGGTTGTACTGTCTCCAGTCGCCACGCACCAGGTCGAGGGATCCGAAGCGGAGCACAATAGGCTTCTCGAAGCCCGTGAGGAACATGCGCATGAAGCGGATGGAGGTGAAGTCGCTGATGCCACCGACACGGCGCTCAAACTCTCTGAGGGGGATGCGGAACTGATACCATGTCGCCTTGCCCGTACCTCCCTTGCGCAGGGAGGGCGTCGTCTCGCGCTTATCGACAATGAAGTTTTGGCCTACGACCAAGTCCTGGGGACGGATGGAGAGATGGTACTGGTAGTACTTCTCATACTCGTTGAGCGTGTAGTCCTGGTTGATATCTTCCACGTCGGGGGTCGTCTTGTAGGACGTGTCGTAGTTCTCCGGCTGGTTGTCGGAATCGGGGGAGTTGCCCTGCGGCATGTTGATGCGCTTGTAGCGTTCCAGGATAGACTTCTGTTCGCGGTCATAGTCGGACCCGCGGAAGTAGTGGTAGTTGTCATTGGCTGGGTCGGCCCAGATGGAGTCGAAGACGGCCTGGTTGACCTTGCCTCTGATCTCCGTCAGGAAATCCTGGTAGGACTCGAACTCGCGCTCCTGATCGTCGGTGAGGCCGTTGAAGCCCACGTCCTGCAGGGCGCGGCTGCCCTTGGTGGTAGCAAAGGCATAGGTGACGGTGGGCTGCGTCGGGATGCGGCCCCACTGCGTGGTGGTCCAGGACTCGCTGCCATCGACGGGCATTCCGCTCTCATAGAACTTCTTGCCGTCGCGGAGGATATCCTCGCTCACCTCGCCGAGGTCTATATAGAAGTCGCCACCGTAGAGATGAGCATCTTCGCGCTCGTTGCTGTAGATGAAGGGGTCGAGCATCCAAAACTCGATATACTCGATATTGGCGGCCTCGAAGTCGCTCGTGTCCAGTTTGCGCATCATGCCGCCCCACTTCGTCTTGGGCTGGTTGAGGCGTCCGTTGAGGGTGAGGTCGGGATTGAAGTTGTACGGACCACGCTCGTCGGGATAGTAGGCGAGGTTGAGGACAGTAAGCATTGACGACTGGCCGCTATAGTTGTTCTGGTCGCGCTTCGGGAAGAGCTCGCGGGTATAGACCTCGCGCACATAGTAGTTGGAGAGCTGCTCCAGGTCGCTGCGGATATGGCCTGGCGTGAGCGACGAGCTGCGTCGCGTGAAGAGCGGGTCGATGTTGTACCATGCGAGCAGCGATCGGTTGTAGCCACTCTTGAGCGTTGTCTTGTCACTCGCCTCGTTGAAGAGACTCGGTACGGAGGAGATGATCCAGGAGGTGGGCTGCGAGACGTCAATGGTGCTCTTCGTGTTTTCGAAGTCGTCGAGGTAGGAGGCGTTGTCCTGCGTGCCACTGGCCTTGCCGGCGATGAGCTGTGCAAACTCTGCCGAGAAGGAGATCTGCGAGGGCTGCGTGAGGTGGAGGAAGGGGATCTTGTCGAGCATGTTGGTGAGCCACTGGCTCTCCTTCTTCCAGTTGAGGTTGAGACCCCAGATGGTGTTGTTGAGGGGTTCCGATCCCATGCTGACCTTGGTGGTCAGGGCCTGCTCGCTCAGGTGCATGAAGGTACCACCCAACTGGAAGTTCTTCGAGAAGTCATACTCCCAGTTGAGTCCCACCATCGTCTTGCGTTCCTGACCATAGTCGCTTTGGCTTTCGAGCGAGACGTTGATATTGGTGCCCGCGTCGATGATGTTCTGGTTGAGGATGGTCACCTCACCCGAGTTGTAGTCCACGGAGTAGTCGCTTCCCTCGGTCAGGGTCACGCCGCCTGCCGTCACCACCACAGATCCCTGCGGCACGTTGTAGGCGCCCAGAGAGATGACGTTGGCAGAGGATCCGCTATACTGTCCGACAAGCATGTACTTGTCCTTCTCGGCTATCTGCTTGGCCACGGTCTTCGTGGAGTCATAGAGTTCGGTGAAGGCATACTTGTCCGCGCTCGCTGCCGTCACGCCGTGCTGCTCGAGATAGTTCTTCATGTAGGATCCGAAGGGTTCGGCGACGGGGAAGAAGACGCGTCCGTTGCTCACCGTGTAGCCCTCCACAAAGTCGAAGTAGCCGTTGGAGTTAGCCTTGTTGTTGTTGTCGAGGCGGTCAGCACCGAGGAGCTTGATGATCGGCGTACCCTTCACCTGAGCCTCGGGGATGTAGGAGATATAGACGCCCGTGGTGTCGCTCTGGTACTTCACGTCGAGGCGGAACTTCTCCTTCTGCACCGTCGAGGCGAGGTAATAGACGTTCTTCATCATCAGCCGCCAGTTGCCCTGCGCGGGGTTGTTGCTCGTGTTCTTCAGGGCCTTGACAAAGAGGGCCTCGCTGACGTTGGTGCGGTCGCTGGAGAACTCACCCACCTGGTAGGTCACACCACCGTAGGTATATTCATAGGCGACAGCCAGCACTTGGTCGGCCTGCAGCCCGGCGCGCAGCGACACATAGCCCAGCGACGTATTGACCGTATATTCCGAACTGGACAAGAGGCGCGCACTCGAGAGTTTCTCAAAGTCGGTACCACCAACGAGTCCCATGCCCTCCAGCGCGCTGGAGGCTTGGTCGATGTCGCGGGCCTCGGGGTGGCCCTGTGCGATGGTCTGATACTCGCCGTTGGCTTGGTTGGAAGGCACAGCGCCCGAGCCTGGTCCCCAGAGGTCGGGACGGCTCACACCGTTGTTCTCGCCCAGGTCGGTGAGGGCGACAATATTGCGGGTATTGGAGGTGGTTCCTGTCTTGTTAGTTACCCAGATTTCCACGCGGTTGATCTTCACGCCCGTGGCAAGGTTGGGGAGCGTGCGCATGCCCGCGTCGTAGTGGGCAAGGAAATAGTTGGAGAGGAAGAAGTGGCGGTTCTCCTCGTAGTCAGCGACATCGATCTCAAACGGGGTGAGCTGCTTGCCACCCTTGGAAGAGACGCTCTTGTTGGACGACTTCTTCTGCGAGAACACCGTCTGGAGTTTCAGACGGCCAAACTGGAAGTCGGTGCGGATACCGAAGAGGCTGCTTGCGCCTTGTACAAGGGAGTTGTTGGAGGGGAAGGAGATATTGCCAGCCTCAACGAGACGCACCATCTCGTCCTCCTTGCCGTCATACTTGAGTTTGAGGTTCTGCGAGTCGAAGTCGAAGGTGGCGTCGGTGTTGTAGTTGAGGTTCATGTTGACCTTGTCGCCGACCTTGCCATTGACGTTGAGGTTGATCTTCTCGTCGAAGTCCATCGTCGTGGTCTTGCGGTTGCGGATGGGGAGCGACGGGTTGTCGATGTTCTTCAGCGTCGCACCAAACTTCAGTTCGGCGGTACCCTGTGTCTTGATACGTACGCCGCCAGGACCGAAGATTTTCTCTGCTGGTCCGAGGTCGAAGTGCATGTTGGTGAAGTCAAACTTCTCCTTGCCCTGCTGCTGGAGAATCTCCTTGTTCTTCTCGCGATAGAAATCGGCCCAGCTCTGTCGTTCGCTCCACACCCTGTACTCGTCTGGAGTCATCATGATCGGCGTACCGACGTAGGTGCCACCGATCTTGTAGCCGACGACATAGCGGTCGATGGAGTCGTTGTACTCCACCGTCTGCTGCATGTTTTCTGGTCTTTGCAGGTCGGTGGTACCTTGCTGCAGGTCGTCGAAGGTGATGGGGGTGGTACGCTGTATCTTCCAGCGCGGATGGAGCAGCGAGTCGGGGATTTCCTCTTCATCGATGATCACCTCGGGCAGGTCGGGTTTCTTCGTCTTCGTGGTGTCGGCGGGAAGCAGCGACGACCAGGCTGGTGCGCCGACGACAGTCGACGACAGCAGCAACCTGCCTGCGATGGCCGCCAGGCTCACCGCAAATAAGACACTCATTATGATGGCAGACCTTTTCCTCATATTGATCGGGGTCCCGCTGCTGCCCTCTTCAAATTCAAAGTGGGAAGGCTCTGCGGGCTTGTCAAATGTCTATCTTGCTTGGAAAAATTGGGTATATTCCTGATTTTCTTTTAATTCTCCTTATTCTCTTCTGCGTCCAAGGACGCTTGCCAGACTCTATTTTATGAGCTTCAGCGCCTGCTTGACAACTTGTTCCACGGGCAACGTTGGCTGCTCAGTAAGGATCGACTGGACGACCTTGGCCGACGGTGCGGGGGAGAATCCGAGCATGGTCAGCGCGCTCACAGCCTCATCTCGAACGGTAGTATCGACCGCAGGAGTGCCTGGCTTGGCGACAGCATGGAGCTCGTCGGCTATACCGCTGGCCACTATTTTGTCTTTCAGATCGACGATGATGCGCTGTGCCGTCCGCACACCAATGCCTTTCACGCTTTTCAGCATCCGCTCGTCGCCACCGGCGATGATGTTGCAGAGCTCCTTCGGCGTGATCGAAGAGAGGATCATCCGCGCCGTATTGGCCCCCACACCCGAGACGGTGATGAGCAGGCGATAGAGGGCGCGCTCCTGTACCGTGGCAAAGCCGTAGAGGGTGTAGCTGTCGTCGCGGCCTCCCGTGACGATTGCCTCGTGGACGTAGAGTTTCACCTCCCGCTTCCCCTGAAGAACGGTATAGGTGTTGAGGGAGATGCCGAGCGCATAACCGACACCCGCCGCCTCAATGACGGCCTGCGCCGGGGTGAGCGCAGCCAGCTCGCCTCGTATATATTCTATCATATCGTTGTTTGCAAACTTATTCTTATATTTAGCTAAACGCAGACGCCCCGCCTTTTATTGCCTCGCCTCTCCATTTTATTGCCCGCCTCTCCCTATTTTTTGCCCCACAGCCTGCTTCCGCCTCCGTTGCCTGGGCTGCAGGTTTGACCACAGGATGTATCCTTGCGACACTGACTAAAGTTTTCCACCTCTATAAATCGAGACTTTTATAGATCCCCAAATCTGCAACTAATAGGACTAAAGGCGTTTTTGCTTGCAAAGCGAAACATGATCATCTAGTCATACGTATCCTTGCACAGCAGAAACGTCCCAGACACAAAAGCACCTTACCCCACAGAGCGACTTTCCAAAGTCTCTTTCTGGTTAAAGCGCACGTTGGTATTGCCATCCCTGTTCTCAATGCCGACAATCACGTCGCCGATGACCGCAACGCCAGTACTGTAGCCCAAGAACTTCTTGTAGGTGCGCTTTGCGTCATACTTTTCCGTCTCTATGAATTGATGGTCAAAGTCAAAATCGTATTCAAACCCAGCCTTCAGCTGACCAGTTGCAAGTAGGGCATTGAACAACAGACTGTTCATTTTATCCGCAGTATTGAAATCATAGACTCTGCCAGAAGCTGATTGATAGGTGGTGTTCTCACAAGTTAGTTCCTCGATAGCGCGTAATATGGTGTCCGCACTGCAAGTGCGAAGGGATGGATGAAGAGACAAATGCCTCATGAGGTGAGTTGTCACATCTTCGACACATGAGCCGCCACAAAGATAGACGCACATCAAAGAACGCAGGATCTCGCTATACTGATAGCCATACCATTTGCATCTCATCCCCAATGTGGAGTCTATGGTTTGAGCTAAAAGAGCATCAAATTGCTCCATGATTGGAAAAATTCCTCCAAAAGGAGTGAGTTTCTCGGATTTTATTTGTACATTTGCCATGTCATTCGGAGATTTTGCTATACTTCTTTTTGCAGCACTAAGGTAGGTGAAAAATCTGACATGGCAAAATCCTGAGCAACTTTTTGTTGCTCAGGTACTTATAAAAAATGCTAACTCATAGTGCTGCGGAAATTAGGGAAAATAGTTTCTGTAGTATCGGTAGTTGTTTCTCTGAACTTACTGAACTTGTTCACGAACTATCTGAATCCGTCTATAGTCTCATGTCTCATTTTTGTATCAGATCTATCTCTTGGCAAAGTTGGGGCTGTCGAGCTTTACGTCCATTATTGCCTCGTAGAGCAGTTGCTGTTCTTCCTTTGTGAATTTCTCGGGCAGCAGTTGGCTGATGGGTCGGAAATGAAGTCTCTCGCGCAGCGCCGAAAGAGCAAGATGCAGCATGCAGTCGTGGTCGAACGCCAGCTGCGGTATCTCGTCGATGCTGAACCACTGAGCTTTTGCAGCATCATCGCCACCCTTTACTTCCTGAATATTGCACAGGGCGTAGTAGGCTATTGTGATTACTCGTTCGCGAGGATCGCGGTCAGGATCAGTGAAGGCATGAAACTGCTCCATGTATCCAGCCACCATTCCCGTTTCTTCCATCAGTTCACGCCTTGCACCTTGCTCGGCGCTTTCGTCCATATTCAGGAAGCCACCAGGAAACGCCCATAGTCCTTTATATGGTTCGTTTCCTCGTTCAATCAGCAGAACCTTAAGCTTTGCGCCGTCAAATCCGAAGATAACACAGTCGGTTGTCACAGCGGGGTGCGGATACTTATATGAATACATTTTTTCTTCCGTATCTTATCTTGTGTAAGTTTCACTTCTCAAAGATATATATTATTTTTCACCACGCCAAATATTCTAACGATAGAAATTATCTATTGATGTATAGCTGATATCTTTTATGTATCTATAATAAAAGCATTATCTTTGTACCCGAAATCAAAACAACAAATAAAATAACAAGGAGATAATAATATGGAAACAAGAAAAGAAATAGCAGCTGAGAAGAAGCGTTGTGGTTCGCATAATTGCACACAGGCTGTACTCTGCACCTACCACGACTTCACCGGAATGGAAGAAGAAACCATAAAGAATGCTGGCAATGCCTTTGCTGCAGGTATGGGTAATATGGAGGGAACTTGTGGAGCTATCGTAGGAGCAGGCATCGTACTCGGACTTGCTACTCAGGACAAGGCGAGGTCTATCAAGGGCATGAGACAAATTATGGATAAATTCAAGCAGCGCAACGGTGCCACACAATGCAAATTGCTAAAAGGTGTGGGCACAGGAAAGGTGCTTCGCGAATGCCCTCTTTGCGTGGCAGATGCTTCTGAGTTTCTGGAAGAAATACTGGAAAAGAAAGGCGTACAGAAGTAAGTGGTTTTGGTGCTGAAATCGGTTTAATTGACATATAATTCTTTGCGAAAATTTGATTATTCTGATTTATTGCAGTATCTTTGTTGTGAGGTTCGTATTTTAACAAAATAACAATAAAGAGCATGGCAAAACAGAAGCTACCTTTAGGAATTCAAGACTTTGAGGAACTGCGTAAAGGCAATTATCTTTACGTGGACAAGACCGATATGCTTTGGAAAATAGCCAATGGCG
>OQWM01001155.1_pt1 | contig 18125 bp, 15 predicted proteins | sample 1691531 | NCBI WGS metagenome assembly OQWM01 (sample SAMN03418257, study PRJEB22391) | human gut metagenome | biome: human-gut; feature: organic feature; material: feces | host: Homo sapiens | place: Tanzania | collected 2013-01
GATGGTACTGCATGGGAGGCTATGTGGGAGAGTAGATAATCGCCGGCTTTTTTTTTGCCATTTTGCGCGTCTTAAACCCCGTTAGGGGTTTGCGGCGAGTAGTCCCCAGCAACGCCGGTGGTAAACAGCCCGCCAATCCACATAACCCCGTCTAGCCCGCTCGCATGCCATAAACGCCCGCAACGCGGGCGTCAATTCCCCCTCTCCATTCATGGAGAGGGGGGGGCCGACAGGCCGGGGGTGAGGTCAGGGGCGCGAGTAGTCCCCAGCAACCCAAGGGAGCGGGGCTCTAAAATAAATACCCTAGGCTCACGCTACCCCCGAATGGATAGCGGAAGAGCGACCGCTCGACTGGGTATGCGGTGATATCGAAAGACAATTCGATGGTTAAGGTCATGGGCAATGGAGCAAATATGAACGACAACCCCGTTTGTGCCGTGAGATTGAGCATAAATGCATCGTTGTGTTCATTGAAATCGCTTGGATCGCAATCGCGGTCGTCGACGCCAAAGACTTTGCACGATTGTGAACGGACGATTTTATAGGGTGCTGTGAAATTGAATTCGACGCCTAGCCCAATATAGGGGCGGATGTATTTCGAAGCATAATGAAACCCAGCGACGACGGGGAGACTATAGATCTCGAAGTTATCGTTGAGCATGCGGGCATCGTCGTGCAATATCGATGCGATGTGAAGTCCGACTTTGGCAAAAAATAGGCGGTGGAAGTAATAGGTGAAATCGATCGCTATCCCGAGTTCGAGCGGCAAATCTCGTGTCGGATGCAATATATAAGATTGCATTAAAAAGCCGCCATTGATGCCAAAGTGTTTGAAAGACTCATCGCGTGGATCGATATTGACGCAAGCATAGAAAGCATCCAGTGCGTATGTCGCTTCTTCGATAAACCGTTCGACTTGGGCTTCGGGCGTAGATTCAGGTGTGAGTGTAATCGATTGATATTCAAATTTCTGAGTTTCAGCGCGATAGAGATCGAGCTCGAGTTTGAGTTCGGCGTCGCGCGTCTGGACGATGCGGACGAAGACGAGGTAATCGGCCGAGAGCCGATGGGCTAGGGCTGTAGCGACGCCGACGGGCGTTTGGCGATACGAAGGCGTTTCGAGGAACAGCTTGAGTGCCTGATCGTAGAGCATGACGCGGAGAGCCGATTGACGCCCTTCGAGCATGGTGAGGAATGGCTCGACGCGGATGAGCTCGAGAAAAGCGAGTCGGGCGGGATGTAGAGGGTCGGCGGCGGCACTCGGATCGTCGTCGATGTGGTCTTCGTATTGCGAAATATAGGCGTAGGCGAGTTGTTGATAAGCGAGCGCTAGGTTATGTGGTTTATAATAGGCATATAAGGCTTTTTCATAGTTTTCGACGATGCGACGCAACATGACAATCGCCGAATCGTAATTCATCGTTGCCATGAAATTATAGGCAAATCCCATATCGGCTTCGGCTTGTGTGCCGGCGTCGATGGCATCGGCTTCGGCGGTTTCGAATGCTTGAGCAATCTCTTTTGAGGAGATGACTTCGAGATATGGATTCGATTGCGCATTGCGTATGAGGGCGCGTTTGAGAGCCAATACGTCGTATTCGCCTTTCAATAATACATCTTTATAATGATATATCGGTATAGCGTGAGGGACAAAGGCAATCCGTTGCTTTTGCGATTTCTCAACATAGATTTCGGGCAATGGCCCAGCATATACTATCGCCGGAAACCCAATCGCTAGCACAAGTATGTATAACGATATATATATATATAATCGTCCGAATACCGCCGACGATATCGTGCAATATTGAAGTCGTCTCTCTTTGTCATTCGGGGGGATGCGCACCATTTTGTGCCTCGGATTCTAGAACGGAATAATAGAAAGGCAACATACCGCGACAGATGGCTGTATTATCGTCGTTCGATGGCTCAAAGACGCATCCTTTGTCGTCGTTCCAAGTCGATAGCGCGGCGAGCGAACGGATTTCGTCGAGCGATGTGATCGCTCGAAATGCACTATTATCGACGATCTGATCTTTTTCACCGACGACTTGCCAACCCAATTGTGCTTCCTTAGGTCTATATAAATAGTACAGAGCATGGCTATCTGTATTGGGGCGTTGTGCAAGATATGTCGCTGGCGACGATTCGTCGAGGAATAGCAATAGACTATCTTGCATCCCTGCATAGATGATTTCGTCGTGATCCCATATACCGTTGCCATTTGCATCGTCATAGACGATTGCCGTTGCCCAAAACATGCCCGACGAGTTGCGAAACTTTACATGTGGTGTATCGCGCATGTAGATCGTCCGCGCCGTTCCTACGCGATCGACATCGCTCAATGTCGCCGATAAAAATTCCGCGACTATCGGCTTCGTATCTTTTGAATCGAGCCAATTGGGAATGGGTTTCATGCCGATAATGGCTAGTCGTAGATTATGACATAGGGCGGGATCGTTGCAATGATTCCATACGCTTTCTGGAATTAAAAAATCAATGTCAACACCTTTATAATAATATATACACGAAAGCGGGTTCGTGGGCTCTTTGTCGCGTTTGGCGAGTACCATTTGTTTCGTCGAATTCGACGAGTGTTGATAATATGCCGCGTCTTGTGGCATTAAATAATCACGACTCGAAATCTTCGAACCGTCGCTTTGTGAAACGCGATGTATGCTGCCCTCGATCGTTTCACTGATAGCACCTGTATAAAGCCATCGGCGTTGCTCTTTATCGATAAAGTACAAATTCACATATCCGTTTCGCACATATCCCGATTCGATGCGAGCGCAGTAATACGACGACATGCGCGATTCGACGGTCTCGGGCATTTGCGAAAACTCGAAATACGAGGGCAAATCGAATGTCTCGAAAATCCCGCCTACGTCGTCGCCATATTGGCGCAAATAGAATCTGAAAAATCGATAATTGTCGAAATGTTGTTGTATTTCGGGATAATGGTTCAAGATGCGCCCCGAGTCGGGCGACTCTTCATAGGCGCCGTCGACGTGCGTATCGTTTTCGCACGAAGTACACAGCGCCAAGAGTGCCCCATATAAGGCGCCTAGCGCTATGCATTTCTTCGCGACTTTCATAGCATTCCCCATCGGCGGCGTCTCTCAATCGAACGATAAAACGCGTTCGACACCATATTCCTCGCTTAGCTTGTCGATGCGCTCGAGTACGGCGACGCGTTGAGACCAAAACTGTTCGAATCGCTTTTCTTCGAATTCCGTCGCATTAGGGAATAGGAGCTTTTTCGTTTCGTCTTTGTCGAGCATGCGCAATCGCGTGATGAAATGTGCGCTGAAGCGCTCCGATTTCATAAATCGATCCCTCACGTTTTCGTTGCTATAGGCGGGGAACGATGCCCCGTTGTCGATCGAGACGATCTTATCGTTGGCAAATTGGCAATTGACGCCCCACCAAGTTTTGACGCCAGAATATCGATCCCAGTTGCCGATGAGGAAATCGAATGTCAAAACTTCGGAGATTTGGCGTGCTAACGTCTTCGTATCGAGGTTCGGAGCGAGTGCCAAGATATCGTCGTATAATTTCTTCGTATGTGGTAGGGTGCGCAACGGCTTGAGTCCGTCTCGGAGCGGCGGGAACGATTCGACGAAGTTGCTTTGGCTTAGCCACGGTTTCCAGAGCGATTCGTATTCGATGGGGAAGCGCGTAAACTTCGCCACCCAATCTTTGAGCGTGCCATAGACGTAGGTTTTCCCGTCGGATGTTTGCCAACTCAGGTCTTTGAGATCTTTGCGATAGGCTTCTTTTTTCGACGATTTTGAACGATCGTAGAGCTTGTAGAACACCGCTTTTTCGACTTTGACTTCGCGATTCCAAGGTACTTCGAAGGCGCAATCGAGGAGTTCGCACAATCGCCAAGCGGCGATTTCTGCGCGGTAATTCGATTGTAGTCGCGTTTGGTGTGGCTTGAATGCAGCGATATTGGTGCCATGTGATCGCAACTTTAGCGTGACCGTCGATCCACCGCCGAGTGGGGCGATTTCGTCGCAATCTTTTTCGGTAATCGCTTGTGCAGGCTGAATAAAATGCGAATCTTCGGCAAATGAACGATAGAATAATGCGTTCCATTCGACCAGTTGTTCGGCACTCATATCGGCGGTTTGGCGTGCATCGTAGAGCATGTCGCGCGCCGATTCGAAATTGCCCATCGAGATGGCGTCTTCGATGCTCGGCTTCCAATGCATCCATTCTTTTGGGTGAATGTCGCGCGCCATGCTCAAAATGGGCTGGCGTTCTCGGGCTCCGAGTGTCGAAATTTTTTGTTCGACCCATCCGTCGAGCCATACATCGGGATCGGTGATCATCTGCATTTGGAACGATGCTCGTGCGATTGATTGTCGGATGGCCAAAGGCGTTGGCTCGACGGCTTCGGATTGGATCTTGACTTGGATCGGCGTGGCGCTCGGCGCGAGCGAAGGCGAGATGAACGAAAACACCCCCATGAGATAGAGCAGTACGCCGATGAGACCTAATAATACGACGATGAGGACGATCCAAAGGGCGCTGACTGTCGTCGATTCGCCTTCGTTCGCCATCGCTTCTTGAGCAGCAGGGAGATCGACTTCGGTTTTGCGGCGAGCTTTGCTATGGGCGGCTTTGAGCATGTCGAGGTCGGGGGCGACGTCGATGGGCATAGTTTCTCGATTGTCGAGGTCGAGATCGAATACACCGCTCGTGGGCAATACTTCGGGCTCGTGTTCGGTCTTTGCTTTGACTTCTTTCGCCGCCGAAGCGAGCATGGCGGCGTATTTGATTTCGTCGATCGCATCGGGCGATTGATTATAAGTCTTGTCTTCGTTGTCGTCGTCGAATGCCGTGCTCGCGATATCCGACTCTGGGATCGAAAGCACGTCTTGACTAGCGACGGCATTGATTTCGGAGCTCGGATTGGCATCGAATTCGACTTTCGATGGCGGAATGATCTGGTCTATGTCGTCGATGGCGTTTTGAGCGCGCGCCGAACTGATGCTTCGATTGACTTCGGCATGGCGCACAGGTTCGAAGACGCCGATTTGCTTCAGTTTCTCGATAGCAGTGATGGCACTATCGGAATCTTCGCCACCGGCGTTGATGTCGCCACGCGGTGCACTCGTAGCGTATTTGAGTATTTTGGCTCGCGCGATATCTGCGCTAGGGGCTTGCAATTCATGCGTTTGTATTTCTTCGATGGCATCGGCACGCACGGTCTTCGCCGCTTGTTGGGCTTTGAGCTCGGCTCGCACTCGTGCCGCTGTCGCCCCCGTGTCGAGCGTCGACGCGGAATCGCCGTCTTGTGCACTGTCACCGTCGTATCGCACGCCAATATCATCGAATTGTTCGACATCGTCGTCGACGAGTTCTAATGCTTTATCGGAGTGATCGAGCGTTTCGTCGAATTGTTCGACATCGTCGTCGACGAGTTCCAATGCCTTTTCGGAATGATCATGTGGATCGACGACTTCGACGCCATCGAAACTAATTTCTTGGACTGCAGAGTCGTCTTTTGGTCCTCGTTGCATGCCCAAAAGAGGCGGCGGTGGCGGCGGGGGAACATCGGATCCGAGCGATTGACACATCTCGGCAATCGTCACGGGAACAGCATCCGAAGCAATGGCATGCGTTTCTTCGCCTTCTAGGTCGTCGTGATCGGCGACGTGCCCCGTCTCGGCCGCCATGCTCGATTCGGTATCCATACTCGATTCTGAGGGAATCCCCATATCGCTGAGCGAAAAATTGCGAATCGCCGCAAAATTGAGCGTCGAAAACGAAGATTGTTTGATGATTTCCGATGGGCTATCGTCGAGTACGGCTTCGCGAATTTCGGAATCCGAGAGCGAATCGTGAGAAATGCAATCGCCAGCGACGAAAACAGCCGAAGCATCTTCGCTATCGGGATCTTCGACATCGGTGACCGTTGCGACGCTTTGCACACTGAGATCCGACGATGTGCCCTTATCGAATGCCGTCGTCTTATCGAGATCGATATCGTCGCTCAATATGGCATCGCGCAAAAAGTCATCGTGCGTCGCATCGTTGGCATCGCGTTCATGTGGTGGAATCTGCGGCTCAAATGCGGCTACCGTCTCGGGATCGAACTTCGAAAAAACAGACCCTGTCGACAAAAACTTGAGCTTCTCGGATTCCAAACGACGCAACCCCGCCTCGACACTCGCTTCGTACCCGCTACGCACAAATCGCTCGCCACAGAACGCACACACGCCCGCCCCAACGGCGTTTTCTCGACCGCATGCCTGGCATACTTTCATCCCATCATCTGTCACGTCTTACCTCGTTACAATTAGCAATTAGCAATTAGCAATTAGCAATTAGCAATTATTCTCTAACCACTGCTCACTATTAATTAGCAATTAGCAATTAGCAATTAGAAATAGCCTCTAACCTTTAGTTCTAGCCACTAACCACTGGCCACTAGATTCTAGCCACTGGCCACCAACTTCTAGCCACTGACCACTGGCCACCAACTTCTAGCCACTGACCACTGACCACTAGATTCTAGCCACTGGCCACCAACTGCTCACCACTCAAAACCAAATGTTCACTGATAATTGCTAATTGCTAACTGCTAATTGCTAATTGCTAATTGCCCATCGCGTCGTTCGTATACACTTCATATTGCTCGTGATGTAGCTGTGGATTCGCATGGATCTCGATTTCTCGATGGATCATCCCCTCGAGCTCTTCGATCGCACCGCGCTCGTCGTCAAACAAAATTTGTGCCACATCGGGATGCGCAATGACCGATATCTTGCGTCCGCGGACGATAGCCGCCTCGCGTCTCAATTCTCGCAATATCTCATAAGCTATGCTCTGGCGGCTGCGAATATATCCCTTCCCTTCGCAATAAAAACATGGCTCGCACAAACTCTGTATCAAGCTCTCGCGCACTCGTTTTCGCGTCATCTCGACGAGCCCAAACTCGCTTATCTTGAGGATATTCGTCTTTGCCTTGTCTTTGGCAAGCGCCTCCTCGAGCGCGTTATAGACCTTCTCGCGGTTCGAGGCGCGTTCCATGTCGATGAAGTCGATGATGACGATCCCACCGATATTGCGAATGCGCAACTGATAAGCAATTTCGCGCACGGCCTCGAGATTGATTTGCAAAATCGTTTCCTCGAGCGAGTGCCGCCCGACGAATTTCCCCGTATTGACGTCGATAGCCGTGAGCGCCTCGGCCGTATCGATGACGAGGTATCCTCCACTGCGAAGCCACACGCGGCGAGCCAGCGCACGCGAAACCTCGATTTCGATCCCATAAGCGTCGAAGATGGGGTCGAGGCCCTCGTAACATTTGACGATTCCTGCATCGTCGGGCATGTATTTTTGCACGAAATCGCGAACGCGATCGAATTCCTTCGGATTGTCGACGATGACTTCGTCGATCCCATCGGTCATGAGGTCGCGCACCGCTCGCAATGGCAAATCGAGTTCCTCGTAAAGGAGACACGGCGCTTTTGCCGTCTCGAATCGCTTGAGAATGTCGCGCCATAGCGTCGTGAGATAGCGAAAATCTTCGTCGATTTGCTGTTCCGTTGCCCCCTCCGAGGCCGTTCGCACGATAATCCCCGTGCCCGCTTGACGCCTCTCGTTGACGAGTTCTCGCAGACGTGCTCGCTCGCCTTCGCCCTCGATGCGCCGACTCACCCCCATGTGGTCAAACGTCGGCATGTGAACGAGAAACCGCCCCGGCAACGATATATGGCTCGTCACGCGCGCGCCCTTCGTCCCAATCGCCTCTTTCGCCACTTGTACGAGTATTTCTTGCCCCTGATGCAACCGCTCCTCGATTGGCCCCAAATGCCTATTCTGCCCTCGCGATTGCGGTATTTCGCCATCTTCGATTGCATCGGCATCGACCTCCTGCATATACGCCTCGTGCTTGTTGTAGACGTCGTAGACATAGAGAAACGCCGCTTTTTCTTGCCCAATATCGACAAACGCCGCCTGCATGCCCGGCAACACCCGCAACACTCGCCCCTTATAAATGTTACCCGCCGTGCTTCGCTCGCAACTGCGCTCCAAAAAGAACTCCGAAATCGCGCCATTCTCGACGAGCGCCACCCGCGTTTCGTGGCTCGTCGTGTTCATTACCAAGATATTGGCCATAAGACTCCCAAATCGCAACGGACAAAAATGCGTCCCCCTCTCCACTTTACGCTATTTACGCCATTGGGGCACACATATTTTTTAGCCTCCGAAAAAAGCGCCGCTAAAGCGCCGTATTGAGCGCAAGCGAAATAGGCGCGTGGCTGGGCGTATTGAGCGCAAGCGAAATAGCCCAGCGGCATCAGGCGTATGCGCGCAGTGAAACGAGCACATAGCCTGTGCCACACCAGGCGTATGCGCGCAGTGAAACGAGCACATAGCCTGTGCCCATAGCCCGCAGGGCAGAGATTTTGTTAGGGGTTAAACGCGTCGTCGAGGAGGACGATGCCGGGGGGGAGGCTATCGATGGGATAGGTGGCGTGTGGGATGTGTGTGTATGTGCCGGCAAGGCGGAGAAATGGTGTGGCGTCGGCGATGGGGAGTGTGCAGAGTGGCGTTTTGAAGTGGCAGGGAATCGTGGTCCGAGCGGCGAGTCGTGTGGCGAGTGCGTGGGCGGCGTGGGCGTCGATGGTGTAGAAACCGCCGATGGGGACGATGGCGACGTCGCAATGACCAAGAGCTGCAATTTGTGCGTCGCTCAGTGGTTCGCCTACATCGCCTAGGTGGCAGAGGCGTTGGCCGTCGGCTTCGATGACTTTCATGAGGACATAGCCGCCGAATTTGGTGCCGCCAAAGGCGTCGTGGTAGGCGAAAACCGACGAAATGCGCAGTTCGCGGTCGCACCAGGCTTGGCGCACGACGACGGGGTTTCCGCGCAAATCGCCCAACCATGCGTGATCGATGTGTTCGTGTGTAATGACGGCGAAATCGCACAGTGGCGCGAATGTGGGGTAGTCGAATCGCCCGTTGAATTCGTGCGCTTTATAGGGATCGATGACGATGCTTCGCCCCGAGTCGAGGCGCAAAAGAAATGTCGCGTGGGCAATGAATTCGAGTTGCATGGGGATTCTGTGGAATAGGGCGTTAGATGCGTTTCAAGATGGCGATCGTCTCGACGTGAGGCGTTTCTGGGAACATGTCGATGAATGCGATTTTTTCGACGGTGAATTGAGATTTGAGTGTGACGAGGTCGCGAGCGAGGCTCGATGCTTCACATGAGACGTAGAAGATGAATCGTGCGGAGGCGTGGCAGATGTCGCGGGTGAGTTGGGGTGAGAGACCGTTGCGGGCGGGATCGCAGACGATGATATCGGCGGTTTTGGCGGCTTCGGGGAGCCCGGCATTGAGATCGAAGAGATCGAGCGTGGGGTGGGCGTTTGGGCAGAATGCGTTGGCGTTGTATTCGACGCCGCGTTGGAAGGCGTTGGGGGCGCAAAAGAGCTCGTAGGCGGCAACGCGTGGGAGTTTGGTGGCGATGCGGAACGTGAGGTTGCCCGACCCTGCAAATAAATCGGCGGCAGTGAGCGGATGTGTAGCGGTTCGGATGGCGTCGTCGAGGAATTGGGCGAGCAAGGCGTGTATGATGGCATTGGCTCGCGGGAGGGCTTGGGAAAAATCGCCGACGCGTCGGAATGTCGTCGTGCAAGGGAGTTCCGACGCGCTCAATGTCGATATCGCATCGAATGTCGATGGCGCATCGAATGCCGATTGGGCAGGCGTCGTCGACGAAATCATCGTTTCGCCATAGGTCGCGTGTGGCGTCACAATGCCGAGGAATATTTTTTCGTCGAATGCTTTCTGCGAAATTTCTTCGATAAGACTGTTGATCGATGAAGATAAATTCGCCGAAGCCCGATTCGTCGCGTCTTCGGTTTGAGATCGTTTGTTAGCCGCTTGATTGGAGCATTTGTTAGTCGCTTGATTTGAGCGTTTGCCGGATCGATGAGTACCGCTTTTATCGCCTTGAACGATGGGTTTGAAAGCGGCGTAGGCGTTACCGTCGTCGTCGAGGTCGATTTGGACGTCGATATGGAATGGTGTTTTGATATGTTGCGCGATGGTCGTATTATCTTCGAGCCATTTGGCGCATAAGCGAAGATGATTATCGATGGCGACGCAAGCCGAAGCGGCGATGATGCTGTGAGAGAGTCGTGCGAAGAAGCCACAGCCTTGGTTTGTCCAATGGAGTCGGATGCGTTGTCGTTTGGAATCGTTGGGGACGGGATAGAGTTCGTAGGGAGGGAGGTCGATTTTAGCGGCTTTGGCGATTTCGTCGTAGATGGGTTGAGCTTTGTATCGGAGGGCGGAGTCGTGGGTTGGAGTGCGGAAGCCGCAGCCGTCGCATTGGTTGGCAAAAGGACACGAATCATCGGTGCGCCTATCGGGCGAGGACGTGAATCGTTCGACGACGCGTGCGCGTCCGAAACGAGGCTTTTCTTCGAATATTTCGGCAGTTCCAGTTTCGCCCGGAAGCACATTGGCGATGAAAAACGCCTTCCCATCGCAAAAGGTAATGCCTTCGCCACCTTTGATAAGTCGAATAATGTCAAAATGTATCATTTCATGTATATGTGTATTGATTTCGTTCATAGGTCATTGGGCAAAAGCGCAAGAATAATCGGAATGTGTAGGCGCTTTAACGTCGAAGTGTTTGCGAAAAGAAATAACGCCGTTTTGGCGTTGAAATAGAATTGATTTCTGTTTACATAGTGCGATGAAATGCGTTCTCGTTGCCTTTGGAGACCGTTTTGGAATGATGTCGATTGGGCAGAGTCTTTTTTTGTGGCAATGGTCAGAGGAATAGCGCACAGAGCGAAAAGACCGACGAGGTGAGGTAGAGATGAGGAAAACGAAAAATGGCGTTGCGCTCGATTCATGATATACCCGATGAAATCAAGAACATCATCGAGCTTTTTTATCTCCGAGGCGAGATCGTAGCGCGCGACGAGATGGTGAAATTGCGCGCGACGCGCGCGGACTTGAATAATCTGATCGACGAAGTGTCGCAACTATTTCCGACGGCTCCAGAAAGCGTTTTTATGTTCTACGATGCGCTGATAGCCGCCGATGGTTTAGCATCGAATTTAGATAGCGATTTGGCGTTTGCCGTGAGCGATTTGATGGGCGATGCGTCGGATGCGCCTGAGAGCGATTTTCGGTTTTCGGTATCGGGGAGTTCGAAGTTGATAGCCGCCGAACCCAATAGGCGAACGCGTCGAACCGAAGAGGCGTCCGATTATGCGCCGTTATTGTTCGATTTCCCCGAGACGATAGACGACGATGAATCGCTCGATGCGGCGGTTGCGACCGAAGTTCCGTCGTTTCGAGAGAAGCTCAACGAATCGTTGCAAGCGTCGACGCAAGTGCCGTCGATATTTGCCGATGGTTCGGATGGGCGCAAGCCCGACGGTCAGAGTTATGGTTTGCGCGGCAGGGAATTGTCGTCGAATCCCGAAAAGTCGACCGAAATCAATCTCGATATCGACATCGATTTCGATTTTTTTGCCAGTGGTGCCGAGGAAGTCATCGAAGGCGGGCTCGAGGTTGGAGGGGCCGATATCGTCGGCGAAAGTGGCGAACACGAGTCTGTGATAAAGCTCAAGAATAGCGATGACCTCATCGAAAAGGCTTCGAATGAGTACATGACGCCGGTGCCGAACAACATGCAGGCGGCTCAGATCGACAAGTTGCAGGAGAAGAGTCGATCGGTGAGTTCGTCGATGCCGTCGATAATGCGCGCGTCGCAAAAGCCGTCGCCATCGGAGGAGTATTCGCAACCGCGCCGGATATCGGAGTTTTTCGATTCGGAATTGGCGTCGGATTCCCATATCCGCGTCGGACGCACGAGCAGCAGTAGTTTGGCGGCGCAGAGCCGCCCGACGCTACCGCATACCGAGGCCGTGGCTTTATCGTCGAGTTCGTTGCGATTGGGCGAATCTCGAACGAACACGCTCTATATGGGGTCTTCGTCGTTCGACCTCGACGATCCGGTGTTTGGCAAACCGACGAGTGTCGCGCTCAATACGATATCGCCTGTCGAACGCCTCGAGCAAGGCGGGCGCGGATTGGCGGCGCTAAACAAGATCCAACCCGTACAACGATCGCCGCGACTTTTGTGCAAGATGAGCGAATTATCGCAGAAGAAGGGGATCAATTCGAAAGCTGGATTTATCTTGTCGATGATCGATGGTAACACGACGATTGCCGATATCCTCGATATATCGGCGTGGTCGGAGAGCGAAACGGCGATTTTATTGCTCGAGCTCGAGGAAATGGGGATTATTTCGCTTGGTTAGGACTCGGCCCCGTGATGGGAGACGTCGATCAGAATAATCGTCGCAAATGTCGATTCGACTATTGACACCCCAAAGAGGGTGCCTACGATGTGACGACGTGGCGGTGAAAAGCACTACCGCGAACGCGATGCCGACGGTATCGCGTTCAAAACTCAATGAACAAGCACCAACCTACGGAGGATATAATGAGTCAAGTTCTACACTTAGACGATACGAATTTTGCGACGACGGTCAACAGTTCACCCGCGATATTAGTCGACTTTTGGGCTGGCTGGTGTGGTCCTTGTCGTGCCTTAGGCCCGACGATCGAGGCGTTATCCGATGAATATGCGGGTCGCGTGGCGGTTGCAAAAGTCGACGTCGACAAAGCGCCGGCGACGGCATCGAAGTGGCGTATCCAGTCGATCCCAGCGATTATTGCGTTGCGCAATGGCGTCGAAGTCGGTCGCGTCGTCGGCAATGCCCCTGCCAAAGTCAAAGAACTGATCGAATCGCTCGCTCAATAATCGGTCGACCATGCGATTTTCCGAGTTTTCTATAAAATCGCTCGTATCCAATGCGGCAGACTTTAGTCTGTCGTTTTGGGTACCGTGTATCGTCGGCATTATCTTTGTCGTTTGTGCCGTGAACGATTTTCGCAAGGGGCAGGTGCGGATAGGAATTTTGAGCATCGTCTTAGCCCTTGGTTGTGTGGGATATATCTTTCACGAAGAAGTTTTTGCGTTATTTCGCATGGTGACGAACTAGTCGCTTTTTATAGACACGCTGGGCGTCTTTTTTGGTGCGTCATCGATACATAGTCGCTGTATTTTTTGAGCAATCGATTTGGAGTGTCATCGCAACGAAGCGCAATGGTCGGCTGCGATGCGCGCGATATGTGCACTGCCAAGGGCGGTGATGTGTTTGCCGAAGGCATGTAGGAGGGGACATGAGAGTACATTTCGTGGGCATAGCTGGGGCAGGGATGCACAGCTTGGCGCTTTACTTATCGGAACTTGGGCACGAAGTATCGGGTAGCGATGTATGTATCGACGAGTCGCGTCGTGCATTTTGGGCCGACCGCGGCGTAACAGTCTACGATTCTCAAGTCGCCGAGAATATAGCCGGAGCCGATTTAGTCGTCTATTCGTCGGCGATTCGCCGTAGCAATCCCGAGCGTGCGGCGGCCGAGGCGCTGGGCATTGCCCAATTGCGCGGCGAGGTATTGGCGCGTTTTGCAAACGCGCACCCATTTAGCATTGCCGTATGTGGAACGCATGGGAAGGGAACGACAGCCGCCGCGATAAGTTTTATCTTATCGATGTTGGGGCATCGCGTGAGCCATATATTGGGTGCGGTACCGATTGGCGAGCGCGAGCCGTGTGTTTGCGTTCCAGGGGCGGAGTTTTTGGTGAGCGAAGTCGATGAATCCGACAAGACGCATTTGCATCACGTTCCGAAAGTCTTGCTCATCAACAACGTCGAAGCCGATCATCTCGACGTCTATGGCGATCTCGAATCGATTGTCGATTCGTTCGAAGTTCATGTTCGCCGCGTTTTGGCGGCGGGTGCGGCAGTCGTTATCCATTATGCAGGGGTTGGTGCGGGTTTGCTCTATGAGCGATTAGCCGATTGTTCGTCGATATATTGGATAGTGCCCGATGGTGCCGATAGCCCGGTTCGTGCGCCCGATTTAGCCTATGAAATCGCCGAACCCGATGGTTCGGGGCATTGCCGAGTGACGTTGCGCGATTGCGGTGGCGATATTTGCCAGCTTTTGCCGGCGTTATGTGGGCGGGCGAATGCGCAGAATTTGGTATCGGCGATTGGCGTTGCGATCGTCTGTGGTATGGAGATGAAGCAGGCGGCTTCGGTATTGCCGCGTTATCGAGGCTTATGCGATCGATGTGAAGTTCAGCGCATTGGCGATGTTTTGTTGGCGACGGATTATGCGAGTCATCCGACGTGTGTCGAAAACGACATTGCGTGGCTTCGCAAGCGAGCGAAGCGGGTCATTGCCGTTTATCATCCCTATCGTTATTCGTTGATGTCGCATCATTGGGATGCGTTATGTCATGCTTTAGCGGCAGCCGATGGCGTTTATTTATTTCCGCTCGATTCGGGCGGTGAGCCAGTCGTGGCGGGAATATCGAGTGAGGCAATGGCGGCTGGGATATGTGCGATTCGCGAACGCAGTGCGCGGGCGTTTGATTCGTGTGAGGCGTTATACGATGTGCTTTCGCGCGATGTGGAGTCGGACGATTTAGTCGTCGTGTTTTCGGGTGGGGAGGTTTTTGCGAAAGTGCGTGAGCGTTTGGAAGCGGCGCGAAGCGCAAAAAACCGCGCGAAGCGCAAAAACCGCGCGAAGCGCAAAAACCGTGCGAAGCGCAAAAACCGCGCGTAGCGCAAAAACCGCGCGTAGCGCAAAAAACCGTGCGAAGCGCAAAAACCGCGCGTAGCGCAAAAAACGCGCGTAGCGCAAAAAACTGCCAAACCCAAAAACCGCTCTATAAAAAGCAAAAACGCAAGCCTCAAAAGCCGCGTAGCGGCGTGGGGGTGCGGGGGACTGGTCCCCCGCAAAAAAACCGCGCGAAGCGCAAAAAACCGTGCGAAGCGCAAAAACCGCGCGTAGCGCAAAAAACGCCAAACCCAAAAAACGAAAAAACCGGCACGCGTAACCGCGAGCCGGCATTATCTATGAATGACGCTCTGAAAAAAGCAAATTAGATTGCTTGCGCAGATTTCATCTGCTCAAAAAACTCGAGCGAACGACTCCAGAGTGCTTCTTGCTCGTCGATATCGGCGTCGTTCTTCTTGACGTCGAGTGGGGTTTTGTTAAGACTAAGCACGGGGTGTAAATCATCTTCGCGCGCGTTGCGCGTTTGCTTTACTTCAAATTCCGACATTTATCGTTCTCCTTAATAAGGCTTTCGCCAATAAGGCTTTCGCCAATCCTCCCCCCTTGCAATCCAATATAACCACATGTCGGTAAAAGTCTAATTTTTTATGCATTCGTGTGCAAAAAGCCCACATTTCGCCCAAATGAGATGCATTTGCGTGCAAGGAATACATCGCGCACCGACGCCCACATATACGCCTAAAAAGCCGATAAATGCGGCATTTTCGGTGAAATGGTAGTTGATTTTCTGTTCGCAAAGTGGTTGTATCTCGTTGAGAAATTGACTTCGATTTTTCCCTATTTCCAATCCAGAAATCTCACATCATGAACTCGCACAACCGTTGGTGGTCATCGGTTTTTGCACAGCATGGTAGATCTTTTTAGGAGAGAAAGCTCATGAGCCGCGTATTTAACTTTTCTGCAGGTCCCTCGACCCTTCCCGAATCAGTTTTGGAAATTTGTGCCAAAGAGATGCTCGATTGCCACGGCACGGGTCAATCGGTCATGGAAATGAGCCATCGATCGGCGGCATATAAACCGATTATCGAAGGCGTCGAGGCAAAATTGCGCGAACTCATGTCGATTCCCGACAACTACAAAGTGCTCTTTTTGCAGGGCGGTGCGAGCACGCAATTTGCGATGATCCCGATGAACTTGAAGAAGGGCGACAAAGTAGCCTATGCCGACACGGGCGTTTGGTCGAAAAAAGCGATCGAAGAAGCTCGCCGTTTTTATTCGACAGTCGACGTCGTCGCCAGCTCGCGTGATCGCGGTTGCTGCTACATTCCCAAGCTCGACAAAGTCGAAGGCGACTACGACTACGTTCACATCACGCTCAACAACACGATCTTCGGCACGAAATGGGAACACCTCCCCGACACGGGCACCATCCCCCTCGTCGCCGACATTTCGTCGTGCATCCTCTCCGAGCCGCTCGACGTCTCGAAATTCGGTTTGCTCTATGCCGGTGCCCAAAAGAACTTGGCTCCCGCTGGTGTCACCGTCGTCATCGTTCGCGAAGACCTCATCCGCGAAGATTTGCCCTCGAGCGTTCCCACCATGCTCCGCTACGATACGCACGCCAAAAACGGTTCGATGTTCAACACGCCCCCGACCTATCCGATCTACGTCATGGGGCTCGTCCTCGATTGGGTCAAAGAACAAGGCGGCGCCGAAGGCATGAAAAAACGCAACGTCGAAAAAGCCGAACTCTTCTACAATTACCTCGACAATTCCGACTACTACCACGCCACCGTCGAAAAGGGCAGCCGTTCGCTCATGAATATCCCATTCCTCACCAAGGAAATCGACGCCGAAAAAGCCGCCATCCTCAACAAAAAATTCGTCTCCGAGGCCGCCGCAGCCGGTCTCGTCAACCTCGCCGGGCACCGCTTGGTCGGTGGCATGCGCGCCTCTATCTACAATGCCATGTCGATCGATGGCGTCAAAGCCCTCATCGATTTCATGACGAAATTCGCCAAAGAGAACCCCGTCGCTTAATTCCTGCTAGCGGCATGTTGCGCCTCCCTTTGCAGGCGTTTCATGCCGCCTTTTCTTTCAATACGCCATTCGCATTAGAATATGCTTAGAATATGCCATTCGCATATAAATAATATTCGAGAATAAGGAAATTAGCATGTATAAAATTCACACGATGAACAAGATTTCGCCCGTTGGACTCATCCATTTCGACGCCGCTAAATACGCCATCGATGCCCAATTGAACGACGCCGACGCCGTCATATTGCGTTCGGCCGACATGCACGAACTCGATTACGACGCCCTCAAATCGCTCAAATGCGTCGCACGCGCCGGCGCCGGCGTCAACAACATTCCGCTCCCCAAATGCACCGACCACGGCATCGTCGTCTTCAACACACCTGGCGCCAACGCCAACGCCGTCGCCGAACTCGTTCTCCTGGGCATGCTCGCCGCGTCGCGCCCCATCATCCGCGGCACGCAATGGGAAAAGACTCTCATCGGCAACGGCGACGAAGTCCCTAAACTCGTCGAAAAAGGCAAATCGCAATTCGTCGGCCCCGAACTCAAAGGAAAAACCGTCGGCATCGTCGGATTGGGCGCCATCGGTCGAATCGTCGCCAACGACTGCGCCGCTCTCGGCATGAATATTATTGGCTTCGACCCCTTCTTGAACGAAGAAAATGCAAAACTACTCCCAGCCGGCACAAAAGTCGTCGCCGATATCGATGAGCTCTATCCGGCTTGCGACTACATTTCCCTACACGTGCCCCAAACGCCCGAAACGAAGAACATGATTTGTGCCGCCACCATCGCCAAGATGAATCCCGGCGTCCGCGTCATGAACTTCTCGCGCGGTGGTCTCGTCAATTCTGCCGACATGGTCGCCGCACTCGCCGCGGGTCACATCGCCTGCTACGTGACCGACTTCGGCGATGAAGCCTTGCTCCAAGCCGAAAACGCCATCTGCCTCCCACACCTCGGCGCCTCGACCCCCGAAGCCGAAGACAACTGCGCCAAAATGGCCGCCACACAAACGATCGACTTCCTCGAAAACGGCAATATCATCAATTCCGTCAACTTCCCCAAATGCACACTCGCTCGCGGTAACGCCGCCCAGCGCCTCACCCTCACCGCTCGCAACAACGCCGACTTCCTAGCCCAAATCGCCAAAGCCATCCCCAGCATCGCCGCCATGACATCGCAAACGCGCGGCGACGTCTCCTACGCCATCGTCGAAGTCTCCACCGCCGTCGACACCACTAAAATTACGGGCATCGACGGCCTCATCGGCGTCCGCGCCGTCTAATCTTCGTTGGGGTCGCCCTATCGCCTGTGGCGATACGGGCTCCGGCTACGGCTATGTGCTCGGGCTTGCGCCCTTGCGCGCATACGCCTCCGCATTTGGCGCGCCTATTTCTGCGAAATACGGCGCGCTTTTTTCGTGCCTGGCGACC
>OQWM01001157.1_pt1 | contig 18106 bp, 23 predicted proteins | sample 1691531 | NCBI WGS metagenome assembly OQWM01 (sample SAMN03418257, study PRJEB22391) | human gut metagenome | biome: human-gut; feature: organic feature; material: feces | host: Homo sapiens | place: Tanzania | collected 2013-01
ACATCATTCTATCTGAGATCAAGACTCCCTTTTGTATATGACCTACACCCATAAACAACTGCACTCTGCCAGGCTTGATATAACCACGAGGCACAGACTCGAACTGCTCTTTGCTTACACCAAATTCGTCGGGCAGCCAGTGCTGATGGTCACGGACATCTCCAAAGTTACAGAACTCCAGCTTCATGCCATCACCTACAAAGGCAAATGCCAGACGTCCAGAATGAAAAATCTCAGCCGCCATGGCATCAGTATCACAGAGTTCAACTGTTTTTCCATTGATAACTGCATCTTTAATCATGCTTACCTCCGTTAGAACAGTTGAAGAACTGACTTTCCGCCACACATTTTCTCAGTCTCAATAGACTTGTCAACATCAAGGCTAAGACAAAGTGTCCGTCTGCTTACACCGCAATTTCTACAGTATAGCGTTGACAAATCCTCAATGTCGCCGACAGTCAACTCTGACTTTTCGACATCGCTAAAGTCACCATGGACTACAGTGATCATGCCAGGAGAAAACAGTGCCAAAATTGATTTCTCAAATTGCTCAGCCGTAATAAATGGCCAATGCACGATGCTGTCTTTAACTGTTTTGTCATCAGCAACATCTGCCATAGAGAACGAGTGACCAGCGTGCTTAACAGCCACTCTAACAAAGTCTCTATGCACATTCATATTTAGAATAGCTGCCAGCTTCTCTTGATTACTCATAAAATCACAACTCTCAATCAATTTACACTACATAATACCTCAATGTATATAGTTTAGACGTAATTTTTATAACTAGTTCAAACCCCAACCACAAGCCTCAAGCTCTTGTAAGTACTGGTAAGTTTTAGGAGCCTTAGACTTAAACAGCTCAATGTTCTTTGCATTATCCTTGTTCTTCAAATAATACTCGAAGCAGTCAGCAAAATACTCGTTACTGTTAGATTTTGCATAGTCTCTTAGGATAGAATTCTGTGCCTCATAAATAAATAACTCTGTATGTTTAGCTGGGAAATTCAGCCTGCCATCAATATAATGCCCGAACTCATGCCAAGTAGCAGATGCGTCAGCCACAAATATTGCTTTCTTGCTGTAACTGGTTACACCGATACAGGATAAACTTCTTTCTCTACCCAACTGTGCAGGATAGTCAAAGTCTATTTTGAATGTCCAGCCTTGCTCATTAAAGTCTTTAATTACTGGCTCAGGCAGTCCATTAAGCTTCAGCAAGTATTCATTCGCATTTACATTAGCACTGTTTGTCATATTCACAGGCGACTTTGGTGCATCAACTGTATATTTCTCTGTAAGAGTTTTATAAATGAAATATCCAGCCTCTCCGCGTGTCACAAGATCAGACGGACTTGCTTTGCTGTCACACAATCCAAGATTAGCTGCTGTTCTCATAATGTCACTGTTACAAGCAGTATCTTGGTTGTCGTATAAGGCACTACTGTATACAGGAACTTTGGCTGCTATTAGTGTACTTTCTAATGCTGACTCACGACACAAATTCATATCATCAGCATAAAACACACTAGAAGATACCCAGCCCTTCTCATAAGCCTTCATCAAGGCATCGCTTGAGACTTCTGCCCAAGTATTTCCAGCTGTTTCAATGCCGTATGCTCGGCACATTGCCACAGCAAACTGCCTAACAGTAATATAACTGTCTGGAGAGAATTTTCCAACTGCTGTTCCAGACATAATGCCTTTATCAGCTAAATAAGAAATGCTCTTGCTAAACTTTGATGAGCTGTCGACATCAGTAAACCTGTTATCTGAAGCATAAGCCAAGGTGCCGCTGGTAAATGACGCTGTAAATAATAGAACTGACAGAACAATACTAACTACTGATTTTCTCATTAGAAACTCTCCTATTCAAAATTTTATCATGCTTGAAATTCAACTGCTATGCTCAGACTAGACGAACTGCTTGGCTTTGTCGACGTTTGCTCAATAGGTTTATATTCTGCTTTTTCTGACTTATCGGGTAGCCAAATGAAATTTGAACTGCTCAAATTTATATTTGAAAGTTTTAACTCACTTAGTCCAGTGCCACACTCTCTTAAAAGGAGACTCGCCTTAGACAATGCATCGTTATATGCTGATTTTACAAGCCTACTGTATGCTGCATCTCTGCACTCGTCTGAATAAATATAGTTAGCGTATGCAAAAATAGCCAAAGCTACTTTATCATTTGTTCCTTGTATTCCGTAATTAAACAGCTTGCTACGCTTTGGCTCAGCATCTTCTCTTATTGTATTGTAATTAGTACACACGTTAGTAACAACTGATACTAATGACTGATTGTTTTTAGCCTTGATTTTAACATTACCAATTACTGTAATAAGCCCTCGTGAGGACTCTCCATCAGCAAATAACTTGCGTGCATCAAATGTATCTGCACGCCTACCAAAAGCATCAGCTTCTACCTTTGCGGCTGCATCTATATTGCTCACTGTTCTCTTAATATAAGCAACAGCATCTTCGTATGCTTTACTAAGCACATCTTCCGACTTTCCGTGCACATAAACCTTTACACTTAATTCAACAAGGTCTGCTACTACTTCTGTACTGCTCTTTCCAGTCACATAAATATGACCCATATTAGTACCCTCTTTTATTCTTTATGCTATTAACATAAGCTATATGTTTTTGCCTGTTCAAATAACTGTCAATATTGGCTTTAGCTATGCGTTCTATTGCTTTGGCGATATGCCTATCACTCAAAACAACTGTTTGATATGAAACTATATGCTCATACAGCCTGTCCACAGTAAAACAACAAGGACAATTTACATTCGATAAGTTCGCTTTCGGATTTGTAAAGACTATAACTCCTTGCATGATTGCAATAGGAATTCTTGTCTGTCTACACAATTCAACAATGTGTCCATAGTTCTGTCTAACAGGGTTATAAACCTTAAAGTGTCCAGCACCGTTTAGAACCTGTGTCCACACCATTCCTTCCATATCGCCGAATATCATGCCCTTATAGTTTTTAGTCTCAATCACAAAGACTCCAAAAGGACTAACTACAATATGGTCAAGCTGTGTACTTCCTTTTCTAGTGCGTAACAAAACATTGTCAATAACATGGTAACAATCAGGCAGAGACTTCAACACACTAGAAAGCTGAAGCTCTCCAATATCACCTGTAACCTTTGCATAGTAGCCACCAGCTGTTCCAAGGTTCTTTTCAGCCATGGCTCCCTTTACATCGTCACACCTCTGGCCGAAAAGGTTTTCAAAGGTATATTGGTTAGGATCGTCCTGAAATCTCATGCCTTTCACCACCTCATTTGCTCACTACATATAATGGCGAGTTATCTGATATATACTCGTGTATACTGTGTGAACTGACTGGTACAAGTTTTATACTTAAATGATTATCACACCTCGAACCAAGTCCAACAATTAAGTCATTTACTTCTTTTGTTCCAGCTGCTGCGATCTCAAAGCAGTCAAATAGTCCAGATATTGTAACAACTCCTGTATCTTTGTCCTCAAATATACTCGTTATGTCTATATACTTAGTGTGATAAACCCTCGTTATATAACTGCCATTATGAAAAATACATACGGTTATTACTACCTCATTGTCAGTAAACCGTATATGAGCAAAGTTATTCAGGTCTATTGAATGTAGCATTAACATGCAAACTACTGCTATGCAAATCCAAACTGGCAGAAGTATTGCACATAAAAAGGTTTTACTAATCACAATATCTGCCAGTGTCACAATACCAGCTGCAATAAGTATAATAGTAGCTGCTAACGACCATCTCACTTTATTAGTTACTATAACATCCATAATGACCTCAATGCCATACAAAGTTTTTAACAGGTGATCCTGCTATAAAATCATAGCAGCTGTATCTTTCTGGTATCTGCATCTTCACATTGTCTACGTTCTTTATTGTACATCCTGTAAACATTTCTTCTATATTGCTTACGCTCACAAGGCTAATGCCTGACATATCAACCTCGTCTACATTAGCCATATAGAACATTCTGTACATATTACAAGTCAACTGAGAATTTACAGATGTAAATTTGAGGCTCTTAATCACTTTAACAGCATCACAGCAGAAATAAGAGAACAAGCACGATGCATCAATAGGTAGCATCACTTCTCTAACACCAGTAAACTCACATTTTACAGTGTTATTAGTAACACGAGCTACTACTTTTCCATCTGCAAAGACTTCATATAGACTGTCAGGATGATTTTCAATAATGCTATCAGCAGTGTTTTCATTTGCACCAATGAGTACACATCTTTTAGATAGGTCAACTCCGTGCTCATTGCAAGCACTTACAATAAACGACTCCAAATCTCTGATTATATCGTGAGTTATAACTGCTACATCCTTAGTATGAAGAATGCCTTCAGTGCTCACAATATAATCAGAAATCAGCATCAAAAACCACCACCGAGATAGTAATAATTATAAATTCACGCAACAAGTAAATTTATTTTATATATTCAACTTAAATTAAAGCACTAAATATTGACCTTCAATAATTAACATGCCAATTGATATACATATTACTCCTCAATGCTTTCGCCATCAGTAGCAATGTCCTCATCAAAAGAATAGTCGCCAGCGTTCAGTATCTCTTCTTCCTCATAGGCTGCATATTCCTCTATCAGAGTAAACTCCAAATATCCAAGGTAATTTTCATCTGCATCAAGGTATATTGTGTAGTTTGTGTAAGGATTATCATGCAGTGTCATTGTAACAGCATAAGCTGGCAAGTCAAATATATTAGCCCTATATACATTCGTATTAGTCTTGGCATCAGTCCAGTAATTGTAGTCAATATCAAAGCACTGTGTAGCCTTAACACTCTCAATGTCAACATACTCAAATGCTGTTATTGACTGCTTAGCATAGTATATAGCTGACTTCTCAATGTCTTTGCTATTTTCAAACTCTGTCACATCTTTTATATAGTCAACACTGTACTTGTATGACTCATCATGCTTAAGACATATTTCAACAGCATACTCAAGTGCAAAAGTCTCTGCATTTACAAACTTGACCACAACCTTTGGACTATCAAGCGTATTGGAGATATTCCAGCCAAGTCCATAGTTCTCGTAGTCAACATAAGAAGCATTTATGCAAGTAAACGACTCGTCTGCTTGATAAAGATACAGACTGTTTGATATATCGTCTTTATAAGCATTTACACGAGTTCCTTCTGCATCAACTGCTCCATCGTTAGTAATGCAATGAATAAAGTAAGGTGTTTTATTGTCATCGATCCTTGGGTTTATGATAAACGTTCCAACTGAGTGCTCATCAGAACCAAATCTAAGTGTTTTACCATTTATGGTAATGACGAGTGCATCCTCCTGTGGCTCGTCACTGATAATTCCGTTCTGCCATCTGTTATTTTCAGGATTGTCATCGGCAGTATTATAATCAGCCGTTGATGGCCTCCTATTAGCCTCATCTTCCTTCTCAAGCTGCTCTTGCTTAATCTTCTCAGCTTGTTCGTCAAGAATAGGCTTAACAATAATATTATATGCCCCAATACCAGCAAGTATAAGGATTACAATGCTAAGGCATACAGTAATTATATTGTTCTTCTCATTCATAATGCCACCTCAATCTAAACCGTTACCATATTTTTCCCAGTAGGTAGTTGATGCAACTTGACCACGTCTCACACACTCGGAGCAGCCCTTTGCATAATTGGAAGGAGCATCTGCAACATGACCAGCAGGTCTTTCAAATCTGTGGCACCACATCTCACCAACCTGCAAGGCTCCATCCTTAGTGTTAGGCACAGACTTCATAAGTTCAAGCAAACTCTGATAACTGTTTTCTAACTGATACTTTAGGTACATGCACTGGCCTTCAAGAGATGTAGGTCCGTATCCAGGCCCGTATCCATTAGCCATGCTCCATTGAGCATAGTTTGTTCTGTTTGTAAACGACCAACCAACTATACCGTAACCACAACCGTACAAAGTGTAGCCGGACTTAGCCTTTTTATTTTCGTAGTACAGTTTTCCTGTATAATTCCAGAGCTTATCAATATCAGACAAGCCAGCATAGTTATTGTTTCCGTAAGATACAGGTGCATCAAAGGAAGTAGCAGACTTAGATTTTGCTGTGTAAACCCTACCATAGTTTGCAACTTCCAACTGGTCATAACTGAAATGTGACTCGCAGTAAATGTTAGCCAGAATACCAGCACAGGCCGCATTGTTGAGCCCCATTGTCTCACTTAGGAACTTGTACAGCACTTCTTCCGTTTCTGCTTGATTATAAGATTTACCAGGTGTAAACACCTCGCCACTACTTGTAGTACCAGTAATCTTGTATGTAGGAGTGAAGTAAACGGCACCATCCCAGCTACTTAGCTTACCGCTTATCGGTCTCTTATCACGCACGGCTACAAGTGAAGTGTACTTTGTTCTGCCACCACCAGTATTTCCTTCAATAGTAGTCATCGTTGTGCCATGAGTTTCTTTAACAATTCCGATATGCTGACATTCACCTTGAGTAGTATATATTACAATGTCACCAGGCTGAGGTGTGTAGCCAGATGAAGCCTTATGCTCAGCAAATCCAAGGCTACGCATGTGCGTTCGCCAACTAGTACAGCTTAGATAGCCTCCGCCACCTCTAATCCAGCCATCCAAATCTCCGAATGTAGACTCAGCTGACTCGCCAAGTCCACATTCGATTATGCAGTAAGTAACAAAGTTTGCGCACCATTCCCACGCAGACCCGTATGCAGTGTATCCTTTGTTTTTAGACCAAGTCCAATACTTTTGACCACCAGCAATATTGTTTTCCTCATAGTATTTAGCTTCATTCTCAGCAAGCTTTAGTAGTAAGTCAACTTCGCTAACACCAGTAGTCAGTCCGCCTTTACGAATAGTGTCGAGCGTCCAAGCGTTACCGTTCTCGTCCTCATACTCAAATTCAAACGGATTTTTCTTAAGATTCTCCTCTACTTTATCCTTGGCTAACAATGAGTTATGAATGTAAAATCCAAAATACCTCATGTATGCTGAATTAAACATTATGATACTCATCATCAGGCTTGCTATTACAATTACTGCCTCCGCAATAAGAATGCCTAAGTCAATCTTAAATAGAATTGGTCTCGCCGCAGCCATGCTTATGCCAAGTCCTGACACCTTTAACGCATGCCTAAGCAGCTTTCCAATAATTACTCGTGCTGTAATAAACCCAGCAACGACAAGCACAAGATGGATTAGTCCAAATAGCAAAGGAGACACACGGCTTACTCCACTTGCATACACAAATACTACTCCTGTTACAATGCTAAGTAGTATAAGCACCAAGTAGACTAAAACACACTTTACTAGTGCCTTTCGCATTGACTTATTAGATTTTACAATTGAGCTTGCTCTGTCTTTAATCATCTGCAAAAACCACCATAATATTATATGCCTCTAAAGCCAAAATTATACCATATAAAGCTGACTAAAGTTAATTATTGCACTCAAGATCAGTAATGTCTGATCCAATAATCTCAGTAGTGCCGATCCTACGACTCTTCTTAGACTCCTCAACTTTGGAAGAGATTAAGTCCTTTACATCCTTAGCCTTCTTAACATTAACAATGTCAAGATGCTCATCCGTAGTGTCAGACGAATAGATATGAACTGTACCAACACCAAAAAGACGCTGCCACAGTGTCCTTGTAAGGCCAATATCTCTCACTCTATACAGTAACAGCTCGCTCTCTTTAAGGTTAATAAACCCTGACTCAGTGTACAACCGCTCATCTGTCAGGGTATACTTTGTAAAGCTAATAGGCATCCCTAAATGCCTTTTCTTGTCAATCCACACACATCCAGCCTTCATCTTACATTCCTCCGTTTATAAATTATTGGTATGCTCAAAAATATACTCTGCTGTACGGGGAGTATACCCAATGTATGGCATCATTGCTCCAACATTAACCATGACGCATTTCTTATCATACAGTGCTTCTACTTGGTATCTGAAGTTTTCCACCATATTGTACTGAAAACCAGTATGCACATGTCCATAAAAATGTGCCCAGCCATAATACTGGTTTCTAAAGCATGTAATAGGGTAATGACACAGCACAATGTGTTTACCATCGTCCTCAATCTCAAGATAATCTGCTACTCTGATAAACTGCTTTGCATAGTCAACATTTGTCAGCTTGTCATGGTTTCCTTTGATAAGTACCTTATCACCATTAAGCTGCTGCAAGATTTCAATTGCTCGGCTCTGCTTTCCCCAACACATGTCGCCAAGGATATACACTGTGTCCACAGAGGATACTGCTTTGTTCCAGTTAGCAATCATGGCAGCATCCATCTCTTCAACAGAGGTAAACGGCCTATCATCAAACGCAATACAGTTCTTGTGACCGAAGTGCATATCTGAAATGTAGAAATTACTCATATTTATTATCCTTTCAGCTTAGTTAATCATCAAAAGAGACAACACTTCTTTTAGTCGCTGCTCTATTATATTCTTTTTTAGACTTCTCAACCTTTGTCACAGGATTAACACCGTTCCAAGAACCTCTTTGACTAAGATTAAATGCTCTTTGTTCTTTTTTCTGACGCTTAGCCATAGGTACAAAATTATTACTACTTGTTTTGTTCATCATTGTTTTCCTCCGATACTGCTTCGCTTTCCTTCTTCAACTGTTTCTCTGCTTTATCAGCTTTTCTCTGCTCTCTACGCTCCGCAGTTTTCTTACAGTTCTCAATCCTGTATTCCTCGGTAACTGCGCTTATAGCAGTAGATATTAAAATAAAACCTAGTATTATAAGTGCAGCCATAAAAATCACCAAATTTATAAATTTACATTTATTGACTTCAACGATTATTTCAAAGAGAATAAAAATGGCGAGCAACCACCGCTGCCCGCCGCTAAACTCTGCCATTGTCTATTTACTTATCAGAAACGGCACACAAACAGCATGCCAGGTTTCCAGGCATCGTTGAACTGCTTACGGATTTCCTTGGCAGTATCACTCTTATCGAAATACCTATCGAAAAATCTGTTCATCCCGTCCTTAGTGTCGTAGATGAAGTACCAGTTTCTTCTCTTAAAGAACCGCTTCTTCAGGCACCACCCCTGCGCATAGCCTACACGTGTCACAACAAGGTAGTCGATGCACTGATGGTTCTTTGTAATCAGCCGCTTGAAATTGTACTTGCAGTCAATTTCGGTCAGCTTGCGCTGTACTCTACGCCACTCTCTGTCCATTTTGCCAGAGGCAGACTTGAAAAAGCCTTTGATACTGCCTAAGCAGATAACTTCATGCTTCTTGTTGTCAGAGAAGTAAGATGCAATAACAGCATCCTCGACTCTATCATGCTCTAGTAAACTGTTATCCTTTGCCCCGAACTTGGCATAGTAGGCATCGATCTGCTTTTCGATTTCCTTGCAGGCTTCTTCATCCTTGAAGCTGCCCATCTTGATGTTATCAAGTACACACCCATGATAATCAACATCAGGATTAGGAATGTAAAGATCAAAACAAACACTCATTTTATTATCCTCCGAGTTATCTCTTTATTACACCTGCTCGAATACGAACCCGGACAGGTCTACACAGCCAGACATATATGCTTCCTGCATATACATGTGGGCATCGCCCCTCTTCATGTCAGCCTCAAGCACCAACTCATTGCTGATGAGTATAAGTCTCTGCCTATCAGTATCATACCTGATTGCATTAGCCTCAATGACTGCCTGCGCACCATCGTACTCTGTAATAAAAATTCTCACCTTTATTATCCTCCGTGTCTAATAAAATTGGCCACCAAGCTTAGACTTGCTAATCTTGATGGCCATTACTGCTTATAAGAGATTAGCTGGGCAAACGACTTTTACTGCTCTGTCGGCACGGAATGAGTACCGCCCCGGTGGGTTTTCACCACTATATTCTGTTAAGCTAACCACTCTGGTTGCGGAGATAGGACTCGAACCTATTACCTTCAGCTTATGACACTGACGAGCTGCCAGATGCTCCACTCCGCGATATAGAAGGCCCGTGCAAGGAATCATTTTTCCGTTGAAGTGATTTTAAGCAGGCAAACGCCGCTCAACAAAAACCAATATAGCAACAACGGGCCTTTGGCGCCTCCTGCTGGTTTCGAACCAGCAACCCCGCGGTTAACAGCCGCGTGCTCTACCGTTGAGCTAAGGAGGCATGAAAATTGGCTGAGAATACCACGGCGAAGAAAGAACACAGGCAACTTGGCGTAAGCTTGTAAGCTTGGCCAGTGTAATGTCTACGGAGACGCAGGGGAAACGTCTATCAGCGATAAAGAAAGGAAGAAAAATGGAATGTCTCGTACAATACCAATTGTACAAGCCAACAATGGCAAGAATAAAAATTACATCTATTTTGAAGTAACTCCGCCATCCGCATCAGCCAATTATTCATTTAATTTACACTATCTAATATCTCAATGCTTGTGCATTAGATGGCAAATTGTAAATACTGATTACTCACTTAATTATATGGTCTCTCAATTCTCTCAAAGCCCTAATCTGCTCGTTATCTGTTCTAATACGTCCCTTAAAGCCTTCGAACATAGCTTCAAAGTCTATACTTAGTTCCTCAGGCTTAAATCCAGTTATATCAAGCTCCTGTATTATTGCTGACTTAAACATGCAGCGTGCATCAAATATATTCTCTCCTGTCAAGCCTATTGTCGCCTTTGTCACTACTATACATCTTCTGAACATCTCGTAGGCATTAGAAAGCTGCCTTGCCTTGAATGTTTTCAAATCAAGTTCGTTTGTTCTAAACTCTCTGAACATAGCCTGTGCATCGCGTAGCTTTTCAGATGAAAAGCCTTGAAAATTCGCAACGCCTACATAAGCATCAAAGAATGCTTCAGCAGCTGTATTAGGACAGCACTTCTTAGCACCATCAAATGTTAATGTTCCAATCCTACTATGAACAAACATTCTTGATATTGTCATAGTATTACGCCAGTTAGTATTGTTAAAATCGAGTGACTGTGCCCTAAGTCCATTGAACATATTAGTGCAGTCACTTTCCATCATAATGTTATGCCCATAAACTCTGATTTCATCTGCATTAGAAATTATTGCAAGATTTCCATCAAAGGTATATGCTTCCTTACCTAAGAGCCTTGCCTTCCTAACAAGGTTTACAATGTTTCCAGTGTACTCATTAAATGTAATTTTATGAGCTTCTGATATCTTAGTAATATACTTGCCGCACTTCGTTGTAAAATATGCTTGAACAGGCTCTACAGCAGTATCTTTCTTATCTGTGGCCTCTTGCTTATCTGAAGTATCTTTCTCAGCTTTGGCAGGCACATTATTATTGCTACGCCTTTCATCATTATCTGACATGATTAGCCTATTATCTGAAGTCAATTTAAGATTTGTAACAAGTATTTTGCCATTTGAAATAAGCCTCTTCAGTTCTGAAGCACTAATTCTGACCACATTGCCGTTGCCATCTTTTAGTGCATATACATCAATTGCACGCTTGTTATTCATAAACCTTTCCGTGCAAGTATACTCAGTCACCATATCATTTTCCTCCGCTATAATTAAGGAATTAAAGTGTTTCTAGTATTATACTTCTGTATAATCCTTTTGTCATTAGCCTTAATTTTTGTATCACAGCATCCAAACATAATCTCCATTTCACATGCAATGCTTGGACTAAACGATGACAAGTCGATAAACGGTATATCAGCTCTAAAGAACATCTTATTCATGTTTTTTACGCCATTAGCATTTATACGAATGTCGAGTTCTTCCAAAGAACATTCTTCAAACATACTGTCCATGGCTTGACAATTTCTTGTGTCGAGTCCAGTTAAGCTTAGCTTGTCACCTTCGAAGCCTTCAAACATTTCGCTCATGCTGCCAACAGCCGAAGTGTCAAAGTCTCCAAATACAATGTTCTTAATATTGCTATTACGAAACATGCATGACAAATCCTTAGGCTTGCACCCATAGATACCTGATAAGTCCAATGTATTTATATGACAGCACTCGAAAGCTTTACGAAATGATAAAACGTTCTCACCGTTTAGGCCATGCAACGATACTTTGTCTGCAACTAAACTTTGGAACATTGCGAAGCAATCTACTGGAAGCCTAATTCCACAATCACTAGCCACTAATATGTTCTTATTATCACTTATAACATAAATTCTTCTGAATTGTTCAACAGTTTTACCAAGCATCTTTGCCTTACTAATAGCAGCTCCCATATCATAGAAACGCTTAAAGGCTATATTACAGTGAGTACTTATCTCAACTAAGTATCTTCTTACTCTTGCAGAAAGCTCTTCATAGGAGTTCTCTACCTCTGTTTTATAGGATATAAGTTTACCATCAGAAGTCAACTTTAAGTTAATAGGCTCTAAGCTCCCATTAACAATTCTCCTTTTAGTAGTTTCAGCATCCAAACGGAACTCGTCGCCTCTTCCATCTGTAAACTGGTATCCAACTATCCTACCATTGCGTCCACGCACTTTATAAATGCAAAAACACTGCATTTAGTTTACCTCCCGAGTATCAGGCTCTTAGGCTTAGGTGCATCTGCATTTCTGCTGTCACCAATAAACATGTTCGGAAAACTATTGAGGCTGTATGTAGTAGGAAATACTTCGCCATTTACGACCCACATATCAGACAAGCATGGCATACCATTTTGGCTTGCACATACCAAGAAGTCTCCTTTACCATGCCTTATGCCAGTTCTGTTTGCATACAGCACATCACCCCAAGATGTATTAACAGGAAAGTTTTTAATGCTCAAAGGTACAGGCATTGCAAAGTTAAGAGGCTGGTTCATGCTTCTAGTCTTAACCTTAAACCAGTCTGCACACTTCACACCATCAACAAGTTTCACCATTGACCTTAATATCTCTCTAGTTATGGCACGACCATCAGGCATTACATAGGTACGAGCAAACTTATTCAGGTCGATTACCCACATTTCACCAACTGTACCGCATAATACTATTGGTCTATCAAGGTCTGTAATGTAATTTGAACCCTCAAGAAAGTTATGCACTTGTGTTCCAGGCTTAGGCACACATGCCCAGACTGAGTAAACCTTCTTTCTGGTTGGCTTCCAGTTCATAGGATTTCTGGCATACTGCATAAAATTCGTACTCATAGTGACCTCCAAATTCAATTAAATTTCCTTTAATTGTCTTGAGTGCACCAAAAATAGTATTCTAAAATATAAAAAGAAAGACCGTGGCACATTTCAAATGCCACGGTCTTTATCTTACTTTGCCATATTTTCTTTATATCGTTCAATGGCTTCGTCAGTTCTGATGTCAAACAGCTTATCAATGTCGTCATGGAACTCATAGATTCTCTTGGCGGCATCAATGAAGAACTGATTGCAAGAAGGGTATTCATCTGGATGCCCATCAGCATAGCACCAAAGTGACGGATGATTTCCGTTCCAGCCATTGACTCCAAGCTGAAGATCCATGATTTTATGCAAAGGAAAATCAAGAGTGCTTCTCACAAGGTCGAAAGTAGAGGTGTTTCCGCCGCCATGCGAAAACCCATATCTCTCAAGCACATGCCAGATAGTCCCTAAGGTATTGACAGCGAATGTGAGGTTGATAGAATTGTAGCTCTCCTCGTCTTTGGTGTTCCAAGTTTCAACAGTAAGCAGCATCTTCCTGTCAATGTTGGCATACACCTTAAACTTGTTCGGATACTCTCCGTCGCCGGTGTCGTAGTTAAACTCCCTTGTGTACTCCTCCACAAAGCCGAGTTCCTTCAGCACTTCCTCAAATTCATCATTTGAGATGCCGTAGTAGTAGTCGAAAGGCACATTCTGTCCCCGTGCAATGTAGACTCTTTCTTTCTCATGCACTTTAGTGATCTGAACGTAGCCCTCATGCAGTTCTTTGCTGTTCTCAAACAGAATTACTTTGCCGCTGCTACTGTAAGCGATCATCTTGCCATTTTTCTTAGACTTCTTCAGCTTGACGATTTCGCCAACATTCAGCTTAAGCATCTCAGCATACTTCTCAAAGTCCATTAAGCTTCACCCCTACATTTAATTTATACTATCAATATCAAAGTGATTATAAAATTGTCAACTAGTCAATAAAAAATGAGTAGCAATATCTCTACTGCGACTCATTTCCTATGGTGCCGGTGACCGGTTTCGAACCGGTACGGTATAATACCGAGGGATTTTAAGTCCCTTGTGTCTGCCATTCCACCACACCGGCAGGTCTTTGGTGCCGCATGTGGGACTCGAACCAACACATCTAATGATACTTGATTTTGAGTCAAGCGTGTCTACCATCCCACCAACGCGGCATTTGTTGGGATACTTGTTATACTTAGCTATCCCGGGCAAGTTTGATTTTTCGACTGTTATCTATCGCTTACGACAGGAATGCAGTCGCCGAAAATCAGGTCATCAACATCACGAAACATTGGTATCACCTCCATAAATTTTTAATAACATATATTACTATACCAATGATTAAGAATTAGACTACAATCTTCTAACAAGCCAAGTGAAACCAATAAAAATAAGCCCCACTAAACAGTGAGGCTTATTATAAATAAGAGGTTACTTCACCTTTACTTTGCCTTTAATAGCATCCCAAATGCTATAACTAAAGCATCCTCCACCAGGAAGTGAGTAATCAACTTCCTCTGCATGTGCACCGTACCTTAACTCTGCACAATACTTATCTTCCAGCTGCTTATGAATACTGGCAACTGCTTTCTTAAGTTTTGCTTCGCACTTCTTTCCTTCATCAAGTGCTGCTTTCAAATCTGAACAGTACTTGTCAATAAACTTTGATACTTTTTCGACAGATATTGTATCTGTATCTCCTGAATAGCTTTCAGCATCATCTATTCCAGATACTTCTACTGATACACCATGTGCACCAACATTGACAAGAATGCCAATCCACTCGCTGATAACGATGCTGCTGATATCCTTAAAGGTTACACCGTTATTTATAACGTTAGCCTCTCCACCGTACTTGCTGCCTAACTTGTCCGCAAGTTCATCATCATCGAAAGTGTCATAGTAATCTACTAAATTGTTTCCCCACTTCATCACATAAGGAATATCTATACAAATTGTAGTGCCAGTAGTTGAATGCTCTATGCTGCTTACATTACCATTAAGCTTCGACTCAAATGCCTTTATAATTGTATTATTTACACCTGCAAGCATGTCAGCCACCGTAGTAGATGTCAATCTATTTCTTTTTGTAGTCCCAGTAGGAATACCAGCAATCACAACATCTTTAACAATAGATTTGTCACCGGTAATAATGATTCTATCGTCACTAGTTAATGTAAGATTTTTTACTACTAATCCACACTTCATGCTGTTTCTAATCACCTTAGCAGTCATACTAGTACTTTGATCAAATGAATTTTGTAAATTGTATCCAATAATAGCACCAGAAGAGTCCTTAAATCTTGCTACGCAGGTAATACCACTATTAGACTTAGCTATTTTATTAACGCTCATATCAACATCTCCAATCAATAATAAATTTTCATTTATTATATCGCAAGATTGTCAAATAGCCAAAATAATAGTTAAATAGGCTAGCTGAAATAAACCAGCTAGCCTATTTGTACTTCTATGTACTTGCTTACTTGTGACCGTCAACCTCATTCCAGAGCTTGATCATCTCAGAAGCGAACAAGGCTTCCTTGCCAGTCCAGCCATACATCAGGTTTGTACGGTAAGCATACTCAGGAATTACAGCGTTGGTGTATCCAGCGGTCTGAATGCTGAACACGTTAACGTACTTGTTAACAGTCTTGCGGTATTCAAGGATAAGCTTGAACACGTTTACGAAGACTGCATAGCCAGAGCAGTGACCAGTACCGAACTTATTAGCCATGCTCTTAGGCATAAGGCTCGGCATGCTGTAAAGCTTACCATGACCTGCCTGCTGGTCAGAGTAAATGAAGATGTTATCAAACTTCTCCTTACACTCAATAGCCTCCTTAAAGAAAATCCAGATACCAGACTCGGTGCCGCCACCGACAGACTCGTTAGCCATTTTGCTAATCTCAAGTGCCTGCTTGAGAATGCCGTTACGCTTCAGCACAGGGCACTTAATCAGATGGTCACCGAACACATAAACCTCGCCAGCGTCAGAGCGCAGTGCAGAGATTACGGCACTGAGGTTATTGATCTCGGCAACAGTCACAGTGCCGTACTCGGAGTTCAGAGTGCCCCAAGCGGAACCGCTGTTATCACTGAGGATAGCAGTTCTTCCGTTCAGCTTAGGCATGATATCAACAGAGATGTCAAGGCACTCCTCAAGAGTATCCAGAGCAAGCTGCTTGTGCTTGATATCAGAGGCCATGATCCGCTTATAGGCAGTGAAGTATCTGAACGGGAACTGCTTGCCCTTCAGCACGCCAGACTTCAGCTTGTCGCAGTAGTCCTTGCAGGTCTGGAAGTCAGTAACCTCAGAAAAGAAGCCGTTCAGGTTACGCAGCAGAGCCATGTGACCCATGTTAACGCTCTTGAAAATCTCTGCCCAGCCCATGCCAGAGGAACGGAGCATCTCCCAGGTCTTGTCAGTATCCTCAACGACAAGCTCGCCGTTCATCAGCTTGTCAATGGTGCCACTCTTTGCATGGCAAAGACGAACAGCATCAATCATACCGATCTCAGCGTTCTTGTACTTGTTCATGGCGTAAGGAGACAGGCTACCGAGCTTAGCCGCCCAAGAACGCTTCAGAACGGAAGGAATACGAGAATGCCCATCATTGGCGTACAGGTAGTACGACATCTGAGACAGAGGATCATCCGCTCTGAACATGACCTTCTCATTGTACTCGTTAAACTTACCGGGGTTCGTCCTCGGTAAACTTCTCATTGAGTTCAAATATACGAGTACCATCCTTCTCATCGATGGTGGCATCACGCTCGGCGAACGTAGGCTTGTTGACATCCTTCTTTAACTCATCGGAAATATTATACTCCGATGCAAGCCTGAGGATGGCATCAGGAAAACGCTCGATATTCTTCTCCTTCATATAGAGGTCAATCGGAGACTCTGCGACTCCTTCGCCTCCGAAATCGGTAACCTTCCAGCAGTCCTTGAACTTCTTGAGAGCACAGGAAGGAGTCTTTTCGTTGCGGATGGCAAAGTGCTTTTTAGGCGTGCCAGTCGAACAGTATTTCTGTACGCACTCCTTGGCGTCCGGGTATAATCCTATGATTATATCCAGTCCGTCATCGGTTGCCTGGTAAATTTGTTCTGCTTTGATCATATTTCTTTTCCTTTTAAAATCTGCCTGCAAAGATAAAATTTCGCAGGCTCAAAACAAAATACTTATTGTTGGTCGCATGGCGGTTCTGCGCTATGCTCAACATATCTGTGGAGAGGAGGGCAGTATCTTCCACTGATACAGTTGATGCCCTCCTTACACTCAAGACATTTTTTAGGAGACATCGACGTTGAAATTCTCGTTGCTGAGAAGCATCTTGGTAGAAATGTATTCCGGCTTCTGCTCCTCGTCATTCCAGATGATTTCTCGGTAATCTCTTTCTCCAACTGCGCACTCCATGGCGGTTCCGGTTTCCGTCCACTCCACGATGTGGTCTTTGTCGAACTCGTCTCTCGCCGGAACCATGCCGAGAACACGGAGTCCGAACTTGGTGCGTCTAATCTCACTGATGGCTGCCTTCGGGAATTTCTCCATGATGGCATCCTCTAAGGTTCTGACCTTATTCTTCTTCTTTGCCATTGTCTTTCGTTTTATATTTAACAATAGATAGTTACTTCTCCCACGAACCTTCATTGATGACCTCATCAATCATTTCTCGCTGATAAGACTTCCAGTTGTCCTTCTTGATCTTGTCGTAGATGCCTTGTGCTGACATGTCGAATTTCAGCTGAAGGGCAAGAATGAACTTGTTTCTCTTCTTGCGAGGAATCTCGTTGTACCATTCGAGCAATGAATTTTTTTTCTCACTTTTTTCCTTATTTTCTTTCATATTTTTTACAGACCCTGTATGGCATGGCGGATCTGTTTATTATTGGCTGCTTTGAGCCTACGGCAAGCTCCACGGCGGTATCTATAG
>OQWM01001159.1_pt1 | contig 18096 bp, 12 predicted proteins | sample 1691531 | NCBI WGS metagenome assembly OQWM01 (sample SAMN03418257, study PRJEB22391) | human gut metagenome | biome: human-gut; feature: organic feature; material: feces | host: Homo sapiens | place: Tanzania | collected 2013-01
GCCAAGGGCTTGTTTCATCCCGTCGGCGAGGGCGGCTTATACGCGTAGTCGTTGGAGGTGTCAAGAAGTTTTTTTCGGAAGTGATTTTTTTTCTATTTGGACCTCACTCCCTAGCCCGTGTGACCTCTCCCCCGGCCTATCGGCCACCCCCTCTCCATAAATGGCGAGGGGGAATAAACATCTGCTTTCAGCAGATGTGATAAGTTTGGCGAGGGGGAAGAAACGCCCGCCAGCGCGGGCGTTTTATGATGGGCGAGGGGGAATGGACGCACGCAACGACGGGCGTGATGGATTTGGCAAGGAGGAAAAGCCCCTGAAACGGCGGGCGTATGACATGATATTCCGAAAGAGCGATTCTCGCGGTATAGCGGATCGTAGAGCCCGTTTTGCGTAGAATGCAAGACAATGATTTCATTATCTTTTTGACGCTCCCTAAAAAAATATCGAAAAAAAACCGTCACATTTTTTATTTCTCGCCATGATTTGAGTGAAACGGGCGCATGACGCGGCGGTCGTGGTTTGACCTATGCGATATGCGCACACAATTAGGGAGAAGCCTTATGGGAGCGAAAGACGTAAGGGAAAAGCACCTGTTTTCGAAAAACGACGTTTTTTCGTCAGTTTGGAACGAGCTCGATGGCGATGGAGATGTGCAAACGCCTGGCACCGTTTGGTTAGAGCCAGAGAATCTGCTCGAAGTATCGCCAGAGATCGCGCAAATCCTCGATGAGCATGAGTTGCATCGATTTCGAGACATATTCAAGCTGTACAAAGACGATTTCGGGCTCAGTGTTGCGCTTTTTGGACTCGAAAACCAGACAGATTCGGATAAGAGGATGGCGGCTCGCGTCATGCTCTACGATGCACTTGGCTACTATGCGCAAGTAGAGGAGCTCAAGCCAGGCAAAAAAGTCGTTCCGATATTTACGCGAGTGCTTTATTTTGGGTACAATACGAAGTGGAGTGCGCCTCGCAAACTCAGCGAATTGTGCGTCGTGCCGTCCAAACTCGCATCGCGTTTTCAAGATTACCATATCGAAGTGATCGAATTGGCGTGGCTCAGCGATGAACAGATCGAGCGACTTACGGGGGATCTCAAGGTTTTGGCCGTGTTTTTGCGCAAGATGCGCCTAAAACAACTCAACGATTGGCCCAAACTCAAAATCACCTACGTGCCCGAAGTACTAGGGTTGCTCCACGAAATCACGGGGCATGAACGATTCAAACAAGAAAAGTGCAATTTTGCAAACCTTCAGAGGAGTATGACTATGTGCGATCTATTTGAAAAACACGATTCGGCTTTGATCGAAGAAGGAAAAAAACTTGGACTCGACGAGGGCAAAAAGCTCGGGCTCGACGAGGGAGAAAAACTCGGACTGGCTAAAGGCAAAAAACTCGGACTCGATGAGGGCAAAAAACTCGGACTCGATGAGGGCAAAACTGAAATGGCTTCGTCGATTGCTCGAAATCTCATCGCCATGCGTATGCCCGAAGACGACATCGCAAAAGCTACTGGGCTATCGATCGATCAAGTCCAGGCGCTAGCCGTGGGCTAGAGCTACGGCGTATGTGCACAGGGCATTAGCCCGAGCACATAGCCGTAGCCGCGTAGCGTATTGCCCCCACTGGGGGCAATAGCGTAGCTGGCGCCGTATGCGCGCAACGAAGTGAGCACATAGGCGAAAAATGAGCCCGTATTGAGCGACGAGCGAAATAGGGCGAAAAATGAGCCCGTATTGAAAGAGAGAAGCATGTAAATAAATGTATATATATTAAAATTCTGAGGCAATGAGGGTTGTTTTTAGGGTATAAGTTTCGCCAGGTTGTATATATTCGAGGGTCGTTCGGAAAGTATGATAGCCGTCACGAATGATGGTAATGCGTCGAGTGCCGGCGAGGATTTCGAGTGGAACTTCGGCGGTGTTGATGCCGTTGCCGACTGCGGCATCGTCGACTAGGATGGTGGCATCTTTTGGTGTGACGTCGACAAAGAGGCGGAAATCGGCGTCGTTGCGAGGCATGGCGACGGACGAAGCGCAGGCTGTTGCGGCGATGGCGAGTGTGGCTAGCGAGGCGAGTAGAAGTCGTTTCATAGAATCTCCGTAGTGTGTGGGTCGCGGCGATTTGCCGAAAGCGACCAAACGATGATTGGTGTAGCATATTTTTTCGAGAGTTGGAATAATGAGGGGGCGCTTGGCGTCTTGAAAGGCGCGGAGGCGCGTTTATGGCGTGCTTGAAGGCGCGTTTGCAAGGACATCGCCAGTATTGTTGCGATTTTTGGCGTCGCATTTGAAAGGATAGAACATGTTACATTTCAAAGATGAGTTTGAGACGGAAGATTACAAAGTCATACGCCATTGTATAGGGAGTTTTGGCGTCAACACGTATATTATAATATGTAAGAAGACGCACAAAGCGGCAGTAATCGATCCTGGTGGAGAGGTAGACGCGCTTGTGGAGTGTTTGCGCAGTCATGATGCACAGGTTGATTGGATGTTGTTTACACATGCGCATATTGATCATATAGCAGGAGCGCAGGGGCTTGCCGATGGGGTTTCAATTGGCCATGTGGCATATCATCGAGCTGATGATATCGTGGTGGAGCACATACCGGATATGTGTAAGATGTTTGGCGTGCCTGTGGTGCCCATGCCGAGGCGTACGGATGATTTGGCGGAGTCGTCAGAGTTTTCGGTTGGTGGATTGCAAGTTCGGACGATAGCGACGCCGGGTCATACGCCTGGTGGTGTTTGTTTTTATATTGCCGAGCATGGGCTTTGTTTTACGGGTGATACGCTATTCAAAGGTAGTGTAGGTCGCACCGATTTCGAAGGCGGCGATGGTCATGCTTTGCGACAATCGCTCGATTTATTACTTTCAATACTCGGCGATGATGTGAAGATATTACCGGGGCACGGGAAATATTCGACGATGGGGGCAGAACGCGCTAGCAATTTTTATTTAAAGATCGATAAATATCGTTAATTGAAATCGTGGCTGGACGTTATTGAAATACGTGGAGATGTTCTTTAGCAATTTAATACTCGGAACGCATTACGAGCTAAAGAGTCGCCATCTTCACGTCGATGACAAGCCGACGGGATCGTAAATTCATTTTGCGATTATCTCTTCGAGGAGATAGTCGCCATGTGTAGGAAGAAGAAAGGAGAAAGAGTATGACAAAGATTTTATTCGTATGTCATGGCAATATATGCCGTAGTCCGATGGCAGAGTTTATCATGAAAGATATCGTATCGAAGGCGAATTTGAGCAAGAAGTATGAGATAGCTTCGGCGGCGACGAGTACGGAGGAGATAGGGAACGCGGTGTATCCGGCAGCGCGAAGGAAGTTAGCGGCCAAAGGTATATCGTGCCAAGGGAAGACGGCGCGCCAGATGACGAAATACGATTACAGTTATTACGATTATATCGTCGCGATGGACGATAATAATTTGCGGAACATGACGCGATTTGTGGGCACTGACCCGGATAACAAGGTGACGAAGTTGTTGGAGCACACGTCGCGCGGAGGAGGTAGCGTCGCGGATCCGTGGTATACGGGAAATTTTGATATTACGTGGGATGATATATATGATGGGTGTATGGGGCTATTGAAAGAGATAGAGGGCGAGGCGTAGTTATTCGTCGATGGAATAATCTTCGTTGGGCTCATCGTCTATGTCGATATCGGTTTGTTCTTGTGGTACGTGATTGATATCGATGTAGAATGGTGTCGTTTCGAGTGCGATAGATTGTGCGATGGACTCGGTTTTTTCGGCTTTTGAGCCCAGGATAGCGCCGATGAGAGTGCTACTACCGAAAGCATAGTTTTTAGATTCGTTTGCCTGTTTGAACCAATTTCGTATGGATTCGACGCGTTTTTGAGCGCTGCCCATGATTTGCATAGAAATCCGGACGACGTAGTTATCGGGAGGTAGTTCTTTGAGAGTGAGAGCATGTATACCGATATGTGAGATAGCTTTGATGAATTTATCTTCGCTGTTGTATCGTTGCCAAGATTTCGCGCCGCGCCATAGGATGAGGCAAGGCGTATTGAAGGGATCGATATAGCATCGTTGTGTGGCTTCGAGGCGACTACGTTGCAAAACTTTCGACTTATCGGCATTCATCAATTCGATGTCGAGTTGAATTGTGTTTTCCCATCCGTTTGTGAGTATGCGTTTTGTGGTTTGTATATAATTATATATATTGAGTGTACAAATGATGCGTTGTTCATTTTCGACGCATTGGAGGAAATCGTCTGGTTTTGGATTTTGAGCGTATGCGTTTGACGAATATATACAAGCCCAGAAGATGGCCAAGAAGTAGAAAGCTAATCGTTTCATATCGATCACCTCGGAATAAGGTTAAAGATATGAGCGAGAGTTAGGCTAAATAAGCCGTATTCGGTGCGCATTCTGACGCCGAGATTGAAAGACATATCGACGGGGAAGACATCGCGTTTTGCATTATTTTTATTGGCGATTTGTATAAATTCGTCTTTATCGGAATTTGCCCAAATAGCGGAGACGAGTCCGAAGAATTCGACGCGTTGTTCGATGGGTTGCCAAGCGTAGCTAATGGAGAGTCGGGCAAGGAAGTCTTCGTATGAGAGGCTTTTAGCGCCTGTGCTAAAGATATCGAAAGCGCCGCGCGACGAAGGATTGAGGATGCCAATTCGGGCTGGGGCGAGGTCGTAGAAATCGTTATAGAAGAACTTTTCGAAGAAAGGCGCATCGCCTAAGATGCCGCCTAGGAAAGTACCGATGCGCAATAGATGGACGGGACTACCGAGTTGAATATTGCTTTGGTGCATCAATATCATTTTAATATATTGATAATTCGATGCTTTTGTTTTGAAGGTGCCGCTGATGCCGAATTGGACGACATGGCCGTTGTTTGGCATTTGGTGTCCGCTTCGCGTGTCGTAGGCGATCATGGCGCCGAGGTCGAAGTGATTGCTCCAGTTTCGTTTGAGGAAATGGTTGAGATCGTGGGCGAGGGCGTCGAGTTGATGATGTCGATGGATGCGGTCGTATGAGGTTCGCAGGAAGACGCGGAAATCTTTTGTAATGCCGTAGCTCATCCCGATGGTGGCGCCGTGGCGTTGGAAATCGATGTCGTCGAGGTGTACGAAATCGTCGTTTCGGTTGCCGCGTTGCCCGAAGCTCGGCCCGTAGATGCCTTCGTGACCGTTCATCGTATGAATATTGAAGAGCAATGAGAGCGGCAGTTTGGCGATCGACGGCACGTAGTATGATAAATCGAGGGTATAATCATTTGACGATGTAGCAGCATAGACCATGCGCATGCGATCGAGGGGGGCAAACATGCTTAGCCAGGTCACGTCGAGCCCGTGCCAATACGTCGATTTGGAATCGGTACCGATATAATATTGATTGACTTGAATGGGAGAACGTTCTTCGACGTTGAGGTCGATACGCAGACTGGAGCTCTCTTTGCCGGGGCGTAGCTTCATTTCGACGTGTTCGAAGCGGCCAGTGAGAGCGAGTCGAATACGGCAATCTTCGAGTTCTTCGAGCGTCATGTGAATGGCGTCGCGGCCGTCGAGATCCATGAGTTCGAGGATTCGCTTTTGCGACGTATAGGAATTGCCGGCAATATGAATGCTTTCGATGCTGTATTCGGGATTTGGGAGTCGGATATCGTCGGTCGAAGTATCGGCATCGACTTTTGCGATTTGCGTTTCGGCATCGTCGATGTTTTGGTTTTCGATGTGTTGAGCGCCGGCGTATTCAGGGTTATCGTCTTCGTAAACTTCTCGTAGCGTGGCACTGGGGAGGAGCATCCATTCGTCGTCGGAGGCATCGACGATGTTGGGCGCGTCGTTGGGATCGGGCGCGTCGTTGGGATCGGGCGCGTCGTTGGGATCGGGCAAGGATTGCACTTCGTCGACAACTCGAGGATTGGCGTGGGATGTGTCTTGAGCCCACGCGCTTTGAGCACTCGACGCCATGATGACGAAGAGAGCGATGATAACGATGTGGATGAAACGAGTATTCGCCATTTTTCGATCGATGAAGAGTGAGTGGAAATGGAGCTACGAAGTGAGCGTGTTGGTCTTATCCGACGAAGATGTGGAATGATTTACATCTTTCGATGTAGTCGCGATAGGTGCCCGAAATGTCGATAATGCCGATGAATTCGGTGCCGCGGCCGGGGCTAATATTGACGATGAGTTTATTGAGATTCTCCATGATGAAGTAGAATCCCATGCCGGCGCCGCCTTGTTTTTGTTCGATTTGGTCGTCGCCCATGGAGAAGCATCGGACGAGGTAGCCGCGGATTTTTTCTGGCGTGAGGGATCCGAATCGGTCGTGGACGGAGATGAGGAAGTTCGTGCCATCGCTTGCGAAGGAGAAGAAGCAAGTTTCGTTGGGTTGGAGTTCGACGGGGATGGTACGGGATTGACGCGCATAGGGTCGGACGCCATTTGGATAGATCGGTGCGTTGTAGATAGCGTTCATGAGGAGTTCGTCGGCGACGCCAGCGACAGCGGAGATGATGCGTTTGTTGATGCCGATATTGGTGGCATATTCAGACATGGCGTTGAGTAGCGGGTCTTTTTGAAGGCTGGAGGAGACTTCGTAAGTCGTCGGAGTTGCGCCGTAGCAGAGGTATTTATCGATGCCGAAGATATCGTTTCGTATGATTTTGCCGACGGTTGTGATCAATTCGCCTGGAGAAAACTCGTTAGATTTAGCGACGATATTGCTCGCGAAGGAGAGGTCGAAGATGTGTCTCATTTCTTCGCGGTTTCGTCGTCCGGCGAGGAGTAGGATACGCGTACGGCCACTGACCCAGTGCGAGGCGGGGAGTTGTGCAAACCGTTGTAGGAAGGCGTCGAGTGCGCCGTGATCGTCTTGATTTGTCTGCGTTTGTTGGTCGTAGTCGACGACGAGCAAGTCGATATTTTGTGCCATAATCGTCTGTTCGGCTTCGGCCAAGTTCATGACGACTTTGAGATTACACCCCGTAGCCGACAGCGTCTTCGTCAACATCTGCAAGTCTTTATTTGACGAGGAGAGCAAGAGAATCGTCGCAGTATCGGCAAATAATGTGGGTACGACTTTCATAGTGATACCTTTAGTGTGTGAACGTGGTCGTCATGAAATGCGAGATAGTTAGAGCTTTCGGTCGAGTTTTTTGTCGAAGGCCTCGATCGTTGGGACGTATTGGACTTGGAATGGGTTGAGGTATATGCCTTCGTTTCTGTCGTTGAATTGAGCGGTTTGGAAATCGACTTTTGCGACATCGGGTTCGATGGGCATATAGCTGAGAGAAGTACTCTTTCGCGTCATGGCGACGCGTCGATAGCTTCCTGCGTCGCTTGAATCGAACGAGGCGATGCCCGTAATGAACGACGAAGCGCGAACTTTAGTATTGAGGAGAGCGGATTTGACGCGTTCGGCTTTTTCGCCGCTGAGTCGAGAGCCGTTGATGGCGACGATGGGGAGTCCGACGGCAGGCGAAGTGTAGACGGTCGTGAATCCGCTGTCGTATCCGTCGTAGACGAGGGAGATATCGGCTTTTCCGACTTCGATGGCATTGATCGCGGAACGGACGTCGCGCACTTCGTCGACGGAGCCGAAGTATTCTGTTGCTTTGATTTCGTTTCCGAGAGCGGAAGCGGTGACGAAAGCGTTTGCCATAGAGGTGTTGGCGACGATGGCGAGTCGTTTTCCGCGATAGTCGTAGAGCTTAGAGCTCGCGCCGCGGCGAGTGATGACTTTGAAGGAGCGCGAAGTTTGTCCGCTTGCGGAGAGCATGCCGACGGGTTTTAGGGAGCCGCCTTTGCTGGAATAATAATCGGCATCGAGAATGACGACGTCGATATTGGAACGTGCGCTTTCGAAGTCTGCGGCACGAGCAAATGCTTGTGCAGTCCAATTTGCCCCGGTGGCATCGGAGAGCGATTTCGCAATTTTTGTGACGTATGCATTTCGCTCTGCGCCATCTTTGAAGTCGAGGTTTGGAGCAAAGATCGCGACAGTTTCGGCATGGCAAAGCGCGGGAATGGCTGCCATGATCAAAGTCGATGCTATCGTTCGTAATATCATGATAATCCCCTATTTGATCGCAGAGAGTCAGAGCCCATGGCCTTATTCAGTTTTGAGGTTATCGCCCCAAACGCGTTGTTTAGTCGTGAGCATGCTCTTGACATCGCCCGATTTACGCGAGCTAGCGATGGCGACGTATTTTTCGTAGTATTGCGTAGCTTTTGCGCCGTTTCCAGTGGTGTCGAGATAGATGGCATAGTTGAGGACGGCTTCAGGAATGCCTTGTTTTGCGTATTTCTCGAGGACTTCATCGGCGTGAGTGAGTTGTCGAGCCTGCAGTCGCGCCAAGACGGCATTGTATTGGTCGGCAGTGGTCGCCCCGCCGAGGGAATTGAGCCTATTGTAGTTATCGAGAGCGGACTCGTATTTTTTATTTTTTAGGGCTTGGTATCCGAATTTTCGTCGGACAGCGGCTTCGAGGGATTTGGCGGCAGGAGAAGATTTTCCGCTCAGGAGTGATAACGAGCTATCGAGGTTACCGGTTTCGTAGTAGGAATAGGCGAGTTCGAAGGAGACGTCGAGTGTTCCGGTTGGAGTAATTTGTCGTCGGACCTCGATGGGGAGTTCGTCGTATGTTTCTTTGAGCGCTTCGAGGGCACCGCGTGCGGCAGAGAATTTTTTATCGCGCACGGCGAGGACTGCGCTGAGGTAGTAATATCGGACGAGGTCGGCATCGTCGAGTCCGTCTTTATAGCGTTCGACTTTGGCCAAGTATTGCGCCATGGAAGTGTAATCGTTCGATTTATAGTCGCGCATCGCGCCTTGTAGGGCGACGATGGCCATGGCGGGTGAATCGATGACACCGGCTTTTTCTGCGCTTTTGAGCGCGGTTTCAGCTTCTTGCCATTTTCCGAGATTCGAGAGTGCGACGGCAAGTAAGTAGAATCCGGCGCCGCCGATGGCATCGTCGGACTGGGAATGGCGCAGATTCTCGAGTCGCTTGACGGCGGCATCGTATGCGCCGTCGAGCATATCGAATTGAGCAGCCAATCGGATGACGTCGGGAGCGTCGGCGCTGATTTGTTCTGCGGCTTGATAGGAGTCGAATGCTTCGTCGGGTTTTCCTTCGAGTAGTCCGAGCTGAGCCATACTGCAATGCGCTTGTACGGAATGAACTTCCATCGAGAGAGCTTGGTCGAAGTACATGCGAGCTTGGTCGAATTCGCCAATCATCATCGCATCTTCGCCTTGGTGTAGGAGCGTGAGGCTAAGCATTTCCCAGGCTAAGTTGTTATCGAGTTTATCGTCGATGAGCGCCATGAGTAGCTCGGAGGCTTGTGTATAGTTGCTGACTTCGAGGTATTCGCGAGCGAGGTAGACGCCATAGAGGGAATTGTTTCGGTTTTCGTCGTAGAGTCGTTGATGAATGGCGAGAGATTCGTCGGTTTCGCCTTTTTTTCGAAGCATGACGGCGCCGAAATGGAGGTCGTCGGCGTTTTGAGTCGATTCGATGAGGGTTCTGACATCGTCGAGAGCTTTATTATCGCCGCGCATCATTCGGATATAGGCGAGTTTTAGCTTAACATAGCGATAGTCTGGCATTTTCGTTTGTAGAGCTTTGAATGCTTCTTCGGCTTCGTCGAGTTTGCCCAATTTGAGCATGGCATCGGCTTTGAAGTACTCCGCGCCCATGTGAGTTTGGTCTTTTTCGAGGACTCTATCGAATTGTTTGATGGCGTCTTCGTAGCGCCCAGACAAATAGTAAGCGCTAGCGATCGTATAGAGGATATCGAGTCGTTTTGGTTCGGCTTTATAGGCTTGTTCGTAGAGTTTGACGGCTTCGTCGATTTGACCGCGTTCGAATTTGACGTGTCCCATGTTGATAGTGGCGACGACGTCGTCGGGTGCGAGTGAGAGTAGGTGGGAGAGAGCGGTTTCGGCGCCGTTGACGTCTTTAGCTTGGATATAGGCGGCGGCCAAAGCGCGGTATGCGTGAGCATCGTTAGGCGTTGCCGCCGCATATTGTGCGAAATATTCTTGGGCTTTGAGCGGGTTACCGTTATCGAGATTTATCTTGCCTAGGACGAAAAAAGCTTCGGGGAGATCTTTTCGCTCCGCGACGACTTCGCTAAGAATGCGTTCGGCTTCGTCGCCATCACCGGATTGATAGAGGTTTAGTCCCAAATAGTGTTTGAGTTCGACGTTGCTCGGGTGTTGTTCAAGAGCTTTTTGAAGCAACTGAATCGATTCGCCGCTACGATTGAGTGCGTAGAGGACGTATCCCAATCGGATATAGGCTTGAACCATATTGGGTTCGGCGTTGATCGCTTGTCGGTATTCTTTTTCGGCGTCTTTGAGAAACGACATATCGCCTTTTTCTTCGGATCGACGCTCTAATTTGATCCCGTTATCGTAGCTTTCTTGGGCTTGCTTAGTGGCATAGTGGCTTTGAGCATAGGAATCGGTCGCACAGATGGCTATAGCCATCGCCATTATTACACTTATCCATCGACGCATGCACATACCCCTCGTGTTATGGGTCAACTAAAACGGCTACAGTTTACCAACAATCCATTCGGTTGACAAGATCCGCACGCAGCGGCGGGCGGCGGTTTGGACATGGTCCGCACGCAGCGGCGGGCGGAGATAATATGGATTATGGGAATGGATTGTTTCCGATGGCGGAATGGAATGTGCAGACAGCTGATTTGAGTTTTTCAATGCCATCGGGGCAAGCAGGAGGTTCGATGCAATGGCTCGAATTTTCGACACAAGCATTGTCGCATAATTGCGAGAAGACTTTTGAATCGGCAACGATTTGCGTAGCGATATCGCCGAGTTGCGCGGCGACGAAGGCGTCGTGATCGCGATAAATGCCGAAGAAATAGACGTAGAGATCGTCGTTCCACAGAGGTGTGTTTGAAATGCGCTGTGCGCGTTCGGAGCAAGAGATAGACGTATCGAAGATGACGTTGCGCGCTTGGGCAATAGCTTGTCGGCGTTGATCGAGGAATTCGGCGGGCGTGATAGAGATCGTGCCATCGAAATCGTAGCCGGCATCTTTGAGGATGTTGAAGAGTTGGCGCGTGTGGCATTGCCGTTGGCACATATCGTCGCCATCGCGACAGAGTTCGAGGCATGCCATGGTAAAAGTCGTGCCAGGGGTTTTGACGATGGGGCGTCTTTCGTCTTTATCGATTTGGGTGGCGTTGCAATTGGACTGTGGTTGATCGGCGTTTTGTTCTTCGGAGCACGGCACTTGAGCGCTATCGTTTTTGTCATCGGAGACGATGGCATAGGCTTGTGAGAGTTCTTGCAATCGCCATTCGCTGAGGCTGGCAGGATATGCGGCATGGAACAAGAGCTGTGTCGCGACAGCGCCGCCGACTAAGACGGCCAAAACGGCAGCGAGTCGGAAGACATCGAAGCTACATGCGTTTTTGGGAGGTTCTTTGACCGTCGATTCGAGATTGAGCGCCAAGAGGGCGTGTTCGGATTCGCCGGTGTATTGGATAGCAAAATTCGGTCGACTCGGATCGAAGATGACGATGGGGACGTAGTCGGCACGATGCCATTGATTGCGCGTAAGTTCGAACGATTTGCCAGCTTCAGGGATATAGGAGATCGATTGATTGGGTTTTGCGCAATTGAGCCATTTGCCTTCGACGATACATCCGTATCGGAGCAAGTATCGTCGATTCCAATACGTCCACGATGCCAAAATCCATATCAATGCGAAGATGGGGGTTGCTAGAACGAGAACCCACGAGACGAAGGTGGCGACTGTATCGTCGCGGAAATACGGGAGTGCCACGGCTACAGCGATTCCAAGCGATAGAATTGTAGCGGATAAGACTCGAAAATATAGCTTAGAATAGAAATTTTCTTCGATGAAATAATGGATATCTCTATCGGTAATCATTCGACGATTCTTTTTATCGAAGATATCGATGATGAGCGCGCTCGTTCCATTAGAGCTTTCTGGTGATAATTTCGACGGTTTTCCCCATCCGTTTCGCCAAGCCATGACGCCAAGCATCGCGAGGATAGACAAGAGTTCGAGCCCCCAAGCGAGCCAATTTGGGCGGTGAGAAGGTCGATCGATGGCGTTGACAGTGGGATTGTTGCGATTTTGGATGGCACCGACATCGGGCGGTGTATAGGCGTCGTGCCCGTCGCTATAGCCGTACCATTTATCTTTGGCAGAGAGCATATTGTCGAGAGGGGCGTTGAGTGCCGAATTGAGATCGAATCGTTTTGCGCCGCTGGCGCTAGTGGCATCAGTATAGATAGCCCATTGTTTGTCATCGTCGCCTTGTGGCATGACGATGGCATTTGCCGTCGCGATGAAATTGCGTGGCACTTTTGCCCAAGGCGACGAGGCGGCAGAGACGGCTTTCGAGAGCGTCGAGAGTGCGCTGTCGAAGAGCGCGTAGTTTCCTTCTGAATCGAAGACGAGTTTATAGCGCGGGAGAGTGTCGACGGTTTCGACGCGCACGACATCGGCCAACCCCGATGTACTGATTTGAGTTTTTGAGATGACCGAACGCTTTTCGCCACTTCTGGCGTGCCAAACGATGATGGCATCGTTGGCATCGGGGTGGATCGTGACTAAAAGGCCGTGCGAGAGCTCGGCCAAATGGCCTGGGGCGGGATATGAGATGAGGGCGACGCGTTTCCAAGTCATTTCGCTCGTATCGATGACTTGTGCGCGGTTATCGCTACCGCCATCGAGAGCAATCGTATTCAATTCGCCGACGACGAGAGGGACATCGGGATCGTTTGAGAGCTTCCAATACTTTGCTTCGTATCGATTTTGCAGGAAACTGCCCATTCGAGCGACGATTCGCACGTTATTCATATCGTTGGTGACGCCGAGCGCATAGGAATTGCTCGTTCCGATGCCGCGAATCGACGCGGTTGCATTGATCGAGGCTCGAGTCCATCGCCGATGTGAAAAGACGTAGTAGGAAAGTCGCTTTGACGATTTATCCCAGACCATGATGCCATTGGGGTCGCAACGGTAATCGTCTCGGGTGAGCGGGCGATCGAATGCGACCGTTTCGCCGTTCCAAATTCGTTCTTTAGGTGTATTATTGGAATTGGATTCGGAATTATTATCTTGATTGGAATTATTTGCGTTATCGTCGTTTTGTGCTTGAGCCGTGTTATCGTCGTTAGGAGGCACGGGCAAGCCAGCGTTTCGATACGAGTCGTCGGAACGCCGATAGATGTGCATGGCATTGGCTTCGACGACGACGAAACGATCGGGAGTCCAGAAGGCGTCGATGAAGTCGTCGGAGACTGGGACGACGAGTTCGTCGTCGATGCTCGCTTTGCGGAATGAAATGAGTCGGACGACGAGCCCCGAGTCGGCATCGTGTATGATAGCACGATGTGTGGGATCGTGAGGATCTTGCGCAATGACTTGTGCATTGCGCCACTGTTTTGAAGCCGAGACTTTGTAGGAATCGGCATCGACGACGTATAGTCGCGAGTCGTCGGCGTAGTAGAACGCATTTTGCGTGGGATCGGAGAAGAGAAACCGGACCGGGCCAGCGCTAGCGTAGAACGGCGCATAAGCGCCGTTTGGTTTGGCATCGTCGTCTTTAGCATTGAATCGATAGATGCGATGTGTATCGCCCGATTGGCATAGGACGCCGGAGGCAGTGACGGATCCGGAATCGGAGCGCCACGAGCCCGATACGTCGCAATTCAATGCGTCTTCGCCGAGGCACAAGCTCGGTAAAGCCAAGAAGAACGAAACGATTATGCCAAGTCTGATGCGCGTATTCACAGCGTGCCCTCTGTTCTTGTTTATCGAGATGCTAGAGCCTAGACCGAACCCCCGTGCCCCTTCTTGATTCCATGAACAGCGTCATCATACATGATTTTACGGGCGGTGCGAAATTAAACCGTTTCGAATACCGAATCGGCATTTGCTAGAGTCGGTTGTTCGGCAGGCAAGCGTTTTCCGTAGGTCAGTGCTTGAGCGCCCTCAAGAGCGGTGGCAGTGATGACGGTACCTTCGGGATATCGTTCGCTGAGAAGTAGCGTCGAGAGAGGCTCTTGAATGTAATCGACGATAGCTTTTTTGATCGGTCGAGCGCCGAAAGCGGGTTGATATCCTTGTTCGACGAGGAAATCTTCGGCGGGTGCGTCGATTTCGAGCGATAGACCTTTTTCGGCCAACAGCTTGTAGATGCGCTTAAGCTGTATGCGGAGAATGGCACGTATATTATCTTTCGTCAACGCATTGAAAATGATCTTGCCGTCGATACGGCCGAGGAATTCTGGTCGGAAGTGGTCGGTGAGAGCTTTCATGACGAGTTCACGCATTTTATCTTGATCGGTGTCGATGTATTCCAAGATATATTTTGCGCCCAAATTGCTCGTCATGATGACGATTGTATTTTTGAAGTCGACGAGCTGTCCTTTAGAGTCGGTGAGTCGTCCGTCGTCGAGGAGTTGTAGTAGGATATTGAACGTATCGGGGTGTGCTTTTTCGACTTCGTCGAATAGTACGACGGAGTAAGGTTTTTCGAGGACGGCATTGGTGAGGACGCCGCCATCTTCGTGTCCGACGTATCCGGGAGGAGCCCCGATGAGTTTTGCGACTTCGTGTTTTTCCATGTATTCGCTCATATCGAGTCGAATCATAGCTTGTTCGTCGTCGAAGAGGAAAGATGCGAGTGATTTGGCGAGCTCGGTTTTACCGACGCCCGAGGGGCCTAGGAAGATGAAGCTGCCGATGGGTCGATTTGGATCTTGCAAACCAGTACGCGAACGGCGAACAGCCGAGGCGATGGCTTTGACGGCTTGATCTTGACCGATGACTCGGCCCGACAAATTCTTTTCGATCGACAAGATTTTTTCGACTTCGTCTTCCATCATTTTGGAGACGGGGATTCCGGTCCAAGAAGCGATTGTATCGGCGATTTGATTGGGTCCGACGGCAGTTTGAACGAGTCGAGGTTTAGAATTGAGCCGAGTTTCGAGCGTTTTGAGGTTGGATTGGAGATCGAGCAGTCGCCCGTAACGGATGGAATCGGCTTCGGCGGTTCTTCCGAGTCGTTGGAGTTTATCGATTTCGCCGTAGAGTTGTTCGATCGAAGATTTGATTGACGTGATTTCGGCGATGGCGCTTTTTTCGGCTTGCCATTGTCGTTTGAAGAGCTCGAGTTCTTCGCTTTTTTTGCGCAACTGTGCTTCGAGATCGTTTCGTTGGGCGATGGCATTAGCGGTAGAATCGCTACGGATATTGGAGAGGGACATGCGAATGGCATCCATTTCGGCGACGATTTTTTCGCCGCCTTCTGGGAGAGCATCGAGCGTCATGCGGAGTCGGCCAGCGGATTCGTCGAGCAAGTCGACGGCTTTATCGGGGAGGTGTCGAGACGGGAGGTAGCGTTTTGACTGCAAGACGGCGGCTTTGACGCCTTCGTCGGAAATGACGACGCCGTGGTGGACTTCGTAGAGTTGTTTGATTTCTTGGAGCATAGACGTTGCTTGCTCGGTCGTAGGTTCTTTGATGTCGAGCGGATGGAATAGTCGTTTGCAAATGACTTTTGCGTCGAAGACTTTTTTCTGCTCTCGTTCTTCGGACGAAGCGAGGACGAGGAAATCGCCGCGCATGAGGATGGGTTCGAGGATATCGACGAGGTCGAGAGAGACGTTTCCGAAGGAGAAGAGGTCGGGGATGTATAGGATGACGCGCCCATTGACGCCCGAAATTTCTTTGGCGAGTTTGTTGATGCTAGCGGTGAGCTCGCTTTTGTAGGTGGCGCCGCCCAAGACGGAGACGGAATCGAGTTTGAGCAGTGTATATTTTTTGAAGCGTTCGGGGACTTCGCCTCGCACGATGCGTTGGGCGAGGCCCATGACGATCGTATTTTTTCCGATGCCGTAATCGCCGATGAGGACTGGGTTATTTTTTTCTTTCCGCATGAGTATTTGCGTGAGTCGTCGGATTTCGTCGTCGCGGGCGATACATGGGCGGAGTTTTCCTTGAGCGGCTAGGAGAGTCCAATCGGTGGTCATTTTTCGGACTTCGTCGAGGTTAGATGGCAATGGCGTCCAGGTGACCGACATGAGAGGTTGTTGTGCGACGGCATTTTGCATGGCCGTGCCATTGGCGCCATTATTGGGTGCGTTGACGGGCGAGAGCCCTAGGCCCGAATATGGCGATTGTGCCATATTATTGTTGTAGCTCGGGGATTGAGGGGCGACGTTGAGGACGTTGAACGGGGATTCGAACGTATTTTGCGCTTCGGCGGGCAAATTCATGCGGACGAGAGCGTTTTGGACCGATGCGGACGACAAATTCATCGACCGGAGCATGAGCGCGGCGGATCCCGTAGGGAGTTGACAGACAGCGGCGATGAAATCGGTCGTCGTAGCGAAAGTGCGTTGTGAAGCGAGGCTGAGTTCGAATGCCATGCCGAGAGCTTGTTCGAGTCGCGCCGAGGGCGTTGGACGTTGGCCACCCATCGTCTTTGGCAAACGACTCGCCTCGCGTTCTAGGCGATGGATGAGGTACGACAATTCGACGTTCATGCCTCGGAAAAGGGCGACGCCATTGGAATCTTGCGCGATGATCGCCAACAAAACGTGTTCGATCTCCACATTTGCATGGTGTTCGCGCTCTGCGCGCGCGAGCGCGTCGCTCAACGCCGTGCACAAATTCACACTCATCTGACTGTCTAAAATCATGTTCTAACTCCTCTTGCTGAGAACATCGCCATGCGCAATTCTACGCGGTCTGTGAATTACCACCGCACTTGGACGATGCCAAAGATCGTGTCGTTGTGGATTTCGGGTCCTGTTTCGTCGTTTCGCGTGTAGTCGGCGCGAACGATGATCGGATAATTTTCGACGACATAGCCCAACGAAGCCGTATGCTGATACAAATCGACGCTGTCGAACGACTTTGCATTGTCCATGACAGGCTGCATCATTGCAAACCGATAACCGATCTGAAACCGAAAATATTCTATCGGGAGTGTATACGATATCTGTGCGACGATGCCAAGTTTATCGAGCGCTTTGTATCGACGTTTTCCGGTGTATTTTCCGTCGACGAAGAGAGAATCGTCGAGATCGAGCACGTCGTAGCGTTCCCATATCGCTTCGAAATCGGCTTCGATGCCTTTGTATCGCGCGTGGAGTTCGCCAGCGGCGCGATATCGGTGACCGAGCGAATCGGTATCGTCGTTTTCGTCGATTTTTGCTTCGCGTAGCTCGACCGAACCGCTGAGTGCGATCGTGAAAAACGTGCCCGGCGCGCTGTCGCCGTAGAGTGACTTTTTCAGGCCGAGTTCTAGTCGCCCATAGGCGGCAAAATAGCCTTCTTCGGCGGCTTTCGAGAGGGCGGTTTGCCCATTTGTGACGGCGACGTTGTATCGGAATCCGACGCTTTGGAACTCGAGCATATCGGAATAGAACGAAACGCCGATTTGTCGACCGGGTTCGAAGCCCGAATTATAATCGGTTTTATTGTAGAGATTTGAATTTCCGCCCTTTGAGACGACGCTTTGTTCGATAAAATTCGCATCGGGTGTTGAGGTGAGGCTTTCGAAATCGATGGGAGGTTTGAACTGCCCCGCTTTGATTCGGAAGGCGGGGACGATATCGAAATCGAGGTATGCGTCTTTGAGTGCGACATTGCCCGAGGATTTTCCGTTGAGCGCGTTGACGCCGCCGGCACCATCGAGGCTGATTCGCCCCGAGATGAGGTCTTTGTATTTGAGTCCAAAGTTCATGCGGCCATTGAGGACGACGAAACCGGCTTTATGGTCGGTGGCGTCTTTGGGCGCGTCGCCGTCGAACGATTTCCAGATGGCGCCAGTGCGAGCATATCCGCCGAAAGAGAAAGTCCAATCGCCCGAAGAGATGGATATGGGGGGATTGTCGTGCCCATCGGGGGAGGCGATTGCCATGGGGATCGAAGCGAAGGAAATGGGGAGTGCGAAGGAAATGGCGATTGGTTTGAGATTCATAGTATTGAGAACTTTATGGAGAGGTGAGTAAAGCAAATGTAGGAATAAGTAACGATAAGGAGGGTTAGATTCCCTCC
>OQWM01001160.1_pt1 | contig 18094 bp, 13 predicted proteins | sample 1691531 | NCBI WGS metagenome assembly OQWM01 (sample SAMN03418257, study PRJEB22391) | human gut metagenome | biome: human-gut; feature: organic feature; material: feces | host: Homo sapiens | place: Tanzania | collected 2013-01
CCATTATATAGTCTGAAAAAGATTGATTATAAAAAATTGAACGTAATATAACTAAAGAAGATGCTATAGCACCTTTTTCAAATGGATATCTTGCGTATTTCCCTAGCGAACCACGAATGCAGACTACAATGTCATTTTTGTTTAATTTTCCATTTGAAAGCAAATTATATTGTTCTTCTGTCAGACAAAGAAGTTTATCATCTTTAATAACAGTATTATCAACCAAGTTTAATGCGCTAATAAATGGTATACCAGTCGATGCCAATTTGTTTTTTGATGGATAGTGTTTTCCACGATCACCATTAAGAACTAGCTGAATATGAGATAACCTCGCCCATTCCCAGCCCTTTGGGAGATCGAAAGGCAATTCGTCGTCGATACATCGCTCCACGCCGTCCAACTTCTCATAATGAGAATTATCCCTTCTAAAAATGACAGATTCGTGCTTGTCCTTTTTGATTTTGCCTTCCTTGATGAGCCGCCGTTTCTCTGCACGGATGCGTTCCAGCAGAACGCTGGCGGGTTCGTCGTTTGGGTTTTGTGGGACGAGTTTTCCTTGGACGGCGTCTTGGAGTATCGATTTTTTCAACATATCGGGGAATCGCGCATCGAGTTCGCTGAGCTCTGCCTCGGCTTTGCCATAGGCTTCGACGAGCGGTAATAAGGACTCGAGCCGATCTACGATGCGGCGTTGCTCGGCTAGGGGGGGGATGGGGATTAGTGCTTTATAAAGTTTACCATCATTGATTGATGGATAGGCTACACCTTTTGAATTCTCGAGGTCATTTGCATAAGAATCAAAAATAGGAGATAATAAATAATAAAATAAAAACTTATTAAATAAATCATTACAACATGTTAAAACCGCAAATCCTGTGCTGGCTATTGGCGGATGTGAAAACTCTTTATCAATGATACACATATTATGGAGATATGGGCGAACTGTTGCATATAGAATATCTCCATAACAAACGAGTTTCCTTGCTCGTGACGGGGCAGCTTTGGGGGATATAATTGTTTCATTGGAATTAAGTGTTTGATTGATATTATTAATCGACCCAATGTCAATATAACAAAAATCGGTATGTGGTGTACATTGCCCCCTATTATAGACAACGTTAGCCAACCTCGCCCATTCCCAGCCCTTTGGGAGATCGAAAGGCAATTCGTCGTCGATGCATCGTTCTGTTGTGTTTGCAATTTCGTAGAACGAGGCGCCGCGTCGGATGATAGTCGAATCGCGTTTGTCTTTTTTGATTTCGCCGGCTTTGATGCGTCTTCGTTTTTCGGCGGCGATGCGTTGGAGGAGTTTGCTGGCGGGCTCGTCGTTTGGGTTTTGTGGGACGAGTTTTCCTTGGACGGCGAGTTGCAATATGGCGTTTTTGAGTTGATGTGCTTTCATCGCTACTCCTTGTCGTCGTCGCTATCGAGTATGTTTTCGATTTTTTCCAATATGCGTTCGATGTCGGCGTCGATGCTGGCGCGTTTTTCTTTGTATTGAGCGATGAGGTCGCGCGGTGGCAAGATGACTTCTTCTTCGTGAGGGTAACCGCACAAGTCGATGTTATAATTTCGCGCTTTCAATTCGTCGATAGTATATTTTTTCGCTTTATCGAAGCCGTCTTCGACGAGTTCTCGACGGTTGTGCCACCATTGGATGGCGGTTGCGAAGTGTTCGAGCTTCATCGGCTTTGTCTTGGAAAAGTTTTTATACCCTTGTGGCATGTCGAGCCGATAGAACCAGGTTTCGGAGGTGGGTTGTGTGTGATCGAAAAACAATATATTCGTCGTAATCGACGTATATGGTGCAAAGACGCTATGTGGCAATCGGATGATGGTGTGTAGATTGAATTCGGCAGTCAATTTTTCTTTGATGGCGACTTTGGCGTTATCGGTGCCGAACAAGAAGCCATCGGGCAAGATGATGGCGCATCGTCCACGTTTTTTGAGTCGATACATGATGACCGACATGAAGAGATCGGCCGTTTCGCTGCTGCGCAACTCGCATGGGAAGTTTTGTTTGACGCCGTCTTTTTCGTTTCCGCCGTAGGGTGGATTCATGAGAATGACGTCGAAACGGTCGGAGTCTTTGTAATCGCGGACGTTTTTTTCGAGCGAATTGCCGTGAATGATGCGCGGGTTGTCGATGTCGTGGAGTAGCATATTGGTGGCGCAGAGCAAGAAGGGGAGTGCTTTTTTCTCGATGCCGTAGACCGAAGAGCTGTAGAGAGCGCGTTTTTCGACAGATTCTTGGGCTTGTTCGTCGAGGACTTTGAGTGCCGAGGTGAGGAATCCGCCGGTACCGCAGGCGAAGTCGGCGATCGTTTCGCCGAGTTTTGGTTCGATCATCTCGACCATGAAATCGGTGACGGCGCGCGGTGTATAGAACTCGCCAGCATTTCCTGCGCTTTGCAAACTTTTCAATATGGTTTCGTATATTTCGCCGAGTGCGTGTCGGTCGTCATACGTATTGAAATCGATTTCGTCGATGACGTTGATGACTTGTCGTAGCAATATGCCATCTTTCATATAATTGTTATTATCTTCGAAGGCGGTTCGTACGATTCGTTGGCTCATGGGCGTCGATTCGTCGATTTCGATCGATTTGAGAGTGGGGAAGAGTTGGCCGTTGACGAAATTGAGCAGGGCATCACCGGTGAGAGCTTTTCCGTCTTTTCGATCGACGGCCCAATGTCGCCATCGGAGGTGTTCTGGTATAATCGAGCGATAGCGGTCGTCGTAGATCTCCCAAGTTTCTTCTTTAGCGTCGTAGACTTTGAGGAAGAGGATCCAGACCATTTGTTCGATGCGCTGAGCGTCGCCGTTGATGCCGGCGTCGTTTCGCATGATATCTTGTAATCGTTTGACTAAGTTATTGAGGCTCATCGTCGATTCCTTTCGATGAATATGAGGTTATGCAGCTTTATAAATTTCTCTTTGTAGATTTCGCACGGCTTGTATGTATTGTTCTCGTCCGCCGAAGAGTTTGACGATATGCGCGGGGCTACCGATATTTCGGAAGGGGTCGAGGGAGAGGACTTCGATGCTGTCGATAGTGGCGAGTCCAGCGTCGGAATATTTGTCGAGGAGGGCGGCGATGACCTCGCGCGCGGTGTCGGAGTATTTGTGTAGGTATCCGCGTTTTCGGACGTTGTTTGCGCGTTCGGCTTTTGTGAGAGGTTTTTTATCGTATGCGATATGGCAGATGAGGTCGAAATCGTCGATGTCGCGGAATCCGGCGGCTTCGCGCAGAGCGTCGAGCAAGACGCCGCGTTCTTGTAGCGAGTCGATAATCGCTTGTTTTTTGTCTTCGGCGTCCCATGCGTTGATGAAATCGTTGAGCGTAGCGTATTCGCCTAAGATGTTCTTTTTCGAGTAATCGGTGATGCTTTCAGTGGTGAGTTTTCCGTCTTTGTCGTAGAACTGGACGCGTTCGTTGAGGATGGAAACGTCGATGCCGCGGACGCGATATTTTCGCGGTCTTTCGCCATCTTCGTCGTCGGGCGCCGGGTCGGCGGTGGGGTTTGTCGTTTTGTTTTTGGGTGTATAGGAGGCATCGACAGGGGCATCGGGGTCGGGTGATGCGTCGATGACGGAGATCGGATCGCCGTCGAAATTGGGGTCGGCAAAGAGCCTGCAGGCGTTTCGAAAGTCGAGGATGGTGAAGAATTCTTTGCCGTAGTCGGGGCGCAATCGCGTGCCGCGCCCGATGATTTGTTTGAATTCGATCATCGAACCGATGTTGGTATCGAGGACGATGACTTTACACGTTTTGCAATCGACGCCAGTCGTGAGCAGTTTCGACGTGGTGACGATGACGGGATAGGTCGAATCGACGGCGGTGAAATTGTCGAGTTGGCTTTTCCCTTCGGCATTGTCGCCCGTAATGCGCATGACGTATTTGGGGTTTTGTGCGACGAGGTCGCTGTTTTCGTTGACGAGAGCTTGTCGCATTCGTTCTGCGTGGTCGATGTCGACGCAAAAGACGATAGTCTTTGCAAATCGATCGCCGGTATCTTTCAAAAAGCGAGTGATTCGTTTTGCGACGAGTGCAGTTCGTTCGTCGATGATGATATTTCTGTCGAAATCTTTAGAATTGTATTCGCGATCTTCGATTTCGTAGCCATCGACATCGCGTTGCCCAGAGGTGGGTCGCCAGCCTTCGAGATCGCAATTTGTGCCGATGCGAATGACTTTATAGGGTGCCAAATAACCGTCTTCGATGCCCTGTTTGAGGCTATATGTGTAGATCGGTTCTCCGAAGTACGAGAGATTCGAGACGTCGTGAGTTTCTTTAGGCGTGGCGGTCATGCCGATTTGCGTAGCCGACGAGAAGTAATCGAGAATTTTTCGCCATCGCGAGTCATCACGAGCGCTGCCGCGGTGGCATTCGTCGACGATGATGAGGTCGAAAAAGTCTGGACTGAAGGCGCGATATGGCTCGTTGCCTTCGTCTTCGTCTTGATCTTGCCCCGAGAGTTGGTGATAGAGCGAGAGGAAGATTTCGTAGGAGCTATCGAGGGTTCTATTTTCGACTTTCGTCATGACTTTCGAAAAAGCCTTAAAATCGCCGCTCATCGTTTGATCGACGAGGTAATTTCGGTCGACGAGGAATAAGATTCGCTTTTTGAGCCCCGTGATCCAAAGCCGATAGATGATTTGAAACGCCGTAAACGTCTTGCCGGTGCCCGTTGCCATGACGATGAGGAGACGGTTTTGACCGCGAGCGATGGCATCGACGGTGCGGTTAATGGCATTGCGTTGGTAATAGCGCGGTGTCGTGGGTTCGTTGGGTTCATAGAAGTAGGGCGTCGTAATGATGCGTTCGATGTCTGGCGTTACTTCTTTAGCCGCTATATATCGGTTCCAAAGCGCCTCGGGCGACGGGAATTCGTCTAACGACAACTCGCGTTCGACGCCCGTCGTCATGTCGTGTTCGAGAAATCCCGTTCCATTTGAGCAATAGGCAAAGGGGACGTCGAGCATTTGAGCATATTCGATCGCCTGTTGCATGCCCGTTCCGAGCGAGTATTTTTTGTCTTTTGCCTCGACAATGGCCAAAGGCAAATCTTTTTGGTGGAATAGCAAGTAGTCGGCGTATTTGCGAGCGCCGCGGGCTGTGGTGTTTCCTCGCACGATAATGCGACCGGCGTTAATCACAAATTCCATTTTAATAAAGCCTTTTTTCGCATTGGCGTTCCATCCTGCACGATTGATCGCCGGCGTAATCGATTCCAATTTGACGTCTTCTTCGCTCATCGATAATGCTCCATAGAAAAACGTTGATAGAGGCGAGCTAAGCTCGCCGTATATCATAACACAGATCGAGTTCGATATATAAACGAAATGGCATATTTTTCGTCACATTTTGTTCAGCAGTGTATGGGGCGGAGCGGGGGGCGGTGGGCTAGCCATACTCTTCGACGAAGAGGCCGAAGGCGTGGATGACGCGAGCGAAAAGCGAGCACAATAGGCGGTTGTCGGAGGGGGTATGGCAAGCGACGAGTAGGGTTCCGGCGTCGCTGGCGTTGACTGGGAGCATTGCCAAACCGATGGTAAACAGGGGACTATGCGTATAGGGTCGATGGACGATGAGTCGATTGAAAAAGGGCGCATCGGCTTTTTGTTCGATTTCGCAGAGCGTGATGCGAGATATTTTGCACAGGAGGAGGTCGCCGCTGGCTTTTTCGATATTGAGCGATTTTTTGAAATACGACGGCAGCCAATGCATGAGCAATTGCGTCGTGTCGTAGAGCGATCGTTTTGGAGCGTTTGCGATGCGCCGCACGATAAATGCGCTGGCGTCGTGGTGGCGCAGTGGTTCGACGTCGAGTAGCAAACGAACGGGGATGGCGCGTTCGTCGACGATATCTTCGGCGCGTTGCGTCGCCCACGACGAGCATTCGGCGTGTCGATCGTCGTAGGGGATGGGTACGGCATCGTCGATGGCGTGGAATTTGCGAGTTTCGGCGAAGAACTGGGCGCGTCGCCGTGCCGTTGGCGAAGCCAAACAGCGCATTCGCGCGGCGATCATGTGTTTATCGTGCAAACCGCGCCGCACAGCGGCGAGCAATTCTGCATACGAGACGACGCCATCGCCGACGAGGTTTGTTTGTCGCCTTTTGGCGATATCGCGGCGCGATGATTGGAGAGCGTCGGCGATGGCTTTGCTCATCGAGCCTTTGTCGACAGGGCGTGCGACGTTGAGCCACGACATATCGCGCGACAAATCGGGTGCGGAGTGGCGCATGGCGTATTCGACAAACGCCATGAATAATGCGTCGTCTTCTGATATTTCGATCGAAGAGCGAATGATATGCAGGTTATCGACCGAAGTATTGAATATATTGTATAATTTGCGCCAGTGGTCGTAGACAGCGCCAAGCGGGCGGGCGTCGGTTGGGAATATGCGGGTAGCGAAGATGAGAGGGATCGAGGCATGGAGCGCACTGGCTTGGAATTGCAGCGCACGAGCCAATTGGAAGGCGCGCCATAATTCGATATCGTAGACGGAACCTGGCACGGCAGTGGCGTCGTCGCGTGGTGTTAGAGCAAACCATACGACGGCATCGTATTGCGCGACGGCTTTGTCGAACGAGACGTTATCGGCAGGGTTTGCTTCGAAGCATGCGACGTCGTCGAGGGCTTTGATGGCGCCCGAGGCGAGCAATGCGAATTCGCATGGCGAGTCATCGTCGCCTTGGGTGGCATTTTTGCGAAGGTGTTGGATGAAATGCGCCATTTGCGCATCGAATGTGCCTGCGAGTAGTATGCGTTTCGTCGTCATCTATGTAGCTCCGGTATATTCTCGTGCGATGTTCGATTGGCGCAATGTGACCGCCACCGCTGAGCGAAGATCGTGCCTCGAGTTTATTTTTCTTTCGACTTGCGTTTTGACTTTTTGTTTGCTTTTTTGGAAGATTTTAATTGTTTTTCGAAGGTTGCTTTCATTCCCTTATAGGCATAATAATCGTCGGGCGATGACATGAGTTTCAACAATTGAGACTCATATTTTTCAAATTCACTTGGTTCAATTTCGGTTAATTGTATATATAATTTACCGAATTCTTCAGACGCCGTTTTATAATCGACGATATCGTCTGATGGAGCGACGTCGATTGTTTCATGAATTTTTTCACCAAACGCGGCAGCAATTTCATTGATTTCCTTAAGGTTTTTTGGCGTCAATGAGAGATCGAGCAAGCGCGAAATGAGATATTCGTAATAGCTTTTATCGAACGCCGGTTTATCTTGTAATATCTTTGCCATTTTGAGCAATTCCGAATAAAAATGTTTTTTTTCGGCTTTTTCGGCTTGTTCGGCTTGCGCTGCTATTCTGGCTTGCTCAGCCATTTCGGCTTCGCGCATTTCGGCTTCGCGCATTTTTTGGGCATTTCGTTCTCGTTCTTCTTGCGCCGCCTTTTCTATGGATTCTCTAAAGTCATCATCGTTGAATGAAGCATTGAGCTGGACAGAATTATAGATAACGAAGCCAAAGATGCTGACAAAGACGACGACAGCGATGATGGCTTGAATGCGTCTTGCCGCTTTCATCGCAGAATCTATGGATTTTGGATCTATTGATAGAACCTTTTGGAGAGGGTTGACGGGGCGCTTATCGTCGTCGTCTTCATCTTCATCGTCGTCGTAGCCCGAATTTCGACGAGAAGAATACTTCTGATCATCGTCGCGATCGTATCTATCGTCGTTGTCATAGCTCCCATACGAATGTTTGCGGTGACTGTCGTATGTGGGGTCGTCGGTATGATCATCGTTGACGAGTTCGAATCCATCGTCTTTGTACTGTGCCATGTTTATCGTCCTTTGTGTGTTTGAAAAGTAAATCTTTATGCGAAACGGCGACGCCGATGCGTGTCATGTCAAAGTATATAAACGCCGCCGCCAATGAATCATTTCATCCGACGCTTCGCCGCGAATCGGGTGCATGGATAAACGTCGGCTTCGCCATCGCCATAATTCGCGAAGCCGTTCGCTCACTGACGCGATCTTCGAGGTGCTCTCGATCCATCAATTTGCGCACCCATGTTTCAAATTCTTCAACATTTCGGAATTCGACTTCGTCTTTTGACTTGCGCTTATTTTCTTCGCGCCATCGCTTGGCGGCGAATTTTCTCCATTTTTCCGACTCCAATGGCGAATTCGAAGCAGGATTGTAGCCGTTTTTGCAATAAACTTGATATCCACTCGTCGCCCTATCGCAATAATTGCTCGCAAAAAACGTCGTCAAATCGGGATTGTCGTATCGGCGATTGACGATTTCATCGATCGTGCGTAGCTCAAAATCATTGGGCGTTCCTCGTCCTTTGCCCAATTCATCTAAGAACAATACTGGGATGGTAAACAATGGACGCAATATATCGATCTCCGATGCATTTGTTCCATTAATGCTATACGCCGCGCGAATGTCGCTGATGAGCATTGAAAAATCAGCATAAAGGCAGGGTATACCCAATTCCAACGTCAAATAGCGAATACCGGCACATAAGAGATGCGTTTTTCCGGTGCCGGGTCCACCTTCGAATAGGCGCCCAATGTCTTTGCGCTTGAAATTTCGTATTTCCTCGATGTACTGCGTCACCCACATTCCGCCATCGATACATCTCGAAACGTCGAAGGTCTCAAAACTGGCTGTCATAAACCGCGCCGGCACTCGCGCCTGATTAAACAACGCAATGCGATCGAGAGCATACGCCCCAGGGCAGGGCGTGATGACGCGATACCCTTGGGGATTCGTTCGCTCGATAAATTGCAAGCCACCACATACTGGGCAATTGCGCACGGCAGAGTCGTCCCATTTCGCCACGATCTGCGCAAAGCCGCCAGAATTCACCGTATCTTCTTCGATCTGCGCACGCAGAACGCATTTTTCTAAGTCTATCGTCATTTTTGTTTTTTTGTTTTTGTGGGGGAACTCGTCGTGGCAATGCCACGGCACAATTGCGATGGTCCGAGGCGAATTCATTGCCAACGTTGTTCTGGTGTGACGTTTTTGACGTCGAAAGTGATGGGAGAGAGGTCGATATTGGCGCCGAAATAGCGCGTGATTCGCGGATCGCGGCGAGCCATTCGGAGGCTTGGGCGGATTTGGAGGGAGAGTTTACACGGGCCGATGGCGTTGCACAAAGAGCCCAAAGAGACGTTACCGCGAATGGGCATATCGTATGAGATGGGGGCATCGCCGTAGAACGTGGCAATTTCGCGCCATGCTTTTCCTTCGCCGGAACGAGCCATCAGTCGCGACGCCATCGGATAGCGCGCATTGGAATAGGAAGCGGAGATATAGAAATCGCGGCCTTGTTCGATTTCTAGAATTTCGTTCGTGTTTATTGGCTTTTTATCGAATATCGTAAGGCATTTTTTATCGTTGCACAAATCGACGACGAGTGAGTCGATGAACTCGCGGTTGGGTTCGTTGCCTTTGATGCGATTTGGGGCTCCCGTATCGACGCCGGCAAAGACGCGATAAGTTCGGTCGAAATTCGCATCCCATTGAGCGAGTGGTGGATTTGGGCAAGTATTGCGATCGGAGAGGCATTCGTCGGAGACGTCGAGGGGCCAGACGACGACTTGAGCTTTTGTCGATATTCGATAGTTATCGGCATCTTTGAGCCAACGGCCGAGATCGAGTCGAGCATGGCGACCGCCTTGTGCGCGAAGGGCGGGCATTTGGAACGACGAGGTTGCATGCCAATTGCCGCGCTTGACTTCGTCGTTTCGTATTTTAACCGATTCGACGTCGACGGAGACGACGAAATCGGGGATATCGCCGGCGTCGGGGAGGGCGAATTTAGCCCAATCGAGAACGAGGTATTGTGGCAATTGCGATGAACCGCTCGTTTGCATTGACCACTTTGCCGAGACGTATGCAGCAATGGCGCGTCGTCGGGCGTCTTCGGGTAATTCGGGCCAACGGACGATGAGATATTTATCGCGTTGTGGCGTCGGTTCGAGTTCGCAAAGTTGCGCTAAGACGCTTGCATCGCCGATTTTCGCCAATATCGCAAAGACGTCGTCGTTTGTGGCATGGTTGCGAAGAATATCGATATTTTTGGCTAAAAGGCTGTTGGAAATGCCGTTATTGAGGTGTTTATGTAGATAATGTGCGGCATTGTTTGAGAATTTCGAATTATCTTTGATGTCTTTGATGGCGCGAATGGCTCGCGATTCGATCCAGGGCTGGGAGTCGTCGTAGAAGGCATCGCCGTGTGTGGCGTATGCATCTTCGACGATTTTGTCGAACCAATCGCCCACGTTGCAAGAGTGCAATCGTTCGGATTGTGCGACGATTTGGGCGCGATCGCGCGACGACAACGAACGCAGATGCGCTTCGAAATCGATGGGATCGCCGGAACAAGCGCGTTCGACGGCTTGTGTACAGAGAGGATCGCCGTCGAAAGAGCAGGTATCGGGCGAAGTGCACGCCGCGAGTGAGAGGCTCAAAGCGAGTATTTTGAGGTATTTGGTCATATATGAATGATTGGCTCAAGCCTGTGGGCGGCGAATAAAACGATCCCCGCACGTAGTGCGGGGTTGACGGAGAGAATTTATGCTTTAGGAGAATTATAGACGGGCAATCGTCCGTAGAGAGCGGTGAGCTCGCGTAGCCTGTCGGCGTTCCAGCCTGGGATGGTATTGACCATTCGCCATGTCCAATTTCCCTTTGCGACGCCAGGGACGTTCATGCGAGCCCAAGTACCGTAGCAGAAGATATCTTGAACGGTGAGGATGCAGAGGTCGGCGACGGAAGATTCAGCGGCGCGCATGAGTTGCCAAGCGATATCGCGACCATCGATCGAGAGGTATCGTCGGACGTGGTCGCGCATGCCTTCGTCGAGGCTGTCGTACCATCCGCAAATCGTGTCGTTGTCGTGTGTACCGCAATAGACGACGCTATCGGGCGTATGCATGTGGAGTGCGTGATGGTCGTTTGGTTCGTCGATGGGGAATCCGAATTCGAGGACGCGCATGCCGGGGAAGTCGGCATCTTTGCGCAATTTTTCGACGGCAGGCGTGACGATACCCAAATCTTCAGCGATGATTTCGAGGTCGGGTAGGGCTTTTTTGACGGCGCGGAAGAACTCGATGCCAGGGCCTTTAACCCATTCGCCATTGATTGCCGTTTTTTCGGTCGATGCGACGCGCCAGAAGGCTTCGAATCCGCGGAAATGGTCGAGTCGGACGATATCGGCCAATTTGTTCATGGCGCGGAGCCTCGAGATCCACCAAGCATAGCCCGTTTTTGCGTGGCGCGGCCAAGCGTATAGGGGATTGCCCCAGAGTTGGCCTTCTGGGGAGAAGTAGTCGGGTGGGACACCTGAGACGAAGCCTGGGAAGCCCTTTTCGTCGAGTTCGAAGAGATCGCGATGAGCCCAAACGTCGACGGAATTGTGCGAAACGAAGATGGGGACATCGCCCATGATCTTAATGCCGAGTTCGGTTGCTCGCGCTTTGAGTGCGGCCCATTGTCGATGGAAGAGGAATTGTGCGAATTTCCGCCATTCGATTTCGTCGTCGAATCGGTCGCGAGCGGCTTCGAGAGCGTCGGGGTCGCGGTCGCGCAAGCCCTTTGGCCAAGTCGTCCAAACAGGTCCCTCGGGTTGTTTAGCTTGCAAAGTATCGAAGAGTGCGAAATCGTCGAGCCAATCGGCGTTTTCTTCGCAGAACGATTCAAATTGTTGCCAGAGTTTGCGATGGATGGGATCGGTCGAGTCGACGAGGCGAGCAAAAGCCGTTTGGATCAATTCGTTTTTGTAGTCGCCAGCCATTTTGAATTCGGCGCGTTCGGGATGATCGGGGATGGGGGCGTATTTGAGATCTTCGAGAGAAAGCAAGCGATATGGGTCATCGCAGAGGTCGTCGAGGTCGATGAGTCGGGTGTTTGCGGCGAGTGCCGATGTGGAATTGTATGGGCAACCGCCGTCGTCGGTGGGGACGAGAGGGAGCATTTGCCAGACTTGTTGGCCAGCATCGGAAAGGAATTGCAAAAAGTCGCGCGCCGGTTTCCCGATCGAACCGATGCCCGCTCGCCCTAATAAACTCGTTGGATGAAGTAAAATGCCGCTTCTGCGCATGAAAACTTTCCTTCTTTATGCTAATGAGTAGACGCGTTTTGTTTGCATAGACGGTGACGCGCCGCCAATGCGCGTATTTCGTAGCACAAAAAGGCGTCTTTTGTGTAGAATTTGGGGTCGTTTTTCGTCGATTATCGGAGTCGCCATGAGTTGGAAATCGCTTTTTTATGCCACCGCATTTGTCGCATCGCTTTGTTTGCCTCACTCGCCAATGGGAGCCTTGGCGCAATCGTTGCCCGATCTACCCGAAGATAATGCGGCATTGAATAATACGCCCGAAGATAATTCAGCGGTGGGTAGATCGATGAAAGATAATTCTGCAGAAATGGGTGTGGCGGGAATTTCTAGAGAATCGGAGACTTCGGACGAGCCTGGGACGCCCGAGAATTCTGCAAAGGCTGGAGAATTGGGGGAATCGAAGGCGTATCGACAGCTTTTATCGTATATCGAGGGGATCGAAGCGATCGCCGATTTGGCCAAAGATGGTGCACGAGATCGGCAAGTTTGCGATGCGATGGCGCAAAAGCTCGTCGAATATGGCAGAACGCATCGCGACTTTAGGACTGTTCTCGGGTATGCGACGGATCGAATAAACGACAAAGAAATTGCAAATATCATGAATAAGGCTCGGGAAATCGGGAAAAAACTTGCAGTTTGTTATGATAACCGAGAAGTTTCTGAATTTCTTTCGGTGATGATGGAACAGGAGTAGGCGGAGCAGAAACTGCGACGATGCGTCGTGTATGGTTTGGGCAGAAACTCGCGAAATTGTCAAAAAAACCGCTAGATGTTACGATAATCGATGTTTGGGGGGATTTCTTTCGATGATGACGGAGCAGGAATAGGCGGAGCAGGAGTAGATGCCCGAGTTTCGATATAACATTTTGACGGGAGAATGGGTCATCATCGCGACGGAGCGTTCGAAGCGTCCGATCGAGTTTGCGCAATCGGTCGTGCGCCCGTGTTTGCCCATGCACGATCCGAATTGCCCGTTTTGCCCGGGGAATGAGAGCCATACGACGGCAGAAATCGAGCGTCGCAATGCGCCCGATGGGACGTGGCAGACGCGGGTCATCAAAAACAAGTTCCCAGCGCTCGACGAACTGGCGAAGCCCGATCACGGTGGAGATTTTTTCCATACGCGAATCAACGGATTTGGCGTGCACGAAGTCGTCGTCGATTCGCCGCGCCACGATGCGACGATTACACGGCTTTCGTTGCCCGATATCGAAACGATATTGCACACATATCGCAGTCGCTATCGCGCTCTAGAACTCGACGAGCGCGTCAAGCACATCATCATATTTAAGAATAACGGCGACAAAGCGGGATCGTCGCTCATCCATCCGCATTCGCAAATCATTGCCACGCCGATTGTATCGGGTCAAGTCGATGCGCGTATATCGACGACGCGGGAGTATCGGAAAGCGAGTGGTCGTTGTTTGATTTGCGACATGGTGAGGAGTGAAATCGAGTCGAATCGTCGGATAGTCGATAAGAACGAGCATTTTGCGTCGTTTTTGCCATACGCGGCGTTGTCGAGTTACCACACGTGGGTATTTCCGTTGCGGCATAATGCGCATTTTGGTCGGATTGAAGACGAGGAAATCACGGCACTTGCTCAAATATTGCGCAACGTCATTCGCGGTCACGAGAGATTGCTCAATTATCCGGATTACAACTTCGTCGTGAGGTCGGCGCCCGTCGGTTGCGCAAACGACGATTACCATTGGTATATCTCGATAATTCCGCGGTTGTCGAAGACGGCTGGCTTCGAAATCGGTTCGAATATCTATATCAATGGTACGTTGCCCGAGACAGGGGCGCTGAATTTGCGCAATATCATCGACGTATTGAAAGATGATATGTAGTGGAGTGCGGTTGGGGATGGGGCGTGGATGACGCCCCCAAAAAGGGCGTATCGAACGCAGTGAGATAGCCCGCTCCAGAGGGCGTATCGAACGCAGTGAGATAGCCCGCCCCAGAGGGCGTATCGAACGCAGTGAGATAGCCCGCCCCAAAGGGCGTATCGAACGCAGTGAGATAGCCCGCCCCCAAAAAATACGACGCTATAAAGGGGGAGGCGTTTGCGGGGAAAAAAGCGCGGATGGGCGCGGTGCTAGCCTTTGAGATATGCCTCTTTTGTGCGCAGAACGCGGTGTGCCGATTCGAATATTCGTGCTTTTAGTGCGTCGTCTTTTTCGGCTTCTGCTCGAATGAGTTTGCACAGATTGATCCACAAATACTGCGATTTGCAAATGAGAAAAGCATCGACGCCTGCTCGGAGTCCTCGCAAAACGGCATCGATCGTACAACATCGATCGATGATGGCATCCATTTCGAGGTCGTCGCTCACGACGATGCCATCGTAATGCAATTCTCGGCGCAACAGGCCGATTACGTCGTGCGAAAGGGTTGCGGGGAGTCGTTCTCCGAGCCCTTTCATGACGATATGCGCCGTCATGATCATCGGGATATCGGCATCGATAGCCGCTTTGAACGGCTTAAACTCGACGTCGCGCAACCGTTCTATGCCGTGCATCGTTTCGGGCAAATCGGTATGGCTGTCTTTATCGGTATCGCCATGGCCTGGGAAATGCTTGCCGCATGCGATGATTCCCGCATCTCGCAGGCCGTTCATCACTGGGATGGCATAGCGCACGACGTCTTCGGGTGTCGTACCATAGGCGCGATCGCCGATAATCGGGTTTGCCGGGTTCGTATCGATGTCGAGCACGGGGGCGAAGTCGATGTCGAAGCCTAGATGCTTGAGATCTTTTCCCGTTTCGACGGCGACTTCGTAGGCGTGTTGGGGTGTCGTCGCACCGATTTCGCGCGCCGATGGGATTTTCGCACTTCCTAGCGATTCGCCGATGCGCTGAACTTTGCCCCCCTCTTGATCGACGCCAATCCAAATCGGATATGGCGACGGTATGCGATGGATTTGTTGCGTCAACGCCATGATCTGATCGCGCGATTCAAAATTGCGCGCAAATAAAATGACGCCACCGATATCGCCTTTTGTCAAAGCACCTATCAACGGTATTGGGAGATGCGTCCCTTCGAATCCGACGATGAGCAATTGGCCAATGGCGCGTTTTAACGATAATTCCGACGTTCCTCGCGTTTCTTCCGACATATTCATAACCTTTGATGACATACAGTTGTATCGCAAAACGCCAATCGCATAAAGTGCGCGTTGCGGCGCTTTGCCCACGCGTGATTTTAGCGCGTTTGCCGCAAAAATGCGCTCGTTATTATTGACCTCACCCCCGGCCTATCGGCCACCCCCTCTCCATGAATGGCGAGGGGGAATAGATGGTGAATGGATGGTGACCTCACCCCCGGCCTATCGGCCACCCCCTCTCCATGAATGGCGAGGGGAAATAGGTGGTGAATGGATGGTGAATGGAGATGGGGAATAGATGGTGAATGGAGATGGGGAATAGATGGGGAATAGATGGGGAATAGATGGGGAATAGATGGGTTTATTATATCCCAGTCGCTCGCATAGAGGACGAATAGCTTTGTTTGCGTTTTTTGTATAATATTCAAAACGCCTATCAATCTAAAGCTCGAAACAGGGGGCCGATCAAGCCGTTATTTTCGCTCGCATAGAGGACGAACAGTGCCCGCCCACGTATATCATTTTGCGAATAAACGCCTGTTTGGCGCGAATCGAGCGCAGCCATTCGATTATCGCCGGCTAGGAAATACATTCCACTTTCGACGGCGACGCGTCCGGATACATTGCCCGTCAACCGTTGTTGTGGCAAGATAATGTCGTAGTGCGCCCCGTTTGGGAGCGTTTCGCGCCAGCGATCGGGGACATCGACGGGGCGCACGATTGCGCGATTTGTGAGCTCTGTTCGCGCCAGCGATACGCCATTGATTTGAAGAACGTCTTGATTATACGATATTTCTTCGCCATATGATGAAATACATCGAAGAAAATTCGGTTCCAAATCGGTCGAGTGCGAGGTTTTGTCGTTTCGCGCCGCCTTGGGGCGAAAAAGCGCAATATCGCCTGGGGCGAGTTGTACGCTGAAAAGTTTCGGATTCCATGATAAAACGACGTCGCCGCGCCATAGCGTCGGATTCATGGCATTCGATTGAACCGTCGAGATATCGAAAAATAACACAAAGGCGGCGACGATAATGCCAATGGCAATGGCAACGCATTTGAGTCGCATAGAGCGCGAATCGCCTTTATGCGCTGTGCGTTTCGCCGTTGGTGTCGTTTGCCGTTTTGGCGATGTATTCGAAGGCGATTTCGTGGTGGTTCGAGGAGTTGTATTTTTTTTCGATTTTGTCGATTTCGACGGCATTTTATTCGCAGATGAAGGGTTTATCGGCGATACCATCGCAAGCGAAGCGATGGGTGACCGACTTGGAAAGATCAAAAAGGAGACAGGGAAATGGTGAGTTTGCAGAAGATTTGTGCGGCACTTTCGGAGTGCTATCCACCGCAATGCGCCGAATCGTGGGATAATCCGGGGCTTTTATTGGGGCGCAATCGAGCCGAAATTCGGCGCGTGGTCGTCGCGCTCGAACTTACGCCAGAAGTCGTCGAAGAGGCAATCGAAACTCGCGCCGAACTCATCGTCACACACCATCCATTCATCTTCAAGCCCATGTCGTCGTTGACCGATTCATCGCCCGATGGGCGCATGATGCTCGATTTGGCGGCGGCAGGCATTGCGCTCTATGCGGCTCACACGAATTTAGATTCCGCACCCGCTGCCATCGGCGAGAAACTCGCTTGTGACCTAGGTCTGATGGATGTGCGCGCGTTGTTATCGCACGAGCCGTTTTCGTCTTATAAGATCGTCGTCTTCGTTCCACATACGGCTGTCGACGCCGTCGCCAAAGCGATGCACGAGGCTGGTGCGGGCTGTGTCGGGCATTATCGCGATGTTTCATTCCGCGGCACGGGGACTGGTCATTTCACCGGCGACGACACGACTCACCCTGCCATCGGATCGCCCAATGTCGCCGAAACCGTCGCAGAAACTCGCCTTGAGATGGTCGTTTCGTCTCGAGACCTCAACCGAACGATAAACGCGCTTCGCGCCGCACACCCCTACGAAGAGCCAGCTTTTGACGTCTTCAAACTCGAAAACGACGTCGCCGGCATCGCCGATCTCTATGGATTCGGCACGATTGGTCGATTGCCTTCCCCGATACATCTTTGCGATTTACTCAATAAAATCAAAGAGATATGGGAGATTCAGGCGCTTCGCGTCGCCGATCTTCCGCTCGACAAAGTCATCGAGAAAGTCGCCATTCTCAACGGTAGCGGTTCAAAATACGCCAAGAAATGCGCTCAACTCGGTGCCGATGCCTATATCACCGGCGATTGTGGTCATCACGATTTCGATTTGGCTCGCCGTTACGGCCTAGCCCTCATCGATGCCGGGCACTACGATACCGAAAAATTCATCCCCGAAATTCTCCGATCGACGATAAATCGCCTGTTTGCGAATGATGTCGAAGTTTCCATCGCCAAATCGATGAAGAATCCGATGATTTTCTATCCCCCCCTCTCCATGAATGGAGATGGGGAATAGATGGTGGTTATTTCGAACGCCCCGATTCTCTGCGTTTCGCATTCGCGGCGATTGGGTTTAGGCGCCGAAGGTGCGCATCTATAGCTTTGGCGAGCTATTTTTTCCGCGCACGCCCCGTTTTTTCTAGCGAAGTCTGGGGGCGTGGGGTTTTCGAACGCCCCGTTTTTCCGCGTTCCGCTTGCTCGGTCATCTGCATTGCCGTCAATTGTTCAGCGGCTTGCTGTTCTGCCAATTCTTGAGCGGCGAGTTCATCGGCGGCGAGTTGTTCGGCTTCTACTTGTTCAGCGGCTTGTTGCTCGGCCAATTCTTGAGCGGCGAGCTCATCGGCGGCGAGTTGTTCGGCTTCTGCTTGTTCAGCGGCTTGTTGCTCAGCCAATTCTTGAGCGGCGAGCTCATCGGCGGCGAGCTGTTCTGCTTCTGCTTGTTCAGCGG
>OQWM01001161.1_pt1 | contig 18087 bp, 12 predicted proteins | sample 1691531 | NCBI WGS metagenome assembly OQWM01 (sample SAMN03418257, study PRJEB22391) | human gut metagenome | biome: human-gut; feature: organic feature; material: feces | host: Homo sapiens | place: Tanzania | collected 2013-01
CAGAACGTTGCAACGAAAATCATTGAACTTTGAAAAAGGCGGACGGGATAGAGGCAGGGAAACCGCTCTATCCCGTCCGCATTGGCTTTGTTATTCCAGAATATTCGTTGTGATAAAATCAACGCCCATGGCAATCAGTTCTCCGGCGGTGCCGGAATCATTGCACGTCCAGCAGTTCCTTTTTAGTTGGTTGGTACATAGCTCCTCCACAAGCGCTCTGCAACACCCCCCCGGCAGAGCCGTTATTCCTTTCCAGCCGGGAGGATAAAAAGTGAGTGTTCACAACTGCATCCGTTATGAACACTCGCATTGAAAGGAAAGCCCTGTTATTCTGTTAAAGCTATCGTATCTCATTCATAAATTCATTTGAATTCAATTCGGAACAGTATGTTCGCTGTCTCAGCGACTTATTTCTTTTGGACTTTCTCTTCCTGGAAAATAATCTTATTGACGACGAAGAACACCACCATGGACACACCGCCATTGAGGACGGTGGTACCGATGTTGTACAGCCAGGGGGCGACGAAATGGCCGGCCACAGCAGCCCAGATGCAGTTGATAGAATTGACGATACAGGTGACCACGCAGAAGGCCAGCAGGTACCACATTCCCTGTTTCAGAATGTTGCCCTTGGAGCGGAACACCCAGCTTCTCTGAATAAAGAAATTGATGACCTCACCGATGAACATGGCGATCATATAGGCGGTGAAGTAGGCGATGCCGCCCTGCTCCGCGCCGTAGCCGATGATGTACCATTTGAATTCAATGCCGAACAGGGTCAGATTGATGCCCGGGAAGCCAAAGTCCCGGCTGCCCAGATAAGCGAAGGCGGCGGGCAGGAAGGTGAGCAGCAGGTACTTGAACACCGTGATGGCGTTGCTGACGATGACGAACAGACCGCCCTCCCGCACCCATTGGGAAAGGCTGGGATGGGTTTCGGCGAACTTTATCCACCAGTTTTTGATTGCAGTCATGGTTATCCTCCTTAATTGAACCGCACGACCCGGTTGGCGGCGGTGTATATCGTGCCGGAAAGATTCCGCCCCACTTTTCCGGGAATGGAGATCAGCCGCAGGGGGGTGTGCTTTTGGAAATGCTGAACCCATTTTGGGGGTCAAAGGTGTAGCCGCTATCCCACATCTTGTTTATGATTTATTTCCCCAATTTCCTCTTAAAGCTGCCATTGGCGCTGAGATTGCGGAAGAAGTCCACAACCAGGCGGCCTAATCCACGGAAGAAGTGGCCGTTGACCAGGAATACAATATCGTCTACCATCCTGTCGCTGACCATGCCGCCGGACATTTTACCCATGGCACGGAAGGGCATATTATAGATGAACAGGATGTTTAGATCCGGTTTTCCCTTGGCTTCGGATTTGTTTTTCAGATAGGTCAGGATTTTGTAGGCGAAACGGGCTATCCCTGTCTTGGCGTAGTAGAGCTGGCAGATGGCATCGTTCCTGGTCAGTTCGCCGCTCCAGGAGCCATCCGGGATAGGACGATCCAGCAGGGCTGTGAATTCTTCATCGGGAACGGACATGATTTTGCCGCTTTCATAGCTGGGCAGGCTCCCATAGGGCAGCGGCGCTTCAGTACCGATTACGTGGATTTGGCTTGTGAGGCGAATGTCTGCCACACTGGCACCAACGCAAACTTCATAGTCGGCAGTCTCCACCTCCCAGCGGCTGGTCTTGACATTGAAGTAGCGGAAGGCTTTGTCATCCAGCTTTATGGTGACGGTTTTGCTCTCTCCCGCTTTCAGGAACACTTTTGTGAAGCCCTTCAGTTCCTTTTTGGGTCGGAAAACCTTACCGTTCTTGCAGGAGACATAAACCTGGGCGATTTCCGCTCCATCCCGGCAGCCAATGTTGGTGAGGGTAAAAGTCACCTGATTCCGGTCTGCGCGGATATCGGAATAGAGGAAGGTGGTGTAGCTCAAACCATAGCCGAAGGGATAGCGGACGGGGACTCCGGCGGTATCGTAATAGCGGTAGCCGATGTACAGTCCCTCCCGGTATTCGCTGGTGCGCTCCTTGCTGGGGAAGTAATGGTAGGAGGGGTTGTCCTCCAATCTCAGCGGCCAGGTCTCGTTCAGCTTGCCGGAGGGGTTGATGTCCCCCAGCAGCGCCTTGGCCATGGCAGCGGCACCGGCCTGACCGCCCAGATACCCATGGATGGCGGCACGATATTTGCTTTTATCCGGCATGATGAAGGGAGCGCCGCCGGAGAGCACCAAAATGACATTGCAGTTTACTTTACGAACCTCATCAATCAGCTTCTGTTGTCCCTCGCTCAATTTCAGAGAGTTCCGATCCATTCCCTCGGATTCCGTTATTTCATCCAATCCAATGCAAAGGACGGCAATATCCGATTTCTTTGCCAAGAGCATGGCTTGGACAGTCAACTCTAAATCAGGCTTCGGATTCGTTCTGGAATATCCTTTGGCATAGCCCGTAATCTGTACGCCAGATGTTTCCAATTCCGCTATCAGATTGTCAAGGCGCGTGGGATTAACCACGGATGACCCCGCGCCCTGATACCGCGGATTTTGAGCGAAGTCCCCAATCACCGCAACGGTATCATTCCGATTCAGCGGCAATATCCCATCGTTATCCAGCAGGACGATGGAAGCAGCAGCGCATTTTTCCGCGATAGCATGGTGGGCATCCACATCGAAGGATTTGGGTGCCGCCGCCACGGATTCTGTCAGGGAGAAAACCTGTTCCAGCAGTTCTTCCACCCGTTTATCCAGCACCTTTTCAGAGATTCTCCCTTCCTGCACTGCCTTGACAAGCCCAATGGCACAGTCCGGCCCCGGGACGGGCATGACCAGATTGGAACCGGCCTTCACGCCCTCAGTGTGGTCGTTGTCCCCGCCCCAGTCGGTGACCACCACGCCGCCGAAGCCCCATTCGTTCCGAAGAATCTCCGTGAGCAGGTGTGCATTTTCGTTGACGTAGGTGCCGTTTACCATATTGTAGCTGGACATGACGGCCTTGGCACAGCCCTCTTGCACAGCTATTTCAAAGGCGGGCAGGTAGATTTCCCGGAGGGTGCGCTCATCCAGAACGGAGTCCATGCACATCCGCCGCAGCTCCTGGGAGTTGACGGCAAAATGCTTGGGGCAGGCAGCAGCACCCATGCTCTGGATGCCCCGGACATAGGCGGCACCCATTTTACCGGCCAGATAGGGGTCTTCCGAAAAATACTCAAAATTCCGGCCGCACAGGGGGGAACGCTTCATGTTCAGTCCCGGACCCAGCACCATATGAACATCATTTGCCGCTGCTTCCTCCCCCAACGCTCTGCCCAGTTCCTCGCCCAATTCCGTATCCCAGGAGTTGGCCATGGTGGCGGCAGTGGGGAAACAGGTGGCGGGAATGGAGGCATTGAGGCCCAGATGATCCCCTGCCCCCGCCTGCTTGCGAAGCCCATGGGGGCCGTCGGACAAAAAGATTGGTGGGATTCCCATCTTTCTGCCGTCCCAGGTGGTCCAGGTACTCCATCCCTGCAAGAGAGCGGCTTTCTCTTCCAGCGTCAGTGTGGCTATTATTTTTGCTGCGTTCATCACATTCGCTCCTTTTCCAGTGGAATATCAGCAGGTGAAAATTCTGTTCAGATACCGCTGCCAGAGATTCTCCTCGCAGCCCACGCCGTCCCGGTACATGGGGTAGACTGCCTGGGGGACGAAAATCCGCAGCCGCTCCGGTCCATCCAGACTATGGGCTGTGATGGAGCAGGGCGCGTCGGTATGCTCCAGGATCAGCCGTTCCAGCCGGGTGCAGGAGGAGAACAGTCCATCCGGTATCGCCTGGATGGTAGCCGGAAGGCGCAGCTGGGTCAGGTTTTCCGCCTGAGCCAAAGCGTCCTCCGTAAAACCTACCACCGGCAGGCCGTCCCAGCTGGACGGCACGGTGAGCTCCCGCTCAATCTTCCCCTGTTCTTTCAACCCGGAAATCAGCCAGGTGCCGTCAGAAAAGGGGGTGAAGAGAAAGGCATCATCCCCAGCACTTTCCGCTTGGGGGTGGGTATCGGGCTCTGGCATGGAGGGCATCTCATAGGAAAGCGGCTGATAACAGCCTAACTCTGATAGAATATCCTCCGCCAATTGCAGGGTTCTGACCTCCGCCCCGGCGGAATTCAGATGGAAATTGGAATCGTAGAACCAGCCGCTGTCCATCACATAGTCCCGGGACTGGGTGACATTTCCCGGCTCCCCCCATGTGTATAACAACGCCAACATCGGCTGCGGCACGGTGACCGACCGTTCCGGGATTCTTCAAACTCCGGGGAAATCTCCGCCTGGGTCAGGTCGATGGGACTTCCAATGTCGTAGCCCAGCAGCATGGTGTTCCCGGGGCGGTCATAAATCATATTGCAGCTTTCGTCAAAGGAGGCAAGGGCGTAAACGCCCTCGGGAACCGGGTACTGTCCGCTTTGCCAAATGGCCCAGCGTTCCTGCAAATACCCGGGGTAGCTGCCCACCAGTGCTGCCCGCTTGCTGCTGTCTGCCAGAAGCAGCAGACCGGGGTCGCTTTCGGCGCATTTCCAGTAGGCATTGGCACCAAAATAGTCAGACATGGACTCTGAAGTAGGCTCAAAGGTAAATACCACCAGATCTCCCTGCCGGAGCTGGGACGCAGTGAGATCCAGCATCACGTCGGTGCCCACAGCGCCATACAGACCCATGGGGCAGACGGTGTAATCGAAGCCGTTTTGAGAAAGAACATCCTGCAAAAGCGCTGTGTCCGTTCCAAAGGCCACGCTGCTGCTCCCCAGAAGTATCAGCCGCTTTCCTTCCGCTTTCTTCAACCGGTTCACCATTTGGGGAAGCTCGGCGTAGTAGCTGTCGGCGTAGAAATCAGGCAGGATGCACTCGGCAAGCACCAGCACTCCGGGAAACAGAAGCAGCAGGCATAGACACAGCAGAATGGAAAGTATACGTTTTTTCATTGCCCGCTCCCTCCCTAGAACTGAAAGTAGGCAAATTCTGTCATTTCCTGTGTAGCCAGAAGAACGATCCAGCACAGGGCAATGATGAGCACCAGATACACCGTCCCCACCCATCTTGCAGCAGCGGCGGACTCACTGGATACAGGAGGAAGCCGGTCTTTTCCCCAGTCATAGAGCTTTGCCATCACCGCGAATACCAGCGCCAGCTGTATCAATTCCGGGCCACTCATCCCCAGAGCAGCAAAGCCTTCCCGCAGGCCAAAGCCATTGTGCAGAATTCCATTTAGCAGCGTGATGAACTGTCCGATGGACTCCGCCCGGAACAGCAGCGCTGCGGGAATGAAAATGAGGAACATATAGCTTCTGCGCACCAGTTTGACCACGGGATGGTTCAGCTCGATGCCCTGACACCGGGCAAACTGCTCTGCCGGTTTCAGCACCACGCCCTCCAGGCTGACCCAGAAAGCGGAATACAAGCCCCACAGAACATAGGTCCATCTGGCTCCGTGCCACAAGCCGCAGAGGGCAAACACAATCACGGTGTTTCGGATGCGAATCAGTGTTCCTCTCCGGTTTCCTCCCAGGGGGATGTAAAGATAGCTGGTAAACCACCGATTCAGGCTGATGTGCCAGCGGCGGAAGAATTCTCCATAGCTCTGGCTGAGATAGGGTCGATCAAAATTCCGTGTCAGCCGCACCCCCATCAGCCTGGCACAACCGGAGGCGATCTCCGAATAACCGGCAAAATCGCAGTACATCTGGAAGCAAAAGAGGCTCCCCGCCACCGCAATGGCAAAGCCGTTGGCGTTGGGAACGTCCGAAAATACCGCATTCACAAAGCGGCCGCAGTAGTCCGCCACCACGCATTTACGGAAAAAGCCGCACAGCAGCAGCCGGAGTCCACAGGCAATGTCCTCCCAGCAGGGCTTCTTTTTCTGCTTCAGCTGGGGCAGCAGATTGCCCGGGCGTTCGATGGGACCCGCCACCAGCTGTGGGAAATAGGTGACGTACAGCGCAAAGGTGACCATGTCCCGTTCTGCATGAAAATCTCCCCGGTACACATCGATGGTGTAGCTCATGGTTTGGAAGGTGTAAAAGGAGATGCCCACCGGGAGGATCAGCCCCAGTTTCGGCACCCGATAGGAAAGACCCAGGGTCTGCGCCAGCAGATTCCAGTTTTCCCCGAAGAAATCAAAATACTTAAAGGTAAAGAGCAATCCCAGATTGGCAAAAATGCTGCATAGCAGCAGAAAACGGCAGTATTTTTTGCTTTCCCGTCTGCGTTCAATGCCGTTGCTGCACAGATAATCGATTAGAGTGGAGGCCAGCAGCAAGAAGATCAGCGAAGGGTTGGCATACATATAGAAGAAATAGCTGGCACAAAGCAGCCAGAGCTGCCCCGGACGCTGGGGCAGCAGCCAATAGATCCCCACCACCAGAGGCAGAAACAGAAGAAATGCAAGAGAATTGAAATTCATGTGCTCCCTCCCGTGCTAACCAGCCAGAAAATCATGAAGACAGCAGCAATCTCCCGCAATGATGCGCCCTCCAGCAGACCCCAGGCTCCGGCGAGAATGGCAAGAGTGCCGGAAACCCAGAAAAAAATTCCTCTCGTGCTCCGGTATTTCCGCTCAAACAGGCTTAGAAGCAGCGCCGCACCGCAAAGAAGCAGCACCGCCGGCTGCCGGAGGATCACCCATTCTTCCATTTGCGCAGCACCTCTTTGATCTGAAGCTTGTCCGGCTTCCCGGAGGCAGTCATGGGAAGTTCCTCTGCGCAGAGGATACCCACCGGAAGTTCGTTCTTGGGAAGAAGTTTTTTCAGTTCAGCCGGATCTGCAACACCCACGATCATGGCATAGGGCACCTCCCCCACCAACTCGTCCGGCATCCCCACCACCGCCGCCGCATACACTCCCGGCAGGGACAGCAGGGCATCCTCGATTTTTTTCGGGGCAATGTTCCGCCCGTTTCGGATGATGAGCTCCTTTTTTCTGCCGCAGATGTGCAGAATTCCGTTCGCATCCAAATAGCCCAGGTCTCCGGTGGGGAGAAATGCTTCCGGTGCCATAGGGCTGCCCCAATAGCCCAACATTCTGGCGGGACTGTACACCGTGATTTCTCCAATTTCGCCCGGCTTCACCGAATTACCGTCCTCTCCTAGCAGCTTCACGGTGTTCATGGGATAAACCCGTCCCACGCCCCGGGCCCGAAGTTCGGCGGGCTCCCTTCCATCGGCACAGGCGATGAAGCCCGCCCGCAGAGACGAAACATCAAACCCGCCGCACCGAGCCGCCATGGCCTGATACAAGGAAGGCACGCCATTCATCCGAGTGATTTTTTCCTGCTCAATGCAGCCAAGGATAGCATCCACATCTGTGGCTGCGGGCAGGTACATGGCATAGCGCAGCACCGCAGTACCCGCCAGCAGCACCAGTCCGAACACATGCTCCAGAGGAATGGATCCCAGGGCAATGTCATCCTCCGAATAGCAGCCCAGAGGATGGGAATCCAGCAGGTTATTCACCACATTGTAGTCGCAGAGCACCACTGCCTTCTGCTTCCCGGTGGAGCCCGACGTGAAGATCACAAAGCCGGGGCTTTGGGCATCGCCGAGAAGAGGCAGCTTCCCCCGGGACTGTTCCGCAATAAACCGGATGAATGTGGTTTTGGCATCCATGGAAAGGCTGAGCCGGTTGTCCTGGGTGAAGCACAGCACTCCCCGGGGAAAAATGGGAGTCTCGCAGTCCCGGAGCTGCTGCTCAGGCTCATGATGGGGATCTGCAAGTACCACGGTTGTACCCAGCAAGCGCAGCGCAAAAATCACCAATACTGTCTCCAGGCACCGTTTGGTCTGAAGCGCCACCACATCCCCCGGGCGCAGGCCCTGGGAGCGCAGCTGTAGTGCGATACTTTGGGTCTGGCTCCACACCTGGGAACAGGTCATCCACCCGGCAGGATTGCCCAGAAGCTTTTTGTCAGGCTCTTGCTTTGCCAGTTCCTGAAGATAAGCGCTTATTGTTTTTTTCGATGGGATCATGTTCTCAGCCCCTTTGAAATTTTTGTCTTCCTTCTTAAGCTTTCGAGGGTACTGTAGCATATTTCCGAAATTGGGGCAATATCCCGGCTACCAACAGATTCTGTGTTGTACAAACAGTGGAACGCAGGTGACAAACGGCACCAGAATGATGACGAATTACAAAAGGAATGATTCTGACTGCATGACAAAAGACGGAAAGAATTGCAAAAACGGAAAGAATCTGTTAGAATACCAGAAAGGCAATCGTTATCTCACTCAATCAAGGAGCGCAGTTGAAAGATGGCACAGAACATTTCCTTCTTTTTAGGTACAATCCTGGATGCAGCCTGGTTTTTTGAAGCATTTCTAAATACCCTCGCCTGGACGATTCTTTGCTGGCAGAAGGATGCCTGGAAAAAGATGATTCCGGCATTCATCTGCCTGCTTCTGATTCAGATAGGGATTGGTGGTGGCTTGTATTCGCTGATCGGCTTTCATGGAGCCTATCCGCTGCTGTTCAAGCTGCTTAAAGGATTGAGTTTTTTCCTGTTCCTGCGTCTCTTTTCTCCATACCAATGGAAAACAGATTTGTTGATTCATTTTGCATTGTTCAATATCCTGCTGTGTGTTACGGCATTTGCAGGTCAAAGCAGTATGCTGACTGGTGTCCTTATTCGATCCGGCACACTGGAAGCACTTGTACGCTGCCTGATTGCTCTGTTTATCCCCGTAACATCACTGTTTTTGAAGAAATACAATTTCGACGAATTTGAAACGATTCCCATCGGCTGCAACCGTCTGGAAGAGGCTCTTTGCGTGGGTATTTTGGTGGTCTGCATCGCAGAGTCCTTCCTCATGTCTAATGATGTGACAGTGATTCTTTGCTTTATGGCGGCTTATTTCAGCCTGGCAGTTACTTCGCTGGTGATGATCCGTGCGGTGTATCTGATATGCAGAGAGCAGAAGTCCATCATTGGCCTACAGGCAGAAAAGCAGCGTTTTCTGGCGGAGCGGGAAATCACAAAAATGGCTCAGAAAACCCTGGATGATCTGCGCTGTATCCGGCATGATCTGAAAAACCAATATTCCTATATGCAGATCCTTCTGGATGGCGGCCACTATGACGAGCTGAAGGGATACTTCCAGAAGCTCCGGGAGAATCTGCCGCCCCAGCTGAATCTGATTGACTGCGGCAATCACACGGTCAACACGGTTCTGAACATGGAGTTTTCCAAGCTCCGTTCAGAGGGGATCACATTGGAGCACCAGCTGGTGGTTCCGCCGGTGCTGCCCTTCCCGGATCGGGAAATGTGTTCGATCCTGAGCAATCTATTGGACAACGCCTGGGACGAATGCCGTCGGCTACAGAAAACCGGTTGGGAAAGCACCAAGGTACGGCTTGAAATTTATCCCCATCAGCGCTATCTGTATATTCGGTGCATGAATTCCACCGACCGGCAGACCCTGGAACACAGCGGAATTGGTCTGCTCACAACAAAGAAGGATAAGCAGCTTCACGGCTACGGAACAAAGATTATCGCGAAACTAGCAGAACAGTATAACGGCTGCGCCCGGTATTCACTGGAAGAAAATATGTTTGTAGCGCAGGTTATGATGGACATGACCTGGGAGGGAACAGAACGTGAAAATTAGAATTGCACTGTGTGATGATGACAAGAAGGCAATACCGGTGATTGCCGGTGCTGTGGAATCCACCTTTCAGACCCATGGGATTCAGGTAGAAATCGACAAGTATGGTTCTGGAGATGCACTGCTTCGCGCCACGGAAAAGGTCTGCTACCAGCTTTTGCTTCTGGACATCGAAATGCCCGGACTGGATGGCATCGCCGTGGGAAAACGTCTCCGGGCAAAGGGAGACGAGACGATTATTGTCTATATTTCTGAAGCGGAAAGCCGCGTGTTTGAATCGTTTTTTGTGCAGCCTCTGGGCTTTGTTCGCAAAAGTAATTTCCTGAACGATATTTCAGCCGTGGTGGAGCTATACATGAAAACCATCGTGAAAGAGAGCAAGGGCGATTATCTGGACTTCAAAACCCGCTCCGGAATTCTGACCCTTCGCAGCCGCCAGGTGCGCTACATTGAAGGCAGCCGGAATTACCAATACCTCTATGTGGATGAACGCAGTGAGCCTATCGAAATCAAGATGACCATGGAACGGCTGGAAGCAATGTCTGAACCCTTCGGCTTCATCCGCATCCACAAGGGCTATCTTGTGAATTTCCAGTACATCCAGCACATTTCATCTTCCTCCGCCACCTTGCAGGATGGTACCGAACTTCCCATTGGACGAAGTAAAATTGGTGAAGTGAAGATGAAATATCTGTCCCTCATTGGAAAATAAAATACGCTGAACGCAAAGTAGCCTCATGCAAAATGGGGTTGCTTTTTTGTTTCTTCCCCTCCGAATACGTTGGCATACTGCATTTCGTCATGGACGAACGGCAGACATCCTGTACAGCATAAATTCAAACTGCGAAAAAATATTGTTTGGCTAGCAATCTTGTGTGATAGTCCACGACTCCTTGAAAGCAGGCGCTTGCTTGAATAGGATAGCATCAGGGAGCGCCGAGCAGTCTGTCAGTGCCGGTGTCATGCTCAGAGCTTCTTAAATTTGCAAAAAGGAGAAAAAACGATGTTCAAGAAAGCAACCGCAATTGCCCTGGTTCTGACGATGCTAGGCTCTACTGTAGCCGCATCCGCAGAAAGCACATCCAAATGGAGCGAAAAGCGCACCGCAAATGGCTGGATGCAGGTGGTCAACGAAGGAGGTGCCACGCTGGGTTACAGCAAATCCTCCGGCGTTTCCATCATTGAGGATGATGGTTTTGCCTTTAAGGATTTGAACCGCAACGGTAAGCTGGATCCTTACGAGGACTGGCGTTTGGATGACGAAACCCGCGCCCGTGCCCTTGCAGACAGTTTGAGCGTGGAGGAAATGACTCCGCTGTTCACCCATGGAGGATGGTCCTCCTTCGGTTCTGCCATAGAAGGAACCGATCTTGACTACGTTCTGGCCGGAGGCCGGGGCGGTGTTACCCGTTCCGCTTCCGTCAGCGGCAACACAACCATGGCCGTTGAGTGGGTCAATGCGCTCCAGGCACTGTGTGAAGAAACCGGCAGCTGGGGCATTCCCGCCACGATTTCCGTAGACCCTGCAAACATCTCCGGCACCATCGACCAAACCGCTCTCGCTTCCACCATGGATGTGGAGCAGGCTTTCCAGCTGGGTGTCATGCACGGCAAGATGTATCGTGCAGTCGGCATCACAATGCTGCTCGGACCAATGGTTTCCATCGGCACTCAACCCACCATGTCCCGGGCAACCCAGGCTTATTCTGAAGACCCTGCGCTGAACCGGGACTTGGCAGATGCCTACATCTCCGGCCTGCAATCCACTTGGGCAGAGGATGGCACCGACCTCGGCTGGGGCGCAGATTCTGTCTACGCCATTGCAAAGCACTATGTCGGTGACGGTGCCGCTGAGGGTGGCCGAAATGACCATTTTGACGGTGGTCGAAGCGATGTATTCCCCGGCAACAATTTTGCAGCACACCTGATTCCTTTCTTTGACGGTGCTTTTAACCTGAGCAAGAGCATCACCGGCTCCTCCGGTGTCATGCCCAACTACGCCATGTCCTACAGCGAGGACGGCTCCCTTGGAGAGCTCCTGGGCGGCGCATATTCCTCCTATAAAATCGGCCTGCTTCGGGAGAATGACTTCCGGGGCTTTATCCTGACCGACTGGGAAATCACCAAGGATGGCGGTGCGGGCAGCTATACCGTCACGGAGTACACCCCTGCGGAACGCTTTGCCATGCTGTATAAAAATGGCATCCATCAGGTTGGCGGTGTGACGGACACCGAAAACGCAGCCGCCGGTTACCAGCTGGTCGTGGATGAACTGGGCGAAGAGAATGCCCTTGCCCTGCTGCGCAATGCAGCCTATCACTTCATTCTGACTCAGATGCAGGTTGGTTTGTATGAAAATCCCTACATTGATCTGGATGCCGCACTGGAAACCGTGTGGAACAACACCACCGATGTCATTGCCCGGCAGCAGCAGGAAAAGGCAGTGATCCTGCTGAAGAACTCCGATGGTCTCATTTCCCATAGCACCGGAGAGAAGAAGACCGTCTACATTCCCATGATTTACACCGCCGCTTCCGAGGCCACCTCCAGTTCGGATGCCACTCCTGCCTCCTGGTCCGCTTCCACAGATCTGAAGGCTGCTGAAAAATACTTCAATGTGGTGACTGATACTGTCGCCGCTCCCTCCGGCCCCGACGGAGCACTGACCGAGAATGACATCATCCGCGCTTCCGCTGAGGAAATTGCCGCCTGCGATATAATCCTCGTGAGCATGACCGCACCCAACACCGACTCCTCCCAGGATGCCGAGGGCAACTGGACTCCTGCCTCCATCCAGTATGAGGCATATACCGCCACCAAGGCCCGTACCGAATCCATCGGCAAGGACACCGGAAACCGCTCCTACAACGGCAATACCGCTGCCCGCAGCAGCAGCTACCGCAGTCTCGAGTTGCTGCAGTACTGCGCCGATGTGAAGGGCGATTCCAAAATTGTGGTTATCATGAGCAACTCCTCCGGCGCCGCCGCCATGATCTGGTCTGAGGTGGAGCCCCTGGCCGACGCGATTTTGTACTACTACGGCTCTTCCAGCTGGTTCAACCCCGAGGTGCTGATGGAAATCGCATCCGGCCAGGTGGAGCCCTCTGCACTGCTGCCCTATCAGCAGCCCATCTCCATGGATGCTGTTGAAATTCAGCTGGATGATGTTCCCAGAGACGTTGAATGTTATGTGGATGCCAACGGCAATACCTATGACTTTGCTTTCGGTCTGAACTGGTCCGGCACCATCCGCGATGAGCGTGTTGCCACTTATACCGCAGAGCCCCTGACCACTCCTGAAAGCATCACCTTCCACTATGCCAACCAGTAATCCCAAGACTTTTCCAGGATTCTGCTGAACACTTTGAAAAACGGCTGCACCCACTGTGTGCAGTCGTTTTTTCGTGGAAATCCAGACAATCCGCCACGAAAGAGCAGCCTTCGGTTTGCATTGGACAAGCGGCAGTTTGTCAACAAATCGGTGCCGTTCGTCAATGCCGGAATGCTGTTGCTCCCCCAGCAGAACCGATGCGCAAGGGTATCTTGCAAAGAAAAAGAGATTGCATTATGCTGTTGCCAGAAGACGGGCAAGCAGACATCCGCCCGAACGAAAGGAGAAAACAAAATGAAAAAGTTCAAACGTATCGTTGCGCTTGGTCTGACGCTGGCAATGTCTTTGTCCGCGGCAAGCATGAGCGCAAGTGCGGAAGGCTCCAAGTGGTCCGAGAAGCGGACCGCCGACGGCTGGATCCGCGTCACCAACGAGGGAGGCAAAACCCTGGGCTATTCCCCCGACTCCGGTGTTAAACTCATCGAGGTGGACGGCTTTGCTTTCAAGGATCTGAACCGGAACGGCGAGCTGGATGTTTACGAGGACTGGCGGGAATCCAACGAGACCCGCGCTCGTGACCTGGCTGAAAAGCTGGAAATCGAGGAAATGACCTCCCTGTTCACCCACGGCGGCTGGCGTTCCTTTGGTTCCACCATTGAGGGCGACGACCTGACCTACATTGAGGAGGGCGGCCGCGGCGGCGTGACCCGTTCCGCCATCAACGAGGGCAACACCTCCATGGCAGTGGAATGGACGAATGCCTTGCAGGCACTCTGTGAGGCCACCGGCAACTGGGGCATCCCTGCCACCGTTTCCGTTGACCCCAACCACATCTCCAACACCATTGACCAGAACTCCCTTGCCGCAACCTTCAGCACCGAGGAGGCCTTCAACCTGGGCGTTCAGCACGGCAAGATGTACCGTGCTGTGGGCGTGACCATGCTGCTGGGACCCCAGATGGGCATTGGCACCGAGCCCCTGATGACCCGTGCCACCGGAACCTACACCGAAGACCCCGCACTGGCTCGTGACTTGACCGACGCTTACATCTCTGGTCTTCAGTCCACTTGGGCAGAGGACGGCACCGACCTGGGCTGGGGCGATGATTCCGTTTATGCCATTGCAAAGCACTACGTTGGCGACGGCGCTCCTGAGGGTGGCCGGAACGACCACATGGATGCCGGTAAGTTTGACGTCTTCCCCGGCGGCAACTTTGAAGCACACTTGATTCCCTTCTTCGATGCAGCCTTCAATCTGAAGGGCAGCATCACTGGCGAAGCCGGTGTCATGCCCAACTACGCCATCTCCTACAGCCGTGATGGCTCTTTGGGTGAGTTGGTTGGCGGCGGTTACTCCCACTACAAGATGGGGCTGCTGTATGAAAACGATTACCAGGGCTTCATCCTGACCGACTGGCAGATTACAAACGACGGTCAGCAGTGCTACGGCGTGGAGGACTACACCACCGCAGAGCGATATGCGCTGCTGTACGCCTCCGGCGTGCATCAGGTTGGCGGCTCCGCTGACAATGACGCTGCTCTGGAAGGCTATGAAATCTACGCAGACGAGATTGCAGAAAGCGAAGAAGAGGCAGAGGCCACCCTGCGCAATGCCGCTTATCATTTCCTGCTGACTCAGTTCCAGTGCGGCCTGTTCGATAACCCCTACATCGACCTGGACCATGCCATTGAGACTGTTTGGAACAACACCACCGACAAGGAAGCAAAGGTTTCTCAGCAGAAGACCGTTATCATGCTGAAGAACCACGACAACACCATCGCTCCCTCCAACGGCGAGAAGAAGACCGTTTACCTGCCTCTGAGCTACAGCCCCGCTTCCGAGGGTAACTCCTCCTCCGCCGGTTCTCCCGCAAAGTGGGAAACCGCTGTGGATGTGAAGGCCGTGGAGAAGATTTTCAACGTGGTCACCGACACCGTTGGCGAGCCCACCGGTGCGCCCGATGCTGACGGCAATGCCACCTACACCGAAAATGACGTTATCCGCGCCTCTGCCGAGGACGTGGCCGCCTGCGACCTGATTCTGGTGTTCATGAATGCTCCTGCTCAGGACTCCACCCAGGATGATGACGGCAACTGGCTGCCCGCCAACCTGCAATACGGCGAGTACACCGCCGAGAACGCCCGCCGCGAATCTATCGCTGCCGATGTGCAGACCGAAACCATCAACGACGGCTACTACGGAACCAAGACCCAGACCATCAAGCTCAACCGCTCCTACGCCAACAACACCGTTGGGCAGGACAAGAACTACAGCCAGCTGGAGCAGCTGGAATATGTCAACACCGTCAAGGGCGATGCCAAGGTCGTTGTGCTCATGAGCAAGGCTTCCGGCCCCTCCGTCATGGTGCTGTCCGAGGTTGAGCCTCTGGCCGATGCCATCCTGTACTACTACGGTTCCACCAGCTGGGTCTTCACCGATGCTCTGCTGGAGATTGTCAACGGCGATGTAGAGCCCAGTGCTCTGCTGCCCTTCCAGATGCCCGCTTCCATGGATGCCGTTGAGGCACAGAAGGAAGACGTGCCCCGCGACATGGAGTGCTATGTGGATGCCGACGGCAATGTTTATGACTTTGCCTATGGCCTGAATTGGTCCGGTAAGATTGAGGACGAGCGCGTTGCTACCTACAATGTGGAGCCTCTGACCACTGTTGAGAGCATCACCTTCCATTACGCTGACGAAGACTAAGCACGGATAAACCTGCTTTCTGCGCAGAGCGGAGGGAACTCTGCTCTGCGCAGTTTCTCTACACATTATAACTGGAGGACTCCACTGTGATTGATTTACTGATTAAGCTCCTCACGCCCATGTTTGTCTCTATGGGTGCAAGTGCTGCCGACGTGGCAAACTACCTGACAAAGCTCAGCGGCTATGTCTATGGCGTGGTGGGTGCGCTTATCATCCTGATTGTGATTCTGATTGCCGCCCGCTGGGCGAAAAAGGGCACCCGGCTGGTGATTCGCTGGACTTCCGTGATTGCTTTCCTGTGTGTGGTCGTTATGCTGATTAACATGATTTGCTACGGCCCCATGTATTCCATCGTCTCCGGTTTTCTGAATGCCTCCAAGGCGGAAATCTCCGATGACGTGGTGGGCAACTCCCTGAGCGTGATTCAGGAGGTGGCCGAGGAGGGCATGGTTCTGGTGAAGAACGATGGCCTGCTGCCCCTCTCCGCCGATACCAAGAAGCTGAATGTCTTCGGCTGGGCCTCCGCCCATCCCGTGTTCTCCGGTACCGGCTCCGCTGCCAGCGGTGACCTGGCGCAGTCCACCGTGGACATCATGACCTCCCTGCACAGCGCAGGCTACGAAACCAACGATACCCTGACGAAGATGTATAATGACTATGGCACCCAGGTGTGGGGCGGAAACCGCCCGGTTATCAACATGACCGAGCAGGACTGGTCTCTGCCGGAGCCCACCATGGACTATTACACCGATGAAGTCATGCAGGAAGCAAAGGACTTTTCGGGTACTGCCGTGATTGTGCTGGCCCGCAGCGGCGGCGAGAATGCCGACCTGCCCAGTGACATGAGTGCTGTTATCAAGGGCACCTATGATGTTGCTGCAACCGACCAGGTTCTGGAGTCTGTGGCGCACAACTACAATTATACCAGAGCAAAGTTCTATAACAACACCTACGGTCAGGCAAACGGCTACGATGAGTTCGAGCCGGGCGACCACTATTTGCAGCTGTCCCAGACGGAGAAGCGCCTGGTGGAGCTGGTTACATCCAATTTTGAAAATGTTATCGTGGTTATCAACGCCAACAACACCATGGAGCTGGGCTGGGTAGAGGAGTACGACAATATTAAGTCCGTCATTCTGGCTCCCGGCACCGGCACCTCTGGCATGACTGCCCTGGGCGAAATCGTGAGCGGCACCATCAATCCCTCTGGTCGTACCGCAGACACCTACCTGTATGACCTGACGGCGGCTCCCACCTGGAACCATTCCGGAAACTCCGGAAACCACCTGTATTCCGCCAAGGACTTGGTCAAGACTCTGGGACGGGAGGACTCCACCTTCAATGGCGTTGTCTCCTTTGTGGACTATGTGGAGGGCATCTACATGGGCTACAAGTTCTATGAAACCGCCGCCGAGGAAGGACTCATTGACTTCGATAAGACCGTGCAGTATCCCTTTGGCTATGGCCTGAGCTACACCACTTTCAGCCAGGAAATCACGAACATGAAGCAGGACGACACCACCGTGACCGTCACCGTAAAGGTCACCAACACCGGCAGCGTGGCGGGCAAGGACGTGGTGGAGCTGTACTACACCGCACCTTATACCAACGGCGGCATTGAGAAGGCCTCCGTCAATCTGATTGACTTTGAGAAGACCGCTCTGCTGGAGCCGGGCAAGTCCAAAACCGTCACCCTGACCGTGGCGCTGGAAGACATGGCCTCCTATGATTCCTCTTGCCTGAAAACCCAAAATGGCGGCTATGTGCTGGAAGCCGGCGAATACACCATGTCCATCCGCTCCGATTCTCACACGGTTCTGGACAGCAAGACCTTTACCCTGGATGCCGACATTGACTACAGTGTGAATGGACGTACCTCTGACAATGCCGTGGCTGTCAACCAATTCGATAACATTGCCAGCGACCACGCCGTTCTGTCCCGCACCGACCATTTTGCAAACTATGATGAGGCGGTTGCCGCCCCTGCCGACAGCGAGTATGAGCTGAGCAAGGACGACCAGAAGTACATCAAGAGCATCACCGCCAAGTATAAGCCCGCTGAACTCAATAACGAGGACGATGTGATGCCCACCACCGGCGCCGACAACGGGCTGACCCTGACCGACCTGACCGGCGCAGGCTATGACGATGAAAAGTGGGAGCTGCTGCTGGACGAGATGAGCGTCAAGGATATGGAGACGCTGGTCAATAACGGCGGCTGGAAAACCGCTGAAATCAAGTCCATCGGCAAGGTTGCAACCTCCGACTGCGATGGCCCCTCCGGCCTTTCCAACTACGTCACCGGATCCAACGGCACCCAGTACCCCACCGAGGTTCTGATGGCGCAGACCTGGAGCAAGGAAATTGCCACAAAGATTGGCTCTGCCATGGGCCAGGAATTTGCTGCCGCCAATAACTATGGCTGGTACG
>OQWM01001164.1_pt1 | contig 18034 bp, 14 predicted proteins | sample 1691531 | NCBI WGS metagenome assembly OQWM01 (sample SAMN03418257, study PRJEB22391) | human gut metagenome | biome: human-gut; feature: organic feature; material: feces | host: Homo sapiens | place: Tanzania | collected 2013-01
ACAATATATTCCGTATCTGACGGCCAGAGATAGCCAGCCGCTCGCCGGTGTCGTTCTGTGCTTGGATCCCGGCCACGGCGTGACGGATGCCAGCGCATCCGAGCGCATGTCGCCGCTGTCGCAGGAGACCAAGCCTGCCTATGTCAGCGGTGCGGAAGGCGATGGACAGACGGAGGAAGAACTCAACCTTGCGGTGGCGGAGCTGGCTCGTGCAGAGCTGGAGGCGCGCGGCGCGCAGGTTGTGATGACGCGTCAAGATCATACGGCGACCGTGAGCAATCAGCAGCGCGCCAGCATAGCGAATGAAGCGCATGTGGATTTGTGCATTCGCATTCATGCGGACGGCGCGGAAAGCAGTCAGCCGTCCGGCATGTCTATGCAGGTGCCGGCGGGAGATTTGCTGGGCACACCCTCGATTGAACAACCGAGCGCACAGGCTGCGCAGATTATTTTGCAGGCTGTGACGCAGCAGACCGGTGCGGTCAGCCGCGGATTGACGCCGCGCAGCGATTTGACCGGATTTAACTGGTCTGAAGTACCGTGTATTTTACTGGAAATGGGCTTTTTGAGCAATGCGCAAGAAAATGAGCAGCTCAAACAGCAGGAATATCGACAGAATATAGCGGTTGGCATTGCAAATGGTGTGTGCCAGTGGAAACAGAGCATGGAATCAGAATAAAAATAAAGAGGTTTGATGAACTATGAATGTTAGCATAAACGGTGCATTTGAAATCGCACTGCAAACAGCTGCTTCGTTGTACGAAGGCACGCTGGCAAAGCTGCTGTTGCTGCTTGTGCTGGGAGTTTTGTGCTTCGCGGGGTGCTGGATTGTGCGCTGGGTCAGTGCACTGTATGGCGCGGTAACCGGCGTGTGTCTGGGCGTTTGCCTGACGGGCGTGCTCGGTTCGCTGGGCGTTGCCAATGGCGGATTGGCGTGGTCCTCCGCAGCGATGCTGGTGCTGGGCATTGTGCTCGGTATCATCGCGTATCGCGTGACACACATTGGCGTATTCTTGGCGTGCGGCATGCTCGGTGCGCTGGTTGGATATGTGCCGGGCGCGTTCGTGGGACAGGTCGTTGACGGCGGACTGATGCTCGTTTTGCTGGCATGCTTTGTGCTGTTCGGTGTGACCGGTGCACTGTTCCGCGTGCCGGCGTATCTGATTGCAACCAGCCTGTTGGGTATTCCGGCGGGCATTGTATTGGCGCAGCTGCTGTCGATTGCCTCTGTGCCGATGCAGATTGGTTTGGGCGTTGTGCTGACCATTGCAGGTTTTGCGGCACAGACGTTGATACCGCACTGCATGCAGGAGCGGCTGAGACAGGCAGAAGAAGCGATGCAGGACACCGATCCGCATATGCAGATTGCAGAGGAACCGGAACAGCCGGACACCATTGATACCATTTCGGATACGGTTGCACAGCACATCGGATTTTCCGATTCAATTCGTCCGTCGTTTCTTTTTGCGGAGAAACCGGAGCAAGAGGTGCAGGAACCGGAACAGGCCGAGGACTGCACCATGGCAATTCCGAAGCCGGAGCTGTCGGAGGAACCGGACGAGCCGGAAGCGGTGGATACGTCCACGATGTTTCTGCCGAAAGCTGACATCATACAACAGGAACAACCGGAACAGATGCAACAGCCAGACGAACAACCGGAACCGGACGAACAGCCGGACCAAAAGAAGTCGCTGTTTGCCGATATGTTTGATATGTTTCAGGAAGAAGCGGACGAGCCGGAGGAGTACGAACCGGAACCGGTTTTGGCAGAACAACGGCCGGCGCAGCCTGCGGAAAAATTTTCGCTGGAGCAGCTGCTGATGGACGATGAGGGCGCGGTTAATCCTGTCAAGCGGGCAGAGCCGCAGGAACGGCCGGACGAACAACCGGAGCCGCCGGAACAAAAACCGGAGCTGACGCCGGAACAGGCGGAACAACGCAAACAGCGTGTGCTGACCGCGGTTTTTGCCGTTGTTATCGTGGCGGCGTCCCTTGTGTTCGCTGCGTTTGGCGTGCAGCATGTAGAGGTGCTGCTGGCGCTGTGCTTCTGTATGTATCTGGGTATGCGGTATCGCTTGGCGGCGTTTGGATTTGCCGTGCTCGCTGTGCGTCGGCTGTATGATGCAATTGTTTTGCTGATGCAGGGCGGACATCTGCTGGAAGCACTGACGGATGGCTGTATCTGCGTCATCTTTATCACGTTGACGCTGCATATGCTGCGAACCTATGCGAACAGCAAGAATCAAGCGGATGCAGACGAGACAGAATAAGCATGAGAAAAGAAGTTCCGTCAATTGACGGAACTTCTTTTGATATGCCGGATAAAAATGAAACGAGACGGTTCACCCAACCGTCTCGTTTCTCTCTCTTCTCTGTATGGCATTTCACTCCCGCCTTCTGTATAAGGCGGGTCATGCAGTACTCCTGCTAAAAAGTACAATTGTAAATATATCACAACTGCCCTGTAATTTATAGTGGTAAAATCGCCAAAATAACGAGGAGTTTTTTGTGCAAATAGCTTGATGTGGGCTTTTTTGGTGAAATTTTTGTGCAATTCGCAGATTTTTGGGCTAAAAATGGTGTGTTTGTGATAAAAAGCTGTGTGACTTGAAAAAATATGCTATACTGAACAAGAAAAAATATCGTTTTCAGAGGTGGACATGGATAGTTTTATTTTTAGCTTGAATGCCACGATGCCGGTGTTTCTGGTCATCGTGCTCGGTTACATACTCAAGCAGATTGGATTATTGACAGATGAATTTTGCCGTGTCGGCAATAAGTACGTGTTTTTGGTTGCCCTGCCGGTTTTGCTGTTCCGCGATATTGCGCAAACCAATTTATATGAAGATTTTGAGCTGTCGTTTGTGCTGTACTGTGCGGGCGTCACGACGCTGGTGTTTTTGGGCGTCTGGTTTTTGGCGGCGCATATTCTCAAGGACAAAAGTCTGGTCGGCGCCTTTGCGCAGGCGTCTGTGCGAAGCAGTGCGGCGATTTTGGGCATTGCATTTGTGGAAAACATGTACGGCAATGCCGGATTGGCACCGCTGATGATTGTGTCCGCCGTACCGCTGTTTAATATTTACTCGGTCATTATTTTGACATTTTCCGCCAACGGCGGACAGCACGGCACAGAGGCGATTCGCAAAGCGTGCATCAATGTGCTCAAAAATCCGATTATTATCGGCATCGTGCTCGGACTGCCGTTTTCCTTGCTGCGCATAGAGATTCCAACCATTCCGCTCAAGATGATTGAAAGTGTCGGCGCGACGGCGACACCGCTCGCGCTGCTCGTTGTCGGCGCCGGATTTGAGGGAACCAAGGCGCTGGCAAAAATCAAACCGACGCTCTGGGCAACCGCAATCAAATTGGTTTTTTTGCCGGCGGTCTTTCTGCCGCTCGCCGTTGCGCTCGGCTTGCAGAACGCGGAGCTGGTCGCCGTCCTGATTATGCTGGGCTCTCCGACGACGGTTTCCTGTTATGTCATGGCAACCAATATGGGAAACGACGGAGAGCTTTCCACAAGTATCATTGTGCTGACAACGCTGCTTTCCTCTGTCACACTGACGGGCTGGATTTTCCTGCTGCGCAGCATGGGGCTGATGTAAGAAAGAGCGCGCAAAAAGCGCTGTGTTTCCTTGACAAGTGATAAGACCAGTGCCATAATAAAAATGGAACTGTTTGCGCATATACATAGAAAAATGCGCATCATAGGAAAGTTAGTTGAAAAATAGGATTGTAGAAGGAGTTATTACATGAAAGGATTGATTCTGGCAGCTGGCAAGGGTACACGGCTGTATCCGATGACCCGTATGATTTGCAAGCCGCTGCTGCCGGTATATGACAAGCCGCTGATTTATTACCCGCTCAGCGTTCTGCTTCAGGCTGGTATCACGGATATTATGGTCATTATTCCGGAGGGAGAAGAAGAAACCTTTAGCAAGCTGCTCGGCGACGGCAGCGCATGGGGCGCACATATTTCGTATGCGGTGCAGAAAGTGCCGCGCGGCATTGCGGATGCATTCCTTGTTGCAGAGGACTTTATCAAGGGCGATTCGGTTTGTCTGGTGCTGGGCGACAACATCTTTTATGATGAGAGCCGCGATTATCTGTTCCTCAAGAAGGGCAGAGAGCTGAAGGAAGGCGCGCTGGTATTCGGCTACTATGTAGAAGATCCGCGCCCGTTTGGCGTTGTAGAGTTTGACGCAGACGGCAATGCGCTGAGCATTGAGGAAAAGCCGCGTTTTCCGAAGTCCAACTATATCATTCCGGGCTTGTATTTTTACGACAGCGATGTGCTGGACATTGCGCGCAATCTCAAGCCGTCGGCGCGCGGCGAGCTGGAAATCACTGACGTCAATCTGGAATATCTGCGCCGCGGCAGCCTGAAGGTTGCACCGCTTGACAACGATTTTGTTTGGCTGGATGCGGGAACCGCAGAGAGTCTGCTGGAGGCCGGCAATCAGATTCGCGAGGTACAGGCGCGCACCGGACGGTATGTTGCGTGTCCGGAGGAAATTGCCTGCGAGCAGGGACTGATTACGGTGGAGCAGGTGCACAGCTTGGGCGATGAGCTGAGCAAGACGCTGTACGGACAATACCTGCAGTGCATGCCGATGAAAAAAGATCAATAATAATGGGACAAAGGCGGCCGAGAGGTCGCCTTTTGTGCAAACAAGGAGGAATTGTGATATGACGACCGTGTATTTTATCCGGCACGGCACGACAGAGAATAACATTGCCGGACGGTTTCAGGGACGGTCAGACATCCCGCTGGGAGAAAAGGGACGAAAGCAGGCGGCATGCTTGGGCGAACGATTTGCGCATATTCCGCTGGATGCCGTGTACACCAGCCCGCTTCGGCGCGCGTATCAGACCGCGGAGGGCGTGTGCGCGCATCTGCCTGTGCAGCCGATTTGCTGCGACGGGCTGCGGGAGATAGACGGCGGCGTGCTGGAAGGCAGGACGAATGATGAAAATATACGGGATTATCCCGATGTCATGCGCAATTTCCGTGAGCATCCGGCAAAATTTAACCCGCCGGACGGCGAGAGTGCGGAGCAGGTGCATGCGCGTGTGCTGGGCGCGATTGAAAAAATTGTCAGCAAAGAACGAGACAAAACCATCGCGATTGTGTCGCATGGCTTCGCGCTGCTGTGCAGCATTGGCAGCTTGGGCATCCCGTTCGATGCGCTTCCGCCGCAGATTTTGGCAAATGCTTCTGTGAGCTGCATTCAATTTGACCAAGACGGCAGCTATCGCGTGGTGCTCTGGAATGACCAGAGCCATTTGCCAGAGCAGCTGCAATTTCATTCGCCGTTCTGGAAGGAAGCAGAGACGAAAAAAATCAGCACAAACGTCTGATGACTGCAATCTGTTGCCTTTTGGATATAAATATGGCACATCTGACAGGACAGACAACAATGCCCCGCTTGCTGCGCGCAGCAAAAGCGGGGCAAAATTTTTTTCCGGATTTGAGACACACCCGACAATGTGGATAAAAGAAAACGCCGCATTTCGCCGAAAACTGGCGGAAGCGACGGGACAGCACACCCATCCGATTCTTGACAAAATGGGTGTTTTGTGGTATTATAAATTAGTTTCCACATAGGACGGTGGAAACGTTCACTAAAGATATTCTAGCATTTTTTCACCAAAGATGCAAGAAACGAAGAGGCAATAATCACTACGCAGCCGGGCGTATCGAATACTTGAGAAACGGAGTGATGGGTACAATATGGCAAATGAAGCAACGATCAATGGCGTACACGTTCATGATGTGCAATATGGACGCACCACCAGAAAGAGCTTTGCCAGAATTCCGGAAGTTCTGGAAATGCCGAACCTGATCGAGGTTCAGAAAAAATCCTACGAATGGTTCCTGACCGATGGTCTGCGCGAGGTCTTTGAGGACGTCGCAAGCATCACCGACTATACAGGCAATCTGGAACTGTCGTTCATCGACTATAAGCTCGATGACGAGCCGAAATACAGCGTAGAGGAGTGCAAGGCGCGCGATGCAACGTACGCTTGCCCGCTGCGCGTTCGCATGCGTCTGCGTTACCGCGAGACAGGCGAAATCAAGGAGCAGGAGCTGTTCATGGGTGACTTCCCGAAGATGACAGATTCCGGCACCTTTATTATCAACGGCGCAGAGCGTGTTATCGTATCCCAGATCGTCCGTTCCCCGGGCGTATACTACGGCATGACGCTGGACAAGACCGACAAGCCGCTGCTGTCCGCAACGGTTATCCCGTACCGCGGCGCTTGGCTCGAGTACGAGACCGACAGCAACGATGTATTCTATGTCCGCATTGATAAGAATAGAAAAATTCCGATTACCTCTTTCATCCGCGCAATCGGCGTAGAGACCGATGCAGAGATCATTGAGATGTTCGGTGAGGACGAGCGCATTCTCGCAACGCTGGACAAGGATCCGTCCAAGACCGTTGAGGAAGCACTGATTGAGATTTATAAGAAGCTGCGTCCAGGCGAGCCGCCAACGGTGGATTCTTCCCGCAGCCTGCTCAATGCGCTGTTCTTTGACACCCGCCGCTACGACATTTCTGCGGTAGGTCGTTACAAGTACAACAAGAAGCTGAACATTGCACGCCGTCTGGCAGGCCACACGCTGTGCGAGACCGTCACCGATCCGATGACCGGCGAAATCATTGCAGAGGAAGGCACGCTGTGCTCCCGCGAGCTGGCAAATGAAATTGCACGCCGCGGCGTACACGGCACCATCATCGAAGCAAATGACGGCACCAAGGTCAAGGTATTCGGCAACGGCATGGTTGACATGAAGGACTTCGTTTCCTTTGACCCGCAGGAAAAGTGCGGCATCAAGGAAAAGGTTCGCTTTGAAGTGCTCAAGGAGCTGCTGGAAAATGCACAGACCGAGGGCAAGAGCGAGGACGAGCTGATTGACGACATCAAGGCTGCCAAGGATGATCTGATTCCGAAGCACATCATCGTTGATGATATGCTGGCATCCATCTGCTATCTGCTGGGTCTGGGTCACGACATCGGCAACACCGATGACATCGACCATCTGGGCAACCGTCGTCTGCGCTGTGTTGGCGAGCTGCTGCAGAACCAGTTCCGCATCGGCTTCTCCCGTATGGAGCGTGTCATTCGTGAGCGCATGACCATTCAGGATCTGGACATCGTTACCCCGCAGTCCCTGATTAACATTCGTCCGGTCACTGCGGCAATCAAGGAGTTCTTCGGTTCTTCTCCGCTGTCTCAGTTCATGGATCAGAACAACCCGCTGTCCGAGCTGACGCATAAGCGCCGTATGTCCGCATTGGGCCCTGGCGGTCTGTCCCGTGACCGCGCATCCTTCGAAGTTCGAGACGTACATTACAGCCATTACGGCCGTATGTGCCCGATTGAGACCCCAGAAGGTCCGAACATCGGTCTGATCTCTTACCTCGCAACTTACGCACGCATCAACGATTTCGGCTTCGTAGAAGCACCGTATCGTTTCATTGATAAGGCAACCGGCCGTGTTACCGATGAAATTCAGTACATGACCGCTGATGTCGAGGACGAATACACCGTATGCCAGGCATACGAGCCGCTGGATGAAAACGGCTGCCTCGCAAACCCGCGTATCACCTGCCGCTGCCGCGAAGAAATCGTCGAAGTAGACCGTCAGGACGTCGATCTGATGGACGTATCTCCGCGCATGATGGTATCGGTTGCTACTGCTATGATTCCGTTCCTGGATCACGATGACGCAAACCGTGCACTGATGGGCGCGAACATGCAGCGTCAGGCTGTGCCGCTGCTCAAGACCGAAGCTCCGGCTGTCGGTACCGGTATGGAGTACAAGGCTTGCGTAGACTCCGGTATTGTTCCGCTGGCAGAGGGTGACGGTACCGTTACCCGCGTTACCGCGCGTGAAGTGACCGTAAACTACGACACGATGGGCGAAAAGACCTATCGTCTGACCAAGTTCCTGCGTTCCAACCAGTCCACCTGTATCAACCAGCGTCCGATTGTCAATCTGGGCGAGCGCGTCAAGAAGGGCGATGTACTGGCTGACGGTCCGGCTACCTGCAACGGCGAAGTTGCTCTGGGCAAGAACGCACTGATCGGCTTCATGACTTGGGAAGGTTACAACTACGAGGATGCTGTACTGCTCAACGAGCGTCTGGTTCGTGACGACGTATACACCTCGATTCATATTGAAGAATACGAATCCGAGTCCCGTGACACCAAGCTGGGACCGGAAGAAATCACCCGTGATATTCCGAACGTCGGTGATGACGCCCTGCGTGATCTGGACGAGCGCGGTATTATCCGCATCGGCGCCGAGGTTCATTCCGGTGATATTCTGGTTGGTAAGGTTACCCCGAAGGGCGAGACCGAGCTGACCGCAGAAGAGCGCCTGCTGCGCGCCATCTTCGGCGAGAAGGCACGCGAAGTGCGTGATACTTCTCTGCGTGCACCGCACGGTGAGGCCGGCATCGTTGTCGATGTCAAGGTATTCACCCGTGAGGGCGGCGATGACATGTCTCCTGGCGTAAACATGACGGTTCGCGTATATATCGCACAGAAGAGAAAGATCTCTGTCGGCGATAAGATGGCAGGCCGCCATGGTAACAAGGGTGTCGTTTCCCGCATTCTGCCGCAGGAGGATATGCCGTTCCTCGAAGACGGTACTCCGCTGGACATCGTGCTGAACCCGTTGGGCGTGCCGTCCCGAATGAACATCGGACAGGTACTGGAAGTACATCTGGGCTATGCTGCGATGAGCATGGGCTGGAAGATTGCAACGCCGGTATTTGACGGCGCGAGCGAGCAGGACATTGCCGATGCCCTCAAGGCAGCAGGCAAGAACCCGAACGGTAAGTCTGTTCTGTATGACGGACGTACCGGCGAGAAGTTTGACAACGAAGTAACCGTTGGTTACATGTATTATCTGAAGCTGCATCATCTGGTTGATGATAAGATTCATGCACGTTCCACCGGCCCGTACTCTCTGGTAACCCAGCAGCCGCTCGGCGGTAAGGCACAGTTCGGCGGCCAGCGTTTCGGCGAGATGGAAGTTTGGGCCCTCGAGGCATACGGCGCAGCTTACACCCTGCAGGAAATCCTGACCGTCAAGTCCGACGATATTGTCGGCCGTGTCAAGACCTACGAGGCAATTGTCAAGGGTCACAACATCCCGGCAGCCGGTATTCCGGAATCCTTCAAGGTACTCATCAAGGAACTGCAGTCCCTGTGCTTGGATATTCGTGTACTGGACGAGCAGGGTGAGGAAATCATTCTGACCGACGACGATGATGAAACCACCAACTTCAGCCAGGTTGAGCGCGAGAACCGCTCTCATGCAACCGCTGAGGAGTTTGAAGCAGCCGGCTACGGTGTTTCCGATGCAGAAGACGGCGATCATCCGCTGATGGAGGATGACGCGGCTTACACCGACACCAGTGCAGATGCAGACGATCTGTTCGGCAGCGACGACGGTTTTGACAGCGATACGGAGGAGTAAGCATGGGATACAATACGTTTAATGCAATTAAAATCGGCCTTGCTTCGCCGGAGCTCATCCGCGAGTGGTCTTACGGCGAGGTCAAGAAGCCGGAAACCATCAACTATAGAACACTGAAGCCGGAGCGCGACGGTCTGTTCTGTGAGCGCATCTTTGGACCGCAGAAGGACTGGGAGTGCCACTGCGGACGCTACAAGAAGGTTCGCTATAAGGGCAAGATCTGTGAGCGCTGCGGTGTTGAAGTTACCAAGTCTAAGGTACGCCGTGAGCGTATGGGTCATATCGAGCTGGCAGCTCCGGTATCTCACATTTGGTACTTTAAGGGCATTCCGTCCCGCATGGGTCTGATTCTGGACATGTCCCCGCGTCTTTTGGAGAAGGTGCTGTACTTTGCAGCATACATCGTAACCGATCCGGGCGAGGGCACCGGTCTGATTAAGAAGCAGATTCTGACCGAACGCGAGTACCGCGACATGCGCGAGAAGTTCGAGGACGATTTCGAAGCTGCTATGGGTGCTGAGGCAATCCAGAAGCTGCTGAAGGAATTGGATCTGGAGCAGCTGAGCGTAGAGCTGAAGGCTGAGCTGAAGAATGCAACGGGTCAGAAGCGCGTTCGCATTATCAAGCGTTTGGAGGTTGTCGAGGCATTCCGCCAGTCCGGCAACCGTCCGGAGTGGATGATTATGGACGTTGTTCCGGTCATCCCGCCGGAAATTCGTCCGATGGTACAGCTGGACGGCGGTCGTTTTGCGACTTCCGACCTGAACGATCTGTATCGTCGCGTTATCAACAGAAATAACCGTCTGAAGCGCCTGCTGGAGCTGGGCGCTCCGGACATCATTGTTCGCAATGAGAAGCGCATGCTGCAGGAAGCAGTTGACGCGCTGATCGACAACGGCCGCCGCGGCCGTCCGGTAACCGGTCCTGGAAACCGTCCGCTGAAATCTCTGTCCGACATGCTGAAAGGTAAATCTGGCCGTTTCCGTAGAACAGAAGATGGTATATACCGCTATTTCCGGCTGGAGTAACCGGAAATACTATGATAATCAAAACAGCCTGTACTGTCTGGTTTCAGGAGAGTATAAGTCCGTCACAGTGAAGAGAGAAGGACATCTTTTTTCCGCTGATGAATACTGGTATACAGTGGATGGTCAGCAAATCCTCTATACGACCGGAGACAGTAGCATTCCAAACTTTGGGCAATACGCTCCTCTCTATCAGTCCGTAAAGAAGTACACCTATTCCTATACTCTGAATGGAGTCACAACGGTTATAGAAGAATCGTCTGGGGATGGGAGCAGTCCTAGCACGCAGTTTTATCGCAGGGATTATAGTAGTAGTGCTGGCGACACGAGGCTGAATGCTCTAAAGAATGCAGCAACTACATTCGCCAATGCCGTTGCTGCGAAGGCAGCAGGTGAGGATGGCGACATCAATACCCCTGCCGATAATGTCAATCACCGCATTGCAGTGGTTGGCTTTGCGAGTGGAAAAAGCTATGGCGGCACCAATTATAATTACGGCAACACAGAGGTCTTTGTAGGCAGCAATCAATATAAATACGGAACTGCTGCACAAGGGCAATATGGGAACGCCTTTCAGAATATGAACACCTCCACGGGAGTTGGCAATGTTAGTGCTTCCATCGAAGCTCTTTCTGCGGATGGCGGCACGCTTACAAATCTTGGCCTTGAGATGGGCAACGGGATTTTCGGTGCAAACCCCATAGCGGAGGGAGAAAAGCGGAATCGTGTCGTAATCGTATTTTCAGATGGTGTTCCTGGTTGGAGCGGTTATGATTCCGATACGGCGAATAGTGCGATTACTCAGGCTGGGACTGCAAAAAACACCTATGGAGCAACAGTATACACCATTGGCATATTCCCCGGCGCGGACGCGACCAGCGCAGGCAATCAGAACGGAAACGAAACGGAGAAGGCCAACTGGTTCATGCAACGTGTGTCTTCCAACACGCAGTATCCGCAGTCTCCCAGTTATTATCTTTCCGCTGCGGATGCTGGAACACTGAACAGCATCTTCCAGCAGATTTCCAACCAAATCGAGACGGGCGGTGCTGAGACCACGCTAGGCAGTGAGACAGTTGTGAAGGACATTATCTCCCCGTACTTCACGCTGCCTGCCGGAACGACGGCAAGCGGTATTCGAATCGACACTTATGACTGCACCGGGAAAGATGGAAATACCTACACATGGAGCAGTACCAGCGGCGGCAATGGCGGCGCGTCTGCCAAGGTCAACGGCGATCAGGTCAGCGTAACCGGCTTTGACTTCTCCGAAAACTGGTGCGGCACCGAAACGGATACGCAGGGAACTACCAACGTTCGCGGCAAGAAGCTGGTTATCAGCTTTGATGTTCAGCCGAAACCCGGTTTCTTTGGTGGTAATGGTGTTGTTACCAACACAAGCGCAGGTATCTATGAGAACGGTTCCGCTCAAACCCCCGTCATGACCTTTGAACAGCCCACAGTGGATGTTCCGCTGGCTGAGCCGGAGGTCACAGTGCCCGACGCTAACGTGTATCTTGGCGCGTACTATTCACAAACCGTTCCCGAAGATGCGGTCAAGCTGGGAGCAACTGTTAAAATCGGCGGCTATGACATCGACTTCAGCAAAGCCGATGATCCCGACCATCCCTATGGTCTTGAACCCTGGCAGGTGGAGTATGTGAACATTTCCATCTCCGCTGCCACAACAGGCAACGGCGGTTCCTTTGAAAATATTCAAGAAGATATTTCCTACACCGTTACGGTGACGGTATCTCCCAAGACGCCAGGCACCTCCGGTGATCAGAGCACAACGGACACCGGCACGGGAACGATCCATGTATTTAAGCCGGAGTTGACGTTCAAGGATAGTGACGTTTGGTATGGCGGCGTTGCGCCGGAGAATTACAACGGGAACCTTGTAGAGGAAACATGGGTGAATTCCGATGGCACGAAGAAGCATGATGACGCAGATGTTACGATGCTGAACACAAAACCGTTACTGACTCTGAACTATATACCGGAGGCGGGAAAAATCGACGCCAACGGCAAGATCAACACCAAACAGGATATCAAGGTCAAGGTGGATGTGACCATGCCTGTCGGGCAGACGCAAACGCAAACAAACGTCAACGCCCACACCACATTCAAGCACACTCCCTGCACAGACGAAACTTGCGGCTGGACAGTACCTACAATTCCCAGAGACCCAGCGTTCCTGCTCCACGTCAAGACCTGCACGCTGAATATTACCAAGCAGGGCGGCGCAGATAATGAGTCCTATGTGTTCGATGTTTTCAAGGACGGTGAGAAGTATTCCGAAGTGACCGTCTGGGGCAACGGCACTGAAACCCTCGTGGAGCTGCCCATCGGTACTTACACCATCAGTGAAAACGCTGGTTGGAGCTGGCGCTATACTGCCAACAACGGCAGCAGCGCGGAGCTGACGGCACAGAATCCCACCGGCAGCATTACCTGCGTCAACACGAAGAACAACAATCAGTGGCTGAATGGTTTCAGTGAGGTTGTTCGGAACATCTTCGGCACGAATCACTGAGGAAGGAGGGAATGAAGATGTATAGAGGCAGATATGAAGGCAAGCACCGCAAGGCAGCAGCTCCGGAACATGGGAAAGCACTCCGGACTGGCCGTCTGACGACCATGGTAATTGCGACCGTACTCCTTCTGGCGCTGGCCATCGGCGGCACGCTTGCATGGCTGAGCACAAAAGACGCTCCGATTCAGAACAAATTCCTTCCCACCAAGGTGACCTGCGAAGTGACGGAAAAATTTAACGGCACCACGGGCAAGAAAACCGACGTCAATGTGAAAAATACCGGCACGATTGATGCCTTTATCCGCGTCAAACTGGTGACGTACCGCACAAACGATCAAGGTCAGCACATTGGCGGCACCGCATCCCTCCCGTCCTTCGATTTAGGTGCGAACTGGGTTAAGTATGGTGATTATTACTACTACACAAAACCCGTCGCACCGAATCAGAAGCCGGGAACAAATCTGGCAGACAGCATGACGCTGATCGGTTCCTATATGGATACCGATGGCGGCAAGCAGGCCATCGACGTGATGGCCGAGGCCATCCAGAGCGTTCCGGAAGATGCCGTTAAGGCAGCTTGGGGCTTTGGCTTCTCGATTGGCTCAGACGGCAGTCTGATTGTACCGGGTAACTAAGGGGGTGGAGATCATGAAAAAGTCATTCAAAACAATCACATCCCTTGTGCTGATGCTGCTCGTAGTGATGAGTATGTCAGTAACGGCCTTTGCAGCGTCTCCTTCCATCACGTTTGAAGGGTTCTCAAAAGGTTTTGACTTCCAGCCCGGCAGCGAATACACCGAGACCGACCTGTTCGGCAGCTTTAAGAACGTCATGCCCGGCGATACCGTGACGGAGACCATCACCTTTACCAATTCCGCGACCGACTGCGATTTCGTGAATCTCTACATGAGAGCCGAAGCCCATGACGAGACGGACAATCCTCTCAGTCCCAAGGTCGCGGAGAAGGAGACCGTCGCCACCATGACGGAATTTCTGTCCAAGCTCTCCATGAAGGTCTGGAACGGCACAGAGCTGATCTATGCCGCTTCTCCCGACCAACTGGATGGTCTGAAAAGCAATAAGCTTCTCGGCACCTTCCGCACCGGCGAGACGGCCACGCTGAAAGTCGAGCTGAGCGTCCCCATCGAGCTGGACAACAAGTACGCCAACCGCGTGGGCGAAGTGGACTGGATCTTCCATGTGGAAGCTTACAACGAAAGCCAGCTCTCCGTCCGTAAGGTCTGGTCTGACGGCAATGCGAACCATGCTAATGACAGCATCACCGTCAATCTGCTGAAAGACGGTAAGGTCGAAAGCTCCCAGGAGCTAAACGCGGCAAATGGTTGGGCATATACCTTTGACCGGCTTCTGGAAGGCCATACCTGGACTGTCGAGGAAGCGGAGGTTCCTGCCGGGTACACCGTCAGCTACAACACTGTTGGCACAATGACCACCATCACCAACACGCGGAAGGAAACGCCGCCTGATCCCCCCACGCCGCCGACCTATCCGCTGAACATCACTGTATACAAGGTGTGGAGCAGCGATGACGGGAAAGACCGCCCGGATTCCGTGACCGTGACGCTTTATAACGGGGATACGGCCTATGACACCGTGCGTCTTGGTGCGTGGAACAACTGGAGCTATTCATGGAAAGACCTGAACGCCTACGGCAACTGGCAGGTCATTGAAACCAACATTCCCAAGGGCTATGTTCCCTCCTACCACGTCAGCGAAGGCGGTGTGACCATCACCAACACCCGCAGCCTGATCCAAACCGGTCAGCTCAACTGGCCTATCTGGATACTCGGCGGCGCTGGACTTGTCCTTGTTTCTCTCGGCGGGGCGATGCTGATGAAGAAAAAGAAGCATAATGCCTAAAAAAACGGGCATTGCCATCGTAGCAGTGGGAGCAGTGCTAATCCTGTCGGCACTGCTCCTTCTCCTGTATAACCGCTATGAAGACGCGCACGCCGGGCAGGAAGCCGAGAGCCTGCTGGCGAGCGTGGAAGCGGCTATCTCCGCGCAGGCGACGGACACACCTGCTGCAACTGCGCCAAAAAGACCGGACACCACGGAAACCCCTGCCCCAACGCCTCTTGACCCGGAAATGCCGGTGGTCTTGCTGGACGGCTATGAATATGTCGGCTATGTCGAAATTCCAGTGCTGGGACTGAAGCTGCCTGTTATGTCCGAATGGGATTATAACCGGCTGAAGCTTGCCCCCTGCCGTCAGTTCGGCTCCTCCCGAACGGACGATCTGGTGATCGCTGCGCATAATTACGAAAGCCATTTTGGGCATTTGAGAGACTTATCGGTGGGAGATACCGTCACCTTTACGGACATGGAGGGCATTGTCAACACCTACTGCGTCGAAAAGATCGAAACGCTGAACCCGAACGAGGTAGATGCGGTGCAGAACAGCGGGTACGATCTCGTCCTCTATACCTGCACCAAAGGCGGCAAGACGCGCGTGACAGTGTTTTGCAACCGCAAGGAGATAGCTACACCTTCTCCGGCTCCAACGCCAATGGAAAAATGAGGTTGAGCATGGCAAATAATATTATCAATTTGGACAGAAAAAGAAACCGCCGCTCTCGTGCCAACAGCGCCAGATGGGAGAAGATGGATCGCTGCGTTCTGTGCTGGCATCTGACCAATGTTCCCCAAAACACGCCGATCTCCCAGCGAAAATATTATGTCCAAGGACAGGGACAGCTTTGCGCGAAATGCTACTACGAGCTTTGCAAGCAAGGTGCGTTCTTTGGCGAGGACAATGTGAACTCATAACAATGACAGAGCGGAAAACAGATCAGAGGCTTACTTGCGGTCAGCGTTTTGGCCGCTGGACTGTACTGGGTGGGTGCATGACGACCCCGCGGGGCGAGCGAAAGTATCTGTGCCGCTGCAACTGCGGCACGGAGCGGTATGTGCTGGAGCGGTCATTGCTATATGGCGGATCTCAGAGCTGCGGCTGTCTGCGGAAAGAAATGGCGTATCAGACCAATGCTTACAACCTGCTGGGGCAGACTTTTGGTGAACTTCATGTCGTCGGGAAGAGCCGGAAGCGCACAAAAATGGGGTCATATTGGACTTGTCTGTGCAGTTGCGGTTATACATGCGAGGCAACGGCTTCCGAGCTTGTGTCCGGCCGTAAAACTCATTGCGGCTGTAAGAGCGTGAAAAACTACGCCACATCAGACATTACCGGCCAGAGGTTCGGCAGGTTGACTGCGCAATACTCTACGAAAAAACGGGATGCAAAGGGCTTTGTGATCTGGCATTGCCGGTGCGATTGCGGCAACGAGGCAGACATTTCCTATAACAGCCTTGTTTACTGCAATCAGATAAGCTGCGGCTGCAAGAAAAAAGAGCATGATAAGGCGCTGGGAGGATTCCTGACACATGTGGACGGTACCAGCATCGACGCGCTAAAAAGCAGTAAGCTTCCGTCAAATAATACGACCGGCGTAAAAGGCGTGTACCTGGTCAAAGGCCGTTATCTTGCGAAAATTGTGTTTCAGCGGCGGCAGTATTTCCTTGGGACATATCCTTCGGTTGAAGAAGCGGCTGAAGCCCGTAAAAAAGCGGAAGAAGCCATCCATGGCGAAGTTATCAGCTTTTACGAGAAGTGGTCAGAGAAAGCGGCTGCTGATCCTGTTTGGGCGAAAGATAACCCCATAAAAATCAGCGTCAGCAAAAGTGCCGATGCTGAACTGCGCGTGCAGTTGCAGCCGGACTTGTAACTGCGATTCAAGAACGCGGTCGTGAATCTGCTTCAGCAATATGGGGTGCCTGAATGAAAAAAGAAAACTCTTTGCAATCCTTCTGTGAGCGTCAGGACAGAATGTATCTTCTACAGGAGTGGGATCAGGAGAAAAATGCTCCGCTAACCCCTGATAGCGTACATAAAGGAAGCCATCAGAAAGTCTGGTGGCATTGTGAAAACGGGCATACATGGCGTTCAGAAATCAGGGTTCGTGCGAATGGTGCGCTGTGTCCTTACTGTACTAGGCGGATGCTCTGGGTTGAAAGCAACGATCTACTCACTTTGAATCCAGCTTTGGCCTCTGAATGGGATGCTGAGAAAAATGGTGAACTAAAACCCTCGGATGTACTGGAAGGGAGCCATAAATATGTTTGGTGGAAGTGCCAAAGCGGGCACTCTTGGCGTGCCCGCATACTCAGCCGGAGCAGAGGCGCTGGGTGCCCGGTTTGCACTGGGAAGGCCGTAATACCCGGTGAGAATGATTTAGAGACGCTCTACCCAGACATCGCCGCGCAGTGGGACACGGAACGCAACGGGAGTCTGAGACCGGATCAGGTTACTTCCTTCAGCAACAGAAAGGTCTGGTGGCAATGCACACTTGGGCATGAATGGCAGGCCATTGTTGCTGCAAGAGCTGTAGAGAACTCTGGCTGCCCATACTGCGCAGGACGGCGCGTTCTGGCCGGTTTCAACGATCTTGCAACGCTCCACCCGAAAATTGCAGCCCAGTGGGACGATACGCTGAATGGCACGTTGACCCCGGAAATGGTAACGCCTGGAAGTCACAAACGGGTATGGTGGAAATGCGCTGAAGGGCATGTTTGGAAAACGGCCATCTACTCCCGAACCGGAAAGCAGAAATGTGGATGTCCCGTATGCGCCGGAAAAGCAACACGACAATTCAAATATGAGTAGCATTAGGCCAACCACTTACTCAGGTTTCTCCGGCTTCATTATCCACACCAACTGATACAGTTGAATATTTCAAAAGGACTCTCATTGCGGACTATATGCCCCAATCGAGAGTTCTTTTTTATTACATTATTAATCCAATATCTCTACATATGATAGCATCTATAAACCCATATATTCGTACAAACAAGGGCTATATTCAAACGAGAATAGCCACTGTATGGGCTAAAATATAATATGTGGAGGTGAAGTGATGACAGACAAGGAGTTTTCCCTGAGACTGGCCAAGTTGA
>OQWM01001167.1_pt1 | contig 18007 bp, 15 predicted proteins | sample 1691531 | NCBI WGS metagenome assembly OQWM01 (sample SAMN03418257, study PRJEB22391) | human gut metagenome | biome: human-gut; feature: organic feature; material: feces | host: Homo sapiens | place: Tanzania | collected 2013-01
TTTGAAGGGAAGAACCAGCAGCAGCTTTTCGCAGTGGTGGAAGCTTGCTGTGGCAGCCGCTTCCAGCCTATATAAGTGCAATCCGTGATACTTCTTTAAATGGCTTAGAATCAATTGTATGCGATAATGAAGAGCTTTTAAACGAAGTAAAAAATGCCTTGGATGAATGTAAAGGAAGTGAGGGATTAACTTATTCGCTTTATCAGGATACTTACTTCCCCAATCGGGGACAAAATAACAATATCCGACATCGTCAATGCTTTTAATCTTTTTACAATGTTGCAGGTATGTAAGATTAAAAATTATGTCTTCTTGATAGTTATATGACTCATTAAAGGAAACCTTAAATTGTTTTATAATACTATGCTTAAACAATTTACACCAAACGTAACCAAGCATAGTATTTTTGCTCATCAACAATAAGCCGTCCTCCATTGCCCCGTCAAAAGGAAAAGAGAACTTCCTTCTATTTATAAATTCAATATCATCCGACTTAAACATCGTCTTGTCTGTAAGAAATCCTTGAACCACGTAATCGACGGAATCACAAGCATTATCTATATAATTAGACAACCACGACGGCAATACGACATCATCAGCATCACAAAATGTAATCCATTTTCCTTCAGCATTCTCCAGGCCCAGATTTCTTGCAGAACTTACTCCTCCATTAAGCTTATGAAAGACTCTGACACGCACATCCTTTTCAGCGTATTCGTCACAAATACGTCCTGAATTGTCCTTGCTGCCATCATCTATCAGAAGCAGTTCAAAATCGGTCATCGTCTGAGACAAAATACTGTCAACACAGCGATTAAGATATTTCTCCGCATGGTACACCGGTACGATAACCGAGACAAGAGGGGTATTATTATCTGTCATAGCACTTTCTTACTTACTTTCTTTCCAACAATCCGTTCAAATAGCCAAGGCTATGAGCCTTAAGTTTTTGCAACTTAGAATATACTTCCGAATAGTCTATAGGAGCTATCAGTTCGGAGCGACGAGCGCTGAACTCTCCATAATCATTGACCATTCTTCCTTCAAGTCCGAGTTGCGATAGCATTGACACAAATCTGTCCGCGCCGCGAGAATGATTGACAATCGCGATAAACGGCTTGCGGTTTATGATTGAAAACACGCAGCCATGGAACGAATCTGTGACTACGAAAGACGCATTCCTGAAATTGTCAAGCCAGGACTGTACCGGAATCATTTTATCCGGGCTTCCGTCTGTTTTTTGGGGTCTAAAACCCATAAAACGCTCTTTGAGACCTAACGCGTCAGCGACTTCATTGGAAATTTTCGCCTTTTTCTCGTCTATGTCTAGAACATAACTGACAAGTGTATCATGTTCAGTAGTCACTGGACAACATGCAGTTTTATGCCTTTCAATAACATAATCGTCAGCGTCGAGCAACAACGTCGGGTCCAGAACAAGTTCAGCATGCTTTCCGAAATACTGCTCAACAAGCCCGACAGCGGACTTCTCGCGGACAGCGATAGCGTCGAAACGCGATGACAGCCTTTTGCAAGTCTCCAGCATCGGTTCTGAAATAGGGTTCTCAGATGTTCCGAAAGACGCGCTATAGGTAATTTTCAGCATCTTGTCATCTTCCGGGAGGAATCCTGCAAAACAGTCAGTCAAAAATGGGGAATAACACTCTCTCCAAACCTGATCACTGCCAACAATAAGACAATCTAGTTTCTGTCGTTTAACGCACTTGAGCAAAGCCTCTGAAGATCTCAACGGACGTGTAATATTAATGTGTTTGCGAACAAACTTAAGCAACAAAGAGTTGTCAATCAGTTCGCTTTTATCTATCACATATATCCGACTCCAAGGACTCAGAATCGCTATATTCTTCTTTCCCAGAATATATCTTCGAAACAGACACTTCAATACACTCCCACACCTCAGGAGAATCAAACCGGCGGAAGGTGCAGTAGATGCAGCTGACGCACGATCCAGGACTACAACTTCATGCCCCATCCGCTCCAAAACTGTCTGAAGAGCATAACATTGAAGAATACCTCCGTAGTTTGATGCCAGAGGTAAGGTCAAGATTCCGATTCTCACGATTGTTTCTGATATATCATTTCTTTAGGCGGTCCCAGAACGAGCGTTTGGGCTCCGCGGCAGAATAAATTTTTCTGTAATACTCTCCCCAGGAGAGGCCTGAATGAATCATCTCGTAGATAACTCCCCAGTCGGGAAGACCGCCGAGGTTGCGGTCATCAATAAAAATGTCGGCAGTGAGTTTTCTCGGCTGGTGAACAACTTCATCTGCGTCATAGCGGATGTCCGGATGATTCGTATTGACGGCGTAAAACTCGACTCCGCGGGCGGAACACCATTCGACAGCTTCTTTGAGCAAATCGCCTTCACGAACAGACCAGAGGATGAGCTTATGGCCTTCGGCGATCAGCAATTTCAATGTTGCTGTAGCAAATGGTATTTCTTTTCCGATTTCGGGATACCTATGTTCTACAATAGTTCCGTCAAAGTCAATTGCTATGGTCATGCGTCAGATGGTTTCGATAAATTCAGGTGAGACAGAAACGAGGGCGACAGACATTACACCTTTGACCTCGATTACAACTTTCTTGGACCTCATGCCCTTCAGTTTCACGAACATACCTTCGCATCCTTGGAAGATTCCCCCGGTTATCCGGACTTTCTGACCTTTGGAGAGGTTGACCTCGCCTGCCGGATAGTACCGGAGATTCTCCTCGCAAGAAGCAGTCACTGATATGAAACGGGCCATGTCATCATCCGGGACGATGATCTTGTTCCCGGTCCGCCCGTCCATCATGTACTGCATGAATGGAATACGTCCGGAATTCTTGACTTCCGTCATCCTGTCTTGTGTACAGTTCACAAAGACAAGATTCCGGACTGCAGGTTCCAGAACTCTCTTGCCGTTTTCGGTTACGTGCCACTGCATAGGTGTATAGCTGGCGATGCCCAGCGAATCCAGAATTCTCTTGACCTCGGCTTCCCTGCGATAAGTGACTCGCATGGCAAACCAAAGTCTTATGGTCTTTCTGGCCTTTACCTTGAGGTAAGCACATACCTCTGGGGCTTGATTTTTAATGTATTCCATTGAAAATCAACTACTTATATCAATTTTTTAATAAATACCGCTGTTATTTTGCTTATTATAGCCTGAAAGTTAGGTTATGTTCGGCAAGTGGACGGCTATCTCGTCTAATTAATTCAGGAAAAAGCCTTGCTTATCAGTAAAGGTTGATGTATCACCCTGCTTCTATTCTTTATACTTTTTCTAAATGCAAAGGAAGCGGTTTTAGCTTTCAATCACGTGTTAATTCTTGTCGAAAATCGACTTTTTTCACAAAAAACCAGCCGAAAATTTTACAGAAAATCTTGTCAAATCAGTACCGAAATCGACAAATCATTTTCAGAACTATTTAGTTTTCAGTGTTTTATGAGCGATTACTCGTCCCCCCCCCATTCGATGTGCGATATGCAGAAGGTGTCATTCCTGTAAAAAGTTTGAATGCTTTCGACATTGAAGATGCATCAGGAAAGCCTGTAAGCGCAGCTATGTCGAGCAATGTCATCTTAGGCTCAGTCTGCCGGAGCAGGCGCTTGACTTCCTCTACCCTGAGAGACTTTATCCAAGTATTGAAGTTCATCTCATAAATATTGTTCAGAAAGTCTGAGAGCAGTCTCGAGCTGACTTCCATGCTGTCTGCAGCGCTCGACAATGTGATTCCTTCCGTGAGATATAATTTATCCGGACTTCCGCTCCATTGTTTTACAATTTCGTCAATTCTTCGTCTGTCCGGTGTTTCAGTATCGGAAGCAGTTTCTGCAGGCTCCTGCACATCAGATGCGGTTTCTTCTATGGGTGACGGTTCCGGAATCATATCCGAATCCATAAAATCTTCATTGTCATTGACATCGCCTGCAACTGTAAATGTGTCCTTATTCTTTTGTGGCGCTTCGTGGTAGGTGAATGCCGGCGAAACGAGATTGAAGATATGCTGGAGGTTTATCAGTACGACTGTGAACAGGACGAACAAGCCCGTATTCAGGCACATGACTACCAGTCTGTGAATGGGGTTTCCGCTAAAGAAGAAGAAGGTCGTTACTATATAGGTGATAAACGCCAGCATTATGGAATAGACCTTGTGTCCGTCCTCAATATGATTGTCAGTATAGTAGTCGCCAAGAAGCCTGTTATATCTCGACATCTCCCGATATAACCAGAAACCGACGAACAGCAATTCTACCAGAAGGCAGACAAGCAAAGTTCCTGACAAGAAATTTGCGGAACCCAACTTGATAAATTCCACATATGAGGCCAATGTGATTGAATCCGTCTCCCGTAAGAATGCCACAATATACAAGACTGTCAGAACAAATACCGGAGAAACGAGCAACAACAAATTGCGGAGATTGACTTTCTCGGATCTGAAGAGTTTCAGAACGGCTCCCACGCCCAAGAAAATCTGGCCATACATTATGAGCGGCGCAAAGAAGTGGTTTGTTACTGCGTAATCGACCTTTACCCACTGGAGCCATATGACGACTGCATCAAACAGCACGTCCAGAAAAGCAGAAAATGCTATGCTTCTCAATACAAACCTGAAGTTGTGAGTTCCGTTGTTTTCCCTCGTCCTGACACCAATAAGGACTACTCCCAGCACAAAACAAATCATGCCGGAACACAGATAAACAAGAAATTCCATTAACTTCAAACTCATAATGGCAAAGATAACATGTTTTTCACTACCACGGAAGCAAAAAACCCTGCATTTTACCTAAAGAATACGCAAATGGCGCAAATGAACCAAACATGAACCAAAACCACCCCGAAAAACAAATTTTGTCATGACGAACAAAAGCAGTAATTTTAAGGGTTCCAAAAATTAATAGACCTTGAAATGAATTTTCTAGAAGAAAAGATTATCTCGGACGGAGTAATCAAGGAGGGCAACATCCTCAAAGTTGACAATTTTCTCAATCATCAGATTGGCATTGACAAGCAAGCAGGTGCCGATGTCGTCGGTCTGGGCGTCGCCATTGAAAAGGGGCAGCAGAGGGGCGGCAAGCTTCTCCGCGAGGCGGGATACCATCTGGAGTCCATCGCGATTATCGACGACATGGATTTCGAGACACAGACTATTCATTTCAGAGACAACAGATAAACTATGGAGTATTTGTCTAAGGAACGCTACGACGAGATTGTCGCAGAGATCAATTTTCTGATAAATGAGGAATATCCGCGTATAAAGGATGCCTTGGCTGAGGCCCGGGCACAAGGGGACCTGAGTGAGAATTTCGAGTACCGTGCGGCCAGAAGGGCCCAGGGCAAGACTATCAGCAGGATACGCTTTCTGCAAAGGGTGTTGGACTATTCCAGAATCATTGACACGAAAGCCTTGCCGAAAGATCAGATTTCGCTGCTGAGCAAGGTGGAGTTCACGAATCTGGCAACAAATGTGAAAATGACTTATACCATCGTCAGCCCGCATGAGATGGATCTGCAGAACGGAAAGATTTCCTGCAAATCGCCGATAGGAATGGCCCTGATGGGCAAAAAGGTCGGCGACATCGTGGATGTCCAGGCACCCTCAGGCGTCTTCCAGCTGCGAATCGAGTCAATGTCAATCGAAGGGTAAGTTTACAATATTTCCGCAGCGAGGACTTTTTCGACCCTCTTGGCAGCGGCCGAATCTGCTATATGACTGATAATCACATATTTATCACATTATTGTTATGCCAAGAGGTGCATTCAAAAGGGGGTCTTGGCAGCGGATGCTGTAGCTCTCTATCAGCATAATATACTGATATACAATAAGTTATACGCATCTAATACCAATGAATGCCCTGCCAAGAGGGTCGAAAAACATATCAGTGGGCTTAAGACAATAGCGAGACGGCCAAACTGACAGAGTACCAGAAGTCGAATAATATATTAGTCGGCGCAAGATTTGTGCATGGAGCTGCCTCTGTTATTATTCTTTCAAATTCTAAATATTCCATAAAAATTAGTCCATTTACTTGGTTGCAACAAGAAAAAACGCTATATTCGCGATGTTGATTCCCGGTAGCCTCTGATTCGTCAAGCTATCGGGTCTTGTTTTTATATGATTCTCGTCTACAAAAATACATCATTTTCTGCGATCACGATTATGACACACTATATTATGGAAAACCAAGAGTAAACTTTCGTATCGCAAAAACGTTTCAACCAGAACTTATCCGTAAATGTCCACCTTTTTCCGGACAAGTTGCATTCCTGTCACTGCAAGTGGTCTCGCCGATATAGCATTGACATCAGTACAGGGCTGGCAGTATACATAAGAGTTTGCCATTTTTCCATCGTAAAAACAGGGTGTTTCTGCCACTTTTCCAATACGGTTTGTACCGCTCTCGAGAAATAGATGTACCGAGCGAGGACTTTTTCGACCCTCTTGGCACCGCCCGAATTAGTTATATACCTAGTAATCATATAGTTACCACATTATTGCAATGCCAAGAGGTGCATTCAAAAGGGGGTCTTGGCAGCGGCTGCTGTGGCTTTTAATCAGTGTAATACCCTACTACACAATAAGTTGCACGTATCCAACGCCAATGAATGTCTTGCCAAGAGGGTCGAAAAAACATATCAGTCGGCGTAAGATTTGTGCATGGCGCTGCCTCGGAATAACTGTAGCACTTGCCGATACAAGATTTCGGAAAACAAAAGTTCGGAACCTCTGAAAACGCATCAACACTTAACCGCAAAGACGCTTACGAATGCAATAAAAATCCCGCGCTACGATAAGGTAGCGCGGGATCTTTATTTGACTGTTACTTGAGAATTACTTGACCTCAACGTAGATGTAGAGGGACTTGAGGGTGATGGTAATGGTATGCTCCCCGTTCTGGTAACATACTACTACGTCTGGTGAGAATCCTCCTGGACGGCCATTGGTTTCAACATATTCTATGGCCTCCTGCTGAGTTGCGAATTCTGTTCCTACTGAGCCGAATGAAGAGGTATAAGCCTTCGAGAATGTTCCCAGACCGAGAGAAGGATCACCTTTTGCGTAACTCTTCCAGATCTCAAGCTGCTCAGCCGCGTCTGTATAGTATTCGTAATCAAGAGTTGCCTTGAAGCTGGCGATAATCTTGCTTTCAGAGTCTCCGTTCACGTCCAGATGGAACACATTGCCGGCACCGTCCTTCACATAGTCGAAATAAATGTAGTTCGAGCCCCATGCAGAAAGCTTGTTTCCGGTGATGTAATTGGCCTGGGCAAATGCGTCATAATCAGTTCCGACAAGACTTGAAGCCTCAGCGTAATCCATTACGTAATAACTTCTTAGAAGGCTCAGGACAAATGTCCCGTTGATGAGTTCCGGTACCAGATATACGCTTCCTGACACAAAGCTGAAAACAGGATACATGTAATTGCCTTCGGTTCCGTTCTGGGCAACGAAACTGATGGACTCGTCAACGGTCTGAACCAGACCTCCGCCACACTCGCCCTTATGTTTCATTCCGAGGAAAGTTCCCAGATTCAGAGGCCCGGCCTGCTCCATGAAGAAGTTCCACAACTCGAGAGACTTGCCGGCATCCACGACACTGGCATTCATCTCAGTAATGACACCGTTCTTGTCTGAAGAGACTGTCAATGTCATGTCGTATGACTGGGTAAGGGACTTGTAAAACACATTGAACGAAGCAGTGCCATCACCGGCACCAGCCTTATCCTGGTATTTCTCGTTAGCATTGACAAAATCATTGAAGTTTGTCCCAATGCAAGAGGACAGTTCAGTACAATCAATCTCTCTGCGTTCAACAGTGGACGACTCCTTGTCGCAAGAAATTCCGAAGAACGCAGCCGCTACTCCGAGAAACAATAGTGATTTAAATTTCATATTTCTAAATTTTTAGGGGTTTAGTAACCTTCAAAAAATAACCTGCATCATCTTAAGGAATCTTTTCGGCCTATATCTTTTTTCTCATCAGTCATGTGCCACCGGCACACTCCTTCTTCGTAAATAAATCTATCCTCGAAAATCTTCTCTTAATCTGAGGCAACTTATTTTTTTCATGTTACTTAGCAAAATTACGATTATTCGCGTTTGGAACAAATATGTAAGTGAGAAAATTTAAGCACACGTATTGAAAACCCGATTTACAGCTCCACAAATATTTAGTATTCAACATATTGACTCATGTAACATTTTTTCACAAGCGCCAAGAAACAGCACGTCTCAGGGCCTTTAAACGTTTATGGTCAGCAATTCGTCTATGTCGGTGAGGTAGTTCGGGGTCCTATAGTCGGACTTTACTTTCCAAATGGAATCCTCCTCCCCTTCCACGCCCAGGCGGACAGTCTTCAGGCCGAACTTAAGATTCATATTGTCAATGCATTGGGAGAGGTCAATGCGTTCCTTACGATTCGGAACATGGTCGAAGAGGACAGGCTGAGAGAGGCCGTCGGCGATGCGGGAAAGAATCACGCCGGACTTCTTGTAATGGATGCCGGGGCGGTAAATACGTTCCACAATTTTCAATGCTGCCTGCGTAAGTTCCAGAGTATCAGAGGACGGCAGTTCAAGACGCTCGGAATCACAGTTCATATACTGAGGCAGGTCTTCACGGAAACGGTTGCTCATAATGAAGACTGTGACTTCTCCTGCGGATGAATTCTGGGAGCGGAGCGTCGCCGCGCAACTCGCTGTAAATGACGCCACTGAAGCCTTCAGTTCATCGAGGGAGGTTATCATTGACCCGAAACTTCGGCTGGTGGTTATGGTCTGGCGGTCCCGGATTTCGCTCGTGTCAATGCAGGGGTAGCCGTTCAGTTCGCGCCACGTCTGGTAACCCGGCTTATGGAAATGTCTCAGCACCCACTCCCCCGGTTTGTCGGCAAAGGCCAACGGCGTGGCAACCCCGAAAGATATCAGTTTCTCCAGAGTGCGCCTGCCAATTCCCCAAATATCCGAGAGATCAGACATTGACAATGCCTTCCGGCGTTTCTCATCGTCGTCAATGATACATACTGACCGGTAGCCAGGGTACTTTTTAGCGAATTTGCTTGCGACCTTGGCCAGGGTTTTCGTCCTGGCGATGCCGACGCTTACAGGAATGTCTGTCCAGAGGCGTATCTTCTCCACCATTTCACTCATCATCTTCACGAGGTCATGGTGGGCCTCGTAGCCGTCAAGATAAAGGAACTGCTCATCTATGGAATAGGTCTCGGTGCAGGAAACGCATTGACGCATAATGCTTTGTACACGCTTGGACATCGCCGCGTAAAGCATCAGATTGCCGGAGAATATGGCAACATTGTTCTTGTCAATGACATTGCGGACTTTGAATAGCGGGTCTCCCCTTCTGATTCCCAACGCCTTGGCCTCCGGCGTCAGGGCGACAATGTTGCCGTCATTGCTCGACAGCACGCACACCGGTCTGTGTTTCAGTCCGGGGTGCAAGGCCCTCTCAACGGAGGCGAAGAACGAGTTGCAGTCGGCCAATGCCACCATGATGTCTCCAGTTTACAAGTTGCCCTTCGCCTTATGTATTATATATGTCACGGTCCCCCAGATGCTGAAGTCGTCTTCCGGAGTAACCTTGAAACGGGGATAATCGGGATTGGCAGGGACAAGCCAGCCTTCCCCGTCATCTTCAATGAAGTGCTTCAGGGTAAATTCGCCGTTGAGTTCGCACACGGCTATCTCCTTAGGCGTCGGATTGCGGTTACTTTTATCGACAATAACGATGTCACCGCTGATGACACCGGCATCTATCATTGAATCTCCGTTCACCCGCACAAGATAGGACGCTTCGGGGTGCGGACAGAGCATCCGGAGCAGGTCAATGTCCTGGGAGCGCTCGTCGCTGTCAAGCGGGACCGGGAAGCCCGCCACGACACGCGTGTCAAAAAACGGAAGGGAGTATGTCTTGACTGCCGTTGCGGGGACAATGCTTCCGACGGAGGCCAATGAAGACTCCGCATCAAGGGCACGACGGAGGCTCCGGCGAATGAAATCCGTCTTGTTCGGTTTGGCGTCCAGGCGTGAGGCCATGTCTCCCGGGAGCCTGAACGACACCATTTTGCTGTCACCTTTCGGACGGCCCGCACCTGGACGCGCCCCTCCATGTGATTTCTTTATGTCCATATCCATAAGATTCATTATTCAAGTTCCGCAAGTCGTCAAACATGCAGAACATTTGCGCAACTTGGAGGTTTGTCTCCAGCGCAAAGATACGAAATTTTTGATTTCCGTAATACATTTTTCAAAAAAATCACGAAATTTTGACACATTTTATCCGAATATGCATATATTGCGGCGGCAAAAAAACTAAAAATATGAACAAACTAAAATCACTATTCTGCCTGACAGCAGGCATCATTTCACTGGGTCTCCAGTCTTGCAAAAAGGACGGGGAACCTGCCGTAAAAGTCGAAAAAATCGAAGTTGCACAAACTTCAGTCACCCTCAATGTGGGAGAAACATATACACCTGAAGTCATTGTCACACCGGAAAACGCAAAAGAATATACACTGGCATTGACCTCTGACAATGAAACTGTCGCGAAAGCCGAAGGCCTGAGCGTCAAGGCATTGGCACCGGGCTCGGCAGCGGTAACTGTCAATGAGACGACTTCCGGGGCAAGCACTACGTTCAACGTGACAGTCTTCCCTGAGGGATATCCGAAAGAGGCAACGAAGATGACGACCGCGACCGGTTTCTTCTACGGAGACTATTATATGGCCGGCACTGACAACGAGTGGGCTCTTATGACGAGCGGGAACGCGGTCTTCTCAGGTAACGCATTCGAAGGAGAAGGCATAGGTGTATTCATGGAACTGCACGCGCCGAAGACAGGCGAGCAGGACCTGATCAAAGGAACGTATGTTCCTGATCCTGACGGGAAAATGGAAGAATTCACATTCACCAAAGGAGAGGACTTCAATGCCGAAGGACTGCAGGGCACATTCATATATGACAGCAGCGTAGAAGAAAACTACCTCATGGTAAAGGACGGATGGATCCAGATAACATCAGCATCAGGAGCCTATGAGGTAACCGCATGTCTTAAGACCGATACAAAATCATATACGCTGACGTATTCAGGTTCATTCCCGCTCCAGAACTTCTCAAAAGACTACGACAACTATAAAGTGGTGGAAATGAACAAACTGGCAGTCGGAACGCTCGACTACTACGGACAGAAAATCTATGGCAGCACAGCTACCGCGCCACATTCAGAATGGACAATCTATCTGGGTGTCGAAGGATTTGATTTCGAGACATACGAAGGTTCAGGTGACATGCTGATGCTCGACATTATCACTGCAGAGGAATATACAAGAGAGGTGCCTTCAGGCAGATACACAGTGATGTATGCGGCGGACAATGCTCATTTCCAGCCGTTCATGGTGGTACCGGGACTCGGTGACGCAAGTACCGGAGACATACTCGGAACATGGTATGCACCTGATTATATGCCTACTTACGGAGCGAATATCGGATATGCTGACATTGTCAATAAAGGAAACGACTCGTACTCCATCGAGTTCAAGTTCCGCGACGACCGCAACGAGGCCTATTTCCAGGGCAAGTTCGACGGAAAACTCGTATATGGTGACTATCACGAATAGTCCGACAGCAAACCAGACAATCGAGTAGGAGGAAAACGAAGTAGTTTTCTTCCTACTTTCGTTTTCCGACCTCTCACACCACCATACGTGCGGTTCCGCACACAGCCTACCTTAGCAAGCTGGCAAAAATGCAGCTAGCCCCTTGTATATTTTAGATGAAAAAGATATATTTGCATATCACTTGCAAATATCAAGTGTTTATCGGAATAATCAATTGCTAAAAATAGAATATGGTCATAGACTTCTCAATATCCAACTTCCGCTCCATTCGGGATAAGCAAACGCTTTCCTTTGAAGCGACCAACAGTACTCATCTGGAGGAGTACTTTGTGATGAAGGTCGGGAAATACCGCCTACTGAAAATTGCCACGTTATTAGGCGCCAATGCTTCGGGAAAAAGCAATGTCTTGAGAGCATTTCACCTGTTTACAGATTTGATGCTCCATCCTTGCAAGGATAAGACCTCAGAAATTGAATACGACCGTTTCTTCCTAGATGAAGCATGCCTGCAGCATCCTTCAGAAATGGTCGTCAACTTCATTGTGGGTGAAGCGAGATACAAGTATGAAATCATCTTCGACAACAAGGTTATATATCATGAGGTATTGAAGTGCCAGCCATTCGATGCCCTACGCGAACACATGGTGTTCGAGCGTGAAACCAACAAAGACTCACTCCTGTCCACCATGAAATGGGGAGACAGATACCGTTCGACTACAAGCACCCGTATTTTGTCGGGCAATCTATTGCATAACAGGACTCTTTTCGGGGCCTACCTGAACAGCAACGTGGACATCCCTTGGATGAAATCCATCTTGAACTGGATGAACGACTATTTCATGCCGATGGTCACGACCGGCGACCAAAAACTGCAGAAGTACGTCAGCCAAAGCCTGATGGATAACCTGATAGAAAAGAGCGCACTGGTGCGACAACTGATGAAAGCTGACATCGGCATCAACGACCTGATGGTGGAACAAACCAAGCGCCCGCTCAATCCCAACATGCTCGACCTCCTGCTGCACAGCGACCAGATTCCGGAAAGCATGAAGCAGGAACTGAAGTCAGACCCTACACAGCTGGAATATGACATCCACATGAGCCACAACGGGCATCAGGGGGCTGTGGCCATGGATTTCAAGCAGGAATCAGGCGGAACGCAACGCTACTATGAGTTATCAGGCCTGCTCCTTCAAATCATCAAGGAGCCCCATTTCCTTGCCATTGATGAACTGGAGTGCCGGTTGCACCCCTACCTCTACCAGCATTTCGTGACCACCTATCTGCTGAACTCGCATCATTCGCAGTTAGTCTTTTCTTCCCACTTGTCCGAATTTCTGTCCGACAGAGACCTTTTCCGGGACGACTCCGTGTGGATTACCAAGAAATCCGAACAGGGAGATACGGAACTGTATTCACTGGCAGATTTTGATTCGGAAACCTTGCGCGACACGACCAATCGTTACAATGCCTACCGGGCAGGCCGACTGGGCGGTATTCCGCACTTGGGAGATACCTACGTTTCATTTAGCCAAACGAAAGAGTCATGAGAAAGATCAATCGACGCAGTGCTGAGAAATCCATTGCCGTTATAATTGACGGGAAGGATGAAAAATGGTACTTGGAAACGGTGAAGGAGCATTATCCCAACGTGGCTATGAAAAAGGCCACCATCAAGCCAGACCTGCCTCAGAAGAAGAGTGTAGAGGCGCTGTTCGACTTGGCTCAACAAAAACTTGCCATGGAATCCACTCAGGTCATTCTCATCCTGGATATGGACAGCATCATCAAGAACAGTCAAGAATTTGAACGTTTCAAAGTCTATTACGAGAAGTATTTGAAATCCACCCAAGGCACACTGGCCCCAAGGGAAAAAGCCAAATACGGATGGATGAACAATCTGGTGATCATCGTAAACACCCCCTGTCTGGAGTTCTGGTATTTGCTTCATTTCAGCAAGACCCACAAGTTCTTCCCAGATTTCAGCGCCATGGAGGATACACTGAGGAAGCAACCAGGGTTGGAAGAATATGACAAAAGCGAAGGCTACTACAAGAAATCGCCCAACATCTACGACCGACTGGGCGGAGAAGAGGGCATTCGGATGGCACGTAACAATGCCATGCCTTTTTCATTGGCTGAAGCCAAGTCAACGGGCATATCTGAAATGAACAAATTCTTTGAGATTTTCGAAAAGTAATCCATAATAATTATAGTAACCAGACACAAAAAACGGGAAGGTGCGCTCATGACACCTTCCCGTTTTTGTATCTGACTGAAAGACAGAAAACTACTCTTTTACACATCTGACGCTCATACCCTGCGACCTCGCGTCCTTCATCGGCTTGAACATACGCTTGCCCTTCATAATCGCCATATACTGGCCGTAGAGAGCCGGATTCGTGGTGGAGGCCTTGCCTACTGTTCCGAACCAGATGCCGGAATAAGGGTTGGCTTCCTGATGGTCAAGACCGCCGGACGCATAAACCCTTGTACCGGCCGTAGGGAACCATTGACCGTAAATGTTTGCTCCAGGATTGGCAGGGTCCCAGGTCATGTCAGCAAACTTCATCCAGTCATAAGGTGTATTGCCGTCAGCATCACTTACAGGCACCTTATAGCCCACAGGACACGGGTCATAAATCGTCTTCTTGAAGGATACTCCACCCCAATAGTCATCATCGGAGACATCTACCCAATCCTTTGTTTCATAGTCACATACGGTAATAGGAGTACCGTCTTCCTCAAACTCTCCCGTCTCCCTGTACGTCATGGCGAAGAAGGTCATAGGCTGACGGATGGACTTTTCTATAGTACCGTGATATTCAGCAAGTTCCCTTGTTTTCTTGAGAACATTTCCATCAATGTCATAAAGCTCCCTCTCTCCGTCTTCCTGATACGAATAGTCCTCATTGATAACAGTATAGCATCTAGGAGCGGTGAACGGATCCTTTCTGCCCCATTGATAAATCATGCCATAACAGTCAACGGACGCATGGTTCACGTCAATGGCTCCGAGATTCCTGTACATGAAAGTCCACGTCGTTCCAGATTCATTCGGCTCAGTGGTATAAAGGTCGAGTTCAGGATCGTAATTGCAGACCCACAAATGCCAGCTCCAAAGGATATTTCCGTCAATGTCACACACGGCAACAACGGCATTTCCCTGAACATCAGACAGTTCAATGTAAATCTTCTGCTCAGCAGGATCGAAGTTCAATGATTTTACAAGTCCCTTAGTATCTTGCCATACCAGCTTCCCGGAGGCTCCGTTGCCAGTGGTCTCGGTCTTGGAATTTCCTTTATACGCAGTGGTGAAAGTCACCGTACTGCCCGGTTTGATCAAATAGCAGTTGGCAGTTCCACCGGCAGAGATGTCAACCGCCTTTTCCACAATCTCAGGTGGAACGGCAGGCTTCTCGTCAGGAATACCCGGCTTCTTGTCTTTCTCACAGCCGGCCATTACAAATGCCGCCAGGCATATCAGCGCTGCAGCATTGACATAATCCATAAGTCTTCTCATAATCCATTGAGTTAATAACACTTACATATCGAAAGTCTAAATATAAGAATTTTTATGTTCATCCGCCCGTTTTAGAAAAAATTTTTGGAATTTTTCGGAACAAAAGACAGCGGTGCGTGAACCAGAATCACGCACCGCTTTTCAATATGATATCAGTTGTTATTTCTCTCTGAACTCGATGGCAAATCCGCCTCCGCGGGCCATGAATACAGGAATCACGCTCTCAGATGTAACCTCCTGCTCTGTAATCACATAAGCCTGAGGATTCTTCTGATAATCAGCATCAGGAGCGTCAGCATAAATCTTGGCCACGTATGTCTTTCCAGGGTCGAGGAAGTTCATAGGAACATCCAGTGTCCTGCTGTTTTCGTCAGTCACGCCGCCGGCGAACCATTGACCTGACTTCTTGGCCTTGCGGGCTACGACGATGTAGTCACCAGGCTCCGCAAGGAGGTATTTGCTCTTCTGCCAATCCACTGCGACATCCTTGATGAACTGGAACGCGTCAGCGAACTGCTCGTAATGCTCTGGGAAATCAGCAGCCATCTGGAGAGGCGAATACATCGTAAGATAAAGGGCGAGCTGGTTTGCGATAGTAGCATTGACCTTGGACGTATTCGAGCAGAACTTGGAGAGGTCCATTTCGAAGATACCAGGGGTGAAGTCCATCGGACCGCCATTGAGACGGGTGAACGGAAGAATAGTCACATGCATTGGCTCTGTTCCTCCAAATGCCTGATACTCAGTTCCTCTCGCGCTCTCGTTGCCGACGAGGTTAGGATAGGTGCGGCAGAGACCGGTCGGGCGGACAGCCTCATGGGCATTGACCATGATATGGTGCTTCGCAGCTTCCTTCACGGCATAGAGATAGTGGTTGTTCAGCCACTGTCCGTAGTGATGCTCGCCGAGAGGCAGGATATCACCCACGTAACCGCTCTTCACAGCATCGTAGCCGTATTTCTCCATAAGGTTGTAGGCTGCATCCATGTGCCTCTCGTAATTGCGTACAGATGAGGATGTTTCATGGTGCATGAGAAGTTTCACGCCCTTGGAATGCGCATACTCGTTCAGAGCCTTGATATCGAAATCAGGATAAGGGGTCACAAAATCGAAGACGTAATCCTTGTTGCAGTTTGCCCAGTCTTCCCAGCCGACATTCCAGCCTTCTACCAGAACCTCGTCAAAGCCATGCTCAGCTGCAAAGTCGATATAGCGACGCACATTTTCATTGTTCGCCGAATGCTTGCCGTTAGGCTTGGCTTTAGAATAGTCGGAAACGCCGAGGTGAACTGAAGAGAAATCATCAGTATATGCCCAGGTGCCTTTTCCGGAAATCATTTCCCACCATACGCCGACATATTTCACAGGGTGAATCCATGAAACGTCATCATAGGCGCAAGGCTCATTGAGATTCAGCACAAGTCTGGATTCCAGCTGTTTACAAGCATTGTCCACAACCTGGACAGTTCTCCACGGGCTCTTGCAAGGTGTCTGGAGACGGCCGCGCCATCCCTCGGCGTCAGGTGTAAGTTCAGTTCTGAAGGTCAAAGTAGCAGGGTCGAGATCAAGGTGCATGCAGGAATAGTCCACCAGTGCAGCCTCATGTATATTCACGTAAAGGCCTTCGTCAGTCTTCATCTGAAGAGAAGTCTGCACACCTGTCATTGAAAATGGCGTCTGTGAAGAATTGCCGCACATCGAAGTCTCCATTCTGGACCTGATTTCGCTCAGGCGGGACACGGTGTACTGATATTCCTGAGTATCGTAATCGCCTGGTATCCAGATGGCTGTATAGTCTCCGCCCATAGCGAACTCAGTCACCTCATCCTTGATTACGAAATAGGTCAGGCCCTTCTGCTCAGGGAACTCATAACGGAAGCCGAGACCGTCATCGAAAAGACGGAAACGTATGGTCATCCGTTTATCGGAAGCAGTCTGTACCAGATTGACAGCCAACTCGTTATAATGGTTACGAATCTCCGACTCCTCACCCCATACAGGCTGCCATTTTTCATCAAATGTGGAAGTAGTCGTCTTATTGATACGGAACTTATCCATCAAAGAGTTTTCCTCCGCCAGTTCGATCCCCAATGTACTTGGATTTATTACGGTCTTTCCTTTGTAGTCCACTTGATAGACAGGAGTTCCCTTGTCATTGAGCGAGAAACTAACACTCAGATTACCATCTGGAGATTTAACTGTTTGAGCAGAGAGCCATACAGGAAGCATCATCATCAAACTAAAGAGCAAAATACTTAATAATCCTTCTCGTTCTGAGAGGTATATGGTATGTTTCTTCATATTTATAGCTTTATTCAAGTTTGGTTATTTTAAATACGTCAATCTATCTTAGTTGCTGTCATCGTCATCTTCTTCAGATTGATAACTATCTGATATTTGCCAGTTTCAACAGCACTCACACTCCACTTATAGTCGTGTGAATCGCCATCTGCACGACTGACAACCTCGGCAGCTGTTTCAGAAAGTGAAGCTCCAGGAGTAGCCGCCATCAACCAAGCCTGTAATCCATCCCAGTTACTACCACCAAGCATAAATTTAAGTTCGCCTGCCTTCAATTCCATTTCAGCAGAATAAGTATATTTATTTACCTTAGTCAGCTCGATAGCCTTGTCATTCCAATCCCAACCTGCAGATGTTGCACTACCCCATGCATAGATAGAATTATATGGGAAATTAAAGGTTGGATCTTCAAATTCAGCATTCTCTACATTGATATTGACATCCTCGATACTACCATCATTGAAGTTTACCAAAACATCCTTAACGTCAGCAGAACCCTTAAGAGTAGTGCCATCCGACATAGAGAGTACATATGAAAGGGTTATAT
>OQWM01001169.1_pt1 | contig 17985 bp, 19 predicted proteins | sample 1691531 | NCBI WGS metagenome assembly OQWM01 (sample SAMN03418257, study PRJEB22391) | human gut metagenome | biome: human-gut; feature: organic feature; material: feces | host: Homo sapiens | place: Tanzania | collected 2013-01
GGAGGGTAGAGTGCTTGAGCCCAGGGGTGACTCTGGGACTAGATAAATGACAGGCGCCTGTTTCCTTTCTTGGGGCAGGAACAGAACTCGGCTTATAGGGGCACTGCTTTCTTTCTTTTTAGTTCTTTCCGCATCGCTATATATATAATAATGTAGGGTGTGATATTTCAAACGTTTTTAATATAACTAACAGGATTATGAATCTCAGAGAACCGGAAAAGCAGATATTAGATGATTTTGAGCACAAGGTGACCAGTAAGATAGAGAAGTATGGTGCGAATGCCGACTTCCCTAAGTTCGAGAACTATGGTATTACCCGCATGGATTTGGACGACTATCTCTTCGATAAGCAGGCCATCCTCGATATGGGCGGCTCCAAGCGTACCCAGCTCACGGTGGGCGGTTTCATCACCGTTATCCCAGTTTTAATCTTGTCTTGTTTCCCCGACAAGTCGCCTATCTATGAGAATGGCAAGGCCCTCACCACCGTCATAGCCCTTATCATCGGTCTGCTGCTTGCCTGCTTCTTCAAGGCTTTGCTTCAGATGATCATCGCCTATCGCGTGAACAAGCACAAGGAAACCCAGATGGAGACCTTCATCAAGGCTGTGCTCTTCTATGAGCCGAAGGCATAGCCCATAGGAAGTCTTTCGGAAGCCTCTCGGAAGTATTCCAGAAGCCTTCCCGAAACTATAAACTATAAATTATTAATTATTAATTATAAATTAACATGACTTTACCAGACTTTATGGCTTATAAGGACAAGTTCACTCAGAGTGCATTTGTCGAGAAGATTTCGCACGTGGCTAAGCGTGCAGGTGCCAAGATGGTTTATGCAGCCCTCATTCTCTATTATACATTAGAGAGCGACAAGGTGGCGCTGAGAGACAAGGCGATGATTATAGGAGCCTTGGGCTACCTCATCAGTCCGCTGGATGTCATCCCTGATGCCATTCCTATTGCCGGCTTGGGCGACGACCTTGCCGTGCTGCTCTTCGTGCTCAAGAAGGTTTGGGGCGATGTTTCAGAAGATGCCAAGCAGAAAGCCTACAGCAAGCTTTCGCAATGGTTTGATGAGGATGAGCTGCCTAAGGAGGCAGACGACCTCTTCAAGGAGAAACCGGAAGATACACCGGTATAAATAACAGAAGAGAAATATCGGCAGGAATCCTTTCGTTTTCTGCCGATTTTCATCATCCCAAAATCGATGTTTATCATAGCAAAAGAGGGCAATCCGATATTCCGGATTGCCCTCTTTCTATATCATAACCAAGTTGGTAGTCTTCTTGGATTAAACGATGCCCTGAGCCATCATAGCCTTAGCTACCTTCAGGAAGCCGGCTACGTTTGCACCCTTTACGTAATTTACGTAACCGTCTGGCTCTGTACCATACTTCACGCAGTTAGCGTGAATATCGTTCATGATGTCGTGGAGCTTAGCATCAACCTCCTCACGAGACCACTTCAAGCGCTCAGAGTTCTGGCTCATCTCAAGACCAGATACTGCCACACCACCAGCGTTGGCAGCCTTACCTGGAGCGTAGAGAATCTTAGCATCCTGGAATACCTTGATAGCCTCTGGAGTTGATGGCATGTTAGCACCCTCGCTGACAGCGATCACACCATTAGCGATGAGAGCCTTAGCAGCTTCCTCGTTGATCTCATTCTGAGTAGCAGATGGGAGAGCGATGTCTGCCTTCTCAAACCAAGGCTTTGCACCCTCTACATACTTCACGCCATATTTCTCAGCATACTCCTTGATACGACCGCGCTCTACGTTCTTGAGTTCCATGATGTAGTCGAGCTTCTCGCGATCGATACCATCTGGATCGTAGATGTAACCGTCAGAGTCAGAACATGTCACTGGCTTAGCACCCAACTCGATCAACTTCTCCATTGTATATTGAGCAACGTTACCAGAACCAGATACCAAAACAGTCTTGCCCTTGATGTCGATGTTCTTTGTAGCAAGCATGTTGCAGAGGAAATATACGTTACCGTAACCTGTAGCCTCAGGACGGATACGAGAACCACCGAACTCCTGACCCTTACCTGTCAAGACACCCTGGAACTGGTGAGTCAACTTCTTGTACATACCGAAGAGGTAACCTACCTCACGGCCGCCTACACCGATGTCGCCAGCAGGAACATCCTCGTCTGGACCCATGTGACGGTAAAGCTCAGTCATGAAAGCCTGGCAGAAACGCATCACCTCGTTGTTGCTCTTGCCACGTGGAGAGAAGTCAGAACCACCCTTTGCACCACCCATAGGGAGAGTAGTAAGAGAGTTCTTGAAAGTCTGCTCGAAAGCAAGGAACTTCAGGATACCCAAGTTTACAGACTTGTGGAAGCGAAGACCTCCCTTGTAAGGGCCGATTACGTTGTTGTGCTGAATGCGGTAACCCATGTTAGTCTGTACGTTACCCTTATCATCTACCCAAGATACACGGAACTGGATGATGCGGTCTGGGATGCAGAGGCGCTCGATGAGGTTTGCCTTCTCGAACTCAGGGTGCTTGTTGTACTCTTCCTCGATAGTACCGAGAACCTGACTAACTGCCTGGATGTACTCAGGCTCGTTTGGGAATCTTCTTTGGAGATTCGCGATTACTTCAGATGCTTTCATAATCTTAATCTTTTATTGTGTTTAAATTGTTGTTTTCTTGTTTACGGTTGCAAAGGTAAAGAAAAAACTTGAAATACCAAACAAAAAGACAGAAAAAATGCAGAAAAAGTAGAAAAAAGTCATTATTTAACATTCCGTAAGACTGTGAAAAGGGCGGTTTGTGTTCGTACACCTTATTATATATAGGAATGCCTAGCATGCTTATCGTTGATGCCATATATGGTATTTGATGATACCATGCATAGTATTTGATGATGCCATACATGATAATTGTGAATGGCTCTGATGATGTATTTTTTTTATTTTTTTTGCCAAAAGCTTTGGCAGTTTGCTACTTTTTTCTTAAATTTGCAGACAGATAGTAATCATTTGTGTCTAAGAACTACATTGTTTGGGCACACAGTAAGTAACCATTTAACCTATATTTGAAAACAAAATGAACAGAAGAGTATTTACAGTGAGGCTCATATCGATGCTCCTGGCATCGGGAAGCCTGGTCGTAGCCGGATGTACCGACAATGACTATGATTTTGATCAGATAGATGCCACCATCGGCATCGGAGGTGACGGACTGGAACTGCCAGCTAGCTCCACTGCTGACATCAAGCTCAAGGATGTGCTTGACTTGGAAGAGGACGGAGTAGTGGTGGAGGATGAAGAGACCCACGACTATGTGCTCCGCCAAACGGGCAATGACGTGGCTGCGGCTCATCCTTATATCGCGCCTATCGTCATCAATGTGAATCATGCCACTAGCACGAATCATTTGGTGCTTTCTTTGTCTTCGGCAGCTCGTCGAAATGCAGCTAGCCGAGCATTGACAGCTGGCAGTGGCGTGCTTCGTGGCGAAGGCGACGTGTATGATTTTCAGATGTCGGGAAATAAGCCTCAAGAGGTGTTGGCGCTTTCTTCAGTAGGCGTGGATGGCAAGATAGCTGTACGCATCAACTTGCGCGATATTCATAATGTGATCGATAAGATTGATAAGATAGAGCTCACTTTCCCTGCCTATATGAAGATTTCTGTGGCTGCCCAGGAGGGTGTTAGCGTCAAGGACAATGTGCTCACCGTCATTGACAAGTCCACTGCATCTAATTTGAATTTGGAAGTGAGTGTGGATGCGCTTGATTTCACCAAGAGCACTGCCACCGACAAACTGGCTATATCTGGCGATAAGGTAGAGGTGACCGGCCATATCCACCTGGCTTTGGAAACTAGCAGTTATTCATCTTCCGCCCTCTCGGGTACTGTGAGCATTGGCAATGTGGTAGAGATGGATGATATGACAGTCAATAGTGCCAGAGGAAAATTTGATCCAGCTATCAACCTCAGTGACCTGGGCGATGTGAGAATCACGGGAGTGCCTGACTTCCTAAAGGATGGCAATGTGGTGGTAGATCTCTACAATCCAGTGATAGAACTCCGTGTGCAGAGCAATATGGGCATCGGAGGATTGGTGAGCGGCACCTTGATTGCCGAGAAAGATGGGAAGACGCTAGCCACTGTGGATGTGCCTGAGTTCAAGATCAACTCCACCGAGAATAGCGATGGTACATCTATTATATACATCTGTCGCAGAGGCGAAGGCTTAATGCTTCCTACCATAGCCCAGTGTGTGGATGTGCCTAATCTCTCAGACCTCGTGAAGACGATTCCAGACCGTATCCGCTTTGTGTGCAACGCCCGTGCCAACTCTGCTGAGGAAGGCTCATTCGAGCTGGGCAAGCGCGACTATAGCATCCAGCCATCTTACTCCATCGATGCGCCTATCGCCTTTGCCGAGGATGCAGTGATAGAATACACTGATACCTTCGAAGGCTGGAACGATGACATCAAGGATTATCAGCTAGCCAAGGGAGGCAGCCTGGAGCTTACCGCCCAGGTGAGCAATGGTGTGCCAGCCTTCCTCAATCTGGAGGCTACGCCTATTGATGCACAGGGCAATGAGATAGCTGCCAGCGAACTGGAGGTGGCAGTTACGGGCAATATCGCCGCATCTCAGGATGGCGTAAATCCAGCCACATCGCCGCTCAGCATCAAGATTACCCAGCTGAATGACGATGCACTGAAGAAGCTCGATGGCATCCGCATCAAGGTGTTGGGTAAGGCTAGCTCTGAGGGGCAGAAGGTGACGGGCATCACGCTGAATGCCGAGCGCCACACGCTGAAACTCAATGACATCAAGGTGAAACTGGTGGGCAAGGTGATAGCCGACCTCAACTAAGGAGGGGCATGGATTAGTCTATCAAAAGTAAAAACGCAAAAAAAGATTGAAAACAAAATGAAGACAACAACATATAGACATCTCTTGATGGCGGCGATGCTCATGATGGGCGGTGCTGCCATGGCGCAGAATCTCAATTCGGCTTATTTCACGGAGGATATGTATTATCGCCATACGCTCAATCCAGCCTTTGGCGATAGCTTGAACTATGTCGCCATACCAGGACTCGGCAATCTGCAGGTGAACCTCAGAGGCAACTTCGGCTACCAAGACGTGGTGATGAAGAACCCTATCCCGGGCGGCAAGCGAATGACCACATTCCTCAATCCATATATCTCTGCCAGCGATGCGCTCGCTGGATTCAATTCCACCAACCGCATATCGGGCGATGTGGATGTAACGATTCTCTCGGCAGGTTTCAAGGCTTGGGGCGGCTACAACACCATCTCGCTCTCGGCTCGCACGCAGATGGGCGTCAAGTTGCCATACGAACTCTTCGAGTTTGCCAAGAACACGGGCAATCAGACTTATCACATCGGCGACATCAGCGCGCAGGCTCGCTCATACGTGGAACTCGCCCTGGGTCATTCTCGCCAGATCAATGAACGCTTGCGCCTCGGTGCCAAGCTCAAGTTCCTCTTCGGTGCAGCCAATGCCGACCTGGAGATGACCGATGTGGTGGCTGATCTCTCCAATACTCAGGTGGATGCCACGGGCCATCCGATGTGGCTCGTTTCGGGCAAGGGCAAGGCGCAGATGTCCATGAAGGGATTTTATTATAAGTCGAAGGAGTCGAAGTATAACGACCCTAACTATGTGGGACCAGACGGCAAGCCTGGCAGATACACGCATGTGGATGATGTGGATGTAGACGGCGCAGGTCTCGGTGGATTTGGTATGGCCATCGACCTAGGTGGCGAATACAAGATCAATGACGACTGGAAGGTGAGCGCAGCCTTGCTCGACCTTGGTTTCATCTCTTGGAATAATAATGTGGTGGCTGCCAATAGCGGCAAGGCTTTCGTCTTCGGCGGATTCACGGACATGACCGTGGGCAGCGAGAGCGACAATACTATCGACAACGAGCTGGACTACTACGGCGACCAGTTTACCGACTTCATCAATCTGCAAGACCAGGGCGACCAGGGAGGCAGAACCACGATGCTAGCCGCCACACTCAATCTGGGTGCGGAATATACCCTGCCTATGTATCGCAAACTCTCCTTTGGTGCCTTGAGCAGTACGCGCATCAATGGCAAGTATAGCTGGACAGAGGGCAGAGTGAGCGCCAACTGGAAACCTCTGCGCTGGTTGGATGGCGGTATGAACTTTGCGGTCAACACCTTCACCACGAGTGCCGGTTGGATACTCAATATCCATCCTAAGGGCTACAACTTCTTCGTAGGCATGGACCATATCTTGGGCAAGACCAGCAAGGAGTTTATTCCGCTGAGCAGCAATGCCAGCGTGGCTCTGGGCATGAACATCACTTTCGGTAGCAACAAGACGGCTGCTGAGCGCCAGGCAGAGAAGGAGGCGAAGGCTGCCAAGAAGGCTGCCAAGGCTGCGGAGAAAAAACAGAAGGAAAATGCCAAGGCTGCCAAGAAAGCAGCAGACAAGGCTCCAGAAGAGGCTCCTCAGGCATAAGCCTGGAGCATAATATTGATAGGTTATATAAAAAAGGTCATCCCCGTCATAGTCTCACGACTACGGCGGGGATTTATTTACAAAATTAACATCTAACTCAATCTATATTCCATAGATCATTAAAAAATGCAGTGCAAATTTAGTAAAAATATTTTAAACCGCCAAATACTTTTTGATAAAATCGGGGATAAGCGGTTGAAAAATAAGTATAAGCGGTCGAAAAGGGGAGATATGCGGTTAAAAATAGTTTTATAGCAATGGAGCGTGGGCATTACCATGAAAATGTAAAATTAGAATAAAAATGAACCAAAAAGTTGTATTCTTCAATTATTTTAGCTAATTTTGCCACACTAAATATTGGCTCTTACATATAGGACTTGAAGAATATGACATATCATCAAATAAAAGAGATCATTACTTGTTTGGCTCTCTCGCTGATTCTCGCTTCGTGCGGACAGAAGGAGCAGAAGACCAAACTATGGTATGGACCGCTTGCCGACATCATGGCTCAGCATGAGCAATTGTTGCAGAGCAATCCAGACAGCATGATGCTGCTCATCAACCAGTATCAGGGCAAGGGCGACGCCCAGCTGACGGAGCAATGGAAAAACTTGCTCCTGGCTAAGTGTGACTTCATGAAGGGCAACGACCCTGAATGCAAGCGCCGCATCCTAGCCTCCCTGGACTATTGCGAGCACCAAGCCCAGGGCGCTGACCGGCTCAAGTTGCGCTCCTATGCCAACAATCTCTATGGCGTGCTCTTGCTCACCCATACCGACCGCAAGGCAGCCGCCCAGCGATTCCAGCTGGCTTATCAGGACATCATGCAGTTGCCTCAGCCCAATGACGTGGTGGACATCTGCATCAATGCCGCCGATGTGGCGCGCCAGATGGGACATCTAGCCGATGCCTCCTCTTGGTATCGCCGCGCCAACTTCCTCGCCGATTCGCTTCATGTTACCAGTTCGCAGAATAGCATCTTGGCTGGTCTGGGACAGGTCTATAATGACCTGAAGAACTATCGCTTGGCTCACTATTACTTTGGCAAGGCGGAGCGTGAATATCCGCCCAAGAATGTCAAGGACATTCACTTCTTCTATAATAGTTGGGGCAATGTATATAGCAGCGAGGGCAAGCCCGACAAGGCGCTTCTGTGCTTCCTCAAGGCGCAGAAAGCTGCCCGCAAGTTGGAGCAACCCATTCTGATGGCGGTGGTGGATGCCAACCTGGGACAGACTTATATGGAACTGAACCAACTGGACTCTGCGGCGAAATATATTGACAAAGCGTGCGCTTTCTTTATGGTGAAGCCTGATATGAACAATGACTTGCAGTTCTATCTGGACGGACTCAATGCCCAGCTCGCCATAAAGAGGGGAGAGCTGAGAGAGGCTCACCAGGTGCTCTTCAAGCCCTATGTGCTCTCCAGAATGTCGCCCAACTATATGTATTTGCATCATCGCAGCCTGGCTGAACTTTATGAGAAGGAGGGCGACTATCATCAGGCGCTCTACTATCAGAAACTCACCAGCCAATATGATGATTCGCTACGCAATGCCACTATGCTCTCCAGTGTGAGTGAGAACGAATTGAGATTTAAGCAGGATACGGCAATCATCCGTAGGGATGTGAAATTGCAGACTGCTAAGACCGAGGCTAAGAGTATGCGCATCATCTATGTCCTGGTCATCGGCTTGCTGGTCATCGGCTTGCTGGCTCTCATCGCTTGGGCTCGCTACAAGTCGCTGCGCAGTGCCCATGAGCATCAGGAAGAAATGAAGAGAATGCTGGCTCTGAAGATGGAAAATGTGAGAAATAGATTTTCGCCTCACTTTGTGTTTAATGTACTCAATATATTTGTATCGGGCATACCTAATGGCGTCAATGTCAAACCGTTGCGCCTCTTGATTCAAGTATTGCGTAGCAATCTGCTTACCTGTGACAAGATAGCCGTTCCACTGAATGAGGAACTACAGATGGTGACCAATTATTCCTATCTGCGCCATGAGACCAATCCGCTTCTCCCGCTGCCCGAATTTGAGATAGCCGAGGAGGTGGACCATAAGCAGATGCTACCATCCATGATCATTCAGATACCCGTGGAGAATGCGCTGAAGCATGCCTTTAGCGATGGCGATATGGGCGGCAGGACACCACAGCTCAAGGTGAAGATCACGATGGAGGAGGAGAGACTTCACATCCTGGTGCAGGACAATGGCTGCGGATTCTCCAGGGCTCAGACTCGCAAGAGCAAGGCATCGGCTGTGAGCACCGGCACGGGCTTGCGCATCCTGCATAGCACCATCGATATGCTCAATGGCTCCAATGCCGAGCCTATTACTTTCCAGGTGAAGTCGGCTCAAGCAGCCACGGGCGATGAGGCGGCTGTGGGCACGGTGGTAGACATCGTGGTGCCTTGCCACTATGACTTTAGTATGAATCATTAATCTAAAAAAATATAACTTTTCAAGATATGGAAAATGAAGTAAAAAATATGGAACCTATTAAGGTGATTGTTGTGGACGATGAACCTCGCTGTGTGCTGGGCTTGGTGGAGCAGCTAGGTAAGCTGCCCGACTTTGAGGTGGTGGCTACTTCCAACTCTCCGAAGACTGCCATCGAGCTTATCATCAAGCTGAATCCCGACGTGGTGTTTCTCGATGTAGAGATGCCCAAGATGACGGGCTTTGATGTGTTGCAAGAGTTGAGAGGCAAGGTGTCGGAGGACATAATGGTGGTGTTTTACACTGCTTTCGATAAGTATATGATAGATGCCTTGCGTGCCAGTGCCTTCGATTTTCTGCTCAAGCCTTATGAGGAGGGAGAGTTTAAGAAAGTATTGGCTCGCATCAGGGAGCGTATGGAGCAGTTGAGGAGTAATCCGCTGGCTATGATAGACACCGGACTGAGCGACAGGATGCTGGCTCTGGACAATCTGATGAGTAGGAAAGTGGCTATCCAGACCGTCTCTGGACTGGTGATGTTGAACCCTCAGGAGGTATTTTCCTTCACCTTCCTGGACGATGCACGCATCTGGGTGCTCAAGCTAGCCGATGGCACAGAGTACCCTCTGAAGAAGCAGACCACCTCCAAGCAAATCATGACCATCGCAGAATCGTTAGTGCAAGTGCGACAGGATGTTATCATCAATCTGGATTACCTGATGGGTATAGAAAATCATACCCTGCGCTGCCTCTTCTCGCCACCTCTGGACAAGGAAGAAATCTTGGTGTCTCGACGCTATTTCAAGAGTGTCAAGGACAAGTTGGATATTCTTTGATTAGCAAAGAGGTGTGGCATGAAAATATTTTTTCATGCCACACCTCTTTTTGTACCTTTGCACCGTCGTTGGTTGAAATCAACTATAATGCTTCGTCATCTGGCCTCTGAGGCTTAGGACGGGATGAGAGCTTAGGCAGGTGCTTCTTGCGGCGAAGCCAGGCTGCCTTGCGCTGCTCATAGTCCTCACGATGACGCTCTAGATAATTGTCTGCCATACGTGAATGGTTTTATGCTTATGTGCTTTCAAGCTGGGTTGCTCAAAAGCTTATTGCTCTTTGAATTTGCTGTAGATCACCTTGATCTTCACAGGTCCGTTAGCCACCTTCTTGCCATCCTTGTCGGTGATGTAGTCTTCGGCGGTGTCGGTGCCACGTACCAATCGGGTAGAGGTGAGCGCCATGTCGTGATTGATCTTAGTGATGACCGTCTGGCTGTTCTGGGTAGTGGTGGTGAGGGTTACCGGTACCAATACCACCTTGTTCCAGTCTTCGCTCTTGCCCTTGTTCTTGTACATCGTGGTAACGAGGTGACTGATGTTGTTGAAGGTGTAAGAGTTCTTCACTCCAGAGCCGTTCTTGTTGTAAGAGGCGGTGTAGGAGATACGGTTATCTGTAATCTTGCCCTTGGCGAAGAAGGCGTCCAAACTGTCCTTCTGCACCATGAGGATGGTGGATGGCACGTCAAACTGATACTGGTTGTTGTTGTCTACGTTGTTCATTCTTGGGAATGTCACGGTGGCTGTGTTCAGCGTATCGGTCTCGTGGCCCTTCATGATGTCCTCCACAGGCAGGGTAACCTCGGTGAAGATGCCTGCTGGTGACTTGAGGTAAGTGCAGTTCTGCTCGGCTGCAAGGGATGCCAACTTGTTCTGGTCGTTGGTTATCTTGTTGAGCTGGAGCACTTCCTCGGTACCGTCGAATCGGTTGTAGCCATAGCCCACGGCAGTGCTGTCGGTTACGCCATCGCTTGCCTTGATGGTCTTGTGGCGAGTCCAGTAGAACTGTATCTCGGTGTTCCAGATGTTCGCCACGTTGCCGATGCCGCCCTCCGTCTTCAGATAGAAGCCTGGGCACACGTTGTGGATGAATCGGTAGTTGGTCTTGAAATACTCTGGATGCTCCACGAATGTCTGCATGATGTAAGTACCATAGTTCTTGTAGGTTACACCATTCTTGGTGTAGGGATTGTTCAGATAGATCTTGAACGCACCGTTTGCCTTGCTCAGTTTGTATGTGGCACTTCCAGGATAGTTGTCCTTGCTTACGAATCCATCGCCGAAGGCATCAAAGTCAGTGAGATACTCCTTGTCCTCTGTCATTGGCTTGGTCATCTCATAGGCGGTCACCTTCATAGGGGCGAGGCTATCACCATAGATGCTGGTGTAAGAGACGAGGATGAAGCATGAGTCGGCAAGAATCTCGCCCTTGTTGGCATTCTTGATGTACTGGAGTGTGTCCACATTGAATGAGGAGAGCACGCCAAACTGGCTCATGTAGTCGCCTGTGACATAGGCTTCGGTCTCAGGGTCTTTCACCTTGCCTATCATTCCTGAGTTGCTGCGGCTGAGCACCGGACCGGGAACCATTGATTGAGAGGTAACATTGTAGACAGCCTCAGAGATAGAGAGATTGTCCACTTTGTTAGTGATGCTGCCACCGATATTCTCGGTGGTGTCATCGCAGGCAGCGAAAGTAATCGCTGCTATCATCATAACAGTTAATAATCTAAGAATCTTCATTATTCTTGATAAGTAGATATATGTGTGTATTTTTACTAATACCTATTGTTAATGTATTAAGCCTCCTCGTCAGGGCACACCTTGTAGAGGAACTCAGCGTATGGTTCTGCAAAGTCCTCGCCAGGGTACTGGAGGATAGGCTTCTTCTTCTCTTCAGCATACTTCAGGAGCTCGGCGTTCACGTTCTGGTCTGCCTCGATGACTCCGTCGCTGAAGTCGATGGCCATCTTGCCCAGTTCCACGAAGTCGAAATCATCCTTGTAGTCGCTCAGCAACTCAGCCTTGGCGTCGCGATACTCCACGCACTGCTTGAAGTTCTTGCCCAGACTGTTGTGGATGTCCTGTGTATAGATGGAAGTCACCACCTTGCTCTCGGCAAATGAAGGCTCGTCGGCATAGGCAGTCTTGATGAAGAAAGGCACCACTGCGCTCACCCATCCTTGGCATACGATGATGTCTGGCTGCCAGCGAAGCTTCTTCACTGTCTCCAGCACGCCACGTGCAAAGAAGATGGCACGCTCGCCATTGTCGGTATATTCCTTTCCATTCTCATCAACCCCCATCTTGCGGCGATTGAAGTAGTCCTCATTGTCGATGAAGTAAATCTGCTGACGTGTTGTAGGTATAGATGCTACCTTGATGATCAGAGGGTGGTCTGTATCGTCAATGATCAGGTTCATACCAGAGAGGCGGATGACCTCATGCAGCTGCCCACGGCGCTCATTGATGACGCCCCATTTAGGCATAAAAGTGCGAATCTCAAAACCTGCTTCCTGCATTTTCTGAGTCAACTCGCGGCCCAAGACAGCCATCAGGCTATTCTCTATGTATGGGTCGACCTCCTGATTGATAAAAAGTATTTTCTTTGCCATAAAATTTAAATTTTATTCTTACGAATTAGGTGCAAAGGTACAAAAAAATCTTCAAATTGCGGCATTTTTCGTGCAAAATTCAAGAAAATACGCTTTTATTCTCAAATTTTTAGGATTTTTCTTTCTTATTTCAGAAAAAAGTTGTTATTTTGCACCCCGAAAACAGATTAAAGAAGATGAAAGTATTCAATAAGATTGTTGACCTCCAGAACGAGCTCTTCGATGTTCGCAAGGAGGGGAAGGAAATTGGCCTTGTGCCTACTATGGGTGCGCTGCATGAGGGTCATGCCTCTTTGGTGAAGCGCAGTGTGAAGGAAAATGGCGTTACTGTGGTTTCGGTTTTCCTCAATCCTACTCAGTTTAATGACAAGGGCGACTTGGATCGCTATCCTCGTACCCTTGATGCCGACTGCAAGCTCTTGGAGGCTTGTGGTGCTGACTATGTATTTGCTCCATCGGTCAAGGATATGTATCCTCATCGTGATAAGCGCCACTTCGAGTTTCCACCTGTTTCTACCGTGATGGAGGGTGCCAAGCGCCCTGGTCACTTCAATGGTGTGTGTCAGGTGGTGAGCCGATTGTTCTATATCGTTCGCCCTACACGTGCTTACTTCGGCGAGAAGGACTGGCAGCAGATTGCCGTCATCAAGCAGCTCGTGAAATATATCAATAGTGATGTCAAGATTGTGGAGTGTCCTATCATCCGTGATGAGGACGGACTTGCCAAGAGCAGCCGCAACACCCTGCTTGCTCCTGATGAGCGCGCCATCGCCCCTAACATCTACAAGGCGCTGAAGGCGAGCGTGGAGTATGCCAAGACTCACAGCGTGAAGGAGACTCACGACAAGGTGGTGAGCGACATCAATGCCGTGGACGGACTGGAAGTGGAGTATTTCGAGATTGTGGATGGCGACACCTTGCAGGACGTCAGCTCATGGGATGACTCGGCTTACGTGGTAGGCTGCATCACCGTATATTGCGGCAAGACTCCTATCCGTCTCATCGACCATATCAAGTACAAGGGATAAGCCATCAAGATAAATAGGTAGAAGGGATAATCCTTTCATATATACATAATTATATATATCGCATTCGATAAAAAATAGAATTCATATTTTAGAGTTATTATGCAGATAGAAGTTTTGAAGAGTAAGCTCCATTGCGTGACGGTTACTGAGGCTAACCTCAACTATATGGGCAGCATTACGATAGACGAGGACTTGATGGATGCCGCTGGCTTGATAGCTGGTGAGAAGGTGCAGATTGTGGACAATAACAACGGCGAACGCTTGGAGACTTATATCATCAAGGGTGAGCGTGGAAGTGGCTGCATCTGTCTGAATGGCGCTGCGGCCCGAAAGGTGCAAGTGGGCGATACCGTGATCATCATCGCTTACGCCCTCATGGACTTTGAGGAGGCGAAGAACTTCAAGCCTACCGTGGTATTCCCAAAAGAGGGAAATAAGGTTTAAGTTAGGAGTTAGGAGTTGGGAGTTAGAAGTTAGGAGTTAGGAGTTGCCTAGCGGAATCCTTACTTTATGTTGTAACAAAATACCAAAAGGGGAAGCAAAGAATTTCTTTGCTCCCCCTTTTTAACTCCCAACTCCCAACTCCAAACTAAATATAGAATTCGCTGGTATCCACAAGGCCGCTTCGGAAGGCATACTTGATGGCCTCATGCGCCGAGTTCACATTCAGCTTGCGGAAGATGTTCTTCCTGTGCGTATTGATGGTGTGAACGGAAGAGAAGCGCTCGTTGGCTATTTCCTTGGTCGTCTTGCCCTGGGCTATCGCCTTCAGGATTTCTCGCTCCGTCTGGGTGAGCGAAGTCTCCGTTGTCCTGTGTCGATATGTAACAGTGGGAACGGAATCTTGGCAGGATAGAAAGCCTTGTAAGCCAAATAAGTTACCACGATGGGAGTAAAGCTCATACCAAACGTATGGTATGGGATAGACGAATGTATGGTATGAAGTGTCTGTTTTTCGGTGGTATATTTTATATTAATGTACGCGCGCGTGTGTATTTATGAATGCTTTGTTGGCAATGAAAGAACCGATAGAAGCACAGGAAAGAACAAATGGGAGTCTTTGAAAATATGAATAGAAAAAGTCAGAAGAATAAGGTTGTGTCTCCCAAGAATTAAGGTTCGTTAATCGCACATCAGCTGTTGAGCAGTGAGTTTCCGTCATGCCGTGTGGTATCATTTATTCTATTTCTTTTAATCTTTCTTCTAATCTCCCCAAGAAATAATCTGCATATTGGGTATAATCTCCTGTTTCATAGAATGCTATCAAACCTCTACGATAATGCAGAATATCGGCATCTTTGGCAGAATAGACTGGGATGAGGTCGGCATTCATCATCACCACACTCTCTAGCATTCGGGAAGTTCGCTTGTTGCCATCAATGAATGGCTGAATTCTCGCCACATTGCAATGCAAGAAGACGGCTCTCTCCAAAGGGTTCTGATATTGCTCTTGCTCAAAGAGCATCATTCCTAATTTCTGCATGATGTCCTCACGATTAGATACCAAACCGTCGCTGATGGTGGAATGGATGCGGAAGAGCGTGCGCTCATCTATCTGCTCTTGGTTCTTTCCCTTATGGATATATTCTAATTCTCCTACGAAAGTATTATGCAGATTCTTCAGCATCTTGGCATCCTCGTATCGCTTTTCGGGCGTGATGCCATCCTTCAAGAGCGTCTCCGTCTCCACGTATGTATAGGTATTACCCTCTATTTTACCTGAGTAATAACACCATATCACCGCCAAATCTCTTAATTCGGAAGAGGTAAGGCTAGATAGCTTTGCCAAAGGATTTCTTATGATACCCTCAGCCCGCTTAAGTTGTTCCTCATTAAATATATGTTTATCCATTGCCATTATTCTCTATTATTATGTGATAATCTCGGCACAAAGTTAATCATAAATTCAGAGAAAAACAAAAAAATAAGGGAAAAATATTGGTATTTCAAAAATATTCATTACCTTTGCATTCGGAATGATTCTCCAATAGGGGATGACCTCTGATTTTTTTGATGGTTAAATTAGCGTTTGCTATTCGGTCATGCACATTGGAACGTAGGAAACTTCAATAAAAAGCAGGAATACCGACAGATAGTAAGCGTCCGCTATAGCGTGGGCGTTACTTGTCGTTTTCCTCAGCTTTTCCTACGGCTGCAATGTGGACAGGTTTCGTCCACGTGTCTTGTATCCGTAGGAAGTGTAGAAAATGATGGCTTCGCAATAAATCTATCAAGCTAACTAATTTAATAACATTAAAAGCTTTGCTATCGGCATGACGGGCACAAGATTATGAAAAAGTTACATTTTTCTTCAATGGCGATACTCTTCGCTTTGTTTGCAATGGTATCTTTCACCGCTTGCTCATCTGATGACGATGAAACACCATCGACAGAGGACATCAAGACCAATATTGTTGGTATGTGGCAATCTACCCACATCTCTGGATGGGATTATGATGATACCGACGAAGAGAATTTGATCAAAGTAGACCAAGACATTCCAGAGGCGGACAGTTATCGCATGCTATTCAAAGGTGATGGTACATGTAAAGAATATTATTGGGATGATTATAAGTGGCATTTAGATGGCACTTATAAGTATGAGGTTTCTGGAAATAAAATTATCTTATATGATTCTCATGGAGATATTGACGAGACAGTTAATGTAGTGTCGATTAAAGGTGATATTGCTATTTTCGAGGTGACTTTGGAAGAGGGACCACAATACAAACAGCGAGCAACTTTCAAGCGAGTATACTAATTAGAGTGGCGTAGGGGAAATCCTCCGAGGATAGCCCCTGCGCTACTAACCAAACATTTTAGCACAACGGAACATGAAGAAAGACTGCTCGCAGACTCCATCATCTGCGCCCGCTATCTTTGAATTGAACGAGTCGGCAGACGCATTGGTGGGCCTGTTGCTGAAGTAGTTTTCGACTCAAACTTCTCGTTCTAGCACTTGGGCGGACGGCCTATGCACTTGCCGTCCTTTCCCTTGTATCTCGTCCTGCCTTCTCCACGATCAAAATGCTCAACTCATACAAGCCGTACATAGGAATCATCACCATAAAACAAGTGAACAGATCTGGAGGTGTGATTACTGCAGCAATAACACCAATCAAAACAAAAGCATGGCGGCGATATTGTCTCATAAAACTAGCTTCCAACACTCCCATCTTAGCCAAAAAGAAAGAAAGCACGGGCAACTGAAACACCAAACCCATCATCAGCGTTAGTGTAACAAAAGTGGAGATATAGGACGAGAGGTTTATTTGATTGACCACATCTGCAGCCACCTGATACGTTCCTAAAAAACGCAAGGCAAAAGGAAACAAAACATAATAGCTCATCAAGACACCTAGCACAAACAAGAAGAAAATGGCAATAGCCACTGATACAGAATAGCGACGCTCATTCTCATACAATGCCGGAGCTATATAACGATAGAGTTCCACTACGATATAAGGAGAAACTAATAGCAATGACAGATACATGCGTCATAAACTGACTGGATAATTCCGTATTGATCAGTCGTATTTCATAAGGGTCAAAATGAAATTCAATCCCTATAGCACGCGCCGCATCTTCTATGACAGAATAGGTAATGAAATGGTTGCTGGCAGGGGCCAGCAACAAGTCGAAGGTCGTGTCTTTTGCACAAAAGATAACAACACCCAAGCAGACTATAATGCCAATGACACGGAAGAGCATCTTGCGGAACACCTCAAGATGCTCTCCGAATGTCATTAAATGCTCATGCTGATTATTCTCCATTTTCCTATCTTTAGGACTGGGATTCACCTGTGGTACCCTTTACTTGCTCAGATTTTTGGTCCACAGGGTTCGATTGATGACAAGCATGGTCGTCAGCTTCATCAGGCTCTGATATTTCTTTCATTCCGTCCTTAAAGCTGCGTACGCCTTGTCCCAATCCCTTCATCATCTCTGGCAGCTTCTTGCCACCAAAGAGCAGCAAGACCAAAGCTGCAATAAGTAGCAGCTCCGACGTGCCAATCATCAACAACATATTTGTCATACGCTTCCTTCTACCAAACAGATTTCACAAGTATCGAAATTAATCTCCCAGTGGCCATTGGCTTCGCTTTCCCACTGATATTTTTCAGCCATGCGATCCCACCAAGACTGAAACTTCACACCAGTTTCCCCAAGGTCTTTCACCAACTTTTCATACAAATCTGAATTATCCGCAGTCAAAATTTTAGACAATTCGCGCAATCCATTGCGACGTTCAAACAACTGCTGAATTTCATTCTTTTCATCGGTCGTCACCTGGCCTATTATTTTCTTCGTTTTCATATCAATTTACATTATTAGTTTCAAATCTTCTTTTACATCAAACGGGTCGAGATATGTGATCTCCTTTATGTCTTCTCGCTCTGGAAGAAAGCGCCCATGCTTACGGATTGCATTCAACAAATCACGACTAGCGTTGCGTTCTAAATGAGCCACCACACATTGCTCATGACTCGGCGTATTCACCTCGTAAGTCGTTTTACGGTTCAACCAAATACAACGCTTACATTGATAGGCATCACAACGACGACATA
>OQWM01001170.1_pt1 | contig 17983 bp, 14 predicted proteins | sample 1691531 | NCBI WGS metagenome assembly OQWM01 (sample SAMN03418257, study PRJEB22391) | human gut metagenome | biome: human-gut; feature: organic feature; material: feces | host: Homo sapiens | place: Tanzania | collected 2013-01
CTGCAATATCCAGTGAAGGTCGCCACACCCCGCCCCGACCAGCGCATCCACGAGGTCATCGACGAGGTGCTGGAGCTGCTGCTGGATCTGGACGCCACCGACGAGCAGTTGGATTCCCCCATGCTGTTCTGCTCTGCCCGACAGGGCATTGCGTCCTATTCCCCCGATGTGCCCGGCACAGATCTGAAGCCGCTGTTTGACACCATTATTGATTATATCCCCGCGCCGGAGGCGGATGTGGATGAGCCGTTCCAGATGCTGGTGTCCGCCATTGATTACAATGAGTTCGTGGGCCGCATTGCCATCGGGCGCATTGAGCGGGGGACCCTGAAGCAGAATCAGGAGATCGCCGTGTGCAACTACCACGACCCCGATGCGCCGGCCAAGAAGGCCAAGGCCGTGAGCCTGTATGAGTTTGAGGGCCTGGGCAAGAAGCCGGTCACGGAATCCACCGCGGGCAACATCGTTGCCCTCAGCGGTATCGGTGATATTACCATCGGCGACACCATCTGCGATCCCGGTGCTGTGGAGCCGCTGCCCTTTGTGAAGATCTCAGCCCCCACGATGGAGATGACCTTCTCCATCAACGACTCGCCCTTTGCGGGCCGGGAGGGCAAATTTGTCACCTCCCGTCAGCTGCGAGAGCGGCTGTTCCGGGAGACGCTGAAGGATGTTTCCCTGCGGGTATCTGAGATCCCTGGGGCGATGGACGCCTTTAATGTGGCGGGCCGGGGCGAAATGAGCCTGTCTATCCTCATTGAGACCATGCGCCGGGAAGGGTATGAGTTCCAGGTATCACCTCCCCGGGTACTGTATGAGACCATCGACGGCAAGAAGTGCGAGCCCATCGAGCGCCTGGTGGTGGATGTGCCCGGCGAGTCTGTGGGCGCGGTTATCGAGAAGATCGGCGCCCGGAAGGGCGACCTGGTGGAGATGACCCCTGTGGGAAACCGCATGAAGGTGGAATTCCTGGTCCCGGCCCGGGGCCTGTTCGGCTACCGCAACGAGTTCCTTACCGATACCCGGGGTGAGGGCATCATGGCCAGCGTCTTTGACAGCTACGCCCCCTATAAGGGCGAGATGAACCGCCGGAATACCGGGTCCCTTATATCCTTTGAGACGGGTGAGTCCATCACCTACGGGCTCTTTAACGCCCAGGAGCGGGGTACGCTCTTTATCGGCCCGGGCGTGAAGGTGTACGAGGGCATGGTAGTAGGCGTGTCTCCCAAGCAGGAGGATATCACCGTAAATGTCTGCAAGAAAAAGCAGCAGACCAACACCCGTGCCTCCGGCTCCGATGATGCGCTGCGGCTGGTGCCGCCTCGGAAGATGAGTCTGGAGCAGTGCCTGGAATTTCTGGCGGATGACGAGCTGCTGGAGGTCACGCCCAAGAGTCTGCGGATGCGCAAGACCATCCTGAACCACGAGAAGCGGATGAAGGCCACCCACGGCGGCAAGAAGAATTGACCGATAAAAAGGAGACGGCGACGCCGTCTCTTTTTTATACCCGGAGGGAAATGAGGAGGGAAGCGTGTCTGTTCTGCGAAAAAATAGCACAAAAAGCGTGAAAAAGCAATGTACATTTCCGGGAACGCATGGTAAACTGGAGCTGTAAGCAGAGAACCCCGGAATGGGAGTACAGATGATACAAGGAGGAGAGCCATGAAACGGATAGGAAAGAGCCTGGCGGCATTGGTACTGGCATTGGTGATGTCACTGACGCTGCTGCCGGTGCAGGCTATGGCGGTGGAGGGCGATCTGACCGGAAAGGGCGGATTAAAAACCGTCTATACGGGCGAGTACGTCAATCCGCTCTACGCGGATGCGTTAGGGGCAGAGACAAGCGGCTGGTCACAGCTTAAGACGTCGATACAGTGGGTGGCGGACGTCCAAACGGTCGCCGATGAACCCTACCTGACCGAGGCAGAGGCTGTCAAGGAGCTGCAAAGGCAGATGATCGCCCGCGAGGAAAGCATCACGATCAACGTGCGGGGGCCTTCCAGTGCAGACCTCCAAAAGAAGATAGCCGCATGTTGGCAGGATGCGCTGGCGCATACGTCGGGAAACGGCTCTGCCGGCGACTATCTGCGCTGGCAGTATGCCGGATATAAATGGAAAGCATCGAGCAGCAACGGCACCGACTGGAAGGTGACATTTACAGCGGCCACCGGCAGGCCGAGCATCTGGTACAGCAAAAAGGAGCAGGAGCAGCAGCTGACGAGCTACATCCAGAGCACGATCCTGCCTCAACTGGCGCTGGATGGCAAGACCACCTATCAGAAGGTGAAGGCCATCTACGACTGGATCACAAGGAATGTCAGATATGACGAGGAGAACAAGGACGATAGCAGCTACTATCTGAAGTACACGGCCTACGCGGCGGCCATCAACAAGAAGGCAGTGTGTCAGGGCTATACCAATCTGTTCTACCGTCTGGCCAACGACGCGGGCATCGACTGCCGCATCATCACCGGCGGCGACCATGCTTGGAACATTGTGCGGATGGATGACGGCAAGTACTACTGCATGGATGCTACATGGGATGAGGGGAGGAGCAACTACAGCTACTTCCTCAAGGGTTGGCCGGAGTTCAGCAAAACGCACAGACCCCAGACGGATTCCCAAAATACGCCATACTGGACTGCGTATGAGTCCAAGATGTCCGACACGGATTACAACGCCGCGCCTGTTGTGCCAAAACCCACCGTCCCGGCCAATGTGAAGCTGGTGAGCGCCAAGGCGGTCAGCGGCGGTATTCAGGTGACGTGGCAGGCAGCAGACGGCGCGGTGAGGTACCGCGTGTACCGTAAGGATGCGGTGAACACCAAGTGGAAGGCGCTGACCAGCAGCGCCACCGGCACCAGCTACACGGATAAGACCGCTGTGGTAGGCGTGCAGTACAGCTACACGGTGCGCGGCATCGCCGCTGATGGCAAGACACTCAGCCCCAGCTACGACAAGACCGGCGTCAGCGCCACCGCCGCGCCCGCCAACGTGACGTTGGGCAGCGCTAAGGCGGTCAACAGCGGTATACAGGTGACATGGCAGAAAGCGGAGGACGCGGCGAAGTACCGCGTGTACCGCAAGGATGCCGCCAACACCAACTGGAAGACCATCGCAACGGTGAGCGGCACCAGCTACACGGACAAGACTGCTAAGATCGGTACGAGGTACACCTACACGGTGCGCGGCATCGCTTTCGACGGCAAGACACTCAGCCCCGGCTATGACAAGACCGGCGTCAGCGCCACCGCGACGCCTGCCAGAGTAGCTCTGGTGGATGCCAAGCGTGTCACCACTGGGACAAAGGGCATTCAGGTGAGGTGGAAGTCGGCCGCCAATGCCCAGACCTACAACGTCTACCGGGCGGCCAATCCGCCCACGGATGAGAACGGGTACCCCGCAGCGGTCACCTCCGGGTGGAAGCTGGTGGGGAAGCAGGTCAACGGACTGAGCTTCAAGGATACCACTGGTCAGTCCGGTGTGACCTACGCCTATACGGTGCGTGGTGTGGCAGTGGACGGCAAGACCCTGAGTGCCGCCTACAATGAGTACGGTGTGCGGGCCACCATGCCCTAAGCGGCAGGAGACAAGAGAAAAAGGAGGACGTCCGCGGGGCGTCCTCCTTTTTGCGGCTCAGAAGGGGATGGGGGCGATGGCGGACACGTCGGCCGGATCGGTGAACAGTGCGCCGTCGGGCGGAAGGATGCTGAACAGAATGCAGGCGATAGCCAACAGAAGCAGGACGGCGTACCACAGCAGCTCGCCGCCCTGTATGCGGTGCAGCAGCAGGGTATACGCCGCCGTCGCGGCGGCAAAGGTCAGCAGGTACAGGATAGCGGGGGGCAGACCCAGCGGGGTCAGCGCGGCGGCCAGCACAAATGCCAGCAGCACGGCGGCACACAGTCCGCTGCGGGAGCTGCCGCGCTCCAGGCGGTGCAGCGCCAGCGCCGCGGGGAGCATGGCCCAGAATGCCAGCTTTCCCAGCTCCCACGGACTGCCGTTACGCGGGGCCAGCGCCCGCGTCAGCGGGTCGGGGGCCTTGAGATACAGGCAGTACAACAGTACCGCGCATACGGCGGCGGTGAGAAACGCGAAAAAACAGCGCAGACAGCGCATGAGACGTCACCTCCCTGTCCACACTCTATGCGTGGACGGGACGGAATATTTCCCCTGCACATTGACAGTGAATAGCGGAAAAGAGTATAATAAAAGAGATATTCTGAGAGGACAAGGAGAACGATATGGCAAAGAAAACAGGCCGTAAGGATACCGCCTCTGCGATGAAGCTGACGCAGGAACTGCGGCACCCTTGGCTGACGCCGGTGCTGGCGGTTTTTTATTTCTTCGTGACCTGCCTGATGCTGCAGGGCTGCAACAAGGGCATTACCATGCTGCTGCTTCTGGCGGCGGTGGCGGCGATCATTGTGGCGGGTGAAAGATTAGGGCAGCGTATGACATGGCCGGCGCTGATGCTGGGGCTGTACATTTTGATGGACGGGGTATCCACCCTGTACGCACCGTCGGGCAAGTTTGCGCTGTATGAGTTTTTGAAGGTGGCGGCGGCGGCCTGCATGGCGCTGCTGCTGACGGCGTTGGAGCCGGAGCGGCCGGGCCGTACCGGGCGCTGCGCCGCCACGGTGCTGGAGACGGCGGGGGCATTGGCCTCGCTGGTCAGCATCGACATGGTGTCCACACAGCTTTTGTACAAGCTGCTCAACGGACTGACGGCACCGCTGGGCGCGCCGGTGATGCTGGAAAATGTGCTGCAGGAGCAGCGGCTCAAGACGATTTTTGAAAATCCCAACGTATTTGCCGGATGCGCCGGGGTGGCGATCCTGCTGGCGCTGGGCTTGGCTGTGAGCGCGGATGACAAAAAGGAACGGTGCCTGCACCTCTCCTGCTTGCTGCTGAACAGCACCGCCTTCCTGCTGGCGGTGAGCCGCGGCGCCATGGCCGCCATCGCGGCGGCATTCCTTGTGTATCTGCTGCTGGAGCGGGGACAGCGCCGCGCCGTCTCCTTCGTGCTGATGGTGGAGACGCTGGCGCTGTCGGGCGCTGCGGCGCTGTGCGTGCTGCCGGCCTATGCGGCGGCGGGGCAGACAATACAGGTACTGCCGCTGCTGGCGGTGCTCGCCGCAGCCGCCGCTCTGTGTGCGCTGGACATTTTTGCGGGCCGCCCGCTGGCACTGCGTATGGCGCGGCGGATGAAAACGGTAAATATCGTGCTGCTGGCCGCTTTGGGTGCGGTAGTGCTGCTGGCTGCGGCGGCAGTGAGCTGGACTGGCGCGATCACGCTGCGCGGAGGGGAACGCATCACCCGCGGCGCCTATCTGGGCGCGGGTGAATATACGCTCCGCGTAGACGCGGACGGACCGGTGAAGGTGACGGTGCAGATCCAGACGAAGGAGGACGCCGTGATGAACCGGAAGCAGACGGTCTATCGGGGCGAGGCGGACGGCGCAACGTTCACCGCACCGGCGGATAACCGCTCTGCGACGTTCCTTATCAGCGCCGACGAGTCGGTGCATATCTCCGCCATCCGCTATGAGGGGAAATCCTCCGGGGAGCTGAAGCTGAAATATAAGCTGCTGCCGGAGGCCATTGCGGGGCGTATCCAGACCCTGCGCTCCGAGGGCAACGTGGTGCAGCGCCTTGTCTATGTCAAGGACGCCATGCAGCTGTTCCGCCGCAGTCCTGTGGTGGGGCTGGGCATGGGCGCCTTTGAAAACGGCATCTATAACGTGCAGAGCTATCACTACGAGACGAAATATGTCCACAACCACTATGTACAGACCATGGTGGACACCGGTGTGATCGGCCTTGCCCTGTGGCTGGGTCTGCTGGGAACCAGTGCGGCGGCGGTCATCCGCCAGTGGCGCAGGGAGCGCACCGAGGCGCAGTCGATGGCCTCGGCGCTGGGCGCGCTGCTGCTGTTTTTGATGATCCATGCGGCGGTGGAGATCATATTCTCCAGCGGATACTTCCTGCCCTTCGGGTTTGGGGCGCTGGCGGTCATCAACCTGACCTGTGGGCAGACGCTCCCTCTGCGCCGGGCAGGGGACAAGACGCGGCGCTGGATGGTGCGTGCAGAGGGGCTTGGACTGGTAGTATTTGTGGTGCTGCTGACCATGAACCTGTGGGCGGCACAGCTGGCGCAGCGCGGCACCTATGACGCGGCGGCACAGGCGGCGGAGGTGGATCCCTACGAATGGGCGGATCACAAGCTGGCCTATGTATATAATGCCTCGGCGGAGGAGGCGCTGCCGGAGAATATGCAGGAGACGCTGACACGGTACATGGCGGATCTGGAGAAGCTGAATTCCAACGCCGTACCCAAGTATCTGGCGGAGGCGTATTTTAATCTGGGTGACGTGGAGAAGGGCTTTGCTATGCTGGAGAAGTATGTGGACTACACATCCTCCGACCCCGCTACGTGGGATACCAGCTTCCGTATCGTCATGCAGCACAGCGATGACAGCGCGGCATTCCGCCAAGGCGCGGCACAGCTCCGGGATAAGCTGGAGCGCTGGAACCGGCAGAATCTGGGTGCTATCACGCTGTCCGAGGATGTGACGGCGTATCTCAACGAGCTGCTGGGCGACGCGTGACCTGCGGCGGAGAGCGCAAAAGAGGAGGAATTGTCATGCCATCTGTACTGTGTACGGCATCTACATTTTCCCATATCATCAACTTTCATCTGCCCTACCTGCGGCGCTTCCGCGAGCTGGGGTGGCAGGTCAGTGTGGCCTGCGGCGGCGATTGGCGGGATATTCCCTATGCCGACGAGACGGTGGTGCTGCCGCTGGAGAAAAAGATGTCCTCTCCGGCCAACCTCCGGGCAGCCGGAATGCTGCGGGACATGATGGAGCGGAAACACTATGACCTTGTGATCAGCCACACCTCGCTGGCGGCCTTCTTTACACGCTGGGCGGTGCGCGGGCTGCGCGACCGGCCCAAGGTCGTCGACGTGGTCCACGGCTACCTGTTCGACGACGAGACGCCGGCGGCCAAGATGCTGCTGCTGACCCGGGCGGAGCTGCTGCTGGCATCAAAGACCGATCTGGTGCTGACCATGAATGCGTGGGACACCCAATGGGCCGAGGCGCATCACGCGGCGGCCCGGGTGGAGGAGATCCCCGGTATGGGCGTGGAGCTCCGCCGCTTTCAGGCGGCGGGGGAGACGCGGCAGACTATGCGGGACAAGCTGGGCTTGTCGGAGCAGGACATTGCGCTGATCTATGCGGCGGAGTTCTCCGAGCGGAAGGCACAGTCGGTGCTGCTCCGCGCCCTGCCGCTGCTGCCGCCGCAGATCAAGCTGCTGCTGCCGGGCAGCGGCGCACGGCTGGAGGCGTGCCGCGCCTTGGCTGATGAGCTGGGCGTGGCGGAGCGCGTGCGGTTTCCCGGTCAGGTCCGCGACATCCCTGTGTGGCTGGGTGCGGCGGATATCGCCGTATCCTCCAGCCGGTCGGAGGGGCTGCCCTTCAACATCATGGAGAGCATGGCCTGCGGCTTGCCGGTGGTGGCCAGCGACGCAAAGGGACATACCGACCTGATCGGACCGGAGAACGGGCTCCTGTTCCCGCGGGGGGATGAGGCGGCCTTTGCCGCCGCAGTAAGAAAGCTGGCGGCGGATGCCGGTCTGCGGGCGCGGATGGGACAGGCCGGACGGGAGAAAATGCAGCGGTACGCACTGGATGCGGTACTGCCGCAGGTGATGGAACGATACCTGTCCGTGACAGGAAAAAGATAAAGGAGAGCGGATATGATACGGGAAAATCAGCAGTTGCTCAATCAATTCAACGTCTTTACGGATGCGGTGGCGGTCTTCTTAGCTATGCTGGTGTCCTACTGGCTGCGCTTCAGCCTGTTCCGCGGCATCAAGGGGCTGCCCTTCAACTACTACGTCTGGCTGGGTGTGGTGGCGGCGGCGCTGACGCTGGTGGTGTTCGCTGTGGCGGGGCTGTATGAGTCCTTCCGCACCGTGCGGTTCCATGTGGAGGCCGGGCGTGTAGCGGTGCTGGAACTGCTGGTGGCGCTGATCATCATGGCCGCCATGTTCGTGCTGCGTCTGGGCGAGACATCCCGCTGGTCGGTGGTGTTCTTCTACGGTATCGCGACACTGCTGCTTCTCGGCAAGCGCGCCTGTATCCGGCTGCTGCTGCGGCGCTATCGCGCCATGGGTTATAACCAGAAGCGGGTGCTGCTGGTGGGACACGGCGAGAGCGCCGAGGCCTACGTCAAGCGGGTGGCGAATGACCGAAACTTGGGTTATCAGGTGCTGGGATATGTGGCGGACAACAGCAAATGGGGAAAGCTTCCCTACTGCGGCACATACGGCCAACTGGAGGAGATCTTCCGGCGGGAAAAGCCGGATGAGGTGGTGGTGGCCCTGCCCACAGAGGAGGGGCGCTGGATGAAAAATATCATCAACGCCTGCGAAAAGGACGGCACCAAGCTGTCCGTGATACCGTCCTACGTCAAGTATATGCCCGCCAATCCGCAGGTGGACAGCATTAACGGCCTGCCGCTTTTCAACCTGCGCCGCATTCCGCTGGACAATGTGGGCAACGCCTTCATCAAGCGGACGGCGGATATTGTCTGCGCTCTGCTGCTGATCGTGCTGACCTCGCCGCTGATGCTCATCGCGGCCATCGGCGTGAAGCTATCCTCGCCGGGACCCATCATCTTCAAGCAGGAGCGGGTGGGCAAGGATAAAAAGCCGTTCTATATGTATAAGTTCCGCTCCATGAGGGTGAACAGCAGTCAAAATACGGGGTGGAGCAAAAACGAGGACAATCGCAAGACGTGGTTCGGCTCCCTCATCCGCAAGTGTTCGGTGGACGAGCTGCCCCAGTTTTTCAACGTACTCAAGGGCGATATGAGCCTCATCGGGCCCAGGCCGGAGCTGCCATTCTTTGTGGAGCAGTTCCGGGAGGAGATCCCCCGCTACATGGTGAAGCATCAGGTGCGGCCCGGCATCACAGGCTGGGCGCAGGTCAACGGCTACCGGGGCGATACGTCCATCACCAAGCGCATCGAGTTCGACCTGTACTACATCGAGAACTGGTCGCCGGCCTTCGATCTGCGGATACTGCTGATGACGGTATTCTGTATGTTCAACAAGGAGAAGATCAATGCCCATCGGGATAAAAAGGCTGGGAACGAGAAACGCTGAACGGCGTGCGCGGACGGACGTTGACCGCAGGCGGCGCACCGACAGAAAGCCGCGGGAAAGGCTGGAAGACCTACGAAGGACGTCGTGAACCCCGGAGGAGGACTATTGCAAATATAGAGGGAATATGATATTCTTAGCAGAACTAAGGAATATGCGAAAGCATCGCTTTTTGGCGAAAAAGGATGGCTATCTGCGTAACGGTAACCGGCGAAAGGAGGGGAAAGGGCATGGCGGATGTGAGGATATTTGTGTCCTGCCACAAGGAATTCCAAGTGGCGAAGCTGCCGTGGCTGTACCCGATTCATGTGGGCGCCGGGCTGACGGAGCAGGTGATTCCCGGGTTCCTGCGGGATGATGCGGGCGAGAATATTTCTGCACGGAACCGCCGTTACTGCGAATTGACCGGCCAGTACTGGGCATGGAAAAATGTGGAAGCGGACTACTACGGCTTTTTTCACTATCGCCGGTATCTGTATCCGGACGCAGGGGCCAGGCGGCCCTATCTCATTCGCACCCTGCCTGAAAAGAAAGCATTGGCGCGTCTGGAGCTTGACAGACTGCCGGAGCTGGTGTCGCAGTACGATCTGACGGCCCCGATCGGGGAGAATATGCATCTATCTGTGCGGGAGCACTACGCCTCCGCGCCGTTTCATAATGGAAAAGATCTGGCGCTGACGGAACAGATCATCCGAGAACTGTACCCGGCGTATGCGCCGGCCATGGAGAGGTACCTCAGTGGATCGGTGTGCTATTTCGGCAATATTTTTGTGATGGCCCGGCCGGTCTTTGTGGATTACTGCCGGTGGCTGTTTACTATTTTGGCGGAGTTTGACCGCCGCGCAGACGTCACAGGCTACGGCGCGCAGGAGCTGCGGGTGGACGGCTATCTGGCCGAGCGACTGTTCGGCGTGTACTACACCCAGCGAAAGGCCGAGCTGCGGACGCTGGAACTGCCTCGTGTGCATTTCGACGGCTTCGGCGGAACGGCGGCGGAACGGCGGAAAACCCGGCTGCTGTATCATCTGCTGCCGCCGGGCAGCGCTCTGCGGGCGCGGGTGAAGGGACTGTACAGTTATGGAAGGTAATGAGAAGCTGCGGGCGCTGCAGCTGTGTGAGTTGGACATCCTGCGCGCCTTTACGGATGTCTGTGAGCGGTTGGGCCTGCGCTATTATCTGGTGGGCGGCACACTGCTGGGCGCCGTCCGTCACGGCGGCTTTATCCCGTGGGACGACGACATCGATGTGGCCATGCCGCGGGAGGACTATGACCGCTTTGCCCGGATCGCGCAGGCGGAGCTGGGGACGGACTATTTTTACCAGAGTCCGGATACGGACCCGCACTATTTCCTGACCTACGCGAAGATCCGGAAAAAAGGTACTTTCTTTTACGAGGAGCGTTTTCGTGACGCCCGATTTGAGCAGGGCGTTTTCATCGACATTTTTCCGCTGGATTTCTGCCCGCCCAAGGGGCCGGTGTGCCATCTGCTGTTCAATGTGTTGGCGGTGATGAACTACCGCGGACAAGTGGACAGCGGCGAGGCGTACAGACCCTACGCAGAGCTATCGGGGAGGATGGGATACGCCCTCTTGCGCCTGTACTCCCCGGAGGGATTGGTGCGGGCGCGGCGGCGTCTGCTGCGCCTGAGCAAGCGTCTGAGCGATGGCAAGACGATGGCGTCCTATGCCGGAGCGTATGGATATCGAAGGGAGATATTTCCGGAGGGCTGGTTCGGGATGCCGCGTATGCTGCGGTTTGAGGGACAGGATATGGCCGCGCCGCAGGAAAGTGAGCAGATGCTGACCCAGCTTTACGGGGACTATATGCAGCTCCCGCCGCTGCCGCAGCGGTGCTGCCACGCGGATCTGGAAAAGACAATCGTTGGGTGAGGAAGGAGCATTGGAAAGATGAGCACACGGAAGGGGACACTGGCGTGAAGAAGGGGAGCATCAAGAGGGCACTGATCGAAGGTAATTTCATCGAAAAGATCCTTCAGAAGATCAGACCTCTTTGGGGAAAAGTGGACAAGTGTATTGGATTCGTCTGCAAGCGGATCGTCTGCTTGACGACAAAGATCGAACCGGATGAAGTGGTATTCATGACATACGGCAATACGTATTTTTGCAACCCCAAATATATCGCAGAGGAGATCGTGCGGCAGCAGCTGCCGTGGAAATTGGTTTGGATCGGGCCGCCGGGCAAAGGAAAAGTAAAGAGGGAAAATATTCCCGAAGAGATCACGGTGTATAAAAACGGGAGTATGGAAGCGATCAAGGCGATCGCGTCTGCCAGAATATGGGTGGACAATGCCATCAATTTCTATTGGGACAGAAGCATCCGAAAGAAGAAAGGCCAGGCGTACTTTGAAACCTGGCACGGTTCCATGGGCATCAAGCGCGTGGGAAAGGACGATGTAAAAAACCGCCGCTGGCGTCGGACGGCGAGGCGTTCCGGCAAGGTGACGGATTACTGTATTTCCAACAGCCAATTTGAAAATATGGTGTTTCGCACCACACATTGGCCGGACACGGAGATATTGATGTATGGACACGCCCGCAACGACTGTTTATTCTGCCCGGAGGAGATCGCCGCTCTGCGGCATTCCGTGGCGGAGCAATACGGGTATTCCCCGGAAGAGAAGATATTTCTCTATGCGCCGACGTTTCGGGATAACGGGTATGAGGAGTATCAGAATGTGGATTTTTCTGCGCTCCATCAGGCATTGCAGGAGAAATTCGGCGGCCGCTGGCGGATATTTCTGCGTATGCACTTCCATGATCGGAAAAAGCAGGTGACGCTGGCGGAGGAGCCGTATCTGACAGACGCAACAAGCTATCCGGATATGCAGGAGCTGATGATGATCGCGGATGCGGGAATGACCGACTATTCCAGCTGGGCCTATGATTTTGTGCTGACCCGCCGACCCCTGTTTATTTTTGCGACGGATCTGGCCCAGTACAACACGGAACGCGGGCTCTATTATCCGCTGGAGAGCACCCCATTCCCTGTATCGCAGAGCAGTGATGAGCTGCTGGATAATGTGCGGGCATTTAACGATGATGTGTATCAGGAAAAAATCGATGCGTTCCTGCAGGACAAGGGCTGTGTGGAGGATGGTCATGCGGCAGAGCGTATCGTGGCGAAGATGAAGGAGATCATCGGGGGGAACAATACATGAACTATGCAGTGATTTTCGCCGGCGGAACAGGCCAGCGAATGAACACCAAAACGAAGCCCAAGCAGTTTTTGGAGTTGAACGGAAAGCCCATCATTATTCATACCCTTGATAAATTTGAGGAAAACCCGCTCATTGACGCCATCGTGGTGGTGTGCGTGGAGGCGTGGCTTCCCTATATGAGGGAACTGCTTAAAAAGTTTTTCATCAAAAAGGTAAAATGGGTGGTACCCGGCGGCGATACGGGGCAGCACTCCATTCGTAACGGCCTGTATACCCTCTGGAACGATCCCACCGTGGAAAAGGACGGGCTGGTGCTGATCCATGACGGCGTGCGCCCGCTGATCAACGGGGAGACGATCTCTCGCTGCATTGCGTGTGCACAGGAAAACGGGAATGCGATCACGGTGACGGCTGCTACTGAGACGGTCATCAATGTGACGCCGGATGGGAAGGTCGCCGCAATTTTGGATAGAAGCGCCTGTAGATTGGCCAGAGCCCCCCAGACCTTCCGCCTGCGGGATATTGTGGGGGCGCATCAAAAGGCGGAGACGGAGCATGTGGAGAACATGATTGATTCCGCCATGCTGATGTCCCATTACGGCTTCACACTGCACACGGTGGACGGCCCCGCGGAGAATATCAAGATCACGACGCCGCCGGACTACTACATTTTCCGCGCGATCTATGAGGCACGAGAGAATTCGCAGATCTGGGGGTTGTAATATGTGGACGGAGAATGCTGTGTTCCGGGAGGATCTGGAAAAGCTGGCGGATTTGCGCTGCATCCCGTGGGATGCGCTGACCGATAAACGGATATTCGTAACAGGCGGTACGGGTTTGATCGGCTACACGCTGGTCAGCGCCCTTTGCTACTACGCGAAAACGCGGAACGTCTCGATCCCGGTGCTGGTGTTGGCGCGGGATGTGAAAAAAGCACAGGAAAAATATGCCGGACAGATAGCCGAGGGCGCTGAGCTGATGTTTGTACGGGGTACAGTGGAAGCTCTGCCGGAGATCGAGGGGGATGTTGACTACATCATTCACTGCGCCGCCCCTACCGGCAGTGCATTTTTTGCCGAAAGGCCGGTGGAGACGATCACGGCCGTTGTGCAGGGCACAAAAAACGTGCTGGAGCTGGCGCGTGAGAAGCAGGTACTCGGGGTGTCCTACCTCTCCAGCATGGAGGTATACGGCGAGGTCGCGGGAGAGACGGCGCGCGGCGAGCGCGATCTGGGATATGTAGAGCTGTATGCTGCGCGAAGCAGCTATCCGGCCGGGAAGCGCCTGGCAGAGAATCTCTGCTGCGCATATGGCAGCGAGTACGGTGTCCCGGTAACGACGGTACGGCTGGCGCAGACCTTTGGCCCCGGTGTGGAGCAGGAGGATTGCCGTGTCTTTGCCTATGCGGCGCGCTGTGCGCTGAAGGGCGAGGATATTCGCCTGAAAACCAGCGGCGCTAAGAAAAATATGTATCTCTACACCGCGGATGCGGTGGCCGCAATTTTGCTGACGCTGGTACGAGGAGAGCGGAATACGGCGTATAACGCGGGGAATCCGGCCACATACTGCTCCGTCAAGGAAATGGTAAGCGTCGCGGCGCGGGAATTGGGCAATGGTGCTGTTTCGGTGCTGACAAATACAGATCAGGAGGGCGCTGCGTTTTACCGGCCGGAGGGCTGCCTGAAGCTGGATGTGCAGCGGCTGGAGGCGCTTGGATGGCGGCCGGAGACGGCGCTTGCAGAGATGTTCCACCGTATGCAGGCGGGTTTTCAAAGCAAGACTGGAGGGAGAGAAGTAATATGAGAAACCGCGCCATGGACGTGTACAAATTCATCTTCTGCTGCGTCATTGCTGTGCTGCATTTTTACAAGGGGAGCGGTGCGCATATGGCAGGCGGCGGCATTGGCGTGGAGTTCTTTGTAATGGCGGCGGGCTTGTTCTTCTTTCAAAAGCTGGAGCGGGAAAGGTCTGCTCCGGACGGTGGTATGGACAGCATCACCTATATCAAAAAACGCTTTCTGCGCTTCTTCCCCTACACCACGGCGGGGTTGCTGCTGGCGTTTTTGGTGAAAAGAGTATGGATCTATACCGGCGATGGCGGCGTACTCTCCCTTGGCAAGCTATACGAGTGGTTTTCCCGGGATATCTGGGATTATCTGCTGGTGTCGATGAATGGATTGAATGCGGAGAAGGTGATGCTGAATGTCCCACTCTGGACCATCAGCGCCATGCTGATCTGCGAGCTGCTGATCTGGGGTCTGTACCGCTGGGATAAGCAGCTGTTCCGCACGGTGCTTGCACCGACTGCGATCCTGTTCATGTTGGGATATTGGAGAAATGCCGAAACGACGACGCATTTTGACTGGCTCGGCTGGACGACATTCGGCGTCTTGCGGGTATTTGGCGATTACTGCCTCGCCCTTTTTGTTTACGAGGCGGCAAAGCGTCTGGCGGCAGTGGGAGAGCGGCTGACGACGCTGGCGCGAGGTCTGCTGACAGGCTGCGAATTCAGTTGTCTCGCTCTGGCTATTGTCAATATGGATCGCTTTGGCAGCCGCTATTTCTGGTATTTCAACATGCTGCTGTTCTGCGTGGCGCTGGTGATCTGCTTCAGCGGACAGAGCTTCAGCGGCAGGTTGTTCCGGCATGAGAAGGTGGCCGCTTATCTGGGCGCTTTGAGTCTGTCGCTCTACATCGTCCACTACCCTATATTGAATGTGTTCCGCCGGCTCTACCCGGAGCAGGTCATGATGGAGCAGCACCTCCTCTTGTTTATGACGGTGGTGCTGGTGTGCAGCGTGCTCTTTGATCTTCTGCTCAGGCTTATCATTGCCGGGGCTGCTCGACTGTGGACAAGCTTAAAAACAAAAATGGTTGTGACTGAATGAAAACAATGCACAAGCTGCGCAGCTATCAGTTCCTGTTTGAGGAACTGGTAAAGCGCGACTTCAAAAAGAAATATAAACGCACGGTACTGGGCGTGGCATGGAGCGTGCTGTCGCCGCTGCTGATGCTGCTGGTGATGAAGCTGGTCTTTACCCATTTCTTCGGGAAGTCCATTCCGCACTACACCATCTATCTGTTCTGCGGAAACCTGATCTTCACCTATTTCAGCGAGGCCACCAAGGAGGGCATGAACTCCCTGATGGGAAATGCCAAGATCTTTACCAAAGCCAATGTACCCAAGTATCTGTTCCTGTTCTCCAAGAACGTCCAGACATTCCTGAACTTCCTGATCACACTGGTCGTATTTTTCGTTTTTTGCGCGTTTGACCATATCGCGTTCACATGGAAGTTCCTGCTGCTGCTATACCCCACCTGCCTGCTGCTGTTGTTCAACATCGGCGTGGGACTGGTGCTGTCGGCAATGTTCGTGTTCTTCCGGGACATCCAGTATCTCTGGTCGGTGTTCACACGTCTGCTGATGTATATGTCAGCCATCTTTTATTCCATCGAGACGTATCCGGAGCACGTACAAAACCTGTTTTTACTGAATCCGATCTATCTGTTTATCCGCTATTTCCGGAAGATCGTTATTGAGGCGACGATCCCCTCTGCGTGGTTCCATCTGCTGATGCTGGCGGATGTGGCTGTTGTGGCGGGACTGGGCTGCTGGATGTACAAGAAGTACAATACTCGGTTTTTGTACTACGTGTAAGGGAGGCGTTATATGAGCATTCTGGAAGTGAAGGACGTCTCCATCCGCTATATGGCCGGCGATTTCAAGGACATTGGGTTGAAGGAATATGTCATGCGGCGTATCAAGGGCAACTATAAGGTGCGGGAATTCTGGGCTGACCGCCATGTGACGTTTACGCTGGAGCGCGGCGATATGCTGGGCATCATCGGTACCAACGGCGCGGGAAAGTCTACGCTGCTGAAGGCTGTTTCCGGCATTATGGAGCCTACAGAGGGTACCATCCGCCGACAGGGGACGATTGCCGCACTGCTGGAGCTGGCCAGCGGCTTTGACGGCGATCTGACTGTCAAGGAGAACGCCTATCTACGGGGCGCTATGCTGGGCTATACCCGGAAATTTATGAACGAGACGTATGACCAGATCATCGATTTCGCGGATCTGCGGGAGTTTGAGGATCGACCCTTCAAGCAGTTGTCCTCCGGTATGAAGAGTCGTCTGGCGTTTTCTATCGCCAGTCTGGTGGAGCCGGATATCCTGATCCTGGACGAGGTTTTGAGTGTCGGCGATGGCGCCTTCCGGAAAAAAAGTGAGAAAAAGATGCGGGAGGTCATCGAAGGCGGCGCGACCACTATTTTGGTGTCTCACTCGCTGCCGCAGGTACGCGCCATGTGCAGCAAGATCCTGTGGCTCCACAAGGGGAAGCAGATCGCCTTTGGCGATGATGTGCAGGGCATCTGCGACCGGTACGAGCGGTTTTTGGATGGAAAGGAGAAGCTGTGAACAGGGAGTACGACTACCTGATCGTGGGCGCGGGTCTGTTCGGAGCGGTATTTGCCCGGGAAATGACCGATGCGGGCAAGCGCTGCCTCGTTGTGGATAAGCGCGGCCATGTGGCCGGCAACGCCCACACCGAGACGGTGGAGGGGATCGCCGTTCACCGCTATGGCGCCCATATTTTCCACACCAATGATGATGCGGTGTGGGCGTATGTCAACCGTTTCGGCCGCTTCAACCGGTTTACCAACAGCCCTATCGCCAATTACAGGGGAGAGTTGTACAACCTGCCGTTCAACATGAACACGTTCCATCAGATGTGGGGCGTCACCACACCGGCGCAGGCGCGTGAGGAGATCCTCCGCCAGCAGCAGGCTGTCGGGGACGGAGAACCCCAAAATCTGGAGGAGCAGGCAATCCGGTTAGTGGGGCGGGATATTTACGAAAAGCTGGTGAAAGGGTACACCCAGAAGCAATGGGGCCGTCCTTGTACAGAGCTGCCCGCCTTTATTATCCGGCGGCTGCCGGTACGCTTCACCTATGACAATAACTATTTCAACGCACGGTATCAGGGCATCCCTGAGGACGGCTACACGGCTGTAGTGGAGCGGATGCTGGAGGGGATCGAGGTGCGGCTGGATACGGATTTCCTACGGCAGCGGCAGGAATTGTCAAAACTGGCGGAAACCGTGGTTTATACCGGCCCTATTGATGCGTACTTTGACTATCAGCTGGGTGCGCTGGAGTATCGTAGTCTCCGGTTTGAGACGGAGGTACTGGACACCGATAACTATCAGGGCAACGCCGTGGTGAACTACACCGATGCGGAGACACCCTATACCCGCGTGATCGAGCATAAGCATTTCACCTATGGGACGCAGCCCAAGACGGTCATTACCCGGGAGTACAGCGCCGCGTGGCAGCCCGGAGATGAGCCATACTACCCCGTCAACGACCAGCGGAACACCGAGCTGTACCGGCGCTATGCGGCGCTGGCGGAGAAGGAGCCCCACACCCTGTTTGGCGGACGATTGGGCGCCTATCGCTACTACGATATGGATCAGGTCATCGCCTCTGCGCTGGCACTGGCCGCGCAGGAGCGAGTCTAAAGCATAAAAAAGCAGCCATTTCCTTTGAACAGCACCCCATTTGTTAGACAGTATGATATACTATCTAACAAGTGGGGTGTTTTGCTATGCCAAAAGGAGTACCAAA
>OQWM01001173.1_pt1 | contig 17970 bp, 9 predicted proteins | sample 1691531 | NCBI WGS metagenome assembly OQWM01 (sample SAMN03418257, study PRJEB22391) | human gut metagenome | biome: human-gut; feature: organic feature; material: feces | host: Homo sapiens | place: Tanzania | collected 2013-01
CAGAAAATCTCTCCTTTCGGATTCTTCACACTGCCATACTTCAATCCGTCGATTTCCACATAGCAACCGAGATTCTCTTGCTTGAGAAGGTCAGATTCAGCGACCTTCTTCGGAGCCAGAGGAGTATCAAGCTCTCCCCTGAACACGTGAGTGTCAATTATATACTGCACATCCAGATACGAAGTCTCGTACTCTCCGCTGGCATCCTCATAACCGAGTTGGATCATTCCGTTATAGGCACCAAGGGTAAGACCGCTGCACTTCACATACACCCACTGGCCGAGCTTGTAATCATTGTAGAGGGAATTCTTTCCGATCTTGACCTCGATTGCGCCCGTCGCGTCCTGGATATAGATGCTCTTGTAGATATTGCCGGACCTGTCCTCCGAAATCACCTGTCCCCCGATGATGATATTGTCTTCAATCTTGACAGGAGCATTCTTATACAGCGACTTGAGCTCCAGAATCGTCTTGTTCGGAGTCAATGTTACCGGCTTATAGACATCAGCCTTGCCGTAGTCTCCGGTAAAAACCGGCTCCCACTCGTCGCATGAAGCCAGAAGCGTCAATGCGGCTGCAAATGTTCCGATAGCGTAAAATATCTTGTTCATAACTAGAATCTGAAATAAATGTTCAACATGTAGTTGATTCCGCTCATGTAGAAGTACTTGGAATCGAATCTGTAGTAACGTTCCTTGCTGACGGTCTTGTCGACGAGACGTGTCTGCTCATAACCGCCTGTACGGACATCCGTATTGTTCAGGATGTTCTTCACCTGGAGAGAGAATCCGAGCTGATAGTTTCTCTTGATGTACCAGGACTTGCCTACACTGGCATTGACAAGAACTGCTCCCTTGAACTTCTCCTGCGCGGCCATATAGTCGATCTCTGCGGCGGTGATGGTGCCGTCAGGGCCGGCGGTAGCCATGTCAGTCCTGTAGAGAGGGTTCATGTCGAGGTATGCCATACCGAAGTAATCCACGTCGGCATCTACGAACCAGTAGTTCTTGTTCCATGCGAGACCGAGGCTGGTTGCAAGCTGCGGAGTACTTGAAACATAATGTTTTACAGTCTTTCCTTCAGCATTCGGATGGCTCTTCCAGTAAGGGATCTCCACGCCATAGGTCTCACTTACGACAGCAGCGCTGTTGTCATAAGTCTGGTACATGGTAGGATTGGAAGTATATACATACTGTCCGTAAGCGACTACTCCCTGGAGGGAGAGGTTGTTCACCGGAAGAGGAACCTTGAATCCGAGTTCCATTCCGACGTGGCGCTCATCCATGCCGCTCATCGCGAAGTTGGTGAAGGAGTTCTGGGAATCGTCATAGAAGCTCATGACCTTGGACTGGTCCTTGATGGTCGTATAGTAACCGGTGATACGGACATCATAGCCGGAGTTGCTGTACGCATAGTTCAAGTCAGTGGTGAAGGTCTTGATGGTCTTCACGTCAGGAACGATGGAGTTGCGGGTCCTTGGCGACACGAAAGTCTGGTTGAAGGTAGGCGCATCTGTCATATATGCCACATCAGCATAAATCCTGTGGCCGCCTCTTACGACATAGCTGAGATTCAGCTTGCCGGCTCCAGTGATGAAGTCCTGCACCTTGGACTTGCCGAGAGATGTAATCGCCTCATTGGTAATAGGATCGTAGGTTGTGATAACCTTTCCGTCATAAGTCATCGGCTGTCCGTTGGCATCGAGTCCAGGGAAAAGTCCCTTTCTCACGAGACCCTCTCTCCAGAACTTGTCATAACCGATACGCCCAGAAAGGGCTGCCTCGAAGCCGCCGACAGTAACCTTGCCGGAAGCCCAAGCCTCTGCGCGACGGATGTTCGCGTAATAGTCATAGCCGTACTTGTCGCCTTCTTTCAATGTCTGGGCCTTGCCGTTCTTCATCCAGTAATCCAGGTCGTTCTGGTACATTGTCACAGAAGCGGCGTAATCCCTTTCCGCAAACTGGTCAATGTTCACGTAGTAGTCTCCTCCGAGGAGGTCATCCAGCACCTTGTAGTACTCGGTCCTGTTCCATTTGTATGAAACGCCACCGGCAAGAGAGAAATATCTGGAAGGAGTCCACTTCGCATTGGCATTGAAATTCAAATCCTGCTGGTCGGTGCGACGCTCCTCGATAACGTACTTCGAGCGGTTGCCGTCAGCGGTCGAGTTCATCGAGTTCACAGCATAGAGTCTGTCCCAATTGATATGAGTAATGCTCGGGATATCTGACTCCCATGCATCCTTTGCCCACATGGCCTTGGCAAGATTGACACGGTTGTAGTCAGAATTCTCCATGAAGAAATAGCTCGGAAGATTTCTGTAATAGTCCGGCCTAGGGTCTGCCGCATCATACCAGTCGAGAGCGGTATAGCCATTCTTTCCGAAACGGTAAAGCACTGTTGCAGAAGCCTTTACCTTCTTGGACTCTGGAGTGAAATCATACTTGAGGATAGCGATAGGCTCATGGGTTTTCTTCACGCGGGCATTGCGGACCTTGCCGTTGTAATAACCCCAGTTGGAGTTGTACATGTTGTCGCCCATGAGGTCGTAAACTTCCTGAGTAGAACCGTTCTGCGCACCTCTCTGTCCCGGAGCCGCCATGAAGGTAAGTCCGAGTTTGTGCTCGTCGCCGAACTTCTTCTCCACAGAACCGTAGTAACCGAATGAGCGGTAGTAAACGCCCTTGATCCAGTCATTTCCACCAAGTCTGGCAGAAGCGCTGAACGCATAGGCCCAGCCGTTGTCGAGCTCGCCTGAAGAATATGTGAGCATCAGACGGAGTCTGTACAACGCACTGTTGGTCAATACGCTACCCCTCCATCCGGTACGGACCTTTGAAGCCATAGGGTCAATGTTGGTGAGGCCGTTGTAGCCGCCGAATCCATAATCTGAAACCTCGGCACCGTTCACCGTCTCCTTGCTGCGTGTAGCCTCATTCAGACCGCTCCACAATGAATATGGAGTATAGCCTGTGATGGCGTCGTTCATCTTCACGCCTGCAAGATAGACATCCTGGGACTCGCTGGAGTAACCGCGGACTCTGAATCGTACAGAACTGAAATTGAAGCCTGCGATATTGTTGAACACGTCGTTCTGTCCGAAAAGGATGGTCGGGCTGTCCTGATAGCCGGAATCGTCCAGGTCGAACTCGGTAAAACTTGCGTCATCGACTTCGCTGACCTTGCGGGCCGGGGTCAATGACAGTTTGAACATATTCTTCACGTAACCGTCATTGACAGTAACATTGATTCTGGATTCCAGATAGTCAGGAGTCTTGATTACGAGATCGTACATGCCGTCCTTCAATGAAGGAATCATGAATGTTCCGTCAGGTGCGGTCTTGACTTCCGCGATTTCTTCCGCTCCTGAATAAAGTTTCAGGACGGCTCCGTCGACTGCTGTCTTGGAAGACCTGTCCACGACCGTTCCCTTCACACCGCCTGTATATGTCTGTGCGGACATGACCAGGGCTGCGAACAATGCCGGAATGGACAAAAGCTGTTTTTTATTCATATCTCTTGTATTGTCATTTTGGACAGGCGGAGTGACCTGTTCGGGAGAACGACTCCGCCTGTCGTGATTATTTGTTGCTTACTATGATGTATGTCGGATAATGGTCACTGTAGCCGCCGATGAAGGTTCCGTTCGAGAATGTACGGAAAGGTGTACCCTTGTACTGGCCCTCCTGCTGCACCATGAAAGGCTGGCTGAAGATACGGCCATAATACTGCTTCTTCACAATCGGCTGGATAGACAACTGTCCCTTCGGAGCATTGACCATTGCCTCATTGACGAGGATGATGTCATAGATGTTCCATGTGCCCCTGTATGCAAGTGAGCCGTAGCCCGCCTTCAACATCGAAATGAACGGTGAGAAGAAATCGTACTGTCCGACTTCGGAAACGGATTCCTTTCCGTGCATGAAAGTCGTCATGCTCTCGTCGGTAGGGTTGTCGTTCATGTCGCCCATCACCATAATCTTGATTCCAGGATATTCCTTCATGAGCTTAAGTGCGTGATCATAAATGATTTCCGCGCCGCGTGACCTGAGGTCCTGACCCTTTCCGCCGATACGTGACGGCAGATGGGCCACATAGAATGCGAACATTTCGCCGTCAAGCTTTCCGCGGACCATGAGGATGTCACGGGTACGGAAATAGTCCTGCGCCTCCTTGTCCATGCTGAACTTGATGGCAGTGGAATTGAAATCGAACGGAATGGACTGGCTTTCCTCTACCGTGAAATGTTCCGGACGATAAAGCAGGGCCACGTCCACGCCTCGTCTGTCCGGGCCGTCGTAATGGACAATCTGATAGTTCGCAGCCTCGATTTCAGGCTGGCTCACAAGGTCTTCCAACACGTGTCTATTCTCTATCTCACTGAGGCCCAGCACAGTATGGAAAGTCTTGTTCTCCTCGGCCATCGCCTTGATTACCGTAGCGATGTTATGGAGTTTCTTCTCATATTTGGCCTCTGTCCACTTGTTCTTGCCCTCAGGAAGGAACTCATAGTCGTTCTTTCCGTCATCGTGGTACGTGTCGAACAAGTTCTCGACGTTGTAAAAGCCAAGAACATAGCGTTTTGGACCACCGGCGTATGCTGATACCGAAATCAGCACCAATGCCAGAACTGTGTAAATTATTCTTTTCATTGTCAATGTTATTGTTTTCGTCGCTTGCGTTACCACCACCAATTGATGGTCTTAGGGTCCTGAGCCTCGACCTTCGCCGCAGCCTCTTTGCCTATAAGGTTCGAAAGGTTAGGGTAAAAGTCAATGCCGGTTTTCTTCTCAAGTTCGTCAATGGAAATCGCATATTCCTTGAAGTTGCTTCCATCACCGTAATCCCTGTGTTCCAGAAGAATCGCACAGCCCATATAGCCTGCAAATCCGAGTGTCGTGCTCTTGCTGTATCTGAGCACAGCCTTGTAATAATGCGAAGGAACCGTGATTTTCTTGCCTACGTTATCGAGGGCATATTCAGTGCTCAGTTCTGTAAGACAGCCCGTTACGACATAGCAGGTATCTGAGCTGCCGGCCCATGAACGTACCTTTCCCTCAAGATTGGCCCAGAAATGCTGATTCAATTCTGAAAGCTGCGGAGTCATGTTGGTACCATAGAAAGTCGCCTGATTGGCTCCGTCATGCAGCCTGTCTGCCGACGGCAACTGATGTCCCCTGTCGTAGTGTCGGGATGAAGTGCTCCTGAAACCACGCATATACAGCACCGGCTGCTGTTTCTCTGAAAGATATGGATCCACTCCCCAAGCATTTGTGCGGCTACCCGAACCGATAGTCCATCGGCTGAGAGGGTAAGCTACCCACGGAGCGACATAGTTGTCGTAATCCCATGAATATGAGTAGTTTCTGGTTCGTACCGGCCCGATGGTCATAGAGTGAGAGAACCGTCCCAACTTCGTCCCTTCAGGAATCCCCGGGATTTCCAGCCAACCCACTTTTCTAAGGTCCGGACAGCCCTCCGGGACAACAACTTCCCCAGAACCGCCTGATTCCTTCGTTCCCTGCTGGGTCAATGCCACTGTCGTCCTGTTTCCGTCTGCGGTCAATTCCAGAATTGCCGTGCGCGCAGACTCGCCATTATTTTTCTCGACTGTAAGAATCACGTTGGACATGCTGCCATACCCGCTGGACGGCTTAACACTTACCCAGCTGAGAGGCCCGCCTGACTGATCCTTTACGGCAATGCTCCAATTTCCGGAAGCGGTAACGGACATGAACTGGTCACCTCCCGTAGCCTCTACGGGATTGACCCTGACCGCGATTTCCGGCTTTACTTGCGGGTCATTTCCTTCACAGGAATATATAAAAGGCACTGACACCATAAGTGCCAATGCCCATTTCGTTATTTTGTTAAATGCTTTTTTCACGTAGCGTCAATGCTTGTGGAAACGTCCAATTCTTCGTTTCCTTTAGACGGACAAAGGGCAACCCGGTTTTTCCGGGCACCCTTTATAGTCTATCATTAAATATAGAGAGGAGGATTACTCCGAAAGTTTATACAACTGAATAGACTTCTGATTCTTATAAGATGCCGCTTTGTAATATCTGAAGCGTTCCTGTCCACTCTGCTCATTATATCGCAGAACTGCTGTTCCAGATGTAATTATCACACCATCAGTAGCATCGAGTGAAATAGTATTCAACGTATTATCCCCAGCCTTATCAGAATAGTTCAACTTATTTGAGCTGGCAATGCCGTAAATGTATTTTCCGCTAGCAGTCTTAATAGAGTATCCACCCGTAACAGCTGTAATAGTTACAACTTCGGCTCTAAGTTCATCTGTCGCATCAATTTCACCTGAAACTGAAGTTACAGAAACTTTATTTTTTGCCTGATCAGCAGAAAGAGAACCCATAAAAGCTACACTATTGTCTTCATTCACAATAAGATAAGTACCAGACCAATCTTTCTGTTCTGTAGTAACTTTAACAAATTTTGCTGAAGTTGCAGAAGAAACTCCCTTATGGGTAAGAGTTACAGTGTAAGACTTGGTGGCAACCTCCGCTGTTGTAGAAACGGTAAGTTTCACAGTCACATCCTTATCAGTCGTGTTCTCCGCAAATGATACAGTTACAGTGCCATTGCCGTCACCTGATTCAGGAGACACCTTATAAGCGGCATTGTCAGAAGAAACTGTCCACTTGACATTGCCTCTTACATCGAAAGAAACTGACTTGTCAGCAGCTTTTGCAGTAAGGGTCTCTGTGCTTACAGAGAATTTAGGGGTTGTAGTATCCTTCTCAAGTTTCTCACAATAACCGCTGGTCATCTCAATTGTTTCGTTATACTCATCCCTATATCCGACCACAGTAAGTTTATCTCCTACCTCAGCACCGAGTTCCGAGAACGATGTGCTAGCAGCATCCTTGTCTTTCTTAACGCCAAAGATTAGCACTTCACCAGTATCATCTTTAAGCATAAGATTTCCGTAAGTTGCGTTCTGAATTTCAGTGATTGTACCTACAACTCTATATTTTTTTGTCACACTCTTCTCTGCCGCAATGAATTCAGCAACAGTAGCATTAATGATTTCTACAGGAGCGGACTCACTAAAAGAAAGGAACTGGGCTTTTACGACTTCGTGCTTAGTGGTGGCAGCATAATAATCATAAAGGCCAGCTATTTCTACAATACCTCCATCCTTAACAGTAGACCATGCGGTTTTATCAGCCACATTATACACGTAGATAGTTCCTGTTTCATCAGTAAGGTCAAAACTGCAATATATAGGATTAAACCTGCTTACAGTACCTTTAAGTTTATAATATGTGCTCTTGTCGGCAGCGGCTATGAATTCCGCTACAGTCTTGGACTCGGCCTTGGTATAATCTGAGCCCGGGTCAGGTGTCTCGCCACCACCGGTACCGAGGTCAACGCCCTTTGAGAAGTCAACGACAGCACCTGCTTCAGAGGCAACAGAAAGGTTAAGGTCGTCAAGACGGTATGAACTGGCAACGTCTGTCTTCACATATATGCTGAGGGAAGAAGTTCCTTCAGGAACAGTGAAATTGGATGTTGCAAGATCCCATCTGCCTTCCTTGTCACCATTAGGGAAAGTATATTCAATCTCTACCCATTTCTTGGCATCGTTGCTGACATAGACATGGAACTCATCATGTTTGAAAAGGCTTCCGTTGTCCTGATTATATTTCTCTGCACCGAATGTAAGAGAATAATTCACATCGGAAGGGAGTTTGATTCCCTGAATTGAGAAATATGCAGATGAGCCGAAGAAGAGGTTGTTTGAACCTGAACCCTTGTAGTCTGAATAGTTGCTGTTTGATGTAGAGTTGGCACGCGCAGACATACCACTGAAAGAATATGTCTCTGCGCCTACACCTGTACCTGAAGCATTCTTCCAGCCATCGAACTGGTCGAGATATGGCCAGCTTGTACCTGTTCCGAAAGTCTTGGTAGCCTCTGTCTTGTCAAAGTCATTGGCATAAACAATAGCATCAGCCGCAGAGCCAGTACCTTTCTGCTTTACTGTCAATGTCTTGGTATCGTAGCCGATAGAGAATTTCAATGCTGCCTCACGGTCCAGGCCTGTATTGCCGAGCACTGAAATTGTTACGTCCATTCCGTTTGGATCTTTTCCCTTCTGCGGGTCAACAGCGATCCACTCAGGGCAGTTGCTCAGGAACCACTGTCTTGTAGATGCAACCTTTATAGTCTCTGAAGACGCCTCCTGCTGGAATTCGATGACATCCTTCGAAAGATTAATTTCCGGAACTCCTTCCGGTTCATTCTTATCACCGCAAGACTGCGCAAAAAGCATGGCAGCCAATGCAAGTGAACCCGAAATCAATGTTCTGATTCTCATAATGTGCGTGTTTATATTTTAACAATTAAAAATATCCTTGCTTGAATAGTTTACAAAGATAATTATCCTATATGAAAGAAACAAACTAAATCGTATTACATTTACGTGACTATCATGCTACAAGTCACTTACATACTCATTTCCGTACACAGATACATATAGACAGAAAAACGGGCGGCCCCGACCTGGGACCGCCCGCATAATATCATATCTTCAAATCAATTACTTGATAAGGACATTCTTAAGTTCATATGTAGGAGCGACAGAAGTAGTTCCGACATATTTGAAGGCAACCTGAATCTTTGAACCTACGAAATTCTTGAGATCGAAATCACCTGAATTGACAAAATCCCACTTGCTTGTCGATGTAGGATAATTAGGCACGGTTATCTGTGTCCAATCAGCACCAACCTTCTTCACATATACGAAGATGTGATCGGCAGCATTGTCTGAACCGATGTAGTTCATCGCATGATCGAAGTTAAGGGATGCCTCCTTAATCTTGGTAAGGTCAATCTCAGGAGAAATCAGCCAAGACTCTGACGCAAGATTCTTGCCTCCGACAAATGAAGAAGCCTTCATATAACCTCTCTCGGCATCATGCTTCCAAACGTAGCTGGAACCCTCAGGGAGTGTCACGTCATTGATGGTGAACTTGCCCATAGATGTCTGGAATGACTCTACGAAGTAAGCGGCAGGAGCCTGGGTAATCTTGCAATCGCCTTCAGATGACTGCTTTGCAGTGCTTGAAGAGAACTTGACTACAGCAACACGCTCAGTAGCAGCCTCATTTGCAATAGTTGAGAATGACACAAGTGCAGTATCGGCAGGATTTGCATCGATCTTGGTAGGCTCACCCTTCTTGTAGGTCATGCCCTTGAATGTAAGCCATGGACAATCCTCAGGGAGTGTCACGAATACACCGCTGCCCTTGTAAGCCACCTTAACTGTAACATCAGAAGCAGTTTTAGGAACTGAAACTGAAGGAGTCATGACCTTCATGAGTGACTTCTTGATGCTGAGTACGGTAGCATTGACAATCTGATTTTTACCATTGTACTGACCTACAGGGCCTTCAATCTCGATGATGTCACCGATTTCGATTCCGAGGCTTGAGAAGTTCTTCGCAGCGCCCTTCTTGTCGAGTGTTCCGTAGATGTAAAGTGAACCGGTGTTGTCTGTAAGATACCAGTTTCCGTAAGTTGTATTCTCGATGGAGGTGCAGGTACCTTTTGCTTTTATATTCTTGCCTACAGGTGACTCATTAGCCTCCTTGCAAGAAACCGTCACAGCTGTGAGGGATCCCTGACGGACTCTGATGAACTGCTTGCTTGCACCTGCCTTGATGGTAAGCTCGAGCTCACGTCCACCGGCTGACTCTGCAGCAGTGAAAGTCACAGTGCTCTTGCCGGCCTTTCCTGACATGGCGTCAGCAGCGAGCCAAGATGGAGTCTGGGACTTGATCTCACCGGTCTTGTTGTCTCTTACGATAACATCTGGCCAGTTGTCATTGGTAACGAATTCCCAATCAACGTTGGCGTCGATATCGAGGGTAATCTTACCACCGTTTACAGGCATTGACATATATGACTCGGAGAGCTTGATATTGTCAAGGTACCCTACCTTCTCATCTTCACATCCGATGAATGCGAAAGATGATGCCAAAAGGGCGGTCAATAAATATTTAAGTTTCATAATATTCTGATACACGATTAGTTAAACATATATTTGATACCAATTGAAGCATACCAGCACTGACCGATTGCAGTATATGGAACGAATGTCTTGACACCACTCTTGACAAGTGCAGGAGTAGAGAATACTGGATAGCCCTCGCTGTCGGTAGAATCATACTTGAGGATACGGCCCTCGTTCAAATCAGGGTTCATATACTTGGCTACACCCCACTTGGAGTTGAAGAGGTTCATGAGGTTCTTCACGTCGAGGCTGAGCTGGAGAGTATTGGTTGTCTTGCCGACCTTAATCTTGAAATCGTGCTTGTAGCTTACATCTACTCTGTGAACCCATGGAGAATATACGCTGTATGCTTCAGCATATTCGCCCTGGTGCTTGCTGAGGTACTTGTCGTTGTGTACGTACTCCATGAAGCGGTCACGGTCGTTGTCAGAAACGAAACGGAACTGTTTGTCTGCAACTTCCTTGTCTGTAGGGATATACAATGCGTCGTATGCGTAGCCGTCACCATTCATGTCGTTTGCAGTCATGTATGAATAGTTGTAGCCGCCTCTCCATGTTTCGTAAATCAAGCTGAAGTGGTTTCCGCATTTGTCATGGTGTGTGAGAGATGCGATGAAACGGTCAGGTGTAACGTACTGGGAGTTGTGGAGAGGAATGTTGTTAGGACCGGCAACTGTCGGAACGTAAGTGAATGCAGACTCTGCGGCAGAACCCGGCATACCGGTAATTTCCTTGGAAGCGGTATGGGTGTATGCAGCCATGATGCTGAGGTTCTCGATAGGACGCATATTCACGGTAAGGTTTGCAGAATATCCGTATCCCTTGTGGGTGTTCTCGAGGACGAATGCCTTTGTTCCAGTTCTGAATGTAGAAGGGAAGATAGGACGATTGTCAGCACCGTGCCATCTGGTGTAGCCCTCAACAGGGATGATGCTCCAGTCTGACATCATGACTCCGTTCACTGTCTTGTTGTAGATACCCTCAGCAGTGATAGAGAATGGGAATGATGTAGGGAACTGGTAATCTACAGCCAATGAAGTCTTCCATACCTGAGGCATCTTGAACTTGTGGTCAACTGCAGAGATTGATGAAGGAACAGTTCCTTTGTCAGGGGAGATGTCAGCAGGATAGCCGAGACCTACGAGCTTGTCGAGGAGAGCCTGGCCGTTTGCCTTGCCGCCACTGGTAACGAGACCGCCCTTGAACTCATCCATAGAGAATCCGTTCTTCTTGGCATTGGTAGCATTGATCTGTGCCTGATACTGAACCATACCTGAGTTTGTAGGCATGTTGGTGAAGAATACGAGAGGCAGACGGCCTGAGAAGAGACCGGTACCGCCACGTACTGTGAGGGTCTTGTCCTTCAATACGTCCCAAGTGAAACCGATACGAGGTGAAACGGTAACCTTGCCTGAAGGCCACTTGCCTGTGTCGATGTTGCGTACGTTGTTGTCATGGTCGTAGTAATCAATGGCTTTGATCTGGTTGTTTGTCATAAGATCGCCATTGTCGAAGAAGAGACCGTCGAAACGGATACCGTAGGTGAGCTTGAAGTTCTCAGCTGCACTCCACTCGTCCTGAGCATAGAGGCCGACCTTGTGGAACTGTACTCTTGCAGCAGGGTTCTTCTCTCCGCCGTAACCGTAGGTAAGGCAGACAACCTCAGGAGTTGCGCCGTTGATGAAGTCATCTACGCTGAGGTAACGGTAGTAACCTGTTCCGTTTCTCATGTAAGCGTTGTCAGCCATCTGATATTCATAGCTCAGACCTGTGGTAAGCTTATGGGTTCCGAAGTAGTATGTGAGGTCATCCTTCACATTTGCAATTGTGTTGTGAACTGCGTTGTTCCATGTGAAGAGCTCATATCCGAGAGAGATGTACGGGGTGTTTGTACCTGTACCGTCCATGATGTCAATGAACGGGAACTCGCTTGAGTTTGTTCCTCTGACGTCGTCAAGTTTAGAGAAGGTGGCAAGCAGCTGGTTTGAAAGGTTGTCGTTGATACGGCTGTTCAAATCCAATGATACTGAGTGCACAATGTTCTCCATTGAGTACATGGAGTTTGCGTATGACATAGAATAGAGGGAGGTACGTGAGAATGCAGAACGTGTACCGCCGTCCATTGAAGATGCGTTAGGGGCTGACCAGGAAACGTTGTTGGTATAGTTGTAACGCAATGCGAGGTGATTCTTGGAATTGATGTTCCAGTCGATTCTCGCGAGGAGTTTCTTGTTGCTCTCGTCAGCTGGGAAGCTTGTGAAAGAACCTGTGTCATAACCGTATTTTTCTTTCACGTGTGCAGATACTCTTTCCATATCGGCTACAGTAGCGTAAGAGAGGTATTTTGTTGCGTCAGGAGTAACGCTTTCGTCTGCTCTTGCTCTCCATCTGTTCGCTACAGAAGGAATCTGTGACAGCTCGGCATTGACAAAGAAGAACAGCTTGTTCTTGACGATAGGACCGCCGAGGGTAAAGCCGTAAGTTGTGGTTCTGTCTTTCTCGCGTGCGCCTGAAATCTGGGTTCCGTCAACTGTGTCACCACGCATGTTCTCGTTGCGGTGATAGATGTAGGCTGAACCCTTGAAGGTGTTTGTACCTGACTTGGTAATAGCATTGACACCACCTCCGATGAAGTTGGTCTGACGGACATCATAAGGTGAAATAACGACCTGGAGTTCCTCGATGGCATCGATGGAAATAGGGTTTCCGCCTCCTGGAAGTTTGGAGTTAAGACCGAAGTTGTTGTTGAAGTTGGCTCCGTCAACGGTGAAGTTGGCTGTACGGCCGTCAGCTCCGGCGAATGACATTCCGTTTCCACCATAAGGAGAAAGTCTGGTAACGTCAGACAGGCTTCTGCTTACAGTCGGCAGAGAGGTTATCTGGCTGCTGGTAATGTTGGTTGCCGCACCGGTCTTTTCACTGCTGAACTTTGATTTTGCAGTTCCGATGACCACTACCTGCTCCAAGAACTCTGTAGATTCCTTAAGAGAAGCGTTGAGGTTGTAAGTTTCAGCGAGCTGAAGTGTTACATCCTTGAAGACAATGGCATTGTAACCAACTGATGAGACCTCGACTTTGTATGGTCCACCGGAACGCATACCATTGATGGCATACTGTCCGCTCTGGTTAACAATAGCTCCGTAAACAGTACCGGAAGGTTCGTGTGTAGCTACCACAGCTGCTCCGACAACCGGTTCTCCTTTTTCATCGGTGACACGACCGCCCATAGAAGAGGTCGTCACCTGTGCATAGGCGAATGTACCTGCCAACATAGCGATGCCGGCAAGCAACAGATGCTTTAATGAATAATTCATAGAGGTAATGTTATTATATATTTTACACGCAAATTTAGGTCTTTACTTACAAATATAAAAGTATAAAACTATTAAAGTTGTGTTTCATCCGGATTTTTCTACCATTTTTCAACTGAACAAAACCTCTAATAACCAAAAACTTGCAGCCATCACCGTGGCCAGCCATCGTACCATCATCCAGGCGCCTGTAGAAAAGGCATAATGAAAAGACACGTCCTTGTGAACGGTTTCGATCACATTTGCGGCTAACAATCCGCAAATTTTGCGTTTTATTTGCCGCAGAGTATTATATTTGCCGAAAATTGAAGCGCAATGTATATACACGAGACAGACACTTGGCCGCATTTCAATTGGGACCGGAGCCGTATAGATCCCAAACTTGCTGCCGTAAATAAAGCCACCGGTTATCTGGAGGGGATACTGTCCTCCATTGGTTTCTACGTAAAGGAGCGTGCAGCAGTGGAAGCTTACACGCATGATATCGTCGCATCCTCAGAGATTGAGGGGCTACTACTGAATCCAGATCAGGTACGGTCTTCCATTGCCAGAAGGATGGGTGTCCAGATTACTGGCGAAGTTCCTTACGGCCATTATGTAGAGGGAATCGTGCAAATGATGATGGATGCTGTCCAAAGTTACGACAATCCTCTCACCGATGACCGGCTATTCGGATGGCATTGCGCTCTTTTCCCGAATGGCAGGAACGGTTACGAGGAAATCAACGTGGGGAAATACCGCGTAGCTGAAATGAACGTCATTTCTGGTGCTCTGGGAAGGGAAAAGGTCCATTACCACGCTCCCGCACCGGAGAGAGTTCCGGAAGAAATGAACATATTTCTAAAATGGTTCAATGACCCTTCTACCCCCAGAGATTACGTCAAATCAGCCATTGCTCACTTCTGGTTCGTCTGTATCCACCCCTTCGACGATGGGAACGGCCGTATCGGCAGGGCCATTGCGGACATGGCGCTGAGCCAGGCAGACAACTCGACGCTGCGATACTTCAGTATGTCCCGCCAGATAGGGCAGGAGAAGAACAAGTATTACGATATGCTTGAGCGTTGCCAGAAAGGCTCTACAGACATCACTGCCTGGATTGAGTGGTACCTGAATTGCATGCTACGGGCAATCAAGGGCGCGGAAGAGATGCTGTCTTCCATCCTGGACAAAGCCGTCTTTTGGCAGAACCACACCCAAGCTGATATCAACGAGCGTCAACGCACCGTTCTCAACATCTTCCTGGACGGTGACAAGGGTAAACTTACTGCCAAGCGCTGGGCAAAACTCGCCAAGGTATCCCCGGATACCGCAGTTCGCGATGTACAGCACCTCGCAGAGTTAGGCATCCTGATTCCGGAGGAGGGTAAAGTTCGCAATATTGCTTACGGAATAAAGATTTCCGACAAGAAAACTTTGATTCCCGGACCGATAGAGGAGGAGGAGTAATTAGAAAGCTAGACAGACTATTATCCTATTTACTGTTTCCTTAATTGGAGGCAGATCATTCTCACCCGTCAGGTGGTTGGTTTATATTATACCCACGCCTTTTTCTAATATAGTGCACACTTTGTATCACATAAAACGTTTTTGCGGAACCAAACGCCTCAAAAAACCCATTTGGTGTAACTTAAAACGTTTATTCGGAACGAAATTGTGTTAGACCGGAGGAAACAGTTCAGAACTATCTGCCTTTCTGTCGGAAAATAACTCCAAAGGAATACCCTCCCATCTGCGATTCGTCTGCCTTCTTCGAGCAGGAAACAGCTGAGAGCATCATCGCCCCGAGCGCAATACAGATTAACAGTGAAATTTGTCTCATTCTAGTGTAAGTATTATTGGTCAATAACTGTTTCTACTGACTGCATCTTCCCTGATGATAAGTAAGTTCTAAGACCGATGCAAAACTGCTACGGGCCGTAGCATAATTTCCTTACAATCAAGTTCGGCTTTTATTTCTTGTCTATCTCCCAATGCCCACTATATCCGCTGCCGATAAATCTAATATGAGGTAATTTAACTAAATGACGCTTTATGGTTCGAGAAGTCTTTCCGGACAGTTCCGCTAACTCATATGTCGTTATTTTTGGGTTTGCAGCGATCTGATACTCTATCCATTGATCCAGGTCCGTTTCTTGAGTGACATCTTGAGTGACATCAAATTTCGCTTCAATATCATGGTGCTCCTCCAGCCATATTTTGACAATGTTTGGGAATGTTACACTGAATTGTGCCCTATCCGAGAAAAAGACAGGGAGCATTCGTTCTGTGAAATATGGCAATGCCCTGAGCGGATATATGATCTTGCCCATTCCAGAGCCTTTTCTTTCCATATAACCAAGCTGGGTGAAAATATCGGCGATGACGGGATTCCTGCGTATTGAGGGAATATTGTCCAAATCCATATTCTGAATCAATCTGCCTTCTGGCATTGCACCTGGAGAGTATATTTCCATACGGTCATCAAACATATCGACGTGAACTTCACTACCCTGAATCAAGTAATCCCTATGTGCAAGAGCATTTGTTATGACCTCCATAACGCTGCACTACTTCTTACCGAAAATGCTGCACTCGCAGTTACCATTAACAGCAGTCTTTCCGATGCTCCAGCGTTGAAATGTCCTGGACATTCCACTCATAAGCACGAATCATCCGTCACTGATGCCATTATATTCTTTCCACTAGGATACAGTTAAAAATGCGCATTTAGAAATCGAGTGCTAGAGAAATTGCTACTCCACCAAGGTTCTCCGTTTTCTGAATTCTGTCATTGAAATAATTGTAATAATACATCTTTGCAAGCCTAAGGTGTATATTTAATCCACACGCCGGTAAATATTCACCCTAAGAGAAGCAGTATAGTTTCCTGTTCTCAAATTAACATAAGCGCATAATGGATACCACGCAGGATTTTTATTAAAACTCATGGGAGTAACCACTAATACATTTTCATCATCTTGTTCAATATAAGCAACTATGGAATCTGAGCCATCAACGAAAGTGCCATCACCATTATAAACCTTAATAGACTCAACTTGTATTGGGTCATAAATTGTTGCATCATCTGGATGCACATTAATTTTAATCCGTCCTATCTCCCATTCATATAAGTCAATGAATTGTTTTTCAAGACTAATATCTTCAAGAGGAGCAGCAACCTTAACCTCGCAACTCTCGCTCATACTAAGATACCTAACAGAAACAAGACAATGGCCCTTGCCTACAGCCTTAACGAGCCCGTCACTAACAATTGCAACATCTTCACTTGAAGATGTCCAATTTATAGCTCCACATATCAGATTGGAGGAAGGAGCTAAGTGAAAGTTTAGCCTTCGACTTTCACCAACCGGTATTTTAATTGACTTTTCTTCAATCCTAAAAGTATCTACCTTTGGCATTACTGACACATAACAAAATGCAGTTTTACCTGAATAGTCACAAGTAATTACACAATGACCTGTTTTTTTTGCATACCACCTAGACACAACATCTGAATTTCCTCTCTCTGGAGCCTCCGAAGCAATATTCGTATCTGACGACATCCAGGTTATATTTCCGCCTCTCCTGCTATATGCCTCTTTAACACTTAAATTAAAATAAGAACCTTCTATACAACTAATCGAGCCACGACTAATTATAAGAGAATCTTTTTCACACCCACTAGTGCACAGTATAAAAACGAGCAACAACAAATATTTAAATATTCTCTTCATAGACTTATGATTCATTATCAAACTGCCATCTAACATCCTTCTTGATTTTCTCCAAAAGCTGATTCTTGGTCCAAGCGACTTCTTGACAATAATTATCATATGGAGATATTAAACTGCATTCCATAAAAATAGCCAACACAATTTTTACCAGCAAGTCAATATCTCCATCTGTAGGATTACGGTTATCCGCATAAAGTTTTCCACTATGAGCAACATTATGATAATCAAAACTCATATCTGCAACATAATGAATCACAGATTCTTTTGTTGGTAATTCTGATGGAAACATCAAATTTCTGGTAATGTTCTCCAAAATTTTTCTTTTCCAATCGCGCAAAGAACAATTTGAATTAACCTCTTCGAGATTTCTTTCGATTAAAGTCATATACATTAAAGGATAACACATTGTGACTCCATACAATGCTACTACTTTATACAAAGAAAGTGTGGAGCCGATTCGTTTATTCTAAAAGAGGTTCTGACAAAACCCGAGAGAAAATAAACGGAAACAATCCCCACACCCGTATCGATTGCGTAAAGCATACGAAACCAAATACAGATGACGGTGCTGTCGTTTATCCTTTCTCTCATTGAAACTGTCAGATTTCTTTTAAAGGATAAAGTGAAAACACTTTCATCAAATATGTACGCCCAGACTATTCGCCTAAAGCATCGCAAACATACGAAAATGTTTTATAAACGACAACACTCTGTGGATTGTTTCTTCAAGAATATATTGCATTTCATCATAGGTTACCAATGTGGGCCTTATATACAATGCCATGCCAAGAGGGCAAGAGCATTCAGAACGAGTACTTGCCACCATATAGCACACTACGAATACGCCTAATCCCAAAAACAAGTATAAGTTTTAGGATTTCGTTATGGGTACTACGTTAGT